>OGCL01002290.1_pt1 | contig 13734 bp, 10 predicted proteins | sample 1570041 | NCBI WGS metagenome assembly OGCL01 (sample SAMN06266162, study PRJEB24511) | hot springs metagenome | isolation source: Hot spring water | place: South Africa: Limpopo | collected 2015-06-22 | reverse complement strand
GAAATCAATGGCATCGCGCTCGAACTGCGCCATTCGTCGCAGCCGTTGCTCGAGCGCTACGACATCGTGCTCGCCAACATCCTCACCAACCCGCTGATGCTGCTGGCACCACTGCTCTGTGCCCGCCTTGCCCCCGGCGGCCGCCTGCTGCTCTGCGGCATCCTCGAAAGTCAGGCCGACGAGGTCGCCGCGGCCTACCGGCCGTGGATCGAGCTCGAAGTCGGCGATGTCGCCGAAGGCTGGGTGCGGCTGGAAGGACGATGCTGACCCGCTGTCCGCAGTGCCGCACCGTCTTCAAGGTCAGCGCCGGACAGATCAAGGCGCGCGGCGGACTGGTGCGCTGCGGCCGCTGCCATGCCGCCTTCGATGCCGTGCAGATGCTCATCGACGTCGATCAAAGCATCGCCCCTCCGGCCGCAGCCGATCGAGAACGGCTACCGCTGCGTGACGGCGGCGAAGGCGGTGGACGCTGCAGCGATCACGGCGTCCGCGACGCTCCCGTGGCCGCCGGAAAGGTTGCGCCGGCCGGAGAGTCATTCACCGCCGAAAAGGCGCCGGGCGCGCTGCCGCCGGTCCCATCAGTCATCGATGATGGCGTCACCGCGACCAGGGCGGCTGCCGCTGCGCAGGCGGTCGAGGTCGCGCCGCCGGCGAGCGAAGCGGTGGGCGACGCTGTGCCGAACGCCTCGACCGAGCCGCTGGACGCCATCGATGCGCCTTCGGGACGCCGCGAACCGGTGCTCGAAGCCGCACCGCAAGCCGATACCGAAACCGCAGTCATGGCGGAGCCGGCACCCGTTTCGCCGCAGGCGGCGCGAGTGATCGTCGAAGAACTCGTCCAGCCGCCAGGCAGCGCGCTGGAGGATTTCCTCCAGGCGCCGCCACCACGTCGCTGGCCGTGGGTGTTGGGCAGCGCGTTTGCATTGCTCGCCCTCGCCATGCAGGCCATCATCGCACTGCGCGTCGAGCTGACCGTGCTTCATCCGCCGCTCAAGCCGGTGCTCGTCGAACTGTGCGCCGCCATCGGCTGTGAAGTCGGCCTACCGCGCCAGATTGATCTCATCTCCATCGAGAGCTCGGCCCTGCACCCCGGCAAGGGCAACAGGCTGGAGCTCGTCGCCAGCGTGCGCAATCGCGCACCCTTCGCGCAGCAGTATCCTCATCTCGAAGTCACCCTCACCGATGCCGCCGACCGCGCCGTCGTGCGCCGCGCCTTCGCACCGCGTGAGTGGCTGCCCGCGGGCCTGGACAGCGAAGCCGGTTTTGCCGCGCAAAGCGAATTGGCCATCGATCTGATGCTGCAGGCGAAGGACATCGCGCCAGCCGGCTACCGCCTCTACATCTTCTATCCCTGAACCCATGCGCACACTGATCTGTGGCTCGCTTGCCTATGATACGATCATGGTCTTCCATGATCGCTTCCGCCATCACATTCTGCCCGACCAGATCCACATCCTCAACGTCGCCTTCCTCGTGCCGGACATGCGGCGCGAGTATGGTGGGTGTGCCGGCAACATCGCCTACAACCTGCAACTGCTCGGCGGCGATCCGCTGATCATGGCCACGGTCGGCGACGATGCCGATCTGTATCTGCGCCGGTTGCACATCCTCGGTCTGGCGACCGACCATGTCCGGCGTATCGAAGGCAGTTTTACCGCCCAGGCATTCATCACGACCGATCTCGACGACAACCAGATCACCGCCTTTCATCCTGGCGCGATGAACCACTCGCACCTAAACCGCATCGCCGACACGCAGGGGGTAGAGCTGGCCATCGTCGCCCCCGACGGTCGTCAGGGCATGCTCGAGCATGCCCGCGATCTCGTCGCCGCCGGTATTCCGTTCGTCTTCGATCCGGGGCAGGGCATCACCATGTTCTCGGGCGAGGAACTGCTCGATTTCCTGCGTCTGGCCGACTGGTGCACGGTCAACGATTACGAGGCCCGCCTGCTCGTCGAACGTTGCGGCCGGCCGATCGAATCGTTGGCGCGCGAGGTCAAGGCACTGGTCATCACCCTCGGTGCCCAGGGCTGCGTCGTTCATGTCGGCGGCAAGACGATCGAGGTCGCCGCCGTGCCGGCCGACACCATTTTCGACCCGACCGGCTGCGGCGATGCCTTCCGTGCCGGCTTGCTCTATGGCCTGGCGCATGGCTGGCCCTGGCTGAAGACCGCCCGGCTGGCGACGCTGATGGGCTCGATCAAGATCGCCCATCGTGGCGGTCAGAACCACAAGCCGACGCGCGCCGAGATCGCTGAACGCTATCGGCGCGCGTTCGGCGAAACGCTATGAGGAAACGCTGAAGAAAGCCGCGCGGGAGGAAGCAGGAGGCGCGTATCGAGCAGCGACCGCAGCCGATCAAGGAGATCGACGCGAGCAGCGCGCAACGCCGTTGAAGCGCCCGCGCAGCAATTCATTCAGTGTTTTCATGGAACAAACCCGAAGGAGTCGACGATGATGCTGCGCTTTGCACTGACGATACTGGCTGCCGTAACGCTCGCCGGCTGCGCCAGCAGCCATTCCGCGTCCAGTTATGGCCGGGGCCAGACGCGACAGGAAATGACCGTGCGCTTTGGCACGATCGAAAGCCTGCGGCCGGTGAGCCTGGAAAGCGACCGTGGCGGTAGCGTCGGCACCGTCACCGGCGCCATGCTCGGCGGTCTGGCCGGCAGCAATGTCGGTGGCGGCCGCGGCGCGGTCGCCGCTACCGTGCTCGGCGCCGTCGCCGGCGGCGCGGCCGGTGCTGCCGTCGAGGGCGCGCTCGCCCGCCGCGATGGCGTCGAAGTCACCGTGCGCCTCGACACGGGCCAATATATCGCTGTCGTGCAGGAAGCCGACCAGGACCTGCGCCCTGGCGACCGCGTACGCGTCCTCTCCGGCGGCGGCACCACGCGCGTCACGCGCTGAGCGCCGCCGCGGCAGCCGCCGACCGCACGCGGCGTTTCATCGCGCACGGTTGCACGCGCCAGTCTGGCAGCGTCGGCGGCACGCCAGCGGGCCACGCTTGCCCTCCTGGGTCCGTCGCCCCGTTCCGCGAGATGTTGTTGCGATGCAATAATCACCGTCGCGGCGGCTCGGTTCGCCGACCGTGAGTTTGCCGCTACCGAAAACCGCCATGATTCCGATCCGATTCGCGTTACTTCCCGCGTGCCAACGCCGTGCCGAGCGGCCTGACTTTGCGCGGGCGTGCCCCGCCCCGTGGAACGTGATCGCTGGCGTAGCAGCGATCGGGGTAGGCGGAATGCGCCATGCAGCGTTGGCGGCAACGCAGCCGTCCGGCCGGCGAGGTGGGTCGATGCGATCGTTGCCGGCCCGGCTGCGGTTGGCCTTGCGGCCGGCTGCCCTTTTGCCGCTCGGTCTGTCGCTGGCGTTGTGGGCCTGTGACGCAACGGCCGGAACGGAGGAGGGGCTGCGCATCGCGCCGCTGGCCCGTGTCGCCATCCAGCCGCAGCGCAGCGCGCCGGCACAGGTCATCGCCCGCTTCGAAGCGAAGATCGCCGCCGAAGTCGCGGCGCGCATCGTGCAATTGCCTTACGAGGTCGGCGAAGCGGTGCGGCAAGGCAGCGTGCTCGTCCGGCTCGACGAGGGCGACGCCCGTTTGGCCATCGCCCGCGCCGAAGCGCAGCTGGCGGCGGCGCAGGCGCGCGCGGCGCAACTCGCCGCCCAGACCGGCCGGGCGCGCGAGCTGGCCCAGCGCGCCTTCATCTCCGCCGACGCGCTGCAGGCGCGCGAGAGCGAACTGGCCGTCGCCGAAGCCGAGGTGCGGGTGGTCGAGGCGGCACTGGCCACGGCGCGCCGGGCGCTGGACAAGCATGTCGTGCGCGCACCTTTCGCCGGCATCGTGCGCGCCAGACCCGGTCAGCTCGGCGAGCTGGCCAGCCCCGGTGCGCCGCTTTATCTGCTCGCCGCCAGCGACGGGCAGGAAGTGAGCGCGCAAGTGACGGCGCCGGACAGCGAAAGTCTGCGCCGTGCCAGCGACATCGAATTCGAAACAGCGGGCGAACGTTGGCCGGTGCGCCTGCTGCGCTTGTCGCCGCTCGTCGAGCGCGAAGCGCGTACGCGGGAAGCGCGCCTGCGCTTTCTCGGTGCGCCGGCTGCCATCGGCAGCGAAGGCCGCTTGCGGTGGCGTGATCCCCGGCCGCATCTGCCCGCGGAGCTGCTGGTGCGGCGCGACGGCCGCATCGGTGTCTTCGTCGCCGCGGGTGGCAAGGCGCGCTTCGTCGCCCTGCCCGAGGCGCAGGAAGGACGACCGGCGGCCACCTCGCTGCCGGCGGACAGCGCCATCGTCGTGCACGGCCAGCAGGCGCTCACCGACGGCGCCACCCTGCCGACAGACAAACGATGAAGCTGATCGAAGCGCTGATCCGCAACCACCCGTTGGCCAACATCACCTTCGCCGTCGTGCTGTTGCTCGGCCTGATGGCCTATCTCGCCATGCCGCGCGAGCAGGACCCGGAAATCAACTTCAACTGGGTGATGATCAACGCCGCGCTGCCCGGAGCGGCGGCGGCCGACGTCGAAAAGCGCATCACGACACCCCTCGAGGATGCGATCAAGTCGGTCTCCGACATCCGTTTCGTCATCAGCAGCTCGCGCGAGAGCATGGCCTCGATCCTGGTGCGCTTCCGCGAGATCGACGAGCGCACCTTCGACAAGCGCATCAACGATCTGCGGCGCGAGATCCAGAACAAGGCGAAGGCCGAACTGCCGCCGGAGGCGCGCGAGCCGCGCGTGCTCGAGATCACCACCTCGAACGGCTTCCCGACGGCCAACGTGCTGCTCGTCGGCCAGGCCAACGACGAGGTGTTGCGCCGCAGCGCGAAGGAAGTGCGCGACGACCTCGAGCGCATGAGCGGCGTCGACGTCGTCTATGCCAACGGCCTGAACGACCCCGAGCTGCGCGTCGAATTCTCGCCCCATGCTGCCGCGCTGCGCGGCCTCTCCGGCGGCGACATCGCCGACGCGGTAGCGGCTTGGTTCCGCGACACCTTCGCCGGCAAGGTCGATGTCGGCGAAGGCGAGGCGGCGCGCTCCTGGCTGGTGCGCGTCCTCGGCCAGCAGGCCGATGCCGATTACCTGGCCAGGCTGAGCGTGACGCCGCGCGCCAATCCGCGCGCCGCGCCGGTGCCGCTGGCGGACATAGCCCGCGTCGAGCGGCAACGGGCGCGCGCCGAACGGCTGGTCAGTCACGAAGGTCAGCCGGCGGTGATGATGGCCATCACGAAGAAAAGCCAGGTCAACACGCTGCAGCTGATCGAGCGCATCGAGCAGTATCTGCACGAGCGCAACGCTGTGCTCGCCGGGCAGGGCCTGCGTCTGGTGCTGCTCGACGACCAGACCGTGCCGACGCGGCAGGCGATCGACGTCATGCAGACCAATGCGCTGCTTGGGCTCGGTCTCGTGCTGGCTATCTCCTGGCTGTTTCTCGGCACGCGCATCGCGCTGCTCATCGCCATCGGCATTCCGTTCTCGCTCGCCGGTACCTTCGCCATCCTGCACGCGCTCGGCTACACGCTCAACGTCTCGGTACTGCTCGGCATCGTCATCGTGCTCGGCATGCTGGTCGATGATGCGGTCGTCGTCGTCGAAGCGATCTATTACCGCCTGCAGCGCGGCAGCGAGGCGCTCGCCGCCTCGCTCGACGCCTTGCGCGAAGTCGCCGCGCCCGTCACTGCCTCGGTGGTGACGACAATGGCGGCGTTCCTGCCGCTGATGCTGCTGCCCGGCATCGTCGGTAAATTCATGTTCGTCATTCCCTTCGTCGTCACGCTCGGCCTGGCCATCAGCCTGATCGAGGCCTACTGGATGTTGCCGGCCCATGTCACGGCGTTGAACATCGGCTTTCAGCGCCCCTCGCGTGTGCAGCGCTGGCGCAACGCCTTCACGCACCGCTTGCGCCTCGCCTATGGCCGGCTGCTGGCGCGCAGTTTCCGCCATCCCGTGCGCACGCTGACGCTGGCGCTCGCCGCGCTGCTGCTCGCCATCGCGGCGATGGCCGGCGGCCTGATCAAGATCCAGTTTTTCGCCTTCGATCCGTTGCGCCTGTTTTACATCAACATCGATATGCCGGCCGATGTACCGCTCGAACGCACGCTGCGCGAGGCCGAGCGCCTCGAAGCGATCGCCCGCAAGCACCTGTTGCCCGGCGAGGCGCGCGGCATCGCCTCGGTGGCCGGATTGAAATTCACCGACACCGAGCCGCTTTATGGCGATCCTTACGGCCAGGTCACCGTCTCGCTCAACCCGCGTGGCGAAGGTGGCCGCGAAGTGCAGGAAGTGGTCGAGGCGATGCGTGCCGAAGCCGAAGCGCTGCCCGGGCCAGGCAAGGTCAGCTTCACGCTCATCTCCGGCGGGCCGCCGGCCGAAAAACCGGTGCGCGTGCGCGTGCGCGGCGACGATCCGCAGGAGCTGCGGCGCGCCGCCGATGATTTGCTGGCCATCGTGCGCGCCATCCCCGGCACGCGCGACGTACACGACGACGACGTGCCCGGTCGACCGCAACTGGTGCTGCGGCTCGATGGCGAGGCGGTGCGCGCCGCCGGCCTCGATCCAGCGCAGGTGGCGCGCGCGCTGCGCCTGCTCGCCGATGGCGAAGTCGTCGCCAGCATGCGCGACCGCGGCGACAAGCTCGACGTACGCGTGCGCGCCCGTCACGAGGCCGGCGAAGACGTCGCCCAGCTGCTCGACGCGCCGCTGCCACTCGCCGGCGGCGGCCTAGTGCGGCTGCGCGATCTGGTCACCGTGACGGCCGAAGAAGGGCGCGGCGTCATCCGCCACTACAACCTGCGCCGCGCCATCACCATCGAAGCCGATCTAGACAAGGATGTCATCGACACGCTGGAGGCCAACCGGCGCATCGAACAGGCGTGGGCCGAGATCGCCCTTCGCCATCCGGCTGTCAGCCTCGATTTCTCCGGCGAGCTCGACGACATCAACGAAAGCCTCGCCGCGATGGCGCGCTTGTTCCTGCTCGGCGTCGGCCTGATCTACCTCATCCTCGCCGCCCAGTTCCGCAGTTACTTCCTGCCGCTGCTCATCCTGCTCACCGTGCCGCTGGCCTTCACCGGCGTCACCTATGGCCTGACCATCGCGCGCGTGCCGCTGTCGTTGTACACGCTCTACGGCGTCATCGCCCTCACCGGCATCGCCGTCAATTCGGCCATCGTGCTCATCGATGCCGCCAACGACCGCTACAGGCGCGGCATGGGCGCGCTGCACGCCGCCATCTGGGCCGGCCGGCGGCGCGTCGTGCCGGTGATCATCACCTCGGTGACCACCATCGGTGGCCTGTTCTCGCTCGCCGTCGGCCTCGGCGGCAAGTCGCTGCTCTGGGGACCGGTGGCTTCGGCCATCGTCTGGGGCCTGGGTTTTTCGACCGTGCTGACACTGTTCGTCGTGCCAGTGTGCTGGTATCTGGCGATGCGCCGTCTTCGCCGCGCAGGCCCGTGACCGGACGAGCGCGCCAGCGCTCCGCGCGGCGCAACGCAAGTCAGTTCCACCGGCACGGCGCCCTCGCCGACCGCGACGGTAGGTGGAGAGTAGAATCGTGCGCTAACGCTGAATAAAGTGCTGCACGGGTGCAGCGCGGCGTTGCGCGGTGCTCGCTTCCTTGCCCACGCTATTGTTAGGCTACGGTCGCTGCGCGCCACGCGCCTCCTGCTTCCTCCCGCTCGCAGCTTTTTTCAGCGTTTCCCTAACCATGCCGGGCAAGCCGCAGTACCCGGACCCAATATAAGTGTGTGCTAATATACCGGCCGGCGACCATCGGCGGTCGTCCGATTGCAAGTAAGCGAGCGTGAATATGAACTTTGAATTGGCCCGTTTCAACATGGTGGCGCAACAGCTGCGCCCGTGGAATCTGCACGACGAGGAGGTGCTGGAGCGTTTCACCGTCGTCCGGCGTGAGGATTTCGTGCCCGAAGGCTGGCGGTCGCTGGCCTTTGCCGACATCGAGATTCCTTTGCCCGGCGGCGCCTCGATGCTGGCGCCGAAGATCGAAGCCCACCTGCTGCAGGCCTTGCAGGCGAGGCGTCACGGTCGCGCCCTGCTCGTCGGCGCCGGTTCCGGCCATCTCGCCGCGCTGCTGGCCATGCATGCCGAGCGTGTGCTGGCCATCGAGATCGTGCCGGAACTGGTCGAGCTGGCGCGCGACAATCTGGCGCGCGCCGGCATTCGCAACGTCAGCGTCGAACTGGGCGACGGCAGCCAAGGCTGGCCGGCGCAGGCGCCTTACGACTCCATCCTGATCGCCGGCGCCTTGCCCAAACTGCCCAAAGCCCTGCCTGGCCAGCTCAAGGTCGGCGGGCGTCTGGCCGGCTTCGTCGGCCGGGCGCCGGTGATGACGCTGACCACCATCCATCGCCGCGACGAACAGGCGATCGAGCGGCGCGGCCTTCTCGAGACCTGTGTGCCGGAACTCGTCCATGAGCCGGTTGACGACGGCTTCGTTTTCTGATGCGCCAGATTCAGCCGCGTGAACTGAAAGCCTGGCTGGACGAAGCGGCCGCCGGTCGGCGTGTGCCGCCAGTGCTGCTCGACGTGCGCGAACCCTGGGAACTGGACGTTTGCAAGTTGCCGGACGTCAAGTCTATGCCGATGCGCGCCGTGCCGGCTCGCTACCTCGAACTGCGCCGCGAGGATGAAATCGTCGTCGTCTGCCATCACGGCGCGCGCAGTTTCCGCGTCGCGATGTTCCTCGAACAGCAGGGATTCATCAATGTCATCAATCTTTACGGTGGCATGGCGGCCTGGCAGAGGGATGTCGCGCCGCAGATGGCCACCTATTGATTCGCCCGCATTACGGCGCGGCATTCATTTTCCGGGAGCCTCCGTATGCACGCCATCAAGTTAGCCCAGCGCCTGGGCGCCGTTTCCATCGCGCTGACTTTCGCCTGCGCGCCGGCACGGGCCGGCGATCTGCTGCAGGTCTGGCGCGCCGCCGTCGAACACGATGCGCAATTCGCCAGCGCGCGCGCCCAGCTTGCCGCGGGGCGCGAGAAACTGCCGCAAGGCCGGGCCGGCCTGCTGCCGAGCGTCAACCTCGCCGCCAGCACGGTGTGGAACGACTTGGAATCGCAGCGGCGCAACGCCGGCGCGCCTTCGGTCGGCGCCCGCTACAATACCAATGGCTGGTCGGTACAACTGACGCAACCGCTGCTGCGCTGGCAAAACTGGCTCGCCTATCAGCAAGCCGAGCTGGCGGTGACGCTGGCCGAGCAGCAATTCGCCGCTGCCCGGCAGGATCTGGTCTTGCGCGTCGCGCAAGCCTATTTCGACGTGCTCGCCGCCCAGGAGGCGCTCGCCACCGCCGGGGCGCAGAAGACCGCCTTCGGCGAACAGCTCGCCGCCGCGAAGCGCAATTTCGAGGTCGGCACGGCGACGATCACCGACACGCACGAAGCGCAGGCGCGTTTCGATCTCGCCGTGGCGCAAGAGCTGGTGGCCGAGAACGATCTGGCCGTCAAGCGCCAGAGCTTGCGCCTGCTCACCGGCAAGGACTGGCCCAGCCTGATGGCTCTGAAAGTCGGCGTCGGCATCGGCCGTCCCCAGCCGGAGGACATGAACCAGTGGGCCGCGTCGGCCGAGACGGGCCACCCCACCGTGCAACAGGCCGCCACCGCGCTCGAAATCGCCACGCGCGAAGTCGAACGACAGAAGGCCGGCCATTATCCGACGCTCGACCTCGTCGCCAGCCACGCGCGCAATTCGGCCTCCGGTGGCCTGCTTGCCGGCGTACAGGCGCCCGGATCCGACAATCGCGCCACGACCATCGGCCTGCAGTTGGCCGTACCGCTCTACGCCGGCGGCGCCATCACCGCGCGCGAGCGCGAGACCAATGCCTTGCGCGAGAAAGCGCTGGCCGAACTGGAGAATGCCCGCCGGCAGGCGGCGCTGGCCGCCAGGCAGGCCTACCTCGGCGTTACCTCCGGTCTGGCCCAGATCGCCGCCTTCGAAGCGGCGCTCGCTTCGTCGCAGCTAGCGGTCGAGGCCAACAAACTCGGTTATGAAGTCGGTGTGCGCATCAACATCGACGTCCTCAACGCCCAGAGCCAGCTGTTTGAAACCCGGCTGAAACTCGTCAAGGCCCGTCTCGACACGCTGCTCGCCCAGCTGCGCCTGAAGGCCGCCGCCGGCAGCCTGGGTGAAGAAGACCTGGCGCAGATCAATGCGCTGTTGCAGTGACGCCCGGACGATCGTCAAGCCTCCGGGATCGCTACGGAAAGTCAGTCCGATCGGCACGGCGTCGCCACCGGTCGCCAGGGAGAACGCGATGATTGAGCCATCCGTCAGCTTCGCCAGCCTCGGCCTGCCCGCTGCCCTGCTCCAGGCCCTGGTCGAGGTCGGTTACGAAACCCCCTCGCCGATCCAGGCGGCCTGCATTCCACCGCTGCTCGCCGGCGAGGACCTGCTCGGCGAAGCGCAGACCGGCACCGGCAAGACCGCCGCTTTCGCGCTGCCGCTGCTCGCCCGCCTCGATGCGGCGCGCCCGCAGCCGCAGGCCTTGGTACTGACGCCGACGCGCGAACTGGCCATCCAGGTCGCCGAAGCGCTGCAGAAATACGCCCATCACCTGCCTGGTTTCCATGTCCTGCCGCTTTATGGCGGCCAGAGCATGGTCGTGCAACTGCGCGCGCTCGCCCGCGGGCCTCAGGTCATCGTCGGCACCCCCGGCCGCATCATGGATCACCTGGAACGGCGTAGCCTGAACCTCGACGGCCTGAAGACACTGGTGCTGGACGAGGCCGACGAGATGTTGCGCATGGGCTTCATCGACGATGTCGAGTGGATTCTGTCGCACCTGCCGGCCGAGCGTCAGACGGCGCTGTTCTCGGCGACGATGCCGGAGCCGATCCGGCGCATCGCCCGTCGCCATCTGCGCCAGCCGCGCGAGGTCAGAATCCATGCCGCGACGGCCACCGTCGCCGCCATCCGCCAGCGTTACTGGCTGGTACGCGGTGCCGACAAACTCGAAGCGCTGACGCGCATGCTCGAAGTCGAAGCCGATTTCGATGCCGCCATCGTCTTCGTCCGTACCAAGACCGCCACGGTCGAGCTGGCCGACGCGCTGGCGGCGCGCGGCTACGAAGCGGCGGCACTCAACGGTGATTTGACGCAGGGCCTGCGCGAGCAGGTCATCGAGCGGCTGAAGAATGGCAGCCTGGACATCGTCGTCGCCACCGATGTCGCGGCGCGTGGCATCGACGTGGCGCGCGTGACGCACGTCATCAACTACGACGTGCCTTACGATACTGAAGCCTATGTGCACCGCATCGGTCGCACTGGCCGCGCCGGCCGCAGCGGCAGCGCCATCCTGTTCGTCGCGCCGCGCGAGATGCGCATGCTGAAGGCCATCGAACGCGCCACGCGGCAGAAGATCGAGCCGATGACGCTGCCGACGAGCGGTGAAGTCACCGGCCGGCGCGTCGCCTCGTTCAAGCAGCAGGTGCTCGAAGTACTGGAAAACGAGCGCCTCGACTTCCTGTTCGACATCGTGCGCGCGCTCGAGGACGAACAAGGACTGTCGGCGCGCCAAATCGCTGCCGCGCTCGCCTTCCTCGCCCAGCGCGAACGGCCGCTGCAGCCGGCGGAGGATGAACCAGCCGAGACCGGGCACACCTCTGCGGCCGAGCCGCCGCAAGCGCAGACATGGCGGCCGCGTCCGGCGGCGGAAGCGCCCCGCAAGCCGGCGAGCGCCGGACTGGCCGTCTATCGCATCGAAGTCGGACGCAACGACGGCGTCACGCCGAAAGAGATCGTCGGCGCCATCGCCAATGAAGGCGGCATCAGCGGCCGCGACATCGGCCAGATCCACCTCTTCGACGACTACAGCACCGTCGAACTACCGTCCGACCTGCCGCGGGACGTGCAGGCGACGCTGAAGCGGACGCGCGTGCGCCACAAGCCGCTGGCGCTGCGTCTGGCTGCGGCCGGCGAAGCGCCGCTCCGGCGCCCGCCGCCGCGCCGGCGACCCTGACGGCCATGAGCCATCCCTCGCCGCCCCGGCCAGCGGCGGAGGAGGGGAGCCTCGCACCATCGTTGCCGCGGGCGCAACTGCCGCTGCTCATCTCGGTCTTCCTGATCGCCGCCTGCGGTTTGGCCTACGAGCTGATCGCCGCCGCGCTCGCCTCCTATCTGCTCGGCGACTCGGTCACCCAGTTCTCGACCATCATCGGCAGCTATCTGTTCGCGATGGGCATCGGCTCCTGGCTGTCGAAATACGTGCCGGACGAAGCGCTGGTGCCGACCTTCGTGCGCGTCGAGATTCTCGTCGGTCTGCTCGGCGGCCTGGCGGCCGCCGGCCTCTTTCTCGCCTTCGCCGCCAGCCTCGGCCCCTTCCGCATCCTGCTCTATGCGACGGTGCTGCTCATCGGCATGCTGGTCGGCATCGAAATACCTCTCGTCATGCGCCTGCTGCGGCGCGAGATGGCTTTCGACGAGCTGGTGGCGCGCGTGCTGTCCTTCGACTATCTCGGCGCGCTGGCCGTGTCGCTGATCTTTCCGCTCTTCTTCGTACCGCATCTGGGCCTGATGCGCAGCGGCATGGCCTTCGGCCTGATCAATGCGGCGGTCGCCCTCTGGGCGCTCTGGCTGTTCCGCCACCGCCTGCGGCACCGGCCCGGCCTGCACGTTGCCGCCTGGGCCAGTCTGCTGCTGCTCGTCGCCAGCTTCGTCGGCGCCGGCCGGCTCAGCGCACTGGCCGAAAGCTGGCTCTATGCCGAGGACATCATTCATGCCGAAACGACGCCCTACCAGCGCCTGGTCATCACGCGCTGGCGCGACGACGTGCGCCTCTACCTGAACCAGAATCTGCAGTTTTCCTCGCGCGACGAATACCGCTATCACGAAGCGCTGGTGCACCCGGTACTCGCCAGCCTGCCGCAGGCCCGCCGGGCGCTGGTGCTCGGCGGCGGCGACGGCCTGGCGGTGCGCGAAATCCTCAAATACCCCGCCATCGAGTCGGTGACCCTCGTCGATCTCGACCCGGCGATGACCCGCCTGTTCGCGCAGGCGCCGCTGCTGCGCGCGCTCAACGCCGACGCCCTCAATTCGCCGCGTGTGCAGGTCATCAACCGCGATGCGGCGCGCTGGCTGGAAGAATGCGATACCGCATCGCCAGGCGTGGCTGCTGCCGAAAGTCAGCTTGGCGAGCACGGCGTCTGCTTCTTCGACTTCATCGTCGTCGACTTCCCCGACCCGAGCAGCTACGCCATCGGCAAACTCTATTCGACCGCCTTCTACCGCCTGCTCAGCCGCCGGCTGGCCGAACGTGGCGCGCTCGTCGTGCAGGCCACCTCACCCTACTACGCCCGCCGCTCCTACTGGACAGTGGTGGCGACGCTCGAAGCAGTCGGCTTGCAGACCGCGCCCTACCACGCCCACGTCCCCAGCTTCGGCGACTGGGGTTTCATCGCCGCCAGCCGCCAGCCCTATCGGCCGCCCGCACGCTACGACGTGGCGTTGCGCTTTCTTACCGCCGAGACGACGCGTGCGCTGTTCGACTTTCCGGCCGACATGGCGCGCCTCGACCTGCCACCCAACCGACCCGACGAGCAATCGCTCGTGCGTCTGTTCGAGCAGGAATGGCGGCAGGCGCTGCGCTGAATGCGCGAGTGAGCGAATTTTCCGACATCACGAAGGATTGCCAATCGGGGTAACCCGCCGTGCCGCGTCAGTCTGGCGAAGTCTTTGGCTGTAACAATCGTCGAAATCTTGTCCAGTCCGACGACACGGTCT
>OGCL01002289.1_pt1 | contig 13737 bp, 10 predicted proteins | sample 1570041 | NCBI WGS metagenome assembly OGCL01 (sample SAMN06266162, study PRJEB24511) | hot springs metagenome | isolation source: Hot spring water | place: South Africa: Limpopo | collected 2015-06-22 | reverse complement strand
CAACTGATGCGGGTGCCGCTGGCGCATGAGGTCAGGCGCATCGACTTTGGTCGCGGGCAGCGCCTGGCGGTGGCCGTGCCCTGGGGCGATGTCTCGACCGCGTTCCACACCACGGGCATCCCCGACATCACGGTGTTCGTGCCCACGTCTCGCCTCGGGCTCTTCGGCATGAAACTGGGCAACGTCTTCGGCCCGCTGTTGAAGCTTGCTGTTGTGCAGCGGCTCTTGGGCGCCCTGGTTTCCAAGGCCGTCAAAGGCCCCGATGAGGCAGCGCGGGCTCAGATGCCTGCGTATGTGTGGGGTGAGGCGGTCAACGCGCGTGGCGAGCGTCGCACTGCACGGGTGAAAACCGTCAACGGCTACAGCCTGACCATCCCGGGGGCGCTGGCCGTGACGGAGCATCTGTTGCACCATGATCCACCCGCCGGTTTCATCACGCCTTCGCGTTTGATGGGGGCCGGGCTGGTGAGCCAACTGCCTGGAGGCGGTCCGATCGCCATCGGCAGCTAAGGGTCGGATGAGACGGTGCCCATGTGCTGGAGCTGACCTTGGACAGCGCTGTCGCGCCTGACACAATGGGCGCATCAGCCATCCCCGGAGGTGCCATGTTGCGCGCATTGTCCATCGTGTCTGCCCTGTTGTCCGTCGGAGCCTTGTCGGGTTGCGTCACGCCACCCGCATTCATGAACACGCCCGTTAACAAGGTGCACTACCGCTGCGCCAATGGCGAGGCCATCGAGGTACGCTATTTCCCTGAGCAGGGTGTGGCCGTGCTGGTGCGTGGCGGCCAGGCGATGGAACTGCAGCAGCAGCCGGCGGCGTCGGGCTTCTGGTACAGCAATGGCCCACATGGCATCCGCGGCAAAGGCAGCGAGTTGCGCGTCGAGACCGGCCGCATGGTGCCGCTGACGTGTCAGGCGATTTGAGCCGGGCCCCCTGATTGCTGTAGACCCCACATCACCTGGCTGACCCATGTCGACAAACACGCACGCCTATATCTGCGACGCCCTTCGCACCCCATTTGGCCGCTATGGCGGCAGCCTGTCGTCGGTGCGCGCTGACGACCTGGGCGCTGTGCCACTCAAGGCCTTGATGGCGCGTCACCCCGGGCTGGACTGGGAGGCCGTCACCGACATCCTGTTTGGCTGCGCCAACCAAGCTGGTGAAGACAACCGCAATGTGGCGCGCATGTCGGCGCTGTTGGCCGGGCTGCCCATTGGCCTGCCTGGCGCCACGATCAACCGGCTGTGTGGCTCGGGCATGGATGCAGTGGGCACCGCCGCGCGCGCCATCAGGGCGGGTGAGGCTGAGTTGATGCTGGCTGGCGGGGTGGAGAGCATGAGCCGCGCACCGTTCGTGATGCCCAAGGCCGCGAGCGCCTTCGCCCGTGACAACGCGGTGTATGACACCACGATCGGCTGGCGCTTTGTCAACCCACTGATGAAGCAGCAATACGGCATCGACAGCATGCCCGAGACGGCCGAGAACGTGGCGGCCGAGTTCGGAGTCAGCCGGGAGGATCAGGACAGGATGGCGCTGGCCTCCCAGGCCAAAGCGGCGGCTGCACAGCAAGCTGGCTTCTTCGATGCCGAGATCACGCCCGTGCGCATCGCGCAGAAGAAGGGTGAGCCGCTCGTGGTGAGCCAGGACGAGCATCCGCGCGAGACCACGATGGCTGCGCTCGCCGGGCTGCGCCCTGTGGTGCGCGAAGGCGGCAGCGTGACGGCGGGCAATGCGTCGGGCGTGAACGACGGCGCCTGCGCCATGATCCTGGCCAGCGAAGCGGCTGCTGCGCGCCATGGTCTGACGCCGCGCGCCCGTGTGTTGGGTATGGCCACGGCCGGCGTGGCGCCGCGCATCATGGGCATTGGCCCAGCGCCAGCTTCCACCAGGGTGCTGGCGCAGACCGGCCTGAAGCTTGACCAGATCGATGTGATCGAGCTCAACGAGGCGTTTGCTGCACAGGGGCTGGCCGTATTGCGCTTGCTGGGCTTGCGCGATGACGACCCGCGTGTCAACCCCAACGGGGGCGCCATCGCGCTGGGTCACCCGCTGGGTGCCAGCGGCGCGCGTCTCGTGACCACCGCCGTCAACCAGCTGCACCGCAGCGGTGGACGCTACGCGCTGTGTACGATGTGCATCGGTGTGGGCCAGGGCATCGCGCTGGTGCTTGAACGGGTATGAGGGCGTGAGATGCGCCTGAAGCTGGCCAAGCCACATGTCCACTGTGCCCGTCGGCACCGGGCGTGGGCGCTGGCGATCGCCGCGTTGCCGGCCTGGGCCGATCCACCAGGACCGGACGCGGCGGAAACCGACGCCGTGGTCATCACGGCCACCCGTACGCCGCAAGGGCTGCGGGAGGTGCCTGCAGCCATCGACGCGCTCGATGCGCGCACCTTGCGCGAGATGGGCCCGCAGGTGAACCTGTCGGAGTCGCTGCAGCGGGTGCCGGGCGTGTCGGTGCTGAACCGTCAAAACTACGCGCAGGATCTGCAGTTGTCCATCCGCGGCTTCGGCGCGCGAGCCACCTTCGGCGTGCGCGGAGTGCGCCTGTATGCCGATGGCATCCCGGGCACCATGCCCGACGGCACCGGCCAGAGCGCCTTGTTTGACCTGGGCTCGGCCCAACGCATCGAGGTCTTGCGTGGGCCGGCCTCGGCGCTGTACGGCAATGCCGCAGGCGGTGTGGTGCAGGTGTTCACCGAAGACGGCCCCCCGGTGCCCGAACTGGGCGTGGGGGTCGCTTTCGGGCCGGATGGCTTCAACCGCCAGCACCTGCGCGTGGCGGGCGAAACGGCACCGGAGGGGGCGCCGGGTGAGCTGAAGTACGTGCTGCATGCCAGTCGCTTCAGCACCGAGGGCTTTCGTGAACACAGTGCCGCGCGGCGCGCCCAGCTCAACGGCAAGCTGCGCTGGCAGTTGGACGCGCGCACCACGCTGACCGTGGTGGGCGCCTGGCTGGACATGCCCGGCGTGCAGGACCCGCTGGGCTTGCCCGCTGACGCGTGGCGCCGCGATCCGCGTGCGGTGGTGCCCCAGGCACAGCGTTTCAACACGCGCAAGGACGTCTTCAATGGGCAACTTGGCGCCGTGTTCGAGCGCGCGCTGGGTGACGACACACTGCGGCTCATGGCCTATGCCGGACAGCGCGCCGTCACCCAGTTCCAGTCCATCCCACCCGAGGCCCAGACGGCCCGCCATCCTGGTGGCGTGATCGATTTCGAGCGCCGGTATGGCGGGTTGGATGCGCGCTATACCTGGCGCACACAGCTGGCCGAACGGCCCTTGTCGCTGACGGCGGGCGTCAACCTGGATGGCGTGTGGGAAGACCGCCGGGGGTTCCAGAATTTCGTGGGCGCCGGTGGTGCAGAGACAGTGGGCGTCAAGGGGGCGCTGCGGCGCGATGAAGACAACCGCGCGCGCAACGCTGATCAGTATCTGCTGATGCAGTGGCAGGCCGCGCCGACCTGGTCGCTCGACCTGGGACTGCGCCACAGTCGCGTGGGCTTTGCCTCGCGCGACCACTACATCACCGAAGGCAATGGCGACGACAGTGGTCGCATGCGCTTTGCCGCGCTCACGCCCACGGCTGCCGTGATGTGGCGGGCTTCGCCCGACTGGCACTGGTATGTGGCGGTCGGCCGGAGCTTCGAGACGCCCACGCTCGCCGAGGTGGCCTACCGAAGCAACCTGGGGACCGAGACCGGCTGGAACCGCGACCTGCGCGCCACGGCCGCGCGACACCGGGAAGTGGGCTGGAAGGCCCGGCCGGCCCGCGGTTGGCAATGGCAGCTGGCCGCCTACACCGTGGACACGGACGACGAGATTGCCGTGGCCGCCAGTGTGGGCGGGCGCGCCACCTTTCAGAACGTAGGCCGCACCGAGCGTCAGGGTGTGGAGACCAGCGTGCGCTGGGTGGGCGCAGCGAGCGCCTCCGGTTGGTCGGGTTACCTGGCCCTCAACTGGCTGGACGCCCGCTTTCAGGATGCGTTCAGCTCGCAGGGCGCAAGCGGCGAGCAGACCGTGCCGGCCGGCCGACGCCTGCCGGGCATCCCGGCGCGCCAGGCCTATGCCGAGCTGGCATGGCGGCCGCCTGCATCGCACTGGCACACCGCCATCGAGTGGCGCCATCAGGGGGCGATCTGGGCCAACGACATCAACACCGCCCGCGCGCCGGGCGCCTCGTTGTGGGCGCTGCGGGCGGGCTGGCGCCTGCCGTGGCAGGCTGGCGACACGGCCTGGCGGTGGGACGCGCTGGCGCGCATCGAGAACCTGTTCGACACCCGCTACGCCGGATCGGTCATCGTCAACGAAGGCAATGGCCGCTTCTTCGAGCCGGCGCCCGGGCGGGGCTGGCTGGTGCAGACCACACTGACCCGCAGCTTCTGAACCGTGCCTGACACGTCGCAAGGAACTGTCCGGTGCGAAATGGATCCCAATTCAGATTGCCCGTCTCTGGAGTGTTTCCCTCATGCAAGCACAGGAACAGCGCGCGCTCCTCAACATCGTCATCCACGCGGCCATGGCCGACGGTCACAAGGCTGAGGCGGAGCGCGAGGCCATCCGCGGGGTGGCCGAGTCGCTGTCGGGCAGCCCCGACGGTCAGGCGCTGGCAGGCGTCTACCAGGATGTGCTGCTCAAGCGGGTGAGTCTGCAGCAGGCCGCCGCTGCATTGACTGACCCAGCCCACCGCCAGCTTGCCTATGAGATGGCGGTGTGCGTGTGCGATGCCGACGGGCAGCAAAGCGAGGCCGAGCAGCGTTTCCTCGCCGACCTGGGCGGCGTACTGGGGTTGCAGGTGGCCGCGGGTGCGGGCAGCAGCGCGGCAGCAGCCGGTGCGGCGGCGGCCGGGGCGGCCACGGCGTTGGCTGCGACCAGCCCGCTGGCCGACACGGTGCGCACGGCCGATGCGATTGCGCAACGTGGTTCGCAGCCGCTCGACCAGAGCGAGCCCGCGTTGGCGCCCGAGGTGGCCGCCACGCCGGGCCCCGAGCTGGACAAGACCATCCTCAACTACGCCATCCTCACGGGTGCGCTCGAGTTGCTGCCGCAGTCCTGGGCCTCGGTGGCCATCATCCCTCTGCAGGTCAAGATGGTCTACCGCATCGGCAAGGCGCATGGCGTCGAGCTGGACCAGGGCCACATCAAGGAGTTCCTCGCCACCGTGGGGGTGGGCCTGACCTCGCAGTATCTGGAGCAGTTCGGCCGCAAGCTGCTGGGCGGTTTACTGGGCAAGGCGGCTGGACGCACGCTCGGCGGGTTGGCCGGTACGGCAACGGGCATGGCCTTTTCCTTCGCGACGACGTACGCCTTGGGCCATCTGGCCAAACGGTATTACGGGGGCGGCCGTGTGATGGGCACCGACCTGCTGCGGCAGACCTATCAGGAGCTGCTGGGGCCGGCCAAGAGCCTGCAGCAGCAGTACCTGCCGGCGATGCGCCAGCAGGCGGCCGGGCTGGATGCTGGCAAGGTGATGGCCATGATCCGTGGATGAGGGCGGCGTGGCACCGGGCAGGGTGTCGCGGCGAGGAAATCTGACATGATCGGGCAGAGATGCTCAACCTGGATTTCCTCAGCCTGCCGTTGCTCACGGCATCGGTCCTCATTTTCATCAGCCTGCTGATCGGCCTGTTTTCCAAGCGGGCCGGCTTTTCGTTTCTGCTGGCGTTTCTGCTGACGGGCATTCTTGCCGGCGAGGATGGCCCCTTCGGCATGCGTTTTGACGACTACCGCCTGAGCTTCTGGGTGGGTAACGTCGCGCTGGCCATCATCTTGCTGGACGGCGGGTTGCGCACCAGCTTCACCACCTTTCGCACAGGCCTCAAGCCGGCCCTGCTGCTGGCCACGCTGGGCGTGATGCTGACCTCGGGCTTCACGGCCGTGGCCGCCGTGGTCTTTCTGCAGGTGTCGTGGCCCACGGCCTTGCTGCTGGGCGCCATCGTGGGTTCGACCGATGCGGCTGCGGTGTTTTCGTTGCTCAAGAACACCGGGGTGCGCCTCAACGAGCGGGTCGCCACGACGCTGGAGATCGAGTCGGGCATGAACGATCCCATGGCGGTGTTCCTGACCCTGACGCTGATTGGCGTGGCCTCGGCAGGCGGCCTGAGCGGTCCGGTCAGCGACAACATGCTGGCCTTCGCGCAGGCGCTGGCCGAACAGTTTGGCTGGGGGGCACTGATCGGCATTGCGGCCGGTTTGTTGTTCGCCTGGGCGATGAAGCGCGCCGCGCGGCTGGTGGATGCGCCCGATGGCGTGCTGGCGCTGCTGGTGGCCTCGGCCGGCCTGTCTGTGTTTGCCTTCGTGACCTGGTTCGGTGGCTCAGGCTTTCTGGCGGTCTACCTGTTTGGCATCGCCCTCAGCAAAAAAGCTGGGGCGCAGCTGGAGTCGTGTCTGTCTGCGCTCGATGGCTATGCCTGGTTGTCGCAAGCGTCGATGTTCCTGCTGCTGGGCCTGTTGGTCACCCCCTCGACCATGTTGCCCACCTTGTTGCCGGCCCTGGCGGTGGCCCTGGCCATGATGTTCGTGGCGCGGCCGCTGGCGGTCTGGTTGTGCCTGGCGCCCATGCGCTTCACGCGCAAGGAGGTGGCCTACATCGGCTGGGTGGGCTTGCGCGGTGCGGTGCCCATTGTGCTGGCCATCTTCCCCTTCATGGCCCAGGTGCCCGATGCGCCCTTGATCTTCAATGTGGCTTTTTTGGTCGTGCTCGCCTCGCTGCTGCTGCAAGGCTCCAGCATTGGCTGGTTTGCGCGGCGCATGGGCGTGGCGTTGCCCGATGACGCCAACGAGCGCGCCATGCGCGCGGTGTTCGGCGATTTCAGCCTGTCGGGTGGTACCCCCGTGGCCGATGTATGCCAGTTCTACGGCCTGACGCCCCCACCGGATGCCCATCTGCCGTTGGACGCATGGATGGCGCAGGCCTTCCGCCGCCCGCTGGTGGTGGGGGACCATGTGCTGCTCGACGGCGCCGAGTTGTGCGTGCGCGCCATGGATGGCCCCCGGGTGCGCACCGTGGGTCTGAAGCTGCCGGATGCGCCGGTGATCAGCCCGTGACGGTCTGATCGCGGCCCTGGCGCTTGGCTTCGTACAGGGCGAGGTCGGCGCGCTCGATGGTGGCTTCCAGGGGCTCGCCGGGGCGTTGCTCGGTCAGCCCGGCGGAGAACCGCACATCCAGCGCGGGCACCGTGGGCGCAAGATGGCTTCGGCGTACGGCCTCGTGCAGCCTGTCCAGGCTGGTGCGGGCCGAGGGCAGCTGGCTGGCCGGCAGCACCAGCAGGAACTCCTCGCCACCCCAACGGGCCAGCACATCGGTTTCGCGCAGGCTGTGACGGGCGATGTCCGCGAACTGGCGCAGCACCTCGTCGCCCACGCCATGGCCGTGTGCGTCGTTGATCTGCTTGAAGTGATCCAGATCGATCAGCGCCAGACAGAAGGGCTGGCCGGTGCGCTCGGTCAGGGCGCGCTGGGCGTGCAGGGTTTCGGTCATGTGCCGCCGGTTGAACAGACCGGTCAGTTCGTCACGGGTGGCCAGCGTCTGGATGCGGTCCAGCGCCTCGGTGAGCTCCCGCTTGCGGGTTTCCAGTCGGTGGCGCAGTTCAGCCAGCTGGGCCGACAGCAGCGAGATGGTGGGCAGCGAGGTGCAGGCGAACAGAAAGTGGATGACCTCCTGGCTGGCGGGGTGGCGCGTCGGATTCGACAGGTGCAGCCCGATCATCGTGGCGCCCAGCAGCGTCAGCGCGAAGACGGCGGCTTGGCGGGTGGCCCGCGGGGGCAGGTTGAACATGCCGAACGTCAGCGTCAGCGCCAGCAGGATCAAGGCCGCGCCGCGCGACTCGCCAAGGATGGCATACGACCATATCGCGGCGGCCAGCGCCAAGAGGATCTGCGGCAGTGTCAGCGAGGGATCGTTCCAGTTCTGCGTGAAGCCGCCGCGCAGCAACACATAGATCGTGGTCTCGCTGAGCACCATGAACGCGATGAGCTGCAGGGCGGCACTCTGAGCCACCCGTCCCGTCGCGGCCATGTAGCACAGCAGCCCGCCGAAAATGCCGTAGTTGATGGCGGCGACCATGAAGCGCTGGATGCGCAGCTGCTGCTTGGGATCACTGCTCATGACCCAGCGGCACACCACGGCCACGCGGGTGTCGTCACGCTCGGTCAGGGAATGGGCCATCACATCCCTATCGGCCAAATCGCCCGTGAATTGAGGGCGGGTTCCCCCGCGGATGAGGGGTCAAAGTGGGCGGGGACCTGCGCCGCTTGCCCTCGCGCTGCCTGAACTAAGCCGGCCAATCGCCCAATGTGCCAGAGCGGCGGCGGCCAGCATGCACGCCAGCCCCACGCCCCACGCCACCCAGATCAGCGGCTCGAGCCAGCCCAGCGCCACCGACAGATCAGGCGACACCGATTCCAGCCAGGTGAGCAGCGTGATCGTCGCGTTGCGCAGCGCCTCCAAGGCCGCCGTGTCGACCCAGAGGGCGGCCCAGGCAGGGATGGGCCAACTGGCGATGAGTGCGCGCCAGTCGGGCGTGGTGGTGGCGGCCTGACCGGCCAGCCAGTCTGTCAGTGCCACCCCCGAGGCGGCCAGCCCCGTCCAGGCGGCGGCAAGCAGGGCAGTCAGGATCCACAGTGCAGTTTTCATGACGAGGCAAAACCGCGATTGACAACGCGGTGCATTTTGGCGCGGCCCGCTCATCCGTACGCGTCCCATGGATTTGTACGCGGTTTGCACTCGCCTGGCGCGCCGGACGGTTTGACGTCGAGGGACAGGCAGGCGCACACTGGAAACCGCAGCTCCAGACGCTGTTGCCAAGGTCTGGGTTTCCCACACACAACAACAGCCTATGGCAGATTCAAGGGTGGCGCTTCGGGATGCCGGCTTGCAGGTTCTGTTCGAGACTGAACTGCCTGTGGGTCTGGCCTTGCTGGACGATCAGCACCGTTACGTGCTGATCAATCAGACCCTGGCCACTTTCAATGGCGTCGCGCGGGAGCAGGCGCTGGGACGCTCCGTGGCCGAGGTGCTGCCCGAGGCGTACCCGCTGCTGCGCCCCCTGTTGGAGCGCGTGCTGTTGCACGGCGAGGCGCTGTGCGATTTCCGCCTCGACGCCGAGGTGCCCAGCCAGCCCGGACAGCTCTCGCACTGGGAGGCCAGCTACCTGCCCGTGCGCGCGGCCTCCGGTGAGGTGGTGGGCGTGCTCGTCAAGGCCGTCAATCTGTCGTGGCAGATGGCCCATGAGCGGGCACTGCGCGAGAGCGAGGCGCACCTGCGCCGCGTGCTCGACAGCCTGTTTGCTTTTGTGGGCGTGCTCACGCCCGAGGGGGTGCTGGTGCAGGCCAACAAGGCGCCGCTGGAGGCCGCGGGCATCCGCGCGGAAGACGTCATCGGCCGCCCTTTCTGGGATACCTACTGGTGGAACCACGACGCGGCCCTGGTCGACTGGATGCGCGAAGCGGTCGCGCGTGCGCGCGAGGGCCAGGTCACCCGGGGCGATGTGGCCGTGCGCATGGCTGGAGACAGCCGCATGGTGATCGATTTCATGCTGGCGCCCATGCGCAACGATCAGGGCGAGATCACCCATCTGATTCCTTCAGCCATCGATGTGTCAGACCGGGTGGAAGGCGAAGCCGCGCTGCGTGCCAGCGAGGCGCGGTTCCGCAGCGTGTTCGACGCCTCGCCGGATGGCATGGCGCTCATCGAGGCGCCGGATCGGCTGGTGCGCGTCAACGCCAGCCTGTGTCGGATCTTCGGTTACCGGGCCGATGCCCTTCAGGGCCAGTCGGTGGCCTTGCTGCTCGATGACGATCACGGGCCGGGGCACGCTGAGCTGATGCAGGGCTTCTGGTCGCGCCCGCAGGAACGCCGCATGGCGCCCAAGCGCGAGGTCACTGGCCGACGCGCAGATGGCTCGGTCGTGCACGTCGAGGTGGGGCTGACACCGCTGCCGGGCGCGGGCGTGCCGCAGATGCTCATCACCGTGTCAGACGTGACGGCGCGCATGCAGGCGCCGCAGCAAATCGAGCAGGCGCTGCGCGAGAAAACGGTGCTGCTCAACGAAGTGCACCATCGGGTCAAGAACAACCTGCAGATCATCGCCAGCCTGCTGCGCCTGCAGTCCAAGCATGTGGACGACCCGGTCCGGCGGGTGCTCGGCGAAAGCCGCAGCCGCGTGAAAGCCATGGCGCTGACGCACCAGTTGCTGTATGAGTGCCATGACTTTGCAGGCCTGGAGCTGGGCCTCTACCTCAAGCGCCTGGCGCACTTGCTGCGCGAAACCCATCTTCCCTCTGATGCGCCTCAGGCGCAGGCTGTGCTGATTGATGTGCAGGCGGCCGAGAGCGGGCTGCGCATCGACCTGCAACGCGCGGTGCCTTGCGCTCTGCTGGTCAACGAACTGGTCACCAATGCGATCAAGCATGCCTTTCCGAATGGGCGTGCTGGCCGCATTGGCATCACGGCCGACGCCGGGCCAGCGGGCAGCATCGTGCTCTCGTTCGAGGACGACGGCGTCGGCATTCCCCGTGGCGTGCGTCTGGGGCAGCAGGGCACGCTGGGCTTTCAGCTGGTGCCGCTGCTGGCCGCGCAGCTGGATGCCAGCATTGACATCGAAGCAGGCCGGGCCGGCGGGGCCCGCTTCGTGGTGAACATCCCGCCAGCGGAGGTCTCACCATGACGCTCGCAACCGACACCGTCACGCCGACGCCCCGTGTGTTCATCGTCGAAGACGAGGCGATCGTCGCGCTGGATCTGCAAGACCAGCTGGAGTCGCTCGGCTTCGAGGTGGTGGGCATTGCCGGCAGCGAGCAGGCGGCGTTGCAGGGTGTAGGGCGCACGGCGCCCGACATGGTGCTCATGGACATCAACCTGGGCAGGGGAGGAGACGGCGTCCACGCGGCCAGCCTCATCCAGGGAGAGCACGGTGTGCCAGTCGTGTACTTGACGGCCTATGCCGAGCCAGAAACGCTGAGCCGGGCCAGTGCCACGCAGCCCTATGGCTACCTGCTCAAGCCCTTCGAGGGCCGTGAACTCAATGCCACCTTGCGCATGGCGTGGGCACGGCACCTGCGCGACCGCCGTGCCGTGCATGAGCAGAACAGCCTGCGGCAGGCCGCCATGGCCTTCGATTCGGCCGCCGAGGCCATCCTGATCCTGGACCGCGACGGGCGGGTCCTGCGTGTGAACCCGGCCTTCGAGCGGCTGACGGGCTGGACCTCACATGAGGTGGTGGGGCGTACGCCCGAGTCCTTTCTGCAGGCGCGCCGCGCGGACGACCCCTTGCACGGTGCCAGCGCGCTGTCGGCACGTGCGACGGTCCGACATGGCGAGGTGTCTTGTCTCAGGCGCGACGGCAGTGTGTTTCCTGCGTGGCAGCATGTGGCGTCCGTGGTCGATCCGGCTGGCCAAGCTGCCCACCAGGTCGTCACCTTCTCGGACATCTCGGCGCTGCGCCAGACCGACCACCGTCTACGCCAGTGGGCCTACCACGACGCGCTGACCGGACTGGGAAACCGCTACTACCTCCAGCAGTGCCTGCAGGAACGGCTGAGCGAGTTCCGCAACAGCGGCCAGGGATTTGGTGTGCTGTTCCTGGATCTGGACGGGTTCAAGGCGGTCAACGACGAGATGGGCCATGCCGCGGGTGACGCGGTACTCGTGGACCTGGCCCGCCGCCTGCAGGAGTCGCTGCGCAGCACCGATGTGGCCATCCGCCTGGGTGGAGATGAGTTCGTGGTGCTGGTGCGCCAGGCACGGGAGGCAGACGTGTGTGCGCTGGCGGACAAGCTGCTGGCGCTGTTCAGCGTGCCGGTTCGGCTGACGTCAGGGCGGCTGGCACATCTGTCGGTCAGCATCGGCATTGCGCTGTTCCCCAAACATGCCGAATCGATCGAGGAGCTGATGATTGTGGCGGATCGCGCCATGTACAACGCAAAGGCCCGTGGCCGCAATGGATACTGCCTGAGTCGATGAAGGGCAGGCAAGCCCCTTGCCCCCAGAATGGCAGCATCGATCATTCAGAGGGGAAGGTGCAGCATGGACACAGGCACCATACGCCAGTGGTTGCGCCCGTGGTGGCGCATCGCGCGCAATGCGGTGCAGCTCTGGCTCGACAACCAGGCTTTCAGCCACGCCGCGGCGCTGGCCTTCTACACGCTGTTTTCTTTGGCGCCGGTGGTCATCATTGCAGTCAGCATCATCGGCATCGTGCTGGGCGAGCAGGCCGCGCAGGGCGAGATTGTCGGTCAATTGGCCGATGTGATGGGCCATCAGGCTGCCGCGGCGGTGGAGCAGGCTGTGGCCCGTTCACGCATCGAGACGTCGGGGCTGTTGCCCACCGTACTGGGGTTCGGGGCGCTGCTGGTGGGCGCCACCACGGTGTTCGCACAGATGCAAAGCGCGCTCAATGCCATCTGGAATGTGACGGCTCGACCGGATCGAAGCAGCCTGTGGTCGCTCGTGAAGACCCGGCTGCTGTCCCTCGCGGTGGTGCTGGCCATAGGCTTCGTGCTGCTGGTGTCGTTGTTGCTGGGGGTGATGCTGCGGGCGTTCTTCCAGTTCGCCGACCAGTTTCTGCCAGCCGTGGCCACTCTCTTGTCAGCGGTCGAATTGACCGTCTCGCTGGTGGTGGTGGCATTGTTGTTCGCCACCATCTTCAAGGTGCTGCCCGATGTGGTCCTGCGCTGGCGCGATGTGATGGTCGGCGCCGCGGTCACGGCGGTGCTGTTTTCCGTGGGGCGCTATGGGATCGCCGCATACCTGGCGTACACCGCCACGGCGTCAACCTACGGCGCGGCCGGCTCGGTGGTGCTGATCCTGCTGTGGGTGTATTACTCATCGCTGATCCTGATGCTCGGCGCGGCGTTCACGCGAACGCACCTGCAGGAGCGCGGCGGGTCGGTGTGGCCGCGCAACGGGGCCGTGCGGGTGCATCAGGCGGTGCTCGTGGATGAGCTCGGGAGTCCTCATGTGGCGCGATAGCCGTCTGTATCGTGACAAAGTGCGCGCATGGCGGCATTCAGAAATGAAAAAACCTGTCGATAGCGCAAAGGTGTGGGCCGACGCGGCCCCCTCCATGCGGGCAACGACGTAACAGGGATCGGCGCCAGGGCAACACGCGTTGTTTGCCTGAGCATGTTGATGCAGCCCTGTCTCGATCGGGCGCAGGCCCCAGCAGGAGCGCATTCATGCATGCGGCGTCGTTGAACCATGTGTATCGTCTGGTGTGGTCGGAGCGTCTGATGGGATGGGTGCCCGTGCCTGAGCGCGCTTCTGCGCGTGGCAAGGCCGGTCGCGGGGGCGCACGCGCGCGGGCAGCGGCGGTTGCCCTCGGGGTGCTGGGGCTGCTGGCGAGCGTTGAGGCAGGGGCAAACGGCTTGCCATCTGGCGGGCAGATCGTGCAGGGCTCGGGCAGCATCGGTGTGGTGGGCAACACCATGACGGTCACGCAAGACACCGCCAGGATGGTGGCCAACTGGCAGGGCTTCAACATCGGCGCTGGCCAGACAGTGCGCTTTGTTCAGCCCTCTGCCAGTGCGGTGGCGCTCAACCGCGTCCTGGGCGGCGACGTGTCGGTGATCCAGGGCGCCTTGCGGGCCAACGGCCAGGTGTTCCTCCTCAACCCCAACGGCGTGCTGTTCAGCCCGACCGCGCAGGTCGACACCGCCGGGCTGCTGGCGTCGACACTGGCCATGTCCGATACGGACTTCATGGCGGCGCGCCATCGCCTGCAGGGCGACAGCACG
>OGCL01002287.1_pt1 | contig 13751 bp, 12 predicted proteins | sample 1570041 | NCBI WGS metagenome assembly OGCL01 (sample SAMN06266162, study PRJEB24511) | hot springs metagenome | isolation source: Hot spring water | place: South Africa: Limpopo | collected 2015-06-22 | reverse complement strand
ACCACGATCTCGTCCAGTCGACACTGATCTCCGCCGGCATGGAACTAGACTTCTGGCGGATCGCCATGCGGCCGGGCAAACCGCTAATGGTGGGCCGCCTTGAGGACATGCATGTGCTGGGCCTTCCGGGGAACCCCGTGTCCAGCCTCGTCTGTGGCCTCCTATTCCTCGAGCCGCTCCTATGCCGCCTTGGGCACCGGAAGCTGCGCCGCCGCATGGCGCCCGCACGATTGCAGACCGCCCTGCCCGCCAACGACAAACGGCAGGATTACGTGCGCGCAAAGCTGGAGGAACGTGATGGGGACATCCCGCTGGTCAATAGTTTTGGCAAGCAGGATTCGTCAATGATGCGGATATTCTCGCAGTCTGATTGCCTGATCGTGCGCCCTCCCCATGCGCCGGCGGCTGAGGCGGGCGACATCGTGCCCGTGCTGTTACTGCGGCCCTGAACGTAAAAGCTGTCCCGTCCTGGCCTCACATCATGTCAGAATCAAAAGACCCGGCGTGACGCCGGGTCTCCAACAGCTGTGCACTGCTCGTTTTCAGACGAGGCGGCTTTGTTCCAATGCCGCGCCGATGAAGCTCGCAAACAGCGGATGCGGGTCGAGCGGACGGGACTTCAGCTCCGGATGGTACTGGACGCCGATGAACCACGGATGGTCAGGATATTCGACCGTTTCCGGCAGCAGGCCATCCGGCGACATGCCGGAGAAGACGAGACCGCAGGATTCGAGACGGTCCTTGTAGTCGACATTGACCTCATAACGGTGGCGATGACGCTCGGAAATGTCGGTCGAGCCATAGATCTCGGAGATCTTGGTACCCTTCTTGAGCGAAGCCTTGTAGGCGCCGAGGCGCATGGTGCCGCCGAGGTCCCCGGCCGCCGAACGCTTCTCGAGCTCGTTGCCCTTCATCCATTCGGTCATCAGGCCGACAACCGGCTCTTCGGTCTTGCCGAATTCGGTTGAAGACGCGTTCTCGATGCCGGCAAGATGACGGGCCGCTTCAACGACGGCCATCTGCATGCCGAAGCAGATGCCGAAATATGGCACCTTGCGCTCACGGGCAAACTGCGCTGCGAGGATCTTGCCCTCGGAGCCGCGCTCGCCGAAGCCACCGGGCACGAGGATGCCGTTGACCTTTTCCAGCCACGGCGACGGATCTTCCTTCTCAAAGATCTCGGACTCGATCCATTCGAGCTTCACCTTCACGCGGTTGGCGATGCCACCGTGATAGAGCGCTTCGATCAGCGACTTATAGGCATCCTTTAGACCGGTGTACTTGCCGACGATCGCGATCGTGACTTCGCCTTCCGGGGTGCGGATGCGGTTGCAGACCTCTTCCCAGGCATCCAGACGCGGCTTGGGAGCCGGCTCAATGCCGAAGGCGGCCAGGACTTCGTTGTCGAGGCCTTCCTTGTGATAGGCCATCGGTACGTCATAGATATTGGCGACGTCGAGGGCCTGGATTACAGCACTTTCGCGCACGTTGCAGAACAGCGAGAGCTTGCGGCGCTCGGCCTGCGGGATCTCGCGGTCAGCGCGAACCAGCAGGATGTCAGGGTGGATGCCGAGCGCCTGCAGTTCCTTCACCGAATGCTGGGTCGGCTTCGTTTTCAATTCGCCCGCAGCCGGGATGTAAGGCATCAGGGTCAGATGGACGTAGACGGCGGTGCCGCGTGGCAGGTCGTTGCCGAGCTGACGGATCGCTTCCATGAAGGGCATGGCTTCGATGTCGCCGACGGTACCGCCGATCTCGCAGATGACGAAATCGTAGTCGTCATTGCCCTCGATGACGAAATCCTTGATCTCGTTGGTGACGTGCGGAATGACCTGGACGGTCGCGCCGAGATAGTCGCCGCGGCGTTCCTTGTCGATGATGTTCTTGTAGATCCGACCGGTGGTGATGTTGTCGGTCTTGGTGGCCGAGCGTCCGGTAAAACGCTCATAGTGGCCAAGATCGAGGTCGGTTTCGGCACCGTCATCGGTGACGAAGACTTCGCCGTGTTGAGTCGGGCTCATGGTGCCCGGGTCAACGTTCAAGTAGGGGTCCAGCTTGCGCAGACGAACGCGGTAACCCCGCGCCTGCAACAATGCTCCGAGTGCCGCGGCCGCAATTCCTTTACCGAGAGAGGAAACCACGCCGCCAGTGATGAATACATATCGCGCCATGGGCTTCACCGGATACCGTTTCATATTCGATTCCGCCAGCCCCAATTGGGTTTGTCCCACATTTTTCGTGTGGCACGGCGGAATTCAGACAAAAGAAAACCGGCGGACCCTTGAGCCCGCCGGAGTGATGGAGGTCGTTCCGATCAGTTGTTCGGAACGGCGTTGGGGTCTGCCGCCGGAGCCGGCGTTGCCGGAGCCGCAGGCGTGGACTCAGTCGGGACCGTCGTCGACGGCTGAGCCGGAGCAGCCCCTGGAAGCTGGTCAAGAACGCTGCCGCTGCCCTGGGTGGTGCCGTTGCCGGCCGGGATCCGATCAAGGATATCGGTCGGCCGCGATTCGTAACGGGCGAGAATGCCGAGTGCCAGCGAGATGGCGAAGAAGAGCGTCGCCAGGATCGCGGTTGTGCGGGTCAGGGCATTGGCCGTACCGCGAGCAGACATGAAGCCCGATCCGCCGCCGATGCCCAGACCGCCGCCTTCCGATCTCTGGATAAGGACGACGCCGATCAGTGCGACGACGACCATGAGGTAGATTACGAGCAATACGGTCTGCATGGAATGTCCATCCTGCCCAATGGGGGCAAAATCAATGAGGTTGGCGGCTCTTTACATGAGAGGAACGGGCATTGAAAGCCCCTGTCCTGCTTTTGCGCTTTCGCGCTCAGGCAGTCAGTTCCTCGTAGACCCGATATATGGCGAGGAAATCAGCCGCCTTCAAGCTGGCGCCGCCGATCAACGCACCGTCGACATTGTCGACAGCCATCAATTCCCGGGCGTTGGATGGCTTGACGGATCCACCGTAGAGGATGCGCATCTTCTTGCCCTCGTCACCGAAACGCTTGACCAGTTCGCTGCGCAGGAAGGCATGGGCTTCGGCAACATCGGCAGCGGTTGGAGTAAGGCCGGTCCCGATCGCCCAGACGGGCTCGTAAGCGATGACCGTGCGTTCGGCCTTCGCGCCATCCGGCACCGAGCCAGCCAGCTGACGCTTCAGGATATCAAGCGTCTGGCCGGACTTGCGTTCGTCTGCCGTCTCGCCGATGCAGATCACTGCGGTCAAGTCAGCGGCGAAAGCGGCTTCGGCCTTCGCGCGCACAAGATGATCCGTCTCTGCATGATCCGTGCGGCGCTCGGAATGGCCGACGATGACATGGGTGCCGTAGCAATCGGCGATCATTTCTGCGGAAAGGTCACCGGTATGGGCGCCGGAGGCGTTCTGATGGCAATCCTGAGCGCCGATCTGAAGCGGACTGTCGGTGCAGAGCGCGGTTGCAACATAGAGAAGCGTTGCTGGCGGGCAGATCAAGCTTTCGACCTTGTCGGAAAGGGCCCCCTGGACACCTTCCGCAATCGCCTTGATCTGGTCGAGCGAAGCTCGTGTCCCGTTCATCTTCCAATTGCCCGCTACAAGCGGGCGAACTTCCGGTGTCATGTCGCCTAAACCCCTATTTCGCTCTTGCGAAGTAGCAAATCTGAGCCGCGAAGGAAAGATTGCGGCGCATGATTGGCTCGTTTATCAGGAGAGATGGTGAAAATGTGACCCGTCTGCGCCTTGTTAAACAACACGCTCGCGGCTTAACGGATTAGCCAGTTGAGGACGGAACGCCAGTCCGTCATGCGCACTGGCGTTCCGTGAGAGCCTGTCTCGAATAAAGTGAACCTCACCGGCTGGCCGGCCGCGCGAAGCTTGCGGTAGATGGCGATCTGATCGGCGGCGGCGTACACACTGTCACGGCTGCCATGGGTGAACCAAACTGGAAGTTTAGACTTGGCTGCAGCGCTTTTCGGCAGATCGGGGTCCGGAGCTCCACCGAGGATCGCCATACCGGAAAGCTTAGCCACGATCGCCGGGTCGCGCGAAATGCCCCAGCAGATGAAACTGCCCATGGATGCGCAGGCCAGCACCACAGGTCTGCCTGCGGATTGTTTTGAGGCATGATCGATGAGTGCTGCCACGTCAGCAACACCCCTCCCGTCGAAACTCCGGACCGATGGTGCGTAATAGGTACCGCCGTTTTCGGCTGTGAGGTTCTTCAGTCGGTTGAAATTGCCGCCAAAGCTGATGTCGTTCAATCCGAGGCGACGGTCCCCGCCCCTGCCGTGAATGAATATGACGGTAAAGGCTTGCCCCTCGTCACGACCGACCCGTCCAACCTCCAGTGGCCCCGTCGGCAGTTGCAGAGTCTGGTTCTCCTGAACGCGGCGCACCTTGAGAGAGACGTAGCGATCCTTCACGCGCCGTTCGGGAATGCTGTCGCGCCCGTTGATATCGCGCATCTCATCGTAATCGACACGCGTGAAGTCGCCGTCATCAAGGGTTTCGAGAACGGTTTGAGCCGAAAACAGCTCATCCTTGAACGGCCCAACCGTCTCGGCACGGGCAGTCGCCAGAAACAGAAACGGAAAGAGAACGCAGGAAATCGCCGCAGTGCGGAAATGAGCTGTGGACATCTGCATGGAAGATGGGTTTCCTCTCGGCTCACGCTTGCCTTCGCGAAATGCGCCACGCAAAGCTGGCCCGAATTCAACACGCGCCGGCTCTCAGGCCCTTCGCGCCTGCCCTGCCTTTCTGGCACAATCCGACCGATTCGCAGATGCGACGGGCCTGATGCGGCGGCTTTATGAAGGTGCCGCAGACCGGCATCGAACAGCAACAGAGTATCGAACGACGCCATGGACGACAACGATCTCTTTTCCGGCATGCCGCTCGCCCAGAAGGTCGAGGCGGAAACCGTGACGACGACGCCCCCTGCTCCCGCGCCTGCCGCGCGGTCCGTTACACCTGCATCGACTGCTGGTGCCGAGGAGTATGGCGCATCTTCTATCCGCGTCCTCGAGGGCCTCGAACCGGTGCGGATGCGGCCGGGAATGTATATCGGCGGCACGGACGAGAAGGCGCTGCATCACCTGTTCGCCGAAGTCATCGACAACTCGATGGACGAAGCGGTTGCCGGCCACGCCAACTTCATCGACGTTCATCTGGATGCTCAGGGCTTCCTGACCGTCACCGACAACGGTCGTGGTATTCCGGTAGAACTGCATCCGCAGGTGCCGGGCAAGTCGACGCTCGAAGTGATCATGACCAAGCTGCATGCCGGCGGTAAGTTCGACGGCAAGGCCTACGAGACTTCAGGCGGTCTACACGGCGTCGGCGTCTCGGTTGTCAATGCGCTGTCCGATCTGCTTGAGGTCGAGGTGGCGAGAAACCGCAAGCTCTACCGCCAGACCTTTTCTCGCGGCGTGCCTCAGGGTGGCCTGGAGGAGTTGGGAGAGGTCCATAATCGTCGCGGCACCCGCGTTCGCTTTCATCCCGATCCGCAGATCTTCGGCGACCACGCGAAATTTGATCCGGGCCGGATCTTCCGGATGGCGCGCTCCAAGGCCTATCTCTTCGGCGGCGTCGAGATACGGTGGTCCTGCGATCCGGGCATGGTGCCGGAAGGCGGCGACATTCCGGAGAAGGCCGTCTTCCACTTCCCCGGTGGTCTGAAGGATTATCTGGCGGCCACGCTTGGCAAAGAATTCACCGTCACCCGCGAAATCTTCGCCGGCAAGACGGAAAAGACCGGCGGCCACGGCGCCATGGAATGGGCCGTGACCTGGTATGGTGGCGATCCTGCCCTGCATTCCTATTGCAACACGATCCCGACGCCCGAGGGCGGCACGCATGAGGCCGGCCTGCGTATTGCGCTAACCAAGGGGCTGAAAAACTATGCGGAGCTGACGCAGAACAAGCGTGCCCAGCAGATCACCACCGATGACGTGATGATCTCGGCGGTCGGCATGCTCTCCGTCTTCATCCGCGAGCCAGAATTCGTCGGCCAGACCAAGGACAAGCTCGCAACCGTCGAGGCCCAGCGCATCGTCGAAAATGCGCTGCGCGACCCCTTCGACCATTACCTCGCCGACAATCCGAACGAGGCGGCGAAGCTGCTCGACTGGGTGATCGAACGCGCGGAAGAGCGCCTGCGCCGCCGCAAGGAAAAAGAAGTCAACCGCAAGACGGCGGTGCGCAAGCTGCGCCTGCCGGGCAAACTGGCCGACTGCTCGCAGAACACGGCGGAAGGCGCGGAGCTCTTCATCGTCGAAGGTGACTCGGCCGGTGGCTCGGCCAAACAGGCGCGCAACCGTGCGAACCAAGCGATCCTTCCGCTGCGCGGCAAGATCCTCAACGTCGGCTCGGCGAGCCGCGAAAAGCTGATGGCCAACCAGCAGATCGCTGATCTTATCCAGGCGCTCGGCTGCGGAACCCGCACAAAGTATCGTGAGGAAGATCTACGCTACGAGCGGATCATCGTCATGACCGATGCCGACGTCGACGGCGCCCATATCGCATCGCTGCTGATCACCTTCTTCTATCAGGAAATGCCGGAACTCATCCGCGGCAACCATCTCTATCTGGCCGTGCCGCCGCTTTACGTCATCCGACAGGGTGCAAAGACCGTCTATGCCCGCGACGACGCCCACCGGGCCGAGTTGATGGAGACCGTGTTCAAGGGCAAGAAGGTGGAGATCGGCCGTTTCAAAGGTCTTGGCGAAATGATGCCGGCGCAGCTCAAGGAGACGACGATGGATCCGGCAAAGCGTACACTCCTTCGCGTCAGTATTGACGATGTCGATTTCGAAGGGACGCGCGATGCTGTCGACGCACTCATGGGGACGAAGCCGGAGGCTCGCTTCCGGTTTATCCAGGAGCGCGCAGCATTTGCGGAAAATCTCGATATCTGAGACAGGGGCCCCGACGTCCCACTGTGGGCCCGCTTGTTTCCCGACTGAGAATGCTCCATATGCAGAGCAGCTTTAACGGGACATGCGTATGGTGAGCCAGGCCGATCTTCAGACCTCGTCGAAAGGACCGCGATGGCTGGGCCAAGCCACTGCCAACCGCATCGCCCTGATTACGCCAATTTCCGTGGCGCGCTGGCTGCTGGTGCTGATCGGCATAGCCGCGATCTACTTCTTCCATGGTTTTGTGGTGCCTGTGCTGGCCGCACTGGTGATCGCATTCGCTAGCTGGCCGCTCTACCGCCAGCTGCTTCAGCGGATTGGCGGCAACACGACGCTTGGCGCGACGCTTGCCCTGCTCTTCATTCTCGCGTTCCTAATCGTGCCGATAGGGGTCGCCATCTCCTATGCGGTCGATGAAATCCGGCAGTGGATTGCCTGGGCTGTGCAGGCAAACACTACGGGCGCGCCGCCGCCGGCATGGATCGTGGCACTTCCCCGCGTGGGCGAATGGCTCGCGTCCAAGTGGACCGAGCACATCGGCCAGCCTGGCGCGATCGGTCAGCTGATCCAGATCGTGAGTGGAGCCAACATCGGCAATATATACCGCGCAGTTATCGCGGCAGGTGATGGACTGTTCCACCTGCTGCTGACGCTGCTGTTCATGTTGATTGCGCTGTTTTTCGTCTATCGCGACGGCGTCAGCTTCGCCCGCCAGCTGGACTTGCTCGGCGAACGCATCCTGCCCAACCGGTGGGAGCGGATTTCCCGCGTGGTCCCGGCGACGATCAGCTCGACAGTCACCGGTATGACCTTGATCGCCATCGGTGAAGGTATCGTTCTGGGCATTGCCTATTGGCTTGCCGGTGTCCCCTCGCCTGTGACGCTGGGTGTCATCACCGGCATCATGGCGCTGATCCCAGGCGGCGCGCCACTCTCCTTCACCCTGGTGTCGATCTACCTCGTGGCGAGCGGCGCGATGATCGAGGGCGTGGCGCTGTTTATCTGGGGATCGGTAGAGCTGTTCATCGTCGACAAGACGGTGCGACCGCGGCTCGTTGGCGGTCCGATCAAGTTGCCCTTCCTGCCAACCTTCTTCGGCCTTGTCGGTGGTGTGAAGACCATGGGCTTTCTCGGGCTCTTCATCGGTCCGGTGCTGATGGCACTGCTGGTGTCGATCTGGCGGGAATGGATCCGCGAAGTGGAGTTGGCGGATGACGACCTGTCTGAAGACGGCCAAGGCGAGCTGGATCTGGTAGCGGAACCCAGCTTAGACGGCAGGCGGGTTTCTGCGGGCTAGGAGCTCTGGGACAAACCGTGTCGGCTCAATGAAGCCGCGTGCGCCACACGGGTTGAACACGGTCAGTGGGACACCGTAACCGCCTTGCTTTGGCTCCAATGCTCTGCTTCGTCTGATGCACCAGAAGCCCTTCCGGGAGCCATGCGATGAAAACTGCCCTGATCATGATGACGATCCTTGGATGTGACGACAGCGTCAGCCAGTGCGAGTTCGTCGAGACCCCGCCGGAACGCTTCGTCTCCATCGAACTTTGTAACGCGGCATCGGAGCAGGTGCTCGGGCGCTACACCAATATCGCCTACCCGACAGCTGTCGCTGTCTGCCAGATGCCTCCAAGAGACATCACCGACGCTCTGGCAGCCGAGGCCCCCTCGCAGCCGGGCGAGAACGCGACGGTTTCGAACATCACACCGACGGAAGAACAGCAGAAGACGTTGAAGGACCGGGCGATCGAGGCGGTGCGCGAAGTTCTGCCGGGCAAGGCGGAGATCAAGATGATCTTCGAGAAGCCCATCCACGTGGTATCTGAGAGCTATTCATGGGTGGCGAAGAAGATCACCCCTTAAGACGTCAGGCGGCAGCGAGGGCAAAGCCACTGGCGTAGTCACGGGCCAAACGCCGCTCCTCAGCTATCGCGAGGCGTTCCACCAGATCGATGAGTGCGCGGGCCCGATCGCTGAGGTTACTCTCTGCACGGTAACGTGCAACGAGACGGTGGGCGATGTGGTCGAGATCAAACGCGTCTGCCGACTGGATGAGGGTACGCCACTGCATCACGGCGTCAACGAAGAGCTCGCTGATATCCCGCGCCAACCCAGCAGATTCCAGAAGTGCCCGTACCGCGTGAAAACGACCAGTCGCGAGGATGGACCGAACGCGGCGCTCATCCAGTCCGGAGATAGCCACGATGGCCGACGAGAAGAAGTCGGTGCGGCCCGCACACAGCGCGTGCATCAGGAAAGCCGGCGTCAGCCGTCCGGCAACCCGCAACTGCTCCGTCAGGCGTGTCAGTTCTTCGCCATGTACATCAGCAAGAAGCGCGATGGTCGCGCAATCTCCGGCTTCGCGTGCGATGCGCTCGATCCTGCGACTGCCGATCGCGCCGATAACGAGGTCAGAACCCGCAAGCGCATCGGCAACGAACTGCACCAGCAACTGCCGGATCGCACTGGTCAGATCGTCGCGCTCAAGCAGCAGCGCGCGGATGCGTTCGCACTGTCCATGACGTTCGGCGATACGGCGGAGCGTGAAAGTGGTCAGGCGTGCTCGGGGATTTTCAAGCAGGACTTCGAGTTCGGCAGCGTCTCCGATCTCGGCCAGTGCTGCAGCAACGCCGATACTTACCTCGGCGCGCGCTGCGATGAGCGCACGGGTCTCGACCGTGCCGCGACCTGCGATATCAACGAGGTCAGAATCGGACAAGACAGGTGAATGCAGAATCACTGCTGACGCGATCTCCGGCTGGTCTTCAGCCAGTGACACCATGATGGCACGCGGGGCACCAGCCTCCTGTGCCAGCACATCTGCGAGCGCCAGACGCACCTGCGGCGCCGGATCGTCAAGCAGGTATGTCATTGCCATCTGGGCGGCATGTCGTTCTTCAGGTGACATATCGGACTTCAGGTAGGCGCGTGCGAGCGCACTTGCCGCACGGGCCCGCTCCTGCGACTTGGCCGTTTCGACCCATTTGAGAAAAGCTGCAACAATCAAAGTCGAACCCACTCGCCACCTGTGTACACCCGAAGCATTCGGTGTTTTGCACAGTAGGTTCAAAGTGTTTAAGAAACGTTCACCACGTTCATTAACCACACCGCGCGAGCGGGCACGCCCTTTTTTCCGAGCAACGGCAGAACCTAACCCTTCTGGTTCGGGCGGCGTAGCTCGAAAACCGGTCCCATGCCGGCATAATCCATATAACCCAACCGCATAATCGGATCAGCACTCGCCAGGTCGAATCGTCCGTCGCGGATCATGCTGTCGGAAATGTGGATCCCGACGACCTGGCCAAAGACGGCGTGACTGTCGGTCTCGTTGCCGTCCAGATCCGGCAGGGTCAGCACCGTGGTTACCCGGCATTCTAGAACGGCGACCGCCTCCCCGACATAGGGTGCGTCGACCAACCGCCCCGGCGTCGCCGTCAGGCTCGCAAGGGCGAATTCGTCGGTCTCGTATGGGACTGCGGCTGATGATGCGCTCATCTGGTGCAGCAAGGAGCGGCTCACGAAGCTTGCGGTGAAGACGCCCGTCTCCTCGACGTTCCTCAGACTGTCCTTGCGGCCGCTCGACGAAAACATGACCATTTTCGGTCGGTCACCAACAGCATTGAAGAAGGAATAGGGCGACAGATTGCGGCTGCCGTCCTTCCCCTTCGTCCCGATCCAGCCGATGGGCCTTGGCGCCACGATTGCCTTGAAGGGATCATGGGCCATGCCATGCGCATTCGATTCGGTGTCGTAGAACATCACTCGTCCCCGCCGCGCCAGGTCACGACATCAGCCAGTACCGGACGGGGCCGCTCGACGATCGGGAACTCGGTCGAGCCGATATGGATGAAGCCTGCGACCTTCTCGCCGGAGTTTACGCCGAGAACGGGATAGGCGCGCTCATCAAAGGCGAACCATTCGCTCAGCCAATTCGAGACATAGCCATGGGCATTCGCAGCCATCAGAAGATTGAGGCAGACGGCGCCGGCCGACATGACCTGCTCCCATTCCGGGATCTTGAAATGCGGCGCTGCCGTCGAGATGACGCCGATTACGACAGGCGCACGAGTGAAACGGGTGCGCTCGACCTGGATCATTTCTTCCGAAAGCTCCGGGTTCTTCTCCAGCGCCAGCTTCAACAGCTCCTCGCTGATGCGCCCGCGTTCTTCACCGCGGTAGACCACAAAACGCCAGGGTGCGAGTTTCCCGTGATCGGGAACGCGCACCGCGAGCGTTAGAATCGACTCAATCTCCGCCTTGTCGGGTCCCGGCTCACACATCTGAAATGCGGGCACGGATCGGCGAACTGCGAGATAATCGAGCAGCTTCATGTCTTTTTTCATTTTATTGATACCTTCATAGGCCTTGGCAGGTTTGGCAGTCTTGAAATTGCCATGCGGTTCGGTTTGAAGTTGCCGGCATTGGGAAGGAAGTCAACACACAGTGCATCGCATGTCCCGCCAACCTGATCTTATCCGGCTGCTGCTCGGGCTCTTTTTGGCCTGCGCTGCGACATCGCCAATCTTTGCACAGGAAGCGTTCGAAACCTTCAAGCAGCTGAACGGCTCGACCAAGATGCCGAAGCTGAAGGCGTTTTCCGCCCCGGGTGCCGCTGCGATTGCCAATGTCACGCAAGGGCGCAGCGTCAAGTTGGACGCCAAGCTGACCGACAAGGGCGAACCGATGCAGCATGGGCTCTCCTGGCGCGTGTTCAGCCCCATTCCCGGTGAGGACGGCAAGCTACCGCTGCTCGCGAGCGCAGAAGGTGGATCGGCGGCTTTCCAGCTCGCGCCTGGCGACTATTTCGTCAACGTCTCCTTCGGCCGCGCGGGCGCTACAAAGAAACTCAGCATCCCCGCAGAGGGAGAGATTGCCGACGAGGTCCTCGTCCTCGACGCTGGCGGCATGTCGCTCAACGCCATCTCGGGCGCAGACACGCATATTCCCGACAAGCAGCTGAGTTTCGACATCTATTCTTCCGACGTGCGGGAGGACGGCGAGCGAGGACTGGTCATCGCGGATGTCAAACCGAACACGATCGTTCGGCTGAATGCCGGCACCTACCATGTCGTATCCGAATATGGCACGATCAACGCCGTTGTCAGAGCCGACATCAGTGTCGAAGCTGGCGAACTGACGGAAGCCACGATCCAGCATCGCGCGTCGCAAGTAGGCTTCAAGCTGGTGTCGGACGAAGGCGGAGAGGCGATTGCCGACACCGCCTGGTCAGTCCTCACTTCTGGCGGTGACATTGTCGCAGAAAGTGTGAGCGCCTTCCCGGTCATGGTCCTGGCCGAAGGCCAATATACGGTTGTCGCGCGCAACAAGGACAAGATCTTCCAGAAGGACTTCGAAGTGAAGGCCGGCACCAACATGGATGTCGAGCTTCTGCTCAACCAGTCCTGAAGCCTTAGGCCGCGCGGCGTAATCTCCGGCGTTCGACCGGGGCCATGGCAAAGACCGCGCCGAATAGGCGTGCAAGAAGATCCTTGCGGTCGCCGTGACTGCTCAACTCCTCCCACGGAATCATCACACCGACGCGCGCTCTGATCGTCGAGCCGGACAGGCGGCGGAACTCACGGATCAGCAGCGAGACGCGCAGTGTCAGCGAAATCTTGCTGGCCAGGTGAAAGAGACGCCCATTCTGTCCTTCGAAATACACAGGCACCACATTGGCCTTTGCGGCCTGAATGAGCTTGGCCGGAAACATTTTCCAAGGAAGGTCCTCCGCACGACCGAAGCCCTTCTTCGCTGTGGCTACGCCACCGGCTGGGAAGATGACGACGGTCACGCCTTCCTTGAGAAGCCGCAGCGCCTCGTGCCGTGTCTGCATGTTGAGAGCGAGCGCTTCCTTGGTCTCCTCGAAGGATACAGGGAGCGAATAAGGCGCCATTTCCGGCACCTTCAACAGTTCGTTGTTGATCAGCACCCGGAACGGGCGGCCAAGCTGTTCAGCCAGGGCAAGAACCGCGATGCCGTCGCCGATACCGAAAGGATGGTTGGCGACAATGACGATCGGGCCGTCCGGGATGTTCTCCGGCGGCCACGTGCCCTCGATCTTCAGGTCGACATTGATGAGGTCCAGCATCTTGCCGAAGACGCGGTCTGTCTTGCCGACAATATCGTTGCGCCAGATCTCGTAGAGCCGGGTGAACCGGTCACGACCGGAGAGGCCTTCGATCGAGCGGATGAACCACCGCTTGAGTTTCGGATCGCGCTCGTTGGCATAGGACAGTTCTTTGAACTTCACGGGAAGGCTCCTGACCGGCGGAGATTCATCAATCCGTCATATGCCACATTGATGACAGCCGTCTGACAGCGCACGACGCGCTGCCAGACGGCTAATCAATCAGACCTTTCGGTTCGCAAGCTTGCGCTTGACGTCGGGCGGCGTCGCCTCGCCAGCGAGGACAGCAACGGCTTCGACAAGCGGCATGGACACCTGCTCCTGCGAGCCGAGACGACGGATATTCACCGTCTTTTCTTCCGCCTCGCGCTTGCCGCAGACGATGATCACGGGGACCTTGGTCACCGAGTGCTCGCGGACCTTGTAGTTGATCTTCTCGTTGCGAAAGTCGGTCTCGACCTGGAGGCCTACGTCACGCAGTTGCTCAGCCACCTCGCGACCATAGTCGTCGGCATCCGAGGTGATCGTCGCGACCACGACCTGCAGCGGCGCGAACCAGAGCGGCATGTGACCCGCAAAGTTCTCGATCAGAATGCCGAGGAACCGTTCCATCGAGCCGCAGATGGCGCGGTGGATCATGACCGGCTGGACCTTTTCCGAGTTCTGGTCGATGTAGAAGGCACCGAAGCGTTCCGGCAGGTTGAAGTCGACCTGGGTCGTGCCGCA
>OGCL01002286.1_pt1 | contig 13768 bp, 15 predicted proteins | sample 1570041 | NCBI WGS metagenome assembly OGCL01 (sample SAMN06266162, study PRJEB24511) | hot springs metagenome | isolation source: Hot spring water | place: South Africa: Limpopo | collected 2015-06-22 | reverse complement strand
TTGGCGATGTTGACCTCGATGTTGCTCGATACCGGCGCCGGGGAGTGGGATGCCGACCAAATCGCCCAGCGCTTCGAGAGCGTCGGCGCCGAATTCAGCGCACAAGCCGGCTTGGACATGGCGTGGTTGTCGCTGCGTAGCTTGACCGAACCGGCGTTGTTCGACAAAGCGTTGACGACCATGCAAACCATTCTGACCCAGCCGCGTTTTGCCGTCGCCGATTTCCAGCGTGAACAAGGGCGCTTGCTGGCGGCTTTGCAGCGGCGCGAGGAACAGCCCGCGCAACAAGCGAGCCTGGCGTTTTATCGCGCGATCTATGGCGACCACCCGTATGCGCATCCGGCGGAAGGTTATCCCGCAAGCGTCAAGGCGCTGACGCCCGAAGACCTGCGGCGCTTTTATCAACGCTATTACGTCGCGCGCAACGCCATCGTCGTCATCGTCGGTCAATTGAGCCGCGCGCAAGCAGAACAAACCGCCGATCGTTTGTTGAGCCAGCTGCCTGCCGGTGAAACTCCGCCGCCGTTGCCGGAAGTACCGGCGCCGCAACCGGCGCAAACGCGCCACATCGCGTTCCCGTCGCAACAAACCCACGTGCTATCGGGGCAGCCGGGTATTCACCGCCTCGATCCCGATTACTTCCCGTTGTACGTCGGCAACCACATCCTCGGTGGCAGCGGCTTGGTGTCGAAATTGTTCGATGAAGTCCGCGAAAAGCGCGGGCTGGCTTACAGTATCTATAGTTATTTCGCGCCGTTGAAACGCGAAGGGCCGTTCTACATGGGCTTACAGACGCGCAACGATCAAACCGAGCAGGCGCTCGCCGTCATGCGCGACACCTTGCAGCGCTTCATCGCGCAAGGACCGACCGCCAAGGAATTGGACGCGGCGAAGAAAAACATCACCGGCGGTTTCGTATTGCGCTTCGATACCAATAGCGAGTTGGCGAGCTATGTCGCAATGATCGGTTTTTACCAATTGCCGCTCGATTATCTGGAAACCTTCATTGCCAACGTGCAACAGGTCACGGCGTCAGCGATCAAAGATGTTTTCCAGCGCCGCATTCGTCCGGAATGGCTGCAAACGGTGACTGTCGGCGATGCCCGTGCGCCGCAAACCCCTGCGCAATGAACTGCGCGTGATCGGTGGCGTATGGCGCGGACGGCGCTTGCGTTTCCCCGATCTGCCGCAACTGCGTCCGACGCCGGATCGGGTGCGCGAGACCTTATTCAACTGGCTGCAACCGGATATTTCGGGGAGTCGCTGTCTCGACCTCTATGCCGGTAGCGGCGCGTTGGGCTTGGAAGCGCTATCCCGCGGCGCGCGCGAAGTATGGCACGTCGAACAACACCCCAAAGCCTGCGCGGCGCTCGCCGCGCATCATCAAACGCTGGGCGTCGCGGCGCGCGCTCAGCTCTTTTGCCAAGACGTTCTCGCCTTTCTCGCGACGCTACCGGCCACGCCTTTCGACCTCGTATTCCTCGATCCGCCATTTGCCAGCGCGCTGGCCGCGCCGAGTTGCGCGTTGTTACAGCAGCGGGGCTGGCTCGCGCCGCACGGCAAAATTTATCTGGAAACGGCGCGCGCTGCGCCCGTCGACGTACCCGAATCGTGGGATCTCCTGAAAACCCAAACCGCCGGCGAAGTGTGCGGGCGCTTGTTTCAAGTGTCGCATACGGCAGAGTAGGCGAGGGATCTGGTAGACGCCGCCTGCGATCAGGGGGGCTCCCCCATCTCTTGATGGCGCGCCGGCATCCTGCCGGCTCGTGAGAGCATCGTGCCGCCGGGGACGGCGGCGCTCCCACATTTGCCAAATCTTCATGAGCGTGCACCCAAGGTTTAATGCTTGGCGCGATTCGCTATAATCATCACGTGCTCACTCTTGAGAAAACCGCACGGAGTACCCGCAATGTCTACAATCTCCCACGAAGAAGTCTGGGCTTTATTCCGCGAAGTCGCCCATCGCTTTGAAGAAACCGACCGTCAATTCAAGGAAACCGATCACCTCATCAAAGAACTCCGCGAAAGCCAGAGAGAAACCGACCGTCAATTCAAGGAAACCGATCGCAAGTTTCAGAAAACCAACCGCCAGTTCAAAGAAACCGATCGTAAGCTGCGCAAACTGGAAAAGCTGTTTACCAGTCAGTGGGGGCGGTTGATGGAAGCCTTGGTCGAGGGGGATTTAGTGGCCTTGTTGAATCAGCGCGGCATTGCCATTACCGACACCACGAGCCGCCTGAAAGGGCGCCATGCCGACGGCGGGAATTTCGAATTCGACATCATCGCCCACAATGGCCGAGAAGTCGTTGTCATCGAAGTGAAAACCACGTTGCGGCCGAAGGATGTCGAACACTTCCTCGATAAACTCGACCACATCAAGCGCTGGGTGCCGCGGTATGCGGATAATATTCTTTACGGCGCCATGGCCTGGTTGACCGCGGTGGCGGGGGCGGAAGCAATGGTGCAAAACCAGGGCTTGCTGAGTATTCGGGCGACGGGTGATTCGGCGTCCATCGTCAATCCTATCGATTTTCGTCCTAGAGCGTGGTAGTGGGCGCGACGCCCTTGTCGCGAGGGGTGTAGTAAGGTCGCGCAGGGGATCGCGCCCACCGCGGCAGTGTTTTCAGTTAAGGTGGGCACGGGGTGCCCACCCTTCGATCTGCTCGAAGTCGTCCGCCCCCGCCAATACCGCGCAGACCGCAACGACCAGCGGCTCTGCCCAGTTGTGCTCTATCTTCTTGGCCTGCCGTGGATCACGAATACCCACAAAGACGTCGATTATCCTCGACTGGTTTTCTGTCTCCATGTGTCACCCTAAAAAGACAGAAAACTACACATCAATGTACTGTGAACAGGCTTCTTCAGTAACCCATTGAGCGTGAACAACTATTTCGCATAGTTTACGATGTTGGCATTCATGCGATGGCCCTGGATCCAGATTGATTTGGCATTTTTATTATTCCGAACTCAGGTATCATAGCGGGCTTTTGCTGGGCGATCAGAAGCCAATCGGGATAAATCGGAATAATTGATGAGCCTTTTGTTGTTGATTTTGATTTTTGCTGCGCTGGGCGGGGTGTTGAGCGTACTCGCGGCGGCGTTGCTGTTGAAACTGCCTACGGCACAACGCGCGCAATGGCTGCCGCATGGGGTGAGTTTCGCGACCGGCGCGCTGCTCAGCGTGGCGTTCGGCGGTTTGCTGCCCCATGCGGCGACCGAGTTGGGTATCGAACATTTTCAGTGGTTGTCGGCCACGGTATTGCTGGGGATTTTGTTGTTTTTCGTGCTCGAAAAAATGCTGTTGTGGCGGCATTGTCATGCCGCGCATTGCGCCGCGCACAGTGGCGAGGAGGATGTCGCGCATCATCGCGTCGGCACGTTGATTCTGATCGGCGATGGCATTCATAACTTTGTCGATGGGGTGTTGATCGCTGCGGCGTTTTTGACCGACGTGCGTTTGGGGATGGTAACCAGTTTAGCGGTGGCGGCGCACGAGATTCCGCAAGAGGCGGGCGATTTCGCGATTTTGTTGCAAAGCGGTTACTCGCCACGCACCGCGCTCATCTATAACCTCATCGCCAGTTGTACGACGGTCGTCGGCGCGTTACTGGCTTATTTCGGTTTCAGTACCGTGCACAGCATTTTGCCGTATGTCTTGAGCTTGGCGGCGTCGAGTTTCATCTATATCGCGGTCGCTGATTTGATTCCAGCATTGCATGAACGGATCGACTTGAAAGCGTCTTTGGAACAAATCGCGTTGATTGTCACGGGTGGTGTAGTGATTTGGATGCTCGAAGCATGGGTCGATGGATTTATCGCCAGATAATCAGGTTATGTTGTGCGTGTCAGGGTTAAGCTGGGCGACCAGGGCTTCGATCAGCCATTCAGCCGTTCTGGCGCCGGGGTCGAAGTAGCCTTTGGAGCGCTCGCCGAGAAAAGACGCGCGGCCTTTAGTGGCGATCATGTCGCGCGTCGCTGCGGCGCCTTGCTGGGCGGCTGCGACGATGCGCTGCAAAATTTCGGATAACGGCAATGCACTGTCAGCGGCTTGCTGCAACGTTTGCGCGACTGGAATATAAACATCGAGCAGGGTTTTTTCGCCGGCTTCAGCTTTGCCGCGTTTTTTCATCGCGGCGACGGCTGCTGTAAACGCTGTGGCGAAGTCTGAGACCGTAGGGTGGCTAGGGAGTTGTTTGGCCAAGGTTAGAAACATTGTGCCGTATAACGAGCCCGACGCGCCGCCGAGTGTCGAGAGCACGGTCATGCCGATTTTTTGTAATGCTTCGGGCCAGCTCAGATTGGGATATTCCGACGCTTGGGCACATAATGCATCGAGTCCGCGCTGGAGATTGATGACGTGATCGCCGTCGCCAATCGCTTGATCGAGCGCCGTCGCTTCCTCAGCATGTTGGTTGATTTTTTGGCGCAGGACGTCGAAGATCTCTGGGAGTAACTGGGGCGTGATGGGGGTCATGGCGTCATTTTCGTGAAAAAATCAAAACCATTCGTAGGCGGGATCGAAGCTCGATGCGGCTTCGACTGTTTCGAGGTTGGGGCGTTCGAGACGCAAATTGACGAAATCGAACAATTCCCGGTCGGCAAGTTGCGACGGCGCGACGTGTTGTAAGCTACGGAAGATGGTTTCGATGCGCCCAGGGAATTGTTTTTCCCATTGCTTGAGCATTGCTTTCATCGCTTGGCGTTGCAGATTGGGCTGGGAGCCGCACAGATTGCACGGAATGATCGGGAATTGCTTGAACGCCGCGTAGCGCGCGATGTCTTTTTCGCGGCAATAGGCGAGTGGGCGAATGACGATATTGCGTTTGTCGTCGCTCAGCAATTTCGGCGGCATCGCTTTCAGCGTGCCGGCATAGAACAAATTCAGAAAAAATGTTTCGATCATGTCATCGCGATGGTGACCCAAGGCGATTTTCGTGATGCCGTGGCGTTCTGCGAAGCCATAGAGTGTTCCACGCCGCAACCGCGAGCACAAGCTACAGGTCGTTTGGCCTTCGGGAATCACGCGCTTGACAACGCTGTAGGTGTCGCGCTCGATGATGTGGAACGGCACGCCCAAAGAACGCAAGTATTCGGGCAGCACGTGTTCGGGAAAACCGGGTTGTTTTTGGTCGAGGTTGACGGCGAGGATGTCGAACGACACGGGGGCGATTTTTTGTAAACCCAGCAAAATGTCGAGCAGGGTGTAGGAATCCTTGCCGCCCGATAGACAGACCATCACTTTGTCGCCGTTTTCGATCATATTGTAATCGGCGATGGCGCGCCCCACTTCGCGGCGTAGGCGTTTTTGCAATTTATTGAATTGCGTACGTGATTTCTGAATAAGGGGCATCTTGTTTCAACCATCGTAGCGCTGGAACACCAGCGCCGCATTGGTGCCGCCGAAGCCGAAACTGTTCGACATCACGGTATGCAGCGATACGTTTTCCTCCGTCGCGCGCAGGATCGGCATGCCTGCGGCGGCGGGGTCGAGCTGGGTGATGTTCGCCGAGGCGCTCAAAAAGCCTTCTTGTAGCATCAACAACGAATAAATCGCTTCGTTGACGCCTGCCGCGCCCAAGGCATGGCCGGTCAGCGATTTGGTTGAGCTGATTTTCGGGATGTCGTCGCCGAAGACTTCGCGGACCGCTTCCAGTTCTTTGATGTCGCCGGCGGGCGTGCTGGTGCCGTGCGCGTTGATATAGTCGATCGGCGTTTGCACCGTGGCCAAGGCTTGGCGCATACAACGCACCGCGCCTTCGCCGGACGGCGCGACCATGTCGTAACCGTCGGAGGTCGCGCCATAGCCGACGAGTTCGGCGTAAATTTTCGCGCCGCGCGCTTTGGCGTGTTCCAATTCTTCGAGAACTAATACACCACCGCCGCCGGAAATCACGAAACCATCGCGCGTGGCGTCGTAAGGGCGCGATGCCGCTTGCGGGGTGTCGTTGTATTGTGAAGACAATGCCCCCATCGCATCGAATAATACTGTCATCGTCCAATGGACTTCTTCGCCGCCGCCAGCAAAAATGATGTCTTGTTTGCCCATTTGGATCAATTCCATCGCATTGCCAATGCAGTGCGCGCTGGTGGCACAGGCCGAGCTGATCGTGTAGTTGACGCCTTTGATTTTGAAAGGCGTCGCCAGGCACGCGGTATTGGTGCTGGACATGGTGCGCGTGACCATGTAGGGGCCAATTTTCTTGACGCCTTTTTCGCGTAGGATGTCCCATGCCAGGAGTAGATTGGACGTCGATGGCCCGCCCGATCCCATGATCAAGCCGGTTTTTTCGTGGGAAATTTCCGACGACTCCAATCCCGCATCGGCGATTGCTTGTTGCATCGCAAGATAATTGAACGCCGCGCCATCGCCCATGAAGCGTTTGATTTTGCGATCGATCAGTGCATCGAGGTCGAGCTGAATCGGCCCGTGGATCTGGCTACGCAAACCCAGTTCCCGATATTCGTCGGAATAGACGATGCCCGATCGCCCCGCCTTGAGGGCGGCGACCACTTCATCGCGGTTATTGCCAATGCTGGAAACGATACCCAAGCCTGTTACGACGACTCGTCTCATAACCTCAACCCATCCTCAGAAATCGGCAGTGGAAGTAAACAACCCGACACGCAAATCGGTGGCATCGTAGATGGTTTTGCCATCGACATCCATGTAGCCATCGGCAATGCCCATAACCAATTTGCGCATGATAACGCGCTTCAAATTGACATGATAAGTGACTTTTTTCGCATTGGGCAAAACTTGGCCGCGGAATTTCACCTCACCGACGCCAAGCGCGCGCCCCTTGCCGGGGCCGCCCATCCAACACAGATAAAAGCCGACCAGTTGCCACATCGCATCCAAACCCAGGCAACCCGGCATCACCGGATCGCCCAGGAAATGACAACTGAAAAACCATAGATCGGGGTGAATATCCAATTCGGCGATGATTTCTCCTTTGCCATAGACACCGCCGGTGTCGGCGATATGGGTGATGCGGTCGAACATCAACATGTTCGGCAGGGGTAATTGAGCGTTTTGCGGTCCGAATAGCTCGCCGCGTCCGGACATCAACAACTCCTCTCGGGTATAGCTCGATTTTTTTTGCATTTCTTGTATTTTTAGAAACCTTGCTTGGCTTGCCAGGATAATGATCTTCGAGCCGGGCATGCTGCAAACAGGCCGCTCAAAAAACCATTAAATATACCAAAATCGCACCGCCATCACATCTCGGAATTCGTTTTGCGCCGTTTTACGCGAAGTTTTCGTGACTCTTCCGAGAGCGCCGATTCGTCGATACAGAGTTTTATTGCTCTCCGCATTTAGGCCCTAGGTTTCCGTTTGGGGTTTTTTTATCCGCCACGTATTGCCACATTGATCAACCAACCGGTGTACGCCAGATAAGTCGCCAACAAGATTCCGCCTTCCAGTCGATTGATTCGACTGGGTTGTCCTCGATAACCATAACCGAGGACGAATAGCGATACCGTCAATAAGCTCATCACGAAGCCATCGCGGTACAACGCTTCCGGAGGCACGTCGAGCGGGTGGATGACCCCCGCCAAACCGACCACGGCCAAGGTGTTGAACAAATTGGAACCGATGACATTTCCCAGCGCCAGATCGTGTTCGCCCTTGCGCGCGGCGATGACCGACGAGGCCAATTCGGGCAACGAGGTGCCGACCGCGACGATGGTCAAGCCAATGATCAAATCACTGACTCCCAAACTTTGCGCGATGCTGGCCGCGCCCCACACCAACAGTCGCGAACTGACGATCAGCATCGCCAGACCAACGATCAACCAAAAGATCGCCCAACGCAGCGGCATGATGTGGACGTCCAATTCTGCGTCCAGTTCATTGGCCAGGATGTCGCCGCGCTGGTGTAGCCCTTGGTAGATCGACCAGCCTATCAAGCCGGCGAACACTATCAGCAACACACTGGCGTCGAGGAAAGAAATTTTTTCGTCGAGCAATTGCATGCACGCCACGATCGTCACAGCGGTCAAAATTGGCAGTTCTTTGCGCAACACTTGTGAGTGTACGGCGATCGGGCTGATCAGTGCCGTCGTGCCCAGAATCAACGCAATGTTGGTGATGTTCGATCCATAGGCGTTGCCCAGTGCCAAGCCCGGCTTGCCTTGCATCGCCGACAACGCCGAAACGACCAGCTCGGGAGCCGAGGTGCCGAAACCAACGACGACCATGCCGATCAACAACGGCGGCATCCCGGCATGACGCGCGGTGCTGGCGGCGCCTTCGACGAAACGATCCGCGCTCCATACCAATAACACTAAACCTGCGAGGATCGCCAAAATGGGTAATAACATGCTAAAACTCCATGAATGTCACGTAGTAAATTATGGTTCGGCGCAAAGGATTGCTTTACATCGTGCCGCGCCGGAGTGATAAAATAAAAACAAACTTTATGAACCGCATGGAAGTCCAACGAACGACGGAAATGCGGTAATTAAAGTTTTAGTCCATCCTAACTTCTCTTTAGGAGTATCGCCATGGCTATCAGCTCTATTCCCAACAACAATCTAAACGCTGTGGCGCGCATGAATCAATCCAGCGCCAACGAAAATACCAACGTTGCCACCAGCAACGAAAACAATCGCGAAGCGTTGCAAGCCCAGCGTACCGACCCGAGCGCGGAAAGCGCGACTATCGTGTTTTCGCCCGACGCTATGCGTCTCGCCAACAGCCAAACGCAAAATGTCAATGCCAATAATCGCAGTGAAACCCTCCAAAACGACGCGCAACGGCAACAAGTCCGCGATCAACTGATGCAGCAAATGCGCAACAATCCCGTGACGGCATTCGGTGCGCAAGCCAATGCGTCATCGAAAATGGTCATGGGTTTGTTGGGTGGTTGAGGTTTGATCGAACTCAGCGCGTTATTTTTCTACCCCGTCAAATCATTGCGGGGTATCTCGGTAGCAGAATGGCCCGTGAGTCCCACGGGCCTTCTTTTTGATCGCCAATGGATGGTAGTCGATGCCGGCGGACGTTTCATGAGTCAACGCACCCATCCGCAAATGGCGTTGATTCACACCGCGTTGTCCGATGAAAGTTTGCTGATCCAAGCAGCTAACTATTCGGTTTTGCAGGTGCCGTTGGCTGTGGCGAATTCCCCGCCACGAATCCCCGTCACGATATGGCGGGATCACTGTTTCGCCCACGCGGTATCGGACGAAGCTGATGCCTGGTTCAGCGAATTACTCGGTGGTGCTTGTCGTTTGGTGAGGCAAGCGGCGAGCGAGCCGCGGGTCGTCGATCGGCGTTTCGCTGGCGCGCAGGACCAAACCAGCTTCAGTGATGGTTTTCCGTTTTTGCTGATCAACGAGACGTCCGTTGCCGCGTTGAGCCTCGCCGCTGGTCAGACATTGAGTGTCGAGCGTTTCCGCGCTAACTTGCTGATACGCGGTGCCGAGGCCTATGCTGAAGATAGCTGGCGGCATATTCAAATCGGCGAGGTGGGATTCCGTTTGCCCAAGCCTTGTTCGCGTTGCGTTGTGCCGACGATCGATCCCGCAACGGGTATCAAAGGCTCCGAGCCTTTGCGCACGCTCAAGAATTTACGCGCATGGCAAGGGCAAGTCTATTTTGGACAGAATGCGCTACACGATCGAACCGGCACGCTGCGCGTCGGCGATCCAGTGGCGATACTCCAAAGCGGCGCGCCGCAACCGCCGTTTTCACAAATTTCATAGATTAAACGGTAAAACTTTCACCGCAGCCACACGTGGCTTTGACGTTCGGGTTATCGAAACGAAACGCTTCGTTCAAGCCTTCGCGGCGATAGTCCAGTCGTATGCCTTCGAGATACGGTAGATCGTGCGTGTTGACGACCACGGTCACACCGTGGTTTTCGAACGTCATGTCCCCTTCCTGTAACGCATCGGCATAATCAAGCACATAGACATAACCGGAACAACCGGCTTTTTTGACGCCGAGTTTCAGACCCACGCCGTGACCGCGCCGTGCCAATTGGCGTTGGATTTGCCGCGCCGCGTTTTCTGTGATAGTAATCATGTTGTTTACCCCTCTGTCTGACGGATTCATAAATTTTTGAAACCGCACGCCAAATCTTCCAAGATATCATCGATGTATTCCAAACCGACCGATATGCGAATCAGGCCATCGCCGATACCGGCTTGCGCGCGCGCTTCCGGGGACAAACGCCCGTGGGTCGTTGTCGCCGGGTGCGTCAAAGTCGTTTTGACGTCGCCCAGATTGGCGGTGATCGACAGCCAGCGCGTCGCGTCGATGAAGCGCCACGCCGCCGCTTGCCCGCCTTCGAGTTCGAAACTGACGATGCCGCCAAACCCTTGCTGCTGCATCTTCGCCAAATCATGCTGGGGATGATTCGGCAGGCCTGGATAATGAACGCGCCGCACGCCGGGTTGATGTTGTAACCAGCGCGCTACCGCTGCGGCGTTTTCACAATGGCCGCGCATGCGCAGTGCCAAGGTTTCCAAGCCGGACAAAAACACCCAGGCATTGAATGGGCTCATTGTCGCGCCAGCCGTGCGTAGATAAGGGAAGATCGCTTGCTCGATCAAGTTTTGACTGGCAACGACCGCCCCGCCGACGCAACGGCCATGACCGTCGATGTACTTGGTCGCGGAATGCACGACGAGGTCCGCGCCCCATTGCAAGGGCCGCTGCAAAATCGGCGTGCAGAAGCAATTATCGACCGCTAAGAGCGCGCCCTGTTCATGGGCCAATTGAGCCAGTGCATACAAATCAGCAAGTTCGGTCAACGGATTGGAGGGTGTTTCGACGAACAGCAAGCGCGTGTTCGGTTGCAGCGCCGCGCGCCACTCGGCGAGATTGCTCAGCGCGACGAACGTGGTCGTCACGCCGAATTTGCGGAAGTAATTTTCGAACAGCACGACGGTCGTGCCGAACACGCTGCGTGAACACACGATATGATCGCCACTTTTTAACAGCCCCATGCCCAAGGCCATGATCGCCGCCATGCCCGACGCGAACGCGATACACGCTTCACCGCCTTCCATCAACGCCAGTCGCTCTTGAAACGCGCGTACTGTGGGATTGGTGAAACGTGAATAGATATTGCCTTCTTGTTGACCACTGAAGCGTAGAGACGCCTCTTCGGCGTTGGCGAAGACATAGCTTGAGGTCGCGAACACCGGGATGCTGTGTTCGTTTTCGGTGCCGCGCCGTTGGCCGGCGCGTATCGCTTGCGTGGCGGGCGCGTAAGCGCGCCAATCTATCGGTTCATCCGTCATGATTGTGGGAAAATCGCAGATCGATCAAAAGAGGATGTAGAGAGTTTGCTACGAGCGCCCACCTCAATACAAGCGTTCGCGGATCAGTTCGACGGTTTCGGCGGTTAATTGCTTGCGTTTGTCGTCCCAGGCGATGCCGTCGAGTTGTTGTGTCAGCCGTTCGACGACTTCGACCATGTCGTCATACGCCTGCAAAGGATTGTCGATGCGTTTTGGCTGCATGAACAACACGATGCCGGGACAGTAAAAGCTATCGAGGTCGGATTCCGGGAATGTGCCGGGTTCGACGATGCTGGCGACGCTGAATTCGACTTGGCCGGTATGATTGAGTTGCTGGAAAATTTTGCGCTCGCCATATTGCAAGCCCACCATGCGGAACGCGACCGCGAGTTGCGCGCCGTTGAACCCCGCTTGCTCGCGCGACACGATGCTGAATTGAATGATCTCCGGCATGCCAGACGTTGTCGTATCCGGCACGGGTCGAGCGGGTGTGGACGTCGGCGCGACGGTGGGCGTGGCCGGTGGGCTTTTTTTGCCCGGTGTGGTGGGGCGCGAGGGTGGAGCGGTCAATTCATCCCAGTCGTCCGCGAGGGCCGAACCCAGCGGCACCAGGTCGAAATCCTCGTCGTCCTCTGTGCTGATCCGTAAGTCCTCGGCATCGTCGTGTTCGTCGCGGGACGGGGGAAACGCGCTGTCGTCGTCTTGATGGCGGTGTTGCCAGTAATGCCACAAAACCATGCCCGCCATGACGACGAGGCCGACGATGATGATAGCCAGTCTCAAAAGTTCTTTGTCCATTAGCTTTCCGCCAAATTAATCGCTTCTTCAATATCCACGGCGACCATGCGCGAGACGCCGGGTTCTTTCATCGTTACGCCCGCCAATTGCTTGGCGATTTCCATCGTGACTTTATTGTGCGAAATAAACAAGAACTGCACCGCCTGCGACATCTCCTCGACCATTTTCGAGAAGCGTCCAACGTTCGCGTCATCGAGCGGCGCATCGACCTCGTCGAGTAAACAGAACGGCGCCGGGTTTAGTTCGAAGATCGCGAAAACCAGCGCCACGGCGGTCAACGCTTTTTCACCGCCGGACAGCAGGTGAATCGAACTATTCCGCTTGCCCGGCGGACGAGCGATGATATGCACACCGCATTCTAATAGATCCTGGTCGGTCAGTTCCAAATACGCTTGGCCGCCGCCGAACAGCTTCGGAAAATTTTGCTGGAGACCTTGGTTGATTTTATCGAAAGTTTCCTTGAAACGCTGCCGTGTTTCACGATCGATTTTCGCCATCGCTTGTTCCAACGTGGCCAACGAAGTCGCCAAATCTTGATGTTGCTCGTCCAAAAATGCTTTGCGTTGGGCTTGCGCTTGGTATTCTTCGATGGCAGCCAAGTTGATCGTGCCCAGTTTGCCGATTTCCGCGGTCAAATCGCGCAAGCGGTTTTTCCAGGTTTCCTCGTCGGCGTCCGCTGGCAATTTTTGCAAAACAGCTTCGATTTGGGCGTCGCGCTCTTGTAATTGCTCTTCCAGCGTTTGTTGGCGCACCAAGCTTTGTTGTTGATCGAGACGTATTTTATCCAAAGCAGCCCGCTGCTGCTCGACTTTCCGCTGGGCGAGGCGGTGGTGTTCGTCCAATTCCTGCACTACGCGTTCCGTTTGTTCTAGTCGTTGTTTGGCTTGTTTGAGCGCGGCTTCGACGTTGATTTTTTCGGTGTTCAAGTTTTCGAGCTGCGCGAGTTCGTTGTCCAACGGTTGATCCCCGGTAGTGAGACGCTGCTGCCACTGCAGCAAACGCACCCGATGTTGTTCGCTTTGTTGCGTCAAGCGCTGCAATTGTTTGAGCAGCGCCTGTTCGCGCGCGCGCAAACCATTGACGCGAGTTTCTTCCTCGCGCACGCGGCGGCTGGCCTGATCGAGTGCCGCGTCGCAGTCTGTCGATGCCGTTTGCCAATCGGATTGCTGTTTTTGCAACGCTTCGCGCTCCACCGCCAACGCTTGCAAACGTTGTTGCGCTTGTTCGGCCAATTCGCGCGCCAATGCGCTGGCTTCGGTGATGTCTTGTAAATCGTTGTCGAGTTCGGCAAGCTCTTGTTCAATTTGTATTAAGCGCCGTTGTTGTTGTTCCCAACGCGCGCGTAGCGCGCTCAATGCCGCACTGTGCGCGGTGATGTCGCTGGCGAGTGTTTGCAAGCGCGCTTGGTGCGCCCCGGCGGCTTGTTCAGCTTGTTTGGCGTCCGTTTCCGCAGCCGAGCGGCCCGCCGAGGTTTCGGGGATCGCTGCGGTCGGAGAAGTCGGACCCATTTCGGCGGGAACCTCCTCTCTGGAAGGCTCCACGGAAAAAGGCGAAGGACTCAACACCGGCGACAATCCCGATTGCGTCCTTGCGGCCGGGATAGTCGAACAACTTGATCGAGTCAAAGTGCCACTGGTCGTTCGGCCGCATCCATGCCACCGATCAACAAGCGTGCTCGCAGCAATCCCTTTCACAAGGAAAAAGGATCACCCAT
>OGCL01002284.1_pt1 | contig 13783 bp, 12 predicted proteins | sample 1570041 | NCBI WGS metagenome assembly OGCL01 (sample SAMN06266162, study PRJEB24511) | hot springs metagenome | isolation source: Hot spring water | place: South Africa: Limpopo | collected 2015-06-22 | reverse complement strand
GGAACCCGTGATATTCCAACCTCATCCAAACCCCACTAGGGATTGAAACCTTTTGCCTGACCTAACTCAGACTCTAGTGCTACGGTTCCAACCTCATCCAAACCCCACTAGGGATTGAAATCGGGTATGATGGGACATCGCATCGTCCAGTGTTTGTAGCAAACGGCACTTGATTAGCACAAAACTACTAAGTTACTAAGGTGCTCAACGCCTGACGGCATCTGTAAATAACCACAGGATAGCTTATAGTGGCAAAAAGCGAAACAAAACGGAACAGAATTTATAGTAAAAAAGATGACTTCCCTCAATCAGCGCATTCAAGAATTTTATGACAGTTCCACTAGCCTTTGGGAATCTAGGTGGGGACAGCATTTGCATCATGGTTACTATGCTGACCCCAAAGATTGGCAAAATCAAAATCCTCAACAAGCCCAACTGGATTTAATCACTAACATAGTGTCATGGGCAGGGGTGGCAACTACTCCGCCGCCAAAAATTCTCGATGTTGGCTGTGGCATTGGGGGAACTGCTTTGTACTTTGCTCAGCAATTTCCCGCTCATGTAATTGGGATCACCCTCAGTCCCAAACAAGCTAGCAGAGCCATAGAGAAAGCTAGGGAACATCAGCTAAGCGATCGCCTGAGTTTTCAAGTTGCCGATGCTCTGGCGATGCCGTTTGCCGATCAGTCCTTTGATTTGGTTTGGTCTTTGGAAAGCGGTGAGCACATGGCGGACAAGCAAAAATTTCTCCAAGAATGCTATCGTGTTTTGCAACCGCAAGGTCGGTTAGTGCTGGCTACTTGGTGCCATCGCCCATCTCAGCTTCAGCCCTTGAGCAAGTACGAGCAGGAAATGCTAGAGCGCATATACCGTGTTTATTGTCTGCCCTATGTGGTGTCTTTGCCTGACTACCAAGCAATCGCAGTTAGTTGTGGCTTTGTTGACATCAAAACAGCGGACTGGTCAGAGCAAGTGGCTCCCTTCTGGCAAGCTGTATGGCAATCGGTGCGATCGCCTTCAGCAATTTGGGACATTTTTCGGCATGGTTGGCATACTATCAATGGCGCATTGGCTGTGAGGCTAATGATTCGGGGCTATGCTAGCGGTCTTTTGAGATTTGGGCTATTGAGTGCAAAAAAATAGCGGGTTGTGGCACCACGCTACAGAGGAATTATCCGAGACAATATCCACTCTAGGATAGATGCGCATAGCAAGTCATCAGCAAAAATGCCTGATCTAGAATTTATGAGGAACTTTACCAACAGAGTGCCAGTCTCGCTGTTAATTTTCCGTTCTGTTTCTGAACCGAAGCCCGATCCTAGCCCCTGACCAAATGCAGTTCTTGATCTGCCAGTTCCGCAGAGAAGCCATTCTGATCCCCTACTTGGTGGAAATCAGTTTCCCCAAAGATAGCGGTATCAAAGCGATAGTGCTTGAATTCCAAAATGTTAGAGGAGGGGTCAATCAAAAAGAAAGTACGATGCTCTAGGGGAGTATCCACAAATCGCACTTTGGGCTTCTGATAGAATTTCAACCGCTTTTCTTGCACTCGTTCCAAAAGCGCCAGCCAGTTGCTCTCAAGAGTAAACACGATACCGAAGTGGCGGGGGTAAATCCCTTTTGGAGAGGGCAAAGCATCTTCAACTACATGAGCTACAATTTGATGCCCATAAAATCCTAAAATCAGGGACTTTGGCGATTCCCGCCCCACCAGACAGCCCAAACCATCCACATAAAAGCTCTTGGTGCTGGTAATGTCAGTTACGGGGAAAGCGAGGTGAAAGATGATTTTGTTCATGGTGCAGTGGCTTCTAAGATGAGTTTGGTGCGCTTTAGCTGATCAGGAACAGCTATAGGATAGTTACCATTAAAGCAGGCTGTACAAAAACTTTCGGGGTTGGTGGCAGTCGCAATTAACATAGCCCGATGGCTAAGGTAGGCAAGACTGTCCACTTCAATCAGTGTGGCGATCGCATTCAGGTCATGGCGGGCGGCAATTAAATGATCCTGTGAATCGGTATCTATACCATAAAAGCATGGATTGGTAACAGGTGGCGAAGAAATTCGCATATGTACTTCTATGGCACCAGCCTCGCGTAATGCCCTGACTATTTTGCGACTGGTGGTACCCCGCACAATGGAGTCATCCACCACCACAACCCGTTTCCCCTCCAGCACATCTCGCAGGGGATTGAGCTTCATGCGGATGCCAGACTCGCGCATGGCTTGGGTGGGTTGGATAAAGGTGCGCCCCACATAGCGATTTTTGATCAGACCTTCGCCAAAGGGAATACCCGATGCCTGCGAAAAGCCGATCGCCGCTGGGACACCTGAATCGGGTACGCCAATTACCAGATCAGCTACTACGGGAGCTTCCTCTGCCAAAATCTTGCCCAGACGCAAACGGTAGCTGTACAAACTTTCCCCCTGCATCAGGCTGTCGGGGCGGGCAAAGTAAATCATCTCGAATACGCAGAGCTTGGGTAAAGGCTCCTCTAGCCAGCGATGGCTTTTGATTTCTCGACTGTTTAGCCAGACCAGTTCGCCTGGGGCTACTTCACGGATATAGTCTGCGCCGATAATATCCAAGCCGCAGGTTTCTGAGGAGAGCACATGGGTGCCGTCCGCTGTTTGCCCCATCACCAGCGGGCGAATGCCATAGCCGTCTCTTGCGCCAAAAATGCCTACTGGAGTGGCGATCGCCACACTAAAAGCTCCCTGACAGCGCAGTAATGCCCTGCCGATCCCTTCTTGCCAGTCATGTCCTGCATTGATCTCATGGGCGATCACATAGGCAATGCCTTCGGAGTCACTGGTAGAAGCCAGCTTATAGCCTTGGTCAGTTAGTTCTGCCCGCAGTTCGCTGGCATTGACAAGATTGCCATTGTGTGCTAAAGCCAAGTCTCCCAACCGTGTGGGTACCACTATGGGCTGAGCATTGCAGATTTTGCTACTGCCTGTAGTGGAGTAGCGGTTATGCCCTACAGCGATCGCTCCAGTCAGCCTACTGAGTGTGTTCTCATCAAACACTTGGGATACCAAACCCATCGCTTTGTGGGTGTGGGTAGTGCCATCAGCGCTAAAACTGGTGATACCTGCTGATTCCTGTCCTCGATGTTGCAAGGCATACAAGCCAAAATAGACCAACTTAGCCGACTCCCTCAGCGCATCAGGGGCGCAAACTGCAAACACACCACAGGCTTCTTGGAAATGGTCGTCTGGCATCATAGTTTATTGGCGGATAATTGGGGCACTCCTCCATGCTATCACTTAATGTTTTCTTAAAGTACCCCCACTGGGGTTTAGTTACCGTGAGCTAGGCGGCTTGCTGGTCATCTTGGCGGTGCTGGGGTGGCTTGGGCACGACTGTGCCGTTTTCTGTTTGCAAATTCACATATCGAAAAGCAAAGTACAAAAGTCCCTTAGTGCTGGCTTGCCTTTGGGGAGTTAGGTCAAAAGAGTGTAGCTCCAGTTCTGCTGGTGTAAGACTGGCGATCCAAACTTTACGCAACTTTACCCATGGCTTTGATGCGAAAAGATAGTAGCACAAAACACAAAAGGTTACAGCATGGTTCCAACAGCTACGGATTGCTATAGCATTTTTATAGAACTGCATTGCTTGTCAAACATGAAAGGAATTGCGTCTCTAATAGTGGCGATTGCTATGCTTTTGGGGCAACTGCTTGCTCCTGCACTCCCCGCCCATGCCGCTCTGCCCAAGCAGAGTGCTATCAAAGATGCCCGAATCTTGTTACGCAATGCCCTACCCATCGATAATGACACCATCAGAGATATTCAGCACACCTTAGAGGGAATGCCCAGACAAGCCAACCTCAAACGCTGGGGTACTTTGCAAAAGGAAATTGAGCAGATGCTTGAGGTGGTTGATCGCACCCCCAATCCCTTGCTTTCGGCTATTCCTGAACCACGCCGCGCCGAGGCAGAAAGGGATTTGTCAGCGCTCAAGCAAAGCTTGCAAGCCCTGCAAACGGCGATCGCCAACAAAGACCGCAACAGCATCAAGCCCCTGAGCGAACAGTCTCTGGAAATTGTGGGACAGCTAGAGAGTGCGATGGTGGTGCAATTCCCCTTTGCCATCCCTGAAGAGTACAGCCACTTGCCGCAACTCAAGGGCAGGGCGATCGCCGAAGTAGTTACCGAAAAAGGCAGTTTTCGCATCACCCTCGATGGCTATTCTGCTCCCATCAATGCTGGTCAATTTGCGGACTTGGTGCAACAGGGCTTCTATGACGGGTTGACTTTTAGCAGAGCCGATGAGAGCTATTACTTACAAACGGGCGATCCCGAAGGCAGTGCCGATGGCTACATTGACCCCACCACAGGCAAACTGCGCACTGTACCCATGGAAATTCGTGTCCCCAATCAAGTCCAGCCCATCTATGGGCATACCCTAGATGAAGTGGGCTTGACCTATACCCTGCCAGTATTGCCGTTTTCAGCCTACGGCACTGTGGCAATGGCGCACCCAGCCAATGACAACAACGGCGGCTCTTCGCAGTTTTTTCTCTACCTGTTTGAGTCTGATCTTACCCCCGCAGGGCTGAATCTGATGGACGGCAACTACAGCGTTTTTGGCTATGTAACCGCTGGGCAGGATGTCTTGTATAAACTGCGTTTGGGCGATCGCATCCAGTCGATCAAGCTGATTGCAGGGGCAGAGAATCTGGTCAATGCTACCCCTCAGCCCAAAACCTCTGAACCCGCCCCCAGTGATGCCCTGATCATTCTCCCCGCCAGTGCCATACTAGAACCAAGGAACTTTAGCTAGGAGAGCAGAATGCGCTTTTTGGTGATTAAGCATACACCCACAGAGGGAGCAGGGATTTTTGCCAAGTTTTGCCAAGACCAAGGCATTGCGCTAGACATCATTAGCTTGCAGGCGGGCGATCGCTTTCCCCCTGTGGCGGACTACACGGGTTTGTTGGTCATGGGCGGGGTGATGAATGTAGATGATGAGGCAGAATATCCGTGGTTGATAGAAGAGAAAAAGTACATCCGTTCTGCAGTTACTGAATGGCAAAAGCCCTATTTGGGAGTATGTCTGGGGGCACAGTTATTGGCAGATGCCCTAGGCGGGGAAGTGGGGGCTATGCCCCATCGGGAAATCGGGGTTTATGCGGTGGAACTAAATCCAGCTGGATTAAACTCACTGCCCACCAAAGGCATGCCGAGCCAATTTAAGTCCCTACAATGGCATGGACAAGAGGTGCGCCGCTTGCCCGAAAATGCCACCCTGCTGGCTTCATCGCCCCTCTGTCGGGTGCAGGCTTTTAGTATCCATGATTTTGCGTTTGGCATTCAGTTTCACCACGAAATCGACCAAGAAACTATTGACCTCTGGCGCGAAGATCTGGCAGAAACCGTAGGCACAGACGAAAGCGATCGCATTTATCGAGAACTGATCCAAGAGTTACCCAGCATCAATGAGTCGGCAAAGGTACTGTTTGATAACTTTTTGCAGGTAGTCTCTGCATAAAATGCTAGATTTATTCCTAGTTTTGTGTGCAGAGTAAGCTATGGGTCGCCCACTAATCAACTGGTTAATGGTGATTTGCTTAACTGTAGGTGTAGGCGATGTTCCTGTCCATGCCCGCCAGAAGCAAGACAAACTACAGGATTTTGATTACTGGGCTTCCCTGTGCAGTTCTCTCCTCAAGTCCCGCAAATACAAAGAAGCCATCGAAGCCTGCGATCAGGCGATTATCCAAAACGCCACCGAACCTTTGGCATGGCTGGATCGGGGTGATGCCTTAGCGGGTATGGAGCGCTTTACTGAAGCGGTGGTGTCCTATGATCGCTTCCTCAGACTGCGTGCCAATAGCTCTGAGGTCTTGACCAAACGCTGTTTTGCATTGAATGAACTGGCTCGTTACGAAGAGGCGATCGCCTCCTGTGAACAAGCTCTGCGCATCGATCAGAACTGGCAGGATATCTCCCCAGCGGAAGCATGGTACTATCAAGCCTCGATCCTCAGGCGTTGGAATCGTCTGGCAGAAGCCTTAGAGTCCTATGGTCTCGCCATTCGCAGTAACGCCAACTACTCCCTCGCCCTTGCCGATCGCTGTGCCGTATTAGCCAGCCTAGACCGCCATGCGGACGCCCTCAAGGACTGCGACAGTGCGATCAGGATCAATGCCAACTGGGGCAGAGGCTCCCTTGCTACCGCTTGGGCAAACCGTGCCCGCATTGAGGCCAAACTAGCTCGGTTTGATAATGCCCTTAGCGCCTACGACAAAGCCCTCGCCTTGCAACCCACCGATGCCATTGCTTGGACTGAGCAGGGTAGCTTGCTGTGGCGGTTGGGGCGATTTACGGAAGCCTTGGCATCTCAAGAGTGGGCATTAAAAGCCCGTGAGAAATACTCCCTTGCCCTCGCCAACAAGTGCGCTACCCTCAACCAACTGGGGCAGTACAAAGAGGCTCTGTCCGCCTGCGATTCGGCAATTCAAGAAGGCGACCAGCAGTGGAATGAACTGGGTCCTGCTCTCGCATGGGATCAACGCGGCAGTGCCTTACTTGGCTTGAACCGCCCCGAAGAAGCTCTTGCCTCCGCCAACCGTGCCGTCAGCCTCAAGCCCGATCACGCTGACTTTTGGAGCAATCGGGGGGCGGTGCTGTGGTTTTTGGGCAGATTTAATGAGGCTTTGTCTTCCACCAATCAGGCGATCGCCCTGAAGCAGGATTCCGCCAATGCTTGGTTCAATCACGGTAGAATTCTGGCATCGCTAAACCGCACTGAAGAGGCTCTGCAAGCCTATGACAAGGCGATCGCTGGTGATGCCAATATCGGCAGTAAGCTCAGTCTGGCGGACATCTGGGTGAATAAAAGTGCCTTGCTCTGGCGGCTGAGGCGCTACTCCCAGTCCCTAGAATCCGCCACTCAAGCCACAGCCATCAATCCCCGCTCTGCGGCTGGTTGGTTCAATCGGGGCTTAGCCCTGATGGCACTGGATCGCTATGGCGAAGCCCTCCAGTCCTATAACCGTGCGATCAATATTGATCCCAAAAACTCAGACTACTGGACAGGTAGGGGCATGGCATTGATGGCACTAAATGACAACGCCCAATCCCTTGCCGCCTTTGACCAAGCCCTGAAACTAAACCCCAGTCAGGCGCAGGCGGTAGTTGGCAAGAATATAATTAGCGAACGACTCAAGCCCAAGCCGCCCGCCCCACCGAGCAAGTAAGTCGCACTAGGGATTTGTCTGCTAAAATAAGCCGATTGCTGAAGTAATCACTGCAAATCCCCTCCCATCTGATGCCATTCTTCCCTAAACCACTAAAATTTGCCCTTATTTGTCTCATCAGTTTCAGTATTAGTATCCTCAACTTCTCGCCCCTATTAGCCCAAAACTCAGCTAGAGCTGAACTGCGCGGCGTGTGGCTGACCAATGTGGACAGTGATGTCCTTTTTTCCCGCAACAATTTACGCAGTGCGATCAGCCGACTGCAACGGTTGAACTTCAATACCCTCTATCCTGTGGTCTATAACGGCGGATACACCCTATTCCCCAGCCAAACTATGGAAAAATATATCGGCATTGCCCTCGATCCCGAACCAAGGCTTCAGGGTAGAGATATGTTACAAGAGGTGATCAGGGAAGGGCGCGATCGCAAAATGGCAGTGATTCCTTGGTTTGAGTACGGCTTGATGGCTCCTGAAGATTCAGAATTGGTAAAAAGACATCCCGAATGGATAACCAGACGGCGCGATGGCAGTAATCTGATTACCTTTGGCGAAAATAATGAAGTGCGGATTGTGCGTTTGAATCCAGTGCATCCCGAAGTGCGCCAATTTCTGACGGATTTGGTAACGGAAGTGGTGCAAAAATATGATGTCGATGGCATTCAATTTGACGACCATTTTGGTTTCCCCGTAGACATGGGCTATGACAACTACACAGTGGAACTATACAAAAGCGAACACGGCGGTAATGCCCCTCCAGAGGATCATCGCGAACCTGAATGGATGCGGTGGCGCGCCAAGTTTGTTACCGATCTCTGGGTGAAAATTTTTGCCGCTGTGCGTTTCCATAAACCCAATGCTATTGTTTCTCTGGCTCCCAACCCCCGCCAGTTCTCCTATGATTTCTTCCTACAAGACTGGTATCGTTGGGCAAGGTTGGGCATGATTGATGAACTGATTGTACAGGTCTATCGTGATAGTTTGTTCTCCTTCGCTGGAGAATTGGAAGACTCGGTGTTATACGCTCTCCAACAGAAAATTCCTGTAGCCATTGGCATTCTCACTGGTCTCAGAATTCGCAATGTGGATATGGGTTTGATTTCCAGTCAAGTTGACCTCACCCGCTTGTTTGGACTGGATGGATTTTCTTATTTCTTTTATGAAACGATTGGTAGAAGAGATGGAGCATTCCGTACTTTACACGGTGAACCTGCGGTGAGACCAGTCCGCCAGAGATGAAACTAGAAGTGAATTGGCTGTGGCAGAACTATAGCGATCGCCCTGAACAGGTTTTTCTGCAATGCGATCGCCAAGTATGGACTTATGCGGACACCTATGCCGAAGTCAGTAGAATCTGTCATGTGCTAAGGGAATTGGGAATTGCTAATGGTACTAGGGTTGGCATACTCCTAAACAATCTGCCGATGACGATTTTCATCTATCTAGCACTAAAAAACTTGGGAGCGATCGCAGTTTGTCTAAATACTCGCCTTAGTGATCAAGAAACTGCCCAGCTACTAATTGATAGCCAAGTACTTTTTATGATCAGCGATCGCCATCTATTACTTCCTAACTCCTCTACTCTTATACCATTAGCTGAAATAGAAACATCAGGCTACCCGCAATGCACCTTACCACTACCTTTTGATCCCAGTCAAATCCAAGGTATTTTCTTTACTTCAGGCACCACAGGCAAGCCCAAAGCCGTACCCTTAAGCTATCTTAATCATTGGCATAGTGCGATCGCAGTGCATCAGTTTTTAGAATTAACCAACTGTCACTGGCTATTATGTTTGCCCCTGTATCATGTAGGTGGTCTGGCAATTTTATGGCGCACCCTCATATTAGGGGGCAAGATCACTTTAATTGCTAAATTCATACCTGAGACAGTAATCACGACAGTTGCAGAAACAGATGTTAATTTCATTTCCCTAGTGCCTACCATGCTGAGGCGCATCCTCCAGAGTTTTATATTTCCGCAAAATCTCAGACAATGGCAAAACCTGAGGGGCATATTTCTGGGGGGAGCAAGTGCTGATCCCACAATGCTATATCAATGTTTGCAAATGCAACTGCCCATCATAATAACCTATGGCATGACCGAAACTGCATCGCAAATAGCCGTTTTGCAACTGCTGAAATACCCTGATAAACTAATATCTGCAGGTCAAATACTGCCCCACATAAAATTGCAGATTATCAAAACCAGTGCAGATAGCTATGGAGAAATTGGCATCAAATCCCTAGCATTGATGTCGGGTTATCTGGGACAAAACCACACCGAATTTTGCGAAGATGACTATTTCTTAACTGGGGATTTGGGTTATTTAGATGCGGATAATTTTTTGTATGTGGTCAACCGCAGAACTGATGTAATTATCAGTGGCGGTGAAAATATCTATCCAGCGGAAATCGAGCAGGTTTTGCAACAACATCCCCTAATTGCTGAAGTGTGCGTAGTTGCCAAAGCCGATCCTGAGTGGGGGGAAGTTCCCGCCGTGATCGTTACTAACAGTCAGATCAGCTTAGAGCAAATGCAAGACTTTTGCCTCAGCCATCATCTGTCTCGTTACAAATTACCTAAGTTTCTGCTCTGTTTACCAGAAATACCGCGCACACCTATGGGCAAATACAACCGCAGTTTATTGAAGAAATTACTGGCTCATAATCAGCCGACTGGGGGGTAGGGACTGCCACAATACTTTATAGAGTTGTAACGGTTCAGACTTGCCTTTGACCATCACTGGCGGCAGTGCTTCTACAGGAATCGGCGCAAATTTTTTAGCCATATCTAGGGTGGATTGGGAAATAACAATTTCTCCTGCTTTGGCTACATTGCAAATGCGACTGGCAACATTCATGGTGTCGCCGATATTGGTGTATTGGATCAATTTGTCAGAGCCGATATTCCCTGCGGCAACCAGACCCGTATTCAAACCAATATGAATTTGAATGTGGCGATACCTAACTTCTCTGCGCCATTTCTCATTCAGTTCACTCATTGCCCACTGCATGGCGATCGCCGCTTGTAAGGCACGATGGGCATCGTCATCTTGACGATAGGGTGAACCCCACACCGCCAATAGAGCATCGGCAATATACTTCTCCAATGTGCCTTCAAAACGGAAGACAATGTCTTCTACCATAACTTTGAAGTATTCATTTAGGAGTTCAATCACTTGACGGGGTTGCATCTGCGATGCCATTTCCGTAAAGCCGCTGATGTCAGAAAAAAGCGCAGTAACTTCGGTTTCCACAATCCCTAAATCGCCAATTTCCGATATTTTGCGGGTTACTGCGTGCGGGAAGAAGCGTTCCAATCTAGTTCTTTGGGCAGTTTCCGCTTGCATTTGCCGATATAGGTTAGCATTTTCAATGGCGATCGCCGCTTGATTTGCCAAAATCGTCAGGAACTCCAATTCTTCCTTTTGATATAGGTTAATCAAGGACAAATTATCCACATACAGCACCCCTAGGACTTTATCACCCACCACCAGCGGAACACACATGGCGGCACAAATGGACTGGCGAATGATGGAGTGGGAACTATCAAAGCGGTTGTCCACCACAGCATTGTCTGTGAGAATGCCAGCTCTCTGTTCGTAAACATACTGGGTAATCTTTTTGCTGTAAAAGTCTTGGCTGGGCGTGATGCCTGTTCTGGTTTTAACAGCACGCACCTCCAGTTGCCCTGTGGTTTGCTGTGCCAGCAGTAGCACCGCCCGATCCACTCGCATCACTTGGAATAGCAATTCCAAAATCTTTTGCGGCAGGATTTCATAGCTTTGGGGAGCGGTGAGTTGATTGCTGATCTCCATGAGAATTTTCAGCTTGGTGGCGGTGCGCTGGTTGTCGTCTTGCTCTGGCAGTAACAGCACCGACCCGCCCTGAGGGGGCATACTAGTCAGCAGTTGCTGAATGGTTTGGCGGGATTGTTCGGGAGTAACCCGTGCCACAATAGAAATGTCTGAGGGCAGGGGCTTGGCTGGGTGGGGATGCGGCACAGTGGTATCAGTTCTGTGAAGCACAAAACTGACACTGCCAAAGCGCACCGTATCTCCCACTTTCAGTTCCTGCTGGCTGATTTTTTGATTGTTGATGAATGTGCCATTGCTACTTTTGAGGTCTTTGACCACAACAGTTTGCCCCTGTACAATTACTTCGGCATGGTGTCTAGATAGGCTACGGGCTTCATCTTCGACGATAATGCTGTTGTCAAAGCCCCTGCCTACGGTGTTCACGCCATCCTGTAGATCGTAGGTACTTTGGTTAGAACCACCAAAGTTTTGGATGAGGCAGAAGGTCATGGCTCTAGTTGGTTAGCTGACGAAAGTAGGGGAAAACTAGCGGCTCGGTCAAGTTTTGTTTCAGTTCATATTGTAGTTGCTGTAAGTAAGAGCGTACAGCGACAATAATGTGCCGACAAGTGCTGAGACGACCATCGGCGGTGGACTGAAACAGCATGGCTTTTGGCTCTAGCCCAATCGCCAGTCCCACTTGACTGGGCAAACCATGATCGAGGATTGCCTGCAGGCGGTCGCCGCAAACACGGATATTTACGCCGCGCTGGTGCAAACTTTGCCAGAGTAGTTTGGCATCAAAGACATCGGGCAGGCGCAGGGCACACAGTTCGTTAAGTAAGAAATAATCACTGTACTGCAAGCGGGCAATGTCTAGGGCGGAGCGATGAAAGGGAGCAACCGACAACCCCTCGGCGATCGCCGTGATGGGCAAGTGCTCTAGGTGGGCGTGGGGTAGTTTTAGCTGTAACCATGCGGTTAGTGGGGCTTCTATGATGGGGGGAATTGCCATCAGCCAAACATGACTGACTACTGCGCGGCTCAACCAGATATTGATCTGGTGATTCAACTGCTCTAGCCATGGGGCAAGTCCCTGCTGTCGTGCTTGTTCGTAATGCACCCGCGACACGCTCAACTGTGCGTACTGCCATTGTGGGCTGTCCCCATGAGCTTGGAAATACTGGTGGCATTGGCGGGTTAACTGCAAACAGCTGGCTTCTTCAGTAATTATGGGAAATAAATGCTTGGCGATCGCCAGTTCCAAGTGCTCTGCCCCTTGCTCTATGGTGGCGGTAACGGCTGGTCGCCCCGTCAAACCGCAACTGGTGGTATGACTATCCAAACGCACATAGAGATGCTGATCTGTAACTTGGGGATGGCGATGCAGGACTGCCAGTAGGGGAGCGATCCCCCGCTCTATTACCAATATGGATTCAGGGCTAACCTGCAAGCCAGACTGCAAAACTAGCTGTCTGAGCCGCAAAGATTGCTCATCAAAGTTGTGGCTGGGGGCAGACAAAATCACACCGTGAATGCACTGAAAAATCTGGTGCGGGTTGGGGTGCTGAACATAGTCTGACCAGTGGGTGCAGAGGTCGGCAAGCAGTTTTTGGCAGTCGCTGTGGGGGGGGAATCGATCTAAAGTGAGGGGGTAGGTGTGCCCCGTAATGCCATTGGCAAGGCACAGGTGCAGTTGGGGGGCATCTAGGGTGTCTATGTCTATCCCCAAAAACCAAGGATTGTGGGGATCATAGGCGGGGTCTAGTTCCAGGACGGGCGGCACTGGCGGGGCAGGGGTTTCTCGATCGGCGAAAGCGTTGAGCAGGTCATCGGTATCATCCGCTAGAGCTAGGGATTCTAGCTCGGCTTCTAGGGCTTGCTTTTGCGCCAATAGTTCTTTGATGCGTAGTAGCTCTGCTGGCTCTGGGGCAGATACATTTGGCTCCTGCTCTAAGTTTGCGGTGTTTCCAGACCAGCCTGCATCCGCAAGGGTAGGCTGGCTCTCTGCTGGGACTGCCGCTAAATTGTCGCTGGGGAGTGGCTCACTAGGCTCACCCAAGCGGGCAATCCGACTACTCAAATCGCCATCCACAGCATCTTCCTCAGCTACATCAGCCGTAGGCATTGCCGCCTCACTGGTTTCGGCTTGCAGTTCAAGGTGTGACTCGGTCTCAGGTGCGGTAGTTTTTAATAGTTGTCTAATCTCTGCCAGCAGATGCGATCGCTCCTGTGCCAGAAGGCTAGCTATTTCCTCACGGACAATGCGCCGTATTTCTGCTGGTTCTATCATCGGCAATTAAAGGGTGTCTATTTTTTTGGCTAGTTCCACATCTTTGGCACTGATCCCGCCCGCATCATGGGTGGTCAAGTCAATGGTTACGCGATTGTAAACATTAAAAATCTCGGGGTGATGATCCATTTTTTCTGCCACCATCGCCACTTTGGTAATGAAGCCCATGGCAGAAATAAAGTTAGGGAACTGCCATTTTTTTTGCAGTTTGTCATTCACTACAGCCCATCCCGCTAACTGGGCGATCGCACTGGAAATTTCCACTTCTGTCAATTTGCTGACCGACATTTTGACTAATTCTCCCAAAAACTGCTGTTATATATACTACCCTGACATCAACTTTTGTTTTTTTGCACAGACAACCATTCTATTGAGAGAGTTCCCGTATGACTCAGCCAAAGGCAGTCGTTTTGTTATCAGGGGGGTTGGATTCGGCGGTTGCAACTGCGATCGCCCAAGCTGAGGGTTACTCAGTGATTGCCCTCT
>OGCL01002281.1_pt1 | contig 13797 bp, 14 predicted proteins | sample 1570041 | NCBI WGS metagenome assembly OGCL01 (sample SAMN06266162, study PRJEB24511) | hot springs metagenome | isolation source: Hot spring water | place: South Africa: Limpopo | collected 2015-06-22 | reverse complement strand
CGACAGTGGCCGTGATCCGATGTTTGATCAGGTGGTGGCGTTTGTACTGGAAACCAAGAAAGTGTCAGCGTCGTCGATTCAGCGTAAATTCAGTCTGGGTTATAACCGCGCGGCGCGGATTGTCGATCAGATGGAAGATGCGGGTATCGTCAGTCCGATGGGGTCGAGCGGCAAGCGTGACGTGATGATGTAATCGTCAATCAAACCGATAAATATCCATCCCCAGCGAGCCATGCGCAAAGCTGGAATGAATCACCGAAAACCGCTCACCCGCCCCCATCGCAAAAAACAACGGGCTTAAATGCTCATCGGTCGGGTGATTTTGGGTGGCGTGCGGGGCGGCTGTTTTCCATGCAAACACCGCTTCACGGTCATCATTACTCAGTTGATGCACGACCCAATTACGAAACGCACTCGCCCAACTGGGTGTGGCAGCATTCGGATTTTGCCACGATAACTCAGCCAGATTATGGGTAATGCTGCCGGAGCCGATCAGCAGAATTTGCTGTTGGCGTAGAGAGGACAGCACCTGTCCGATATAGGCCAGTTGTGATTCACTATAGTGCAGCGGTATCGACACCTGAATCACGGGGATGTCTGCCTCTGGATACAAATGGAGTAGTGGCATCCAGACCCCGTGATCACGCGGGCGGATGGCATTCGGGCGGGCGTCGAGCTGGGCGTGGTTGAGTTGCTCAATGATCTGGTCGGCAATCGCTGGCGCACCGGCGGCGGGGTAGCGGATTTGGTACAGTTCTTTTGGGAAACCCCGAAAGTCATGCCATGTTTCGGGCAGGTGTCCGGTGGAGACTTCGAGGTGTTGGCTTTGCCAGTGTGCGGACATGACCACAATCGCTTGCGGCTTCGGGAGGTTGCTGGCCACGCGGTGCAACGCTGCGCCGACTGCGCCTGCATCGAGTGCGAGCATCGGTGAGCCGTGCGAGATAAACAGGGCGGGCAAGGTGGCCAGTGGCATGCAAGATCCAACACAATCAAATCAGTAGATTTGGATTGTTGGGCAGTGAGCGATGCTTTGCAAGGGGATGCCAGTGAACAGTGTGTTTCGGCCATCGCTATGCCCCAATAATGCTTGTACAGTTCCAGTGTCGTAACCGCTTTGCAGTAGATGTGTGGCAAAACTATGCCGCAGGGTATGTGTGGATGTTACTTGGTAATGCCAGATCTGCACGTATAATATTTGGAGAGTATTATGCCTCAGCCATTCTGTTTCCGATTCCGAGTTCGCTACAACGAATGCGATGCCCAACAAGTGGTTTTCAATGCCCGTTACGGGGAGTACGTAGACCTCGCGATTAAGGAGTTTATGCGGGCTCTAAGGTGCGAATACAGCCACTTGCAGGCACGAGGATTAGATTATCAAGCTGTGAAATTGACCACGGAATGGCAGTCCTCAGCGCGTTTCGACGATGTGCTGGATGTGTTCGTGTCAATCAAACAACTGGGCAATACCTCCTTCACCATTGCGGCGGAAATCCGCCACGCTGACGACGGCTACGCCATTGCGGATTCGCAAGCGGTGTACGTCATGATGACCAAAGAGCCTTTTGAAAAAACCCCAGTGCCAGACGACCTGCGTGATTTGTTTCAGGCCGGCGCAGCTGGTGTGGTGATTGATCAGAGTGGGCGATGAGTTGCAAGAGGAGGGCGGTGAACAGTGTGTTTCGGGGCAAGTGAAGGTTTGCAGCTTTGATTGAGTGCGTGTTACGGTTGGTTCTGTGCAGTTAGAGTTGTTGCTGTCATCCTTAGCTAGTCGAGAAGATATTGAGAATGGATATGGAAGGATTTTGGGTTTACATCATCATATTTTTGCTTTCACTTGTGGCAATTGTGATCAACGTTTATGGGGCTCTTATTGAACAGAATATTGTCCATATGGAAAACGGAAGAAAACCCAACGCGGGGGTATCTTTGGTTTTTTATTATTTTCCTACATGCGGCAATAACGCTACCCAAGATGACGAAAAAGTATAAAAAAATGCTTGCTGAGTGTGAAGAAGGCCTCTAAAAAGTTAATTTGATGTGGATGCAGTAGCGCATTGCTGATCAATGCTATCATCAATATTATGTATATCATTGGTCGGATATGGCACAACAAACTATGAGCAAATACAAGCACCATTCATATTTTGCGAAGGTCGATAACGTCCAGACCTTTCGTTTTCCATTCGTTTGCTTTAGTTGCAGGAAGTCATTCAAGCAACCAGTTTCATCGACTCTGAGAAAATGCCCATCTTGCAGCCAGCCGATGACCATGCTTAGTCGTAAGTTCTCCGTACCAGCATCAAAAGACAAAAAACAGTGGCAGAAGGTAGAATTTCTTGTCGAGCATGGTTTTAAGTTTTATTCGGTATATGAGCTTTTATCAGATGGCGTTTATCAAAGGGTGAGATACCCAGAAACGCTACAAGAGGCCAAAGAATTTGTTGTTAGGTATCAGCCAAACACTGCCTAAAAACACAGCCTAGATCCTAAGCCCGATGATACGGATGCCCATTGATCAAGCTCATCGCCCGATAAATCTGCTCAATCACAATAATTCGCACAATCGGATGCGGCAACGTCAGCGGCGACAACGACCAATGCCACTCCGCCTGCTGGCGCACCTCATTCGACAGACCATCGGGCCCACCGATGGCAAGCGCCACATCCTGACCATCCTGCATCCACAACTTCAGCGTATCGGCCAGTTTTTCGGTCGACAGATTACGCCCACCGACCTCCAGCGCAATCAGCCGTTCACGCGGCTGCCGCGCCGTCAAAATCGTCTGACCTTCCTGCTGACAATACTTATGAATATCGCTGGCCGAATCGTTTTTGCCGCGTTTGGCCATCGCCAAAGGCACAAGCTGTACCGGCAGTAAGGGCTGTAGGCGTTTGGCATAGTCGTCATAACCAGACTGAACCCAATCTGGCATTTTTTGGCCGACCGCAAGCAGGCGTAGTTTCATAGGTCTAGCTTCATCGCTCTTGCTTCATAAAACCGTCGCTTACTCAGCCGCAGGACGTTCTTCGGCTTTGGGTTTTTTGCCGTCTGGTGTAACGCGCCACAGGCTTTCCAGATCATACATGCTACGGGTCGCTGGCATCATCACATGCACGATCACATAACCCAGATCAAGCAGTACCCACTCAGAGTCTTGCTGGCCTTCGGTGCCAAGCGGGCGGAAACCGGCTTTTTTCGCTTCTTCGCTGACGTTGCTGGCCAGCGCGTTGACGTGACGGCTCGACGTGCCGCTGGCGATGACCATGTATTCGGCGATATCAGTAATGCCGCGTACATCGAGTTCGACGATATCTTTAGCTTTGACATCTTCAAGAGCGGCGCGAACCACAGCAAGGCAGGTCTGAACATCGCCTACGAGATTGGCCGGTTCGGTGCGTTGGCCTAAACCATTGTTAGACGGCGTGGTTGGATTCGTGTGAGTCGGGGTGTCAGAAGTCATCAGGTTTGGAAAATCCGTATAAGTGTGCCTGTTGATTATACGTCCAAATGCGTTTGGGTACGAGGGGGCGATGCAAGTGGATGTTTTGGCGGATTTGGCTGCTACTGATGGTGGGCGGAGCGCGTGGATCAAGATAAATCAGGCCACTGGCTTGCTGTTGTAAGCCGTCCGGTTGTGGACTGAGATACGCCTGCATCCAATCGGGCAGTCCATCACCGTTGTGATCGGGACGGGCAAATACCCAAAAATGACACAACTCAAGCAGTGTTAACCCACCTTTCCAGCGCGGTAGGCTGGCCAAGCTGTCTTGTCCCAGCACAAAAATCAGTGGCCGCTGCTGGCCGATCTGCTGCCGAATCGCGCTCAAGGTATCGAGCGTATAGGTCGGTGGGGTCGCAAAAATTTCGTGGCAATTAATACTAAAAGGCCGATCACGCAACGCATGGCGTAGCATGGCAAGACGGTGTTTGGGGCGGGTTTGGGTGGATTTAAACGGATTGCCTGCGGTCGGTAAAAACGCAATCTGTGCAGTAGGTTGCTGCTGTGCCAGTCGTTCGGCCATCCACAAGTGTCCGGCATGTACCGGATCAAACGAACCACCGATCAAAATCAGTGCGGGTGGTGTGTGTTGGGGAGCGGATCGGCGCGGCATTTTCGGTGAAACCAAACGGTATTTTGTTGTAGTTTAACCTTTGTTCACAGCATTCCCCACAGGATTACGGCATTTCTACTACAATGTACAGTACAAAAAAACGGCATGCTGGTTTTGGGCTAAACCAGTCAGTACAGTCAATCCAGCAAGAGGGATAGCGCGATGTCAAAGACAATACAAATTGCAATCGGATGGTTACTGCTGCCGCTGGTGGCATGGTCGGGTCTGTGGGTGTACTCATCGGCGATTGCGCTAGTTGAAGCCATGATGCTAGGGCAAGGGCTTACTGCACAGGTGTGGCTGTTGATGCTGCTGGTGGCACTCGGACATGCGGCGTTGTTTGCGTGGCCGTTGGTTAAACTGTATGGCCGTGCTGCATCAGTGGTGGCGTTTGTGATGATTTGGCCGGTACTGTGGCCGCATATTCCGACCGTATTTGCGCCTGATGCGACTGCGCTGCTACAGGTATTTTGGCTCGCGGCGTTGGGTTTGTACTTGGTGACGTTTTTTGCGGCAGTACGCATTGTGATGCGGGCAACCCCGCGCTTACAGCGGCATCGGGCGCAGGTCAATGTCGAAACTTTGATTCGGCGGCATACCCGTGCGGTGTTGCAGCAACGGCAGGGACAAACCAGTAAGAACCGTGCGCGTCCAGTATCCGCCGGCTCATAGGCGATAAGCGGTTCTCGCCCGCCACAGTCATCTAATTTTAGTAAAAAACAGTTGCCGCTAGTGTACCGATCAGTACACTGGCGTTTTGTTTGTTTGAGTGTCGGCATGTCTACCGCACCATCTATGTTACCCGCACCCGCTCGCCCTTACGCACTGTCTTGGATTTTATTACTCGGACTGTTGACTGCGCTGGGTCCGTTGTCGATTGATATGTATCTGCCCGCGCTGCCCAGTATGGCGAACTCGTTTGGGGTCAGTGTGGCGGCAATGTCGAACAGCGTCCCCGCCTATTTTCTGGGTCTAGCGGTCGGGCAGTTATTTTATGGTCCGATCAGTGATCGGTTTGGCCGTAAGCCGCCGCTGTATTTTGGCCTAGGTTTATTTGTGTTGGCATCAATCTGGTGTGCGCTATCCACGGAGCTGTCGTCGTTGTTGTTTGCGCGCACGTTGCAAGCGCTTGGTGGCTGTGTTGGGGTGGTGGTGGCGCGGTCGGCGATTCGGGATTGTTTGTCACCGCAAGACTCGGCACAAGCCTACGCGATGCTGCTGATGGTGATGGGCGTTGCGCCAATTTTAGCGCCGATGCTGGGCGCGACCTTGTTGCTATTTGCCAGTTGGCAAGCGGTGTTTTGGGTGTTGAGCGGGATTGGTATTGCCAGTTTATTGTTGATTCATTTTCGATTTAAAGAGACTTTGCAAGTCGAAAATCGCCGTTCGCTGGCGGTTAGTTCGGTGCTGCGAACCTATGGACAGTTGTTGGGCGATTGGCGTTTTATGTTGCCTGCATTTGCCGGCGCGTGTTTGCTTGGCGCGTTGTTTGTGTACATCGCGGCCTGTTCGGGGTTGCTGATTGGTTATTTTGGGGTGTCCGAAACCAGTTTTGCATGGTTGTTTGGTGTGAATGCCTTGGGTTTTGTAGTGGTGTCACAACTGAATGCGCGTCTGGTCAAGCGTTTTGGCATGTTTAAGGTATTTGCTTGCGGTACGTTGATTCAGTGGGTCGGCGGTATGAGCTTGATGCTGCTGGCATTAACGCCTTGGGTCAGTTTGCCAATGGTGTATGCGATTTTGTTTATGACCATTGCCGCGATTGGGCTGACCGTGCCGAACAGTACCGCGATGGCACTGGCTGAGCAGGGGCAACAGGCGGGCATGGCCAGTGCGCTGATGGGGGCGATGCAGTTTGGGCTGGGCTTGTTGGGTGGTGCGGTCTTACATGCGTTGGGCTTGTCTGAGGTACTGGGCATCGGGGTAATGATGGCACTAATGATTAGTATCGGTGGGTTGACGTTATGGCGGTATCGGGTGCGGCTGAATCGGATGGCGAATCAGTCCTAAAAACTAACCCCCAAAATAACGCATCAACCCATCAAGCAGCAGATTGTCCCGAATAGTGAGGCCGTTCGGTGCATCAATAAATCCGGCAAGTAACGCCGCATCGCCACCCGTCAAGACCAGTTTGCGCTGCGGGTCTTGGCGCAGGATTTTTTCAATCGCACCGACCAAGCCGAGCAAAATCCCATGATGTACTGCGTCTTCGGTACAACGACCGGCATCAAGGTTGTCGAAAGCACCCTCCGGTACTTGCACCCGCCGTGTCCCCAACGCAAGGGCTTCGCGTTGCAAGTATAAACTTGGCAAAATATAGCCACCCAAGTGCTGTTGATCATCCAACAGGTCTAGGGTTAACGCTGTGCCACAGCCGACGATCAGATATTGTTGTCGCTGACCGGCCAGTGCCAGCACTTGCAACCAGCGATCAATGCCGAGCCGTGCGGTGTCATCGTAGCCGGTGATTAAGCCCTGACACTCGGGCAATACTTGGGCAAACTGCACGGGGATATTCAGGCGGGCAAGGGTTTTTTTGATGCGTTGATTGGCGCGTGCGTCGAGTACCGAAGAGATTAAAATTTGCGACGCGGCAAAACTGGCAAACCGATCGGTCAAACCGAGCAGCAAGTCTGCCGGTGATTGCAAGTGTAGTTCAGCACCATGCTCAAGCTGTCCGGTTGGGTCGGTCAGCCAGTACTTTAGACGGGTATTGCCCAGATCGAGCCAGAATTGCCGCATGTATACCTTTGCTCCGATGGGGGAAATTACTGACCCTGACAAATCCGCCGCAACTGCCCACTATAAATAGACTGCACTCCATCGCTGCTGATCACTCGCAGCGCACCATCGGCGGCGACACCATCGGCACGGCCGATCACCAGTCGTTGATTCGGTAGGGTGACTTGGACGGTTTGGTTGGCCATCAGGTCAGATTGGGTAAACCGCGCTGACAAATTTGGGCTGCCGTGATCGAACTGCTGAACGGCTTTGACCAACGCCAAATAAATCTGACTGGCCAACGTAGGCCGTGCAATTGGCGTATGCAACAAGGTTGATAGGTCGGTCACGCTTTGGTCATGCACATAATTTTGCATAAAGGTGAGATTGATGCCGACTCCAATAATCACTTGATGAGCGGATTTGGCTTCGATCAAGATCCCACCAAATTTACGCAATTCACCAGCCTGTTGATGGTATAAATCGTTCGGCCATTTGACTCCAATCCCGATCAGTTGAACAAGCAGGGGAATCTGCACAATCGCCAAAGCCGCCTCAAGTGCCAGTCGGCCTTGCAAGGGTTGTTTAATCGGTAGGCAAGCGGACAGATACAGATTGCCCACGGGCGATTGCCACACCCGTCCGGCTTGGCCTTTGCCTTGGCTCTGTCGGTCGGCAATCAATAGTACGTTTTCGTGTGGTTCGATCGGCAGTCGCTGTAGATACTGATTGGTTGAGTCAGCTTCCTCCAGCCAGAGACAGCGTGGCGGCTGTAAGCTCAGTTGTGCCAAGCTGTGCTGTAATACACTCAGCGGTGTGGACAGGTCGTCCGGTTGGCACATTGCATCATTTTCGTTTGGAGCGTCTAAGTTGTTCATGTCAATCGTACTGTATTTGGGGTTGGGCGCGGTCGCTGGGTTGATTGCTGGGTTATTTGGGGTCGGTGGCGGCTTGGTGATTGTGCCGGTGTTGTTGTGGGCATTTACCATGCAGGGGTTTGAGCCGACCTATTTGACCCATTTGGCGGTTGGTACATCGCTAGCCACTATTATGGTGACATCTATCAGTTCAGTGCAAGCCCATCATCGACGAGGTGCGGTACGCTGGTCAGTGGTGCGACACTTGGCGACGGGGTTGCTGCTGGGGGCGTTTATCGGCGCAGGGATTGCCGATGCGATGCCCGCGCAGACGTTGCAGTTGGTGATTGGGTGTTTTGCCTTGTGGGTCGCACATAACATGTTCCGTAGCCAGCAGCGACAACAGCAGACACAGCAACAGCAGGTCGAGCGGTTGCCCAGTGTACCAAAACAAGCTTTGGCCGGTGGTGTGATCGGCGTGGCTTCGGCAATTTTTGGGATTGGGGGCGGGAGTTTAACCGTGCCGTATCTAAGCCGCTATGGGGTGGTGATGCAGCAGGCGGTGGCGACCTCGGCAGCGTGTGGCATGCCGATTGCTTTAGCAGGGGCGTTGGGCTTTATGTGGTTTGGCCAAGCCACTGACAATCTGCCAGCAGGCGCGTGGGGCTTTGTGCATATCCCCGCATTTTTGGGGATTAGTGCCGCCAGCTTACTGACCGCACAATATGGCGCAAAGCTGGCACATCGACTGCCAGCCCGACTGTTAAAGCAACTATTTGCCGGATTGCTGCTCGTGGTTGCGTTAGTATTTATTCAAAAATCAGCGTTTTGGCAGTGGATGATTTAAAGTGATCGTCGGTTAAAGCGTCACCGTATGTCGGACAAAGACGACATAAATTGATTTTTTTGTCAATTTGTCCGACAATTATACAGGCAATCAAAAAACTGCTTTGCTATACACATCAGTGTGGCGACCTTAACATATCTTGTTGATATCACTGTGCGAAATTTTGATGATCAGGATATAAGGCGGCAGCATGTGACATGTATCGCTGTATCCATTGTGGGGCAGCAGGCGGACAACAGATGGGGTGATCATGGCATTTCAGGCAGCAGAAAGTCTATCCGAGCAGATTGCCCGTCACATCGCCGAGCAAATCATTACCGGCGAGCTGGTCGAAGGCGAGCGGATTCAAGAGTTGCGGATTGCACGGGATTTAAACGTCAGTCGTGGTTCAGTGCGTGAAGCACTGTTGATCCTTGAGCGCAGCTATCTGATCGAGATTTATCCGCGTCGTGGTGCGATTGTCGCCGAGATGTCAGTCCAGCAGATTAAGTCGTTGTTTGATGTCAGTATGTTGATCCTCGGCACGATGGTGCAACGCACCAGTGAAACATGGCGACAGTCTGACGGCGAGATGATGAATCAGTTGGTGCTGAGTCTGTCAGAGCAGGTGCGTGCAGGCGACATCGAACAGTTTTACGACCAGATTTTTGTGTTCCTACAAAAAACCCATCAAATGGTCAATAACGCCTATCTGGCGGATATGTTTGAAAACTTACTGCCTGCGCTGCGCCGCAGTTACTTTTTAACCCTCAATACCTCCAAGCGTGAGCTACAAGAAGCCTTTGAGTTGTTTCGCCATGTGATCGATGCCATTTTGATTCGTAAAGGCGATCAGGCGGCGGTATTTATGGAGGATTTTTGTCGCCATTTGCGTAATTTGGTGTTGGACTCGCTGGCACGCATGAAGCAGATTGAATTGGCTTGGGCGCAACGCTCACGGCGTTAGTGGTGAAAGGTTGTGTGGTATGGATGCGACTGACCCAATGGATATGCGTTGATGCGTTTACAAAGCCTAAAGCTGGCGGGTTTTAAATCCTTTGTCGATCCGGTGACTTTTCGCTTTCCCGATTCGCTGACCGCGATTGTTGGGCCAAACGGCTGTGGCAAATCCAATGTGATTGATGCGATTCGCTGGGTGATGGGCGAGTCATCAGCGCGGCAGTTGCGCGGCGATGCGATGAGTGATGTGATTTTTGCGGGAACCAGTCAGCGTAAGCCAGTCGGTCAGGCCAGTGTTGAGCTGGTGTTTGAAAACACGCTGGGCAAACTTGGCGGTGCATATAACCATTACACTGAGCTGGCGGTGCGGCGGCAAGTGACCCGCGATGGCCGCTCTGATTATTTTTTAAATGGGCAGCGTTGTCGGCGGCGCGATATTACCGATATCTTTCTGGGGACGGGGCTAGGCATCGGATCAGGTGCGCGCTCGTATGCGGTGATTCAGCAGGGCATGATCAATCGCTTGGTGGAAGCCAAGCCGGATGATTTGCGGGTGTTTATCGAGGAAGCGGCGGGCGTATCGCGCTACCAATCACGCCGACGTGAGACTGAACAGCATCTAGAGCATACCCGCTTAAATTTATCACGCTTGCAAGACGTGGCCGAAGAGCTTGCCAGCCAAATGCGCAGCTTAAAACGCCAAAGCCAAGCGGCGGAACGCTATCGGGCATTACAGGCCGAACAGCAACAACTACAAGTTGAAATTGGGTCGTTGCGCATGCAGCAGATCAGCCGACAACAACAGGGCTATACTGAGCAACTGACACTGTGGGGCGAGCAGTTTCGCGTGCTGAAAACCGAACAACAGCAGACCGAGCAGGCCGAGCGTGCGGCGAGCGAGGCACTGACCGAAATACTGACCCAAGCCGAACCGGAGCAGCAGCGTTGGCAAGCGGCTGAGCAGCAGTTGGCACAGGCCAATACCCGTTATGCACAGCTTGAGCAACAACAACAGCAATTGATTCAGCAACAGCAGCAGATTACCGAACAACAAGCCGCGCTGACCGAACAACTGCACCTCGATCAAGCTAATCTGATTCAGCTTGAGCAGCAACGCCAGCAGACCGCCCGTGCGCTACAGCAATTGGCCGACCCAGAGCAGCTCCGCGAGGCACTGCATCTCGCGGAGCAGGCGTGGCGACGTTGGCAGGCAGACGAACAACAGCAGCAGCAACAACTGAGCCGACTGCAACAGCAACGCCAACAGGCCGAGCAGCAGCAAGCTGCCTTAGAAAAGCAGCAGCAACGTGCCAGCCAGCAGATTCAGCAACTCGAACAGCACCAGCAGCAGCTTGCCGCCAGCACCGATGCCACGCAATTGGCCACGTTTGAGCAGCAGCTTGATGAGGTCAGTGTCGCCCGACAGCACATGACCCAACAGCAACAGCAGTTGGAACAACAGCGGCAACAGCTTGCCCAGACGCTACAGGCCACGCAGCAGCAACAGCAAACCACCCAGCAACAACTGGCCGCCGCGCAAGCTGAATACACCGCCTTGCAACAGATGCAGGCAGCACTGTCCGCACAAACGGAACGCGCAGAGCAAGGCGAATCACCCTCGAATCCCCGTTTGTTGAACCAGCTAGAGCTGACTACTGCCGGCCAACAGCATGCCGCTGTGCTGGAAGCGATGTTGGCGCGTTGGCTGATGGCGCAGCCAGAAAATGTTGATCAGGTTGCAAGCCAAGCGCGACAGGCAGACCCCGTATTACCGGCAGGGCAGGCGTATTATCGTGTGGGCTTGGTCAGTGATTTGACCGCATTAGCAGATCCAAACGTACAGCCAATCCAGCACTGGCTGACCACACCACAACTGTCGCTGTGGGCGGGTATAGGTATTGTTGCTGACCACGCCACCGCCTTGCAGCTACGCGACCGCTTACAAGCCGGTCAATCTCTACTGACCGAAACGGGTGAATGGGTTGGTATGGATTGGCAAATCTGTCTACGTCAAGCCACCACACAGACCGCATCAGCGGTACAAGGTGCGCTGACTTGTCAGTTACGTCTGAGCGCGCTCCAACAGCAGATCAGCACGCAACAGCAGCAACTGGCCGAACAACAGCAACAACTGAACGAGCAGCAAGCGCAACTGGCTGCACTTCAGCAGCAACAACGGCAACACACCGAGCAACAGCAGCAACTCACGCAGCAACAACGCCAACTGGAGTTAAGTTGCGCCAGTTTAACCAGTCGTTTAAGCAGTCACGCCCAACAAGATGCGCAACTGCGCCAGCAACTCGACCATCTATTACAAGCACAGTCTGATGATCAAACCGAGCTGAACGAGCTATATCTGGAGCTAGCAACGCTCAAGCTCAAGTTAGAGCCGGTGCAGCGTGCTGTCGCCCAATTACAACAGCAACGCGAGCCATTGGCCGTGCAACGCCAGCAGCATCTGACTGCCCAACAATCGACTGAGCAGCAGCGACAGCGTTTATCGGTCGAACAACAGACCCAAAACACCCGATACGAATTACTCGGCCAACAACAGCAACGCCAACAACAGCAACTGCTTCAACTTGAGCAGCCATTAGCAGCATTGGCCGCACAGTGCCAACAGATTGAGCAACAATTGCCAGCTGCGACACAATGGCTTGAACAGGCCAACCAGCAAGCGATTGCGGCACGACAAACATGGCAACACCGCCAAACTCGCCTGCAAAGTATCCAAGCCGAACAACAACAGTTGATTGAGCAGCGTCACCAGCAACAGAAAGCCGAGCAAACGCTACGTGATCAGATGGAACAAGCACGACTGGCATGGCAGGGCTGTAAGGCTGACATCGCGCATCTGGCCGAGCAATTGCAACAGATACAACGCGAGCCGCTATCTGAGGTGTCGGGTGACATAGCCCCGCGTGAACAACAGTTGCTCACGGTCACTGCACAGTTGGCGCGGTTAGGTGAGCTAAACTTGGCCGCACCGGCGGCCTTGGCCGAAGTGAGCGAGCGACACGCTGAACTGACGCATCAGATAGATGACCTCCAGCAAGCAGTACAGCAGTTTGAGCAAGCGATGCAGCAAATCGACCGTGAAACCCGCAGTTTATTTATGCAGACCTTTGATCAGGTTAATGCCGAGCTACAGGTGCTGTTTCCAAAGGTTTTCGGCGGTGGTGAGGCGTGTTTGAGCCTAGACGACGATTGGCAGTCGGGTGTGCGACTGATGGCACGACCACCGGGCAAAAAAAATAGTAACATCACCTTGCTGTCGGGTGGTGAAAAAGCCTTGACCGCGCTGGCCTTGGTATTTGCGATTTTTCGGCTGAATCCCGCACCATTTTGCCTGCTGGATGAGGTGGACGCGCCGCTGGATGATGCCAATGTCGCGCGGTTTTGTCATCTGGTGCAGGAACTCTCGGCACAGGTGCAGTTTATTTTTATCAGTCACAACAAGCTGGCGATGAGCATGGCCAGTCAGTTATTAGGTGTGACCATGCCCGAAGCAGGTGTGTCACGGCTGGTCGCGGTCAATCTTGAGCAAGCTGCGGCGTTTGGGTCTCTACAGGAGTAACACATGGATATTCTGTTTACGCTGGGCATTATCTTGGCGTTGCTGATGATTGCGGTCGGGGTGTATTTGTTTTTCTTTAGCCGCAAGTCTCTACCGTCTGTGGATGTAGCGGCGTTAGAGATTCATGAGTCCACTGTCGCGGGGCGGCCGCCTGTCGTGCCGAGAGCTGCGCGTGGTCTGCTAGCGGCATCACAGCATGCCATGGATGTTAATGCAGATGCCTTGTCGCAGTATCCGACTGCTGTGCAAGATCAGCCCCAATCGTTTGACGATGTGCTGGCGAATATCAAGCCCCAGCAAACGCGTGCCGAGCCGGTGGTGGATCGCGCAGCGACTGAATCGCCCAGCAGTGCGGCGGTCGCTGTGACCACGACCGTGTCTGAGCCTGTCGTGGTGGCAACACGGGAGTTTAGTGTCGATGCGGCAGTTGCCGACAATAGCCTAGACAGTATGCTAGATGACCTAGAGCAAGCCACGGCCAAGCTGGTTACGCCAGTTGAGCGCGGTGAGGTGGCCGAGTGGCAAGGCGATAGCGCGTTATTGGACGCGCATATCGAAGACCAAGCCCGCCGCGATGAGGAAAGCCCGCTGGCACAGGCTGAGCAGATTGTGGCGTTGTATTTGATTCCCAGTCATGGCCGTAGCTTGGAAGGTGCGCGGGTGTTGAGCTTGCTCAAGCAGTATGGTTTGCGCTTTGGTGAGATGTCATTGTTTCATCGTTTTGCGGAGTCGTCCGGTGA
>OGCL01002278.1_pt1 | contig 13824 bp, 16 predicted proteins | sample 1570041 | NCBI WGS metagenome assembly OGCL01 (sample SAMN06266162, study PRJEB24511) | hot springs metagenome | isolation source: Hot spring water | place: South Africa: Limpopo | collected 2015-06-22 | reverse complement strand
TGTAGTCATCCCACAGCGTCAGTATCTCAGCATCAGTCAGGTTGCCTGCTGTAATCGAAATCGAATCGTTGAGCAAGTCGGCCATATCACCGATATAGTCGATTTCACCAAACTCATTGACCGCATCAGGATGCAGCTTGCCTGCAATACGCTGGAGCTTGACACCGGTTAGGTCAAACACTTCAATAACAACACCAATATCGGTTGCTGTGACAACGCCGACATCTGGCCCTGTGAATTGAGTGCGAACCTCAACACCCTCATCCACATTTTCATGATGGATAAAGGCCAGTGCGTATTTAGCGGGTTGTACCGTGACGGCTGTGATATTCATAAGCCCCTCCCCATGATTTGATCAGTATAGAGAGGGGTAAAACCTAGATTTATTGCGGTGCATGATATGGCTATGACCGCTTTAAGCAGATGCCGCCAAACAAAACGTGACGATGTTACCGTCACCGATCACTACTGTAGGATTGTTATTGGTATCGGCTGCTATGGCCGCTGCTGCATCAACTGGCACAAACCGCAGCCGATAAAGACTACCGCTACCATTGATAAAGGTAGTGACATCGGGTTCAAAGCCCCTAGTAACCTCAATACCGAGCGTAGAAAGCGTACTCACGATATATTCCCAAGAGCCTACTTCTAACTCAATATCATCAATAGTGACTTGCCACAAACCTTCCATCAAGGTCATCACAGCATCGGTTGTCGCCCCCTCACAGCCCATTACTGGAGGGGGGACTACTCCCCCACGTTAGAAAAAACCCCCAGATAGATGGGCAGGCTCTCTGCACCAGTTTTGGCCAGACGTGAAACAACTACACGACCCTGTGGGTAGTTGTCGAGATAGTTCCGGATCTGATACAACGCCTCGGACATCCGACTGCGCTTGAGCGAAGGCAACCGGCCAAGCCGTGCATCGTAGTTACTGGCGTTGACCACAAACGCCCGATCAGTACGACCGCGTGACAAATGCGCCAAGGTCGCAATCATCGTGTCGGCGTCGGACTGGTTACTGGGTAATGTGTCATCAACAGTTGGATCAAGCTGCACACTAGGTGCAGCACCATTCTTGCGGGTAAAGTCTGCACGCATGCGGCTTATGCTCCTAAGTGAATGAACCGTAGGACATCACTTTTTTGTGCCAGATTCACTTGGCGGCAAAAGGATGCCAGTTCATTGGCAGCGTCTTGATGGGCAAACTCGAAGGTTTGATCACCACCTTTGGCCAAATTGGTTTTGACCGGCTGCAAAAACAAGGCCTGTCGGGACTGGTTAATCACCCGCAGCTTATAAACAGGTTTGACTACAGGAAGCTCTGCAATCACTGGCACTGAGACAGCCGCTGTTGGCTGCTCTGGTGGCTCAGGCTCACTGGCAGTGGTGGTATTGCTCTGCTCGGTAGTGAGTGGCTGCTCAACAACAGCTGGCGTTGCTGTTGCTTGATTGACTGATTGGTCAGTCGGCTCAGTGTTTGCCGGTTGGACAGCATCGGCTGTCTGAGACGGCGTTTCAGTGGTCGATAACTCAGAACCACCCTCACCCGCTGGCTGCTGCTCAGGATTATATGGCGTTGCTACTTGATCGGCTGGTTGGTCGGTTGGCGTGGCGGTACTTGCTATTGCACCAACGGCACTGGTTGGGGTTGTGGACTTCGGGGCTTTTGCCATGATCATCACCTTGAATATATTGTCTGAGTGGTTATCAACACTGGCCTATTGATACAGGCCAGTGTTATTCAGCAAGCAATGCTGGATTAGTCAGCGTTGTTCATTTTGGTGATGCCGACCCCTTTCAGGCGTAGACCAACTACACCAGCAGCGATGCGACGATTACGCGACACTTGGTTGAAGCCATGTGCGTAAAACGGAATGATCTGCTCTTTTTCGGTAAACACCGTGGGATCAAATGTGGCAGCGATAAAGTCACCCCAGATAATCGGTGTCTGGGTGATTTCAGCACCATTGACGGGGCCACCGACACACAAAATGTCTGCATCCGAACCATCCGCTGCAACATTCAGCTCTTCGTCCCGCACGGCATACACTGAAATGATTGCCCCGTTATTGGCAGTCAGATCACCGACCCGATAGATGTTGAGGCCAGTCGCAAACGACGCACCAGGTACCAACACGCCGAGATAGGCTGCCAGTGACTCAGGCACAAAGATTTGAGACAAACGCAATTGGCCATTTGAGCGGCGGAAAATCCGCGCAGCTGCTTGGTTAATCGCAGGTGCTAACTGATCGGCAAACACTTGGGCGCGGCTCTTTTGCAGACCCATTGCGTCCCATTCGATCTGCACTTCATCAACGCGACCTTTGGCCAGACCCAAATCAACCAAGCGGCGGAACACATATTGCAGTCGCTCACGGTTGGACTGGCGGTTCATGTCCATGATGAATGACACACCAGGGTTCAGGCCGGTTTCTGCCTTGATCTGGCGTACCGAGTTATTGGCAGTGACGAACACCCCACGCGATTCACTGGCAGACACGCGAATGCCAGGTGCCATCGTGAAGCCAAGACGCGGCAGATTGGTTTCGCTCACATCGTAATCGACGTGGACATGCACCTTCACCACGTCATCTGCCGCCAATGCAGCGGCAAAGCTAAATTCGATTTCACCGGTTTTGGTATTGATCGTGCCAGTTACAAAGCCATAGCCACTATTAGCGACTTTGGTCAACGTGGTGGTTTCTGGCTTGGTATCGCCATCCGCATAGGTATCCACGGCCACCAATTCACCATTTACTGTCACTTCGGTGCGACCCGCCAAAATGGACAGGCCAGTTGAGCCAGCAGGTAACTGCACGTCATCTTGATTAACCAAGACGGTTGCGGTCAGTTCATATGCAATCCGATCCACTGAAGTGACTTTATAACTGCGTGATGACAGCATATAAGGCTTACCAGCGTTGCCTGCCGACAGCTCTTCACCTTCACGGTATGCACCAAAGTTTGAACCAATCCGCATCTGCGGCACTTTGGTTTCAATGGTATGGCGATTGGCAGGAATGTAGGTGATCCACGGCATTGCGTCTTCAATCGCTGCCGACATTACTGCTGTGATAATCACACCTTGGGTAAGGCCATGTTCAGCGTGGGTAGTGCTAGACGCATAATGACCCGAGTCCATTGCCACACCACGGCTTTTATCGCCCTTGGATTCAAAAAGCTGACCAAACATTTCTGCGGTATTTAACCCAGAAACTAGCGCATTACCGACAATGTCAGGACGCGGCTCTACACCATGCCGTTTGGTATACAGGTCAATCGAGTCCATTGCACAGCCGTAAAATACCTGCTTTTCGTCTGGAGCCATCCGTGCCAAACACTGTTGGATTAACGAAGGTACTTTACCCGCCAGACGCATGCCTTCGGCTGAATCGAGCGCAACACCTTTTTGTGCAGTTAACTGCCGCGCATTGCTCAAGAACGCATGGGCTTCTTGTACAAATGGAGTCATCGTATCGGATGCTACAGGTGGTTTTACCAGTGGTGAATTGGTGCTGAAAGAACTCATAGTGTGATACCTGTACCCTGTGGAAAATGCTTGGCCTATTAAATCGCCATGCATCTAGCAAAAATCAGCGGGTGCAGGTTATGGACTGCGTATATCACGTAAGTTGACCATTATACGTTATACGCTCCGATCTGGTCACAGTGCGGTATACGCACCCACGCTTGGAATCGGCACAATATTGCTGTGATAGCCATAAGTGCGATCTAAAAAAGCATTTCCACCAAGTGCCACACATGGGAAGCCTCTATTGATGTGGAGGTAGTAGTTCAGAAAAACGAACAGCCAGATCCCAGCAACCCTTGTGACCACAAGGCTGGAAACAGTTTTGACACGTCAAAGTTGATCGACACCTGTAAGTGAAATTAAAATATCAATCAGAGCCTTATCACACTTGACACGTCAATAAATATGATGGATATTTCTTTTATTGAACAACCAGCTTAAGATTTTTAATTTTCCAGATAGGAGAAAAAAATGGCCAGACAAATTTCGTTTGTCTTCATTCCCAAGGCTCCAGTCAATGGCATTTCCGCCTCATATTCCCTGTATTCTAGTTTGATACCAGCCATACCATTAGGCTTTATAAGCAATACCAAAAAATCAGAAATTAACAGAACCTTAAATACTGGGCACTACGAGCTGAACGTTGCCTTTCACGGAACTGGAAGTGTCACAGTGGATGTAATAGACACTGTTTCAAAAGCTTCTTTGCTTGAATCACGTGTTGTATGTACCACAGTGAATCAAATCTACTTTTCCGTCTGAATCACCTAAGGATCAAATTATCATGAAACGAAAATCTATTGCGATAACTCTGCTGACTGTCAGCAGTCTTGGCTTTTCAAAAGTGTATGCAACACTTTCCCCTGATCAGCAATTAGAAATCCAAGCAGAGGTTAGGAAGCAACTGGCCGCACAAGCACAAACTAAGCCTACAGAAGATGAGGTGATTAGGCTCCATGTGAAAGCGGCAGTGCAAAATGTAATAAACGCTCAACTAGAGAGCCTACACTCGCTATATATTACGGGTGGAGGGTTGCTAGATCTAAGCAAAGGGGTTAGCGTTGCTAATGGCATCCAGTTAAACGCAAGCTCCGACCAAAGTAACACAACGTTAAAGTTCAACCGCTTTCTTGCTTCCCCCCCTTCATCTGATACTGAAAGATCTTTTGGTTTGGCACTAGGTATTCCTTTAGAGAAAGGGGATAAACTTTCACCGATTAACAATCAGGATAATTTAGTCAGCGGCACCAGTCTTAGTCTTAGCTATCGTTGGCAAAAAAACAATTATGTATCCAGTACCGAAGATGGCGAGAAGGCAATTACCGCACTCTGCACTAAACTTACTCAAAATCTTCCTGATCTAGAAAAGGTTAGGTTTAATAGCTTATCGTGCAAGGATTTTATCGATAAGATTAAGGCATCAGCCAAAATTAGTGGTATCACTGAAAATGATTTAGTGAAATTCCAGCAAATTTCTGAGGGTATTCTTAAACTCAACCAGCCCACGGATGCTTGGATTGTAGCAGTAGACTTAGGCACAAGCCATGAGGAAAAAAAATGGTACGATACGGTTAATATAGCAACTAAAGATACGTCGAGAACGCATCCGATAAAAGCAAGCCTGAGCCTTGGCCAAACTGGGAGCAGCCGCTACTATGGTATCTCTTACACATACCAGCATAGCTACAAAGATCAGATAACTCAAACAATATGCCCAGTAGCTCATACAACTACTGTCACATGTACGACTGGATCGTTTGGCAAGCCCACTGAGTTCAGCTCGAGTCTTGTTGGAGTGGATGCCAGCTATCTAGGTAATCCAGCCCCTCATATCAGTCAATTGAGTTTTATCAAAGGTGTTTCGCTCAGTGCTGTCCATAATACTAAGACGGACCTTACGACAGTGAAGCTGCCCATCTATTTGCTTAACGATAAAGATAACGTCCCAAGTGCGGCACTGGTATTTGGCTATCAGAGTGATAGCCAAAACCCTTCTTTTTCAGTTGGCATTAGTTTGGGGCAACTATACAAGCCTTCCAATTAACACTCTCTGAAGCTCAGTTTACGCAAAAACATCTCAAGCGACCGCACTGGTGGCTTTAAGCTGATTGAGCCGTTCTCGCTTTGCCTCAATCTGCTCATTGATGCTGTCCAGTGTGGCTTGCCGCTTGCTGACCTTTTGGGTCAATGTAGCTGGGGTTTCGCCCTTTTCTTTTGGGGTGACATCGGGTGTTTTCTTGCGTGACTGGGCTTTGAGAAATGCTGCACGACCACGAATCAGCCGGTCGCAGATTTCTTTAACCGCAGCATCGGTATCATCTTGTGCAGTGATTGGCGTCAGGCGGTTATTGATTTTGACTTCGTAGATGTCGCCAGTTTCTTTAACACGCAAATTGACGATCTGATCATCTAGCAAAAACAACTGCACGCCCAAGGTGGTCATCCCATTTTTGCGAACAGTTTTTTCGTCTACGTTGATCCCATCATCTTTAATCGGGGATTGGTAGCGGCTAAACAGTGTTTTGAACCTATTCAGTTGACGTTTGTCTTTGCCGCCCTTGAGTGCATTAAAGTCAAACACGAGATTAGATTTGGACATGAGTGGTTCCTATGCGCAGCAGCTGGACTGCATACAGCATAGGGTTTTGATCGGTTTGGTTTTTTGGTGGTGCAGGTATTGGTGACTAGGACAACAGTCTGAGGATCTTTTGTTGTCGCTGAAATGCATTGATCAGCATAAAAAAACACAAGTGCTGACTATTCATATTGTTTGGGTCAAATTGGTAAATTTCGCCAGTCTCGCCCATCACCTCGCCCAGTTCCAACACCGCGAATGAATTACTGGTGTGCTGCTTGCCAGAGGTGAGCAGCCCCATTTTGGACATCTGCAAACCCAAGCGGATAGCACTTGGTAAATCCTCTGATTTAAATAACAGATCTGGATTGGCCGCATGCATGTTTGAAATGGTGCAGAGGCTGGCCTGAAATTCCTCACTACGCAGATCATACACTCGACCGGCTGTATCCCCTTTCGGATCTCCCCTAAACTCTGGGTTTTTACTGATCGCATGGATATACAAACTATTCATATCCATCACCGCTAGACCATGTGCCAGATTGTTGTCTTTGGCAAACAAGGCGCAGGCGTATAAATACCATTTCATGGCTGACCCTCCGGCAGCACCACATGGTACTCGGTGGTCTGATTGTGATAATCAACCTCAGTGATCAACGGCGACTCACCCGCATACTGCCCAGACTCACCCGCAACCACTCCATTTAGCTCTGGAATGGATGCCTGAATCACTAAATCAATCACCAGAATCGACAGGTAACGCTCACTGGCAGGCATATTGACCGGCATAGGGTCGTTACGCTCATAGGTGATGGGTAAAGCAATGCTCTGATCGTACTCAGGAAACTTAAAATCAGCCATAAACTGATTCTTGGGCAGCCGATCCAAATACATCGCAAAGGCAGCGGCCATCGAGCGTGTTGTGGTCGGGTCATCCGCAACCACCGCCACTTGTGCCGGAATCCCAACCCGTATAATCGACAGATCAATCACCCGAGGCTCAGGGTCATCTGGCAGTTTGACCGGTACTCGATGCAAAAAGGGCTTGCCGTAGCCGGACAGCATGCTGAAGTCACGCGCGATGCTGAACAGCACCACCGGCAGCGTACTGCCCTGCCGTACGATGGGCTGACCACTTGGGGTTTTGTCAGTTGACCGCCACTTGGTGATCTGCGACACGGTATCGCCATGTAAATCACTCGGTGCAAGCAGAATCGCTGTAGACGTATCGCGCTGCTTCCAAAACTCAGCACTACGGGTACGCGGAATATAGCTGTCATGAAACTCAGCCATCAAGTTACCAAGTGCCAAGGTCACAGGATCAAAGTTCATCAGCTGCTCCAACTACGCAGGCGACGAGTGCCACTAGCACCGGTAGCACTGGACTCAGGTGCTGGCAGCGCGACCGGCTCAGGTTTGAACTGCTTGGCGAATTGCCGATGAAATGCCATCTCGGTTGGCTGCTGTGCTGGTGGATCGCTCAGACGAGTGGCCAAATCATCCATTGCCACCCCTTGCTGCCGCCGGTAGCCTAAAATCTGGCTTTGCTGCTGTTCCACCAGATCGGACAAATCTCCCGACACAAGCCGCTCCGCTTGTAGCTTATCGGCCAGTACCAGTAGATCACTTTGCAGCATGTGCATCGCCATCAGTCGAGGATCAGCACCCGAACCAATATCGTCCATCGCCACCGCATAGCCGCGATTTTCATTGAAGTTAGGGATGCGCACATAATCGAAACCTTTAAATCCGGTCGGGTACTGCACCCCATCGCGCCAGACAAAGGGAATCACCGCTGATAGACCACCAATTCCGCTTTGGTGCATTGACCACGCCAGCTTGCCTGCTTTGGTGTTGGTAAACTCCTGCTGGTGTTCAACGTCGCCATTTTCGTAGGCTTTTAAGTACACCGTGACCACCGCAGGCTCCATAAACAACTGCTCCTCCGGCAATGCAGTCGGCTTTATGTCACCGGTTTCAGGGTCACGCATCAAATGGCTGTAAAACCCATGCAAATCCCGACTACGCACCTGCGCCTGTAGCTGCGCCCCGTTGATTAGCGCGACAGCACTGGGAATATGATAAGAACGCTGTTCACCGCCATACTCACGCTTACGGTCTGCCAAATTATAACGGATCTTCTCTGTTCGACGCAGTGAACTCATGGCCATTACCTCTAAAGTGGATCGCCACAGGAAAACGTCATACAGGCAGTGGCTGCCGCTGCATGTGCAAATCCCAATGGCTGGTTGCCCAGATCTATACGGCGCACCACGCCTTGCATCACATATTCAGCAGGCACAACAGAGCGTAGAGAGGGCAAAATCTGCTGAATGTCAGGTAGTGATATTGACTCATCCAACGACAGCACAAAGCGTAGGGTCGGAAAATGATCTGGTGTTTGCTCTAAGGTCAGTGCAGAGGGGTATGGCAACCGGTTCAAGTCACGGTGATGCCAGAGCCAATCAATGCTGTACTGGTCTGGCCACAGCATCCGCATATAAAAATCGAGAAAATTCAGCCCACGCTTGACCCGTCGCGAACTCCAAGCCCGAAAAATATGGGTCATGTGCGCTTCAAAGCCATCTTTGTAATAGATCGAGATGCCGTCTTGTGCGCTAAAACGAGCCTGTGTCTCAAAATCTGCCAGCCACGGCACACCTGAGCAATTGATCGAGTGGTCACGCGCGGCAAGGTTTTCTTGGTATAGCAGCACAAAGATGTCGGTCAGGGCCTGCTCCAACTCGGTGGCTTGGTGGCTGTACTGTGTCAGTGGTTTTAGAAATTCCACGTTCCACCTCCACCATATTTGGCCAACTCCACTTGCACGTTGATACTGCTCTCAGTCAGATAACGCCATTCTTCCGGCTTGACCTGAAACTCTGGCAACACCACTTTGATGTCGCTGGTGGGCTCTCGCAAAATAGCCACATCCTGCTCCAATAGCTTTTGAATATCCTTGCTCAAAAACGCGCTGTAGCCCCCACGCCCCACAATCGGCTGACCACGGCCATATTTGGCCAGTAGGCTTTGCTTGATGGCTGTTTGGACTTGGGCTTGATTGCTGTTGGCAGGTACGGTGGCAATGATCGTCAATTCCTGTGCAATCTCCACCACAGGCCGCATGATCACCCGTTTGGCGTTATCAGAGCGGCCAATCAGGTTGCGCACGGTGGTTTCAATGCTGCTCGGGCTTTCACCCTCGACATGCGCACTGACATACAACGCCCGAATGCTATCCAGTGTGGCACGGCCTAGCCGATCTTCAACCTGCTCAGTAGATACCCCGATAAACTGGGCGTCTGGCATATAGCGGCGTAGCAAAGCATCGTAGTTGGACAGGTACACCGCATCATGGTCATACATCGAGGGGTAACGGCACAAATCCTGTAGTTGACGGATGGTGAGCGGATCAGCCCCATTGCTGGCAATCGAATCAATAGTGAAGGTCAACGCCTCTTCCTGAGCAGTCACGGCATAATCTAGCCCCATGCTGCTGCCGACTTTGGACTGTATCCGCCCAGCGGTTTGGATCACTTCAACCCGCACCACGTCACCAATCTGAAGCTGCCGCCCCCATGCTGGAATACCATCTGGAGTATTAGCACCAAAACGCACCGACATCACTCGATTTAAATCAATCTCGACCTGATAGGCCGGATCACCAGCGGCGACGTTGAGATAATCCGGCGCATATATAAATGGCGTACCGTTCACCTGTACCGACAGGTCTTCAAGATAATAGTCTGCATCCAGTTGGGGTACAGCGACGCGCGTAAACGGCTGGCTGACTGTAATCGTGGTGTTGCTGATCACGATCTGCTGCTGCCGTAGATCGGCTAATACAGTTTCACCAGCAGCGATGGTCACTTGTGCCAGTAAGCGGTGCAGCAAGCCTTGATCGTCATACAGTAAGCGACCTTGATCTAGGGTGACGCTGACACTGGCACGATTCAGAATCGACACTTGAACTTGCGCACTCTTGGCCAAGTGCAAAATACCTTTATTGGCGGCATCGGCAATAATCGTGGCATCCCGTGCCTTGATGAATCGTTCCTCTGCCGCCAAGCCACTTTCTTCATCGCGCAGCGCGAACATCGCTGCCATTGCGCGTACCTGAGCCATGAAAATCGGGCGTTGCAGCCGAATCGCCTCAGCAGCAACGGGGATGTCCTGTGCCAAGGCCAAAGCACGATCTAAATACTGTTGTTGGTTCACTGGATCTGCCCCTCAAACTCTAATTCACCGATACGGATGGCGAATACTTCACGGTCTACGCCACGGGTACTGCGAACCACCTGAATCGCACCGCGCAAATCGCGTAAGTACGGAATATCTGTGATCAGCTTCTGTACGAAGGCTTGCTCATCACCCAACAGCAACGAGCCTTGCAGTCGCTCATGTGCCGGACAGTGATAGTTTTGTCCCAGATAAAACCCGCGACCGCCCAAGGTCGAAAACCAGTGATCCAAGTCAGCTTTAATATCCTCAACGCTGAGACTCATGCCCGACACCTCCGGTGAAACTCGCTCCAAGCCTTCAGAATTTCGGCTGGGTCGATCTGGCTGATGTCATCGCGTGCTTCTAGGCTGTACATGGCTGTCCAGTGGGCACTACCTGCGGTAAACGACTCAGAGCGTGGATCAACGATGGAATATGCCTGATAGGTCTGCTGTAGCGGATCAAGAAAGATGGTCACCAAGTCTTGTGGCTGTGGCACAAACCAGTCATCACCACACGGATCAGTCAACGGTTCAATCTTTGCGCTGAAGGTCTCGGCAATTGGCGCATTCATCCGAAAGTTGCTCAGTGGATTGTTATCTGCATTCACACGCAGCAATTGCGCCCAGCCCAATTCGGTATAAGTCAGATCCGGCTCATCCATCACCTCCATCACTCCGACACGGCCAAGATTGGGGACGTCACCCACCTTACCGGCTGCCTCTCGGTTACTCTGTGGCCGAAAGATCAGCACCCGAAAGCTGGACGGATGGCGCAGCACCACCCGCCGATTGACTGCGGCTTGTTTCGCTGCAACGTCGTATCTTTGCATGACTAAAGCCCCATCAAACCGCTTTGCATCGCGGCAGTAATATCAGTGGTGGAAAACCCTTGCGAGCGTAATACTGATACCAGACTGGCAAAATCCTGCTGGGCTTGGTTCAGTTGGGCTGGGCTGGCACTGGGACTGCTTTTACGGATCAGCTGTACCCGTTTTTTATCGCTCTGCCGCTTGATCCGATTGGCCAGTGTTGATCTGTCCACGGTTGTGACTTTGCCGCTTTGCGTGAGATGTTTACGGCGGTTATTGACCACTTTGAGCAGGTCTTCACGCCCTTCGGCAGAGAGCATGTGCGACGCCACCCGCAAGACATGCTTACAGGCCACGCCCTGCATGTTTGGGTTGCGGATTTTTGGGTAACCGGTTTCGAGCCGTCCGTGGGCAAAGCCACCAACACTGGCCAAGTAGCGATACCAAAACGTATGGCGACCGCAATCACAATCAAACTTGATCTTGCCGGTATCCAGCATGGTTTTGATAAGTTCACGGTACTGCTTGCGCTTTTCTGTTGGTGTACCACCGATAGGCTGTGCAGCCAAAGCCTTGAGATCCAGCAATTCAATATTGACGAAATGCCGCTTATCCGCTGAATTGGCTGAGGCGTTAGTGACATAGTTCAGCTCATCCCCCTGAAACCGCCATAGGTGCGCCTGTTTGATTTGCTCATTTGCCCGCTGAATGTCTTCAGCCAACGAGTGGTTGATCACCTCGGCCAGCCGAATCCCGCCCTTGTAGGTCTGGCTATGTTGTTTGATGTGACGTTCAAACGCCTGCAAGTCAGCCAATGTGAGTGGGCGGCTTTTGCCACCGAGTCGAGTAGCCAACAGTTTGCTAAAGTCTGACTCTCGGACGGTTGGATCGAGCTTCTTGGCTTCTTCAAACTGCTTTTTATTTTGTTCAGCGATTTTTTGACGTTGTTGTTCGAGTTGCTGCTCATCTCGGGCAAACTCAGTCAGGACAAAATTGGGGTCAGCTGCACGTCGCCGCGCTTCCTCCATGCGAATACGGCGGTTTTGGTCAGTGCGTAGCCGCCCACGGATCAGATCATCATCTGCCATAGCCGGTTTCTCGCTTGATTTGCATCAGTTCAGCACGGTTGGGCAGTAGCAACACTTGTTCTGTCAGTGGTCCTGAGGTACTGCTCAAACCTGCTGCTGCCGCGATGGTCAGTGCTTCGTTGAAATTGGCATAGACGCGATACGATACCCGTAACAGATCATGTTGCTCATCTGGTGTGATCTGATGACGTAATGGATTCGCACCCAGCGGCGGTTGCAAGGCATAGTCGCGCACTCGCCGATAAAACGCGCTGCGGCTCATCAGATTAACGCCCCAACACTAGATTACCAGTCACAGTGACAGGGCCAGTGATTGCGATACCTGCTAGACCACCTGCTGCCGGTGGAATGTATAGTGCAAGTTGGGCTTGGGTTCGGGTCGAGCCATCTTCTTTATAGAATGCTTGCATGACACCGGCCTCTCCGTTTTGGCCAATATTTCCTCCTCGACCACCATAATTTAACGATAAATCGGCAGGCGAGTTTTCATCTGCAAAAGAAACAAAATAATTGTTTGGTGACCCATACCCACCAATCCCGCCTTCGGTTGCCGTGCCGTCTTGTGACATTCGAATGAGTTTAGACGTATTCCCATAAGTTTTTACCGTATATTCAACTTGGTTTGCATCTATGTATTGAGGGAAGACAAAAGCCCCAATATAGTTTGGATCTAGTGACTGCGATCCAAATTGACCGCCGATGTCTTGGCCTGTTTGGTTGAAAACCAGTACATTAGTGGCAGATTGAATAAAAAATCCAGCATCTGGATAACTATCCCTGTTGCCTTTTTCAGCAAATAAAGGATTAAGCAAATACGCTTCATAAGTATTTTGATTTGGTGCTCGCTTTCCAAATGGTGCGCCGCCGCCAGCACCACCACTTGCACCAATTCCATCACCGAAATTGCCACCAGGTAGGCTAACTGACTGCGCTACCCAGCCACCCATTCCGCCACCACCAGCACCGCCCCCAGCAACGATATTGTGGTTGATCACTTCAAGTGGTGTGGTGGTCGCGAGGATGGCATCACCACCATTTTCACCTGCTGTTGGTAACATCCACTTATCGACTTGCATCTCAACATCGGCGGCACGAGGATATCTAAACTCTGCGCTACGCCCCCCCTGCCCACCACGTCCAGCAACGATGCCAAAGACCTCTAATGTTGGTTGTGCACCCAACGGCCAATTTCCAGTCACAACTGCATAGTTTGATGTGGAAGATGCAGTAACCAAAACACCAGCAGCCACCACAAAACGTACACTTTCACCTGTCGGCGCACCATAAATCGCAGTGAACAAATCCAGTAAATTTACGTCAAGCATGTCCTCAGTGATATTGATCGTTCTGATTGAGCTAGGATCGTATCGCTGCCAGCAGTACGCCAAATACACAGGATGCACATTATTAAACGGCTGTGCTGACCCGACTATTTGTATCTCGCCATCGGCGAATAAATTGACTGTTGGCCCATCATCGACTGTAGTGGCAGTGCCAGTACCATCTTTTTTTAATAGATACCTATAATCACCATCAGTGTGATCATGTGGTGGCAAATTACTCACATTGAGAGTGGTAACCATTGTGCCAAATA
>OGCL01002277.1_pt1 | contig 13829 bp, 10 predicted proteins | sample 1570041 | NCBI WGS metagenome assembly OGCL01 (sample SAMN06266162, study PRJEB24511) | hot springs metagenome | isolation source: Hot spring water | place: South Africa: Limpopo | collected 2015-06-22 | reverse complement strand
CAACCATGCCGGCACCACCCCGACCCGTTTGCGTCATGACGCCGGTTACGTCGCTGGCGCGGTGGTCGCCGAGTTGCGCGCCATCGCCCGCGAATCCGGTGGTACCACTTTGGCCACCGTCGGCTGTATGAGTTTCGAGCCCAATGTGATCAACGTGATCGCGCGCCGGGCCACTTTCACCGTGGACCTGCGCGACCCCGACGAGGCGCGGCTGGTGGCGGCGGAACAGCGCCTGAGCCAGTTCCTCGCGGCTATCGCCGAGGAGGAGGGGGTGCAGATCGGCACCGAGCAGTTGGTGAGGTTCCAGCCGGTGACCTTCGATGCCGGGTTGGCCGACGAGATCGAGGCTTCGGCCAAACGCTTCGGTTTCAGTCACCGACGTATGACCTCCGGTGCCGGGCACGACGCGCAGATGATCGCGCGCATCGCTCCAGCGGCCATGATCTTCGTACCCAGCCGCGGCGGTATCAGCCACAACCCTCGTGAACATACGGACGAGGAGCAACTGCTCAAGGGCGCCGAGGTGCTGCTGGACGTAGTCCTGCAACGCCTGAATCGCACCTGAGCCCCTATGCCAATACCCGAAACCGCCAGCCATCGCTGGCGGTACGGGATAAGTCTTGCCTGTCGATGGAGTCCCCCATGCTGATCGCCAATCCCAATGCAACCCGTGAAAGCTACCCTGAAGCGCTGCAGAACATCATGAGTATCCGCAAGGCCAATGAAAGCCGCGCCTGGCTGGCCGACTGGTCGCGGCTCAACAGCGGCGGTACGCCGCTCTACTCGCTACCCGATATGGCCGCCGAGCTGGGCGTGGCCGACATCCTGGTCAAGGACGAGTCGGAACGCTCGGTGTTGGGCAGCTTCAAGGCTCTAGGTGCGCCGATTGCCCTGGTGCGTCTGATTCTGCGCCAGTTCCCCGAACAGCGCTTCGAGGCCCGCGGCCTGCTCGCCGGCGAATACCGCGACGCGCTGGCCGACTTCACCGTGATCAGCGCCACTGATGGCAACCACGGTCGAGCCCTGGCCGCCGCTGCGCAGAGCGTAGGCTGCCGCTGCGTGATCGTGCTGCATGCCAACGTCAGCATCGAGCGTGAGGAGGCGATTGCCGCCTACGGCGCCGAGATCGTGCGCATCAGCGGTAACTACGACGAATCGGTGGAGGAGGCGGCCGCGCTGGCCATGAAGAACGACTGGCTGGTGGTTTCCGACACCTCCTACGACGGCTACGAGGACATTCCCCGCGACGTTATGCAGGGCTACGGCACCATCTCGGCCGAGATCGTCGAGGCGCTGCACCGGCGCGTCACCCACGTGTTCCTGCAGGGCGGCGTCGGCGGCATGGCTGCGGGTATCGCCAGCTACCTTTGGGAGCTGTATGGCGCCGAGCGGCCGACCTTCGTCGTGGTCGAGCCGGTGCAGGCCGACTGCTTGTACCAGAGCGCCATCGCGGGCCAGGCGGCTAAGGCGACCGGTTCGGTGGACTCGGTGATGGCGGGTCTGGCCTGTGGTGAAACCTCGCCACTGGCATGGAAGTTCCTGCAGCCCAGCGTCGACTTTTTCATGACCATCGAAGACGACGAGGCGGTCGCTGCCATGCGCCGACTGGCGGCCGGTAGCTCCCGCGATATTCCGCTGGTCGCCGGCGAGTCCGGGGTGGCCGGGCTCGCCGGGCTGATGGCCCTGGTCAACGAGCCGCGCCTGGCCGAACAGGTTGGGCTCACCGGTGAATCCTGCATCTTGTTGATCAACACCGAAGGCGCTACTGCGCCGGGTGTCTACCAGGAGCTGGTGGCCGAGTCGGCCCAGTCGGTACTGGCCCGCCAGGTGACCTGGCAGCGGGAGCAGGCGCGCTAAACGCCCGCCCCCCCCCCCGATCCAATCATTCGCCTCTCGTGCGAAGGCTGCGTATCCGCACAGCCTTCGCCGCGGGAGAGCTTTCGCTCGTTCCTCAACAATAACAATCAGGGAGAACGTCCCCATGCTGACTTTCATCAACGATCTACTATGGAGCAAGGTGCTCATCCTGATGCTGATCGGGCTGGGCCTTTACTTCACCATTGCTTCGCGCTGCGTTCAGTTGCGCTACTTCACCCGTATGTTCGCCATGCTGGGCGAATCCTTCCAGCGCCAATCCGGCCAGCTCAGTTCCTTCCAGGCGCTGATGCTCAGCATCGCCGGCCGTGTCGGCGCCGGCAATATCGCCGGGGTGTCAGTGGCCATCATGCTGGGTGGGCCGGGGGCGGTGTTCTGGATGTGGGTGGTGGCACTGGTCGGCATGGCCACCAGCTACTTCGAATGCTCGCTGGCGCAGTTGTACAAGCGTCGTCAGTCCGATGGCAGCTACCGAGGCGGCCCGGCCTTCTACATTCAGTTCGGCTTGGGCAAGCGCTGGCTGGCGGTGCTTTATTCGGTGCTGCTGCTGATCACCTTCGGTTTCTGCTTCACCGCGTTGCAGTCGTTCACGGTGGCCAGTTCGCTGCAGGATACCTTCGGCTTGCCCACCTATCTCTGCGGGCTGGCGCTGGTGGTGATGATGGCGCTGGTGATCTTCGGCGGCATCCGCCGTATCGCGACCATCGCCGACCTGCTGGTGCCGGTGATGGCGGTGTCCTACATCGCCGTCGGCCTGTTCGTCGTCGGCAGCAATCTTGAGCAAGTGCCGGCCACCCTGGTGCTGATTGTCAAGAGCGCCTTCGGCCTGGAGCCGGCCTTTGCCGGCGGCATAGGTGCGGCGATCATGATGGGCGTCAAGCGAGGCCTGTTCTCCAACGAGGCCGGGCTGGGCAGTGCGCCCAATGTCGCGGCGGTGGCGGAGGTCAAGCATCCAGCTGCGCAGGGCATCGTGCAGTCGCTCAGCGTGTTCATCGATACGCTGATCATCTGTACCTGCACCGCGATGATCGTACTGCTGTCCGGGGTCTACCAGCCTGGCACCGAGATGGGCGGCGTGCTGCTGGCGCAGACCGCGCTGGCCACCGAGGTAGGCGAGTGGGGGCGGGTCTTCGTCAGCCTGGCGCTGCTGCTGTTCGCTTTCACCACACTGCTCTACAGCTACTACGTCGGCGAGAACGCCCTGAGCTTCTTCAGCGACAAGCGCGGCGCGCTGCAGGTGTTCCGCCTGCTGGTGATCGGCCAGGTGTTTTGGGGCGCGCTGCAAGACCTGGGCACCGTATTCGGCTTCGCCGATATCACCATGGGCCTGCTGGCGCTGGTCAACCTGATTGCCCTGGCACTGCTATTCAAGGTCGGCCTGCGCCTGATGCGCGACTACGACGAGCAGATCAATGCCGGCATCAAACAACCAGTTTTCGACCGCCAAGGCTTTACCGACCTCAAGCTGGACGCCAGCGTCTGGCCGGCTCGCGGCGCTGAGGCGCAAAGCCCGTCGCCCGAGATTTTGTCAGCCCGCGCGGAGCAGCGCTGACTGGTCGAGGGTGCCTCGTGCACCCTCCCTCTATTTCAAATACGGAGATAACCATGGACTCGGAACAAAATTTGCGTACCCAGCTGACTGCCTGGCGCCATCACCTGCATCGCCATCCGGAAGTCGGCTTCGAAGAGGTGTACACCTCGGACTTCGTCGCCGGCGCGCTCGAATCACTCGGTCTCGAGGTGCACCGCGGCCTCGGCGGCACCGGGCTGGTGTCGAGCCTCACAGTGGGCGACGGCAGCGGCATCATCGGGCTGCGTGCCGACATGGATGCGCTGTTGATCACAGAGCACGCCCATGGCCGCGCGCATGCCTCCTGCAATGCCGGCAAGATGCATGCCTGCGGTCATGACGGGCATATGGCGATGGTGCTGGGGGCGGCGAAACTGCTGTGCCAGCGGCGCGACTTCAACGGCACCGTGCGTTTCATCTTCCAGCCGGCGGAGGAACATGGCCGCGGCGCCAAGGCGATGATGGCCGACGGGCTGTTCGAGCGCTTCCCGGTCGATGCCATCTACGGCGCGCACAACATGCCAGGCATGCCCGCCGGCCATATCGCTACCCGCGTGGGCGGGATCATGGCCAGCGAGGACAACTTCGTCATTCGCATCCGGGGCCGGGGCACGCACGCAGCGCGGCCGCACATGGGCATCGACCCGCTGGTGATCGGCGCGCAGATCGTCCTGGCGTTGCAGACCATCGTCTCGCGCAATTTGGACCCCAGCCTGCCCGCGGTGATTTCCTGCACCGAGTTCATCACCGACGGCATTCGCAATGCGATTCCCACCCATGTGGTGATCAAGGGCGATACCCGCAGTTACAGCCCCGAAGTTCAGCAGTTGCTGGAAATCCGTATGCGCGAGATCTGCCAAGGAATTTGCGCCCTACATGGCGCGAGCTGCGAGTTCGAGTACAGCCACGAGTTCGCGCCAACCGTGAACTGGGCTGACAACACCGCCACTGCGCTGGCGGCTGCACGCAAGGTGGTGGGGGAGCAGGCGGTCGATGGCGAGGTGGCGCCGATGATGATCTCCGAAGATTTCGGCGCCTTTCTCCAGCAGGTGCCGGGCAACTTCGTGTTCATCGGCAATGGCGCGGAGGGCGAGGCCGGCGAGGTGCCGCTGCACAACGCCGGCTACGACTTCAACGACGCCATCCTGGTTACCGGGGCGCGCTACTTCGCCGAGCTGGCGCGGATCAGCCTGCCGCGCTGAAGCCCAGCCAGCGGCGGCTGAGCACCCGCAGGGTGCTGGCCTGAGGGGCGCTCAGCCGGCACCCGCTTCCAGCAACCGCGTCTGTATCGAGTCCAGCGAAGCCTCCAATTGCGTCAGCCAGCCGGCTTCCTGCAACTGCGACAGGGCCTGTTCGTTCAGGCCGCCGGGGGTTGCCGCTTCGTTGAGCAGTGTCTCGAATGAGGGCGCCTGGTCGGCCATGGCCAGCGTGGCCAGGGCGTGGAACATCGAGCTGACGTATCCCCTGGCCTCCGTCGGGTCGAGGCCCTGGTTTTTCAGCCAGCGCTCGATGGTGGCCTGCAGGGCGTAGAAGGGTGCGATCTGCGCGGTCACCACCGCCAAGCTGCGCAGGGCTGCCTCGTCCGGTGCGGCAACCGCAGTGCCCAGTGGCGCGAACAAGTTGCGCAGTTGCGGATCTGGCGGGGTGAAGGCGATGGGGCCCAGGTGCAGGGCGACCGGCGTGAGCGGGATGGCCTTGAGCAGCGCCACCGGCACCCCGATCAGGGCCTGAGCCTGTGCCAGCGACAGGGTCGATACGCAGTTCACCACCTTCTGTCCTGGGCTGAAGCGCAGCTCGGCCAGCACCGCCTCGGCAATATCCGGCTTGACCGTGATAAACACCCAGTCGCAGTGGTCGACTACGGACTGGTTGCTGTCGGCGACCTTCACCTGCGTAAAGGTGGCGGCGAGCTGTTGCGCGCGCTCCAGGTTTCGCGGCGAAACCCATATTTCATCTGGCGCTCGTGCGCAGGTACACATCCCTTGGATGATGGCCTGGGCGATGGCGCCAGTGCCGATGAAACCTATATTCATGCTTATTATCTGGTCAGGTGGGGAGGGGCGCTTCGCAAAGGCCGGGCACAGCGCTTGTGTTTCGGCCATTGGGGCGCCTGGGTCTAGACGGAGCGGGTCAGGCCACCATCCACGCGGATATTCTGTCCGGTGATATAGCCGGCCCCGGCGCTGGCCAGAAAACCGATGGTGGCGGCGATTTCCTCGCTGCGGCCGTAGCGCTTCATTGGCACGCTTTCACGGCGCTGTTCGGTGGCGGGCAGGCTGTCGATCCAGCCGGGCAGCACGTTGTTCATGCGCAGGTTGTCGGCGGCATAGGTATCGGCAAAGACCTTAGTGAACGCGGCCAGGCCGGCGCGAAACACTGCCGAGGTGGGGAACATCTCGCTCGGCTCGAAGGCCCAGGCGGTGGAGATGTTGATGATCGCACCGCCTTTCTGCCGCTGCATGATCGGCGTGACCAGCCGGGTGGGGCGGATCACGTTGAGCAGGTAGGTGTCCATGCCGCGCACCCAGTCCTCGTCGGATATCTCCAGGATCGGCCCGCGCGGGCCATGGCCGGCGCTGTTTACCAGCACGTCGATGCGGCCCCACTGCTGCATCACCTGGTCGACCAGGCGCTGGAGGTCCTCGTTGCTCTGGTTCGAGCCGGTCACGCCGATGCCGCCCAGTTCCTGGGCGAGTGCCTCGCCCTTGCCCGAGGACGACAGGATCGCCACGCGAAAGCCATCCTTGGCGAGCGTGCGGGCGGCGGCGGCGCCCATGCCGCTGCCGCCGGCGGTGACGATGGCCACTTTATCTGCTGACATCTGTGGTTCTCCTTAATCTGAGGGGGGCGAGCGCCGGCATGCAATGGCAGCCGGCGTTATCTGTCATTGTGCTGAAGGTGCGGGTTTTGCAGCCTTCGGCCCGCTACCGGTGCGTTTGCCGATTGGGTCTGTTTCGTCGCTGGTGCCGTACTCGTGTTCCCAGAAGTCGGCGCCCTGCAGGCCGATGCTGCTGGGTTTGAAGGTCGGTTTCTTGCCGGCCTTCTTCTGTTGCTCATAGTCCTTCAGGGCTTTGAGTGCCGGACGGGTGAGGAACAGGATGACGATCAGGTTGACCCAGGCCATCAGGCCCATGCCCAGATCGCCGATGGCCCATACTGCCGCCGCTGTCTTGATGCTGCCGTGGTAGATGGTCAGCAGCAGAAGCAGCTTCAGTCCAATGCTGCCCAGCAGATAGGCCGTGCGCGATTTACCCAGCAAGTACGCCAGGCACGTTTCGGCCTTGTAGTAGTAGGAGAGCAGGGTGGTGAAGCAGAAGAAGAACAGCGCGGCGGCTAGGAAGATTTCGCCCAGGCCGGGCAGGGCTGACTCGATTGCCAATTGCGTGTAGAGCGAAGGTTGCGTGCCGATGTTTTCGATACCGGCCGGTTTCACGTCGTACATGCCGGTTACCAGGATCATCAGGGCGGTGGCGGTGCAGATCAGCAGGGTGTCGATATACACCGAGAAGGCCTGCACCAGGCCCTGTTTCACGGGGTGGGAGACCTCGGCCGCGCCGGACTCGAAGGTCTCGCTGCCGATCCCCGCGCCGTTGGAGTAGACACCGCGCTGCACGCCGAGGGCGATAGCGGAGCCGATCAGTCCGCCGAAGGTAGCATCCAGGCCGAAGGCGCTATTGAAGATCAGAGAGAAGGCTTCCGGCACCTGGCCAATATTGAGCGCGAGGATAAAGACGCAAGCGAGGATATAGCCGATGGCCATGAACGGCACCATGATCTCGGCCGCCTTAGCGATGCGCTTGGTGCCGCCGAGGATGATCAGTGCGAGCAGGCAGGCGATGACGATGCCGGTGATGGATGGTGCGATGCCGAAGGCCTTCTCCACTGACAGCGCAACTGTATTAGCCTGCACACCAGGCCACAGGCAGCTCATGACGATCAATGTCAGGGCGGCGGAGAGAATCGCCAGCCACTTCATCTTCAGGCCTTTTTCGATGTAGTAGGGCGTGCCGCCACGATACTGGCCGCCCACCTTAGTTTTATAGGTCTGAGTCAGGGTGATCTCGATAAACGAAGTGGCGCTACCGAGGAAGGCCGCCATCCACATCCAGAACACTGCGCCAGGGCCACCCAGAGCGATGGCGGTAGCTACGCCGGCGATGTTGCCGGTGCCCACACGGCTGCCCAAGGACAGGGAGAACGCGGCAAAGGAACTGACTCCAGCGCTGGAGTCGCCACCCTGGAAAGCAAGCTTCAGCATGTCCTTGAACAAGCGAACCTGGACGAAACGGGTTACCACGGAATAGAGCAAGCCCAGCCCGAGAAAGGTATAGACCAATGCGGAGCTCCAGACATAGCCGTTGAGCTTGCCTACCAATTCTTCCATTACATTCGCCTCTTATATTTATTAGTTAGTTCTAGCCGATCTGACGCCATGTACTGCGGGCTGAGTCTTTGGGGTAGCGGCGCCCATCTGTGCAGGATAGGTTGATAAGCCGCCACACTTTTCACCTTTCCAAGAATCGTTCGGTGGCGTCTCCTTTAAGCCACAAGGCCACCGAGGTGGCCCTGTGGGTGCGAGCGGTAACGAAGCCCAAAAGCCGACACAAAAGTGTTCCGCTACCACTCGTACTCGGTTACCGCCAGTTAGGCTCAACCGTTGCTGGGGAAAGCGAACTGTGCCGCCTCGTGCGAGGCACGCTTGGGCCAGCGCTGGGTGATGGCCTTCTTGCGGGTATAGAAGCGCACGCCATCCGGACCGTAGGCGTGCAGGTCACCGAACAACGAGCGCTTCCAGCCGCCGAAGCTGTGGTAAGCCACCGGTACCGGCAGCGGTACGTTGACGCCGACCATGCCCACTTCGATCTCGTCGCAGAACAGGCGCGCGGCTTCACCGTCGCGGGTGAAGATGCAGGTGCCGTTGCCGTACTCGTGATCGTTGATCAGCTGCATGGCTTCTTCCAGGCTGCCGACGCGGACGATGCACAGCACCGGGCCGAAGATTTCGTCGGTGTAGATAGTCATGTCCGGGGTCACCCGGTCGAACAGGGTACCGCCGACGAAGTAGCCATTTTCATTACCCGGCACCACCAGACCACGACCATCGACCACCAGCTTGGCGCCCTGCTCGACCCCGGCGTCGATGTAGCCCTTGACCTTGTCACGCGCAGCAGCGGTGACCAGCGGGCCCATGTCCAGGCCGCAGGAGGTGCCGGCACCGATTTTCAGCGCCTGGATCTGCGGGACGATCTTGTCGACCAGCGCGTCAGCAATCTGGTCGCCCACGCACACGGCCACGGAGATGGCCATGCAGCGCTCGCCGCAGGAGCCATAGGCCGCGCCCATCAGTGCGCTGACGGCGTTGTCCAGGTCGGCATCGGGCATCAGCACGGCGTGGTTCTTGGCGCCGCCCAGGGCCTGTACGCGTTTGCCGCGCTTGGTGCCTTCGCTGTAGATGTATTCGGCGATCGGGGTCGAGCCGACGAAGCTCAGGGCCTTGACCTCGGGCGCTTCGATCAGCGCGTCGACCGCGTCCTTGTCACCGTTGACCACGTTCAGCACGCCCTTGGGCAGGCCGGCCTGGTTCAGCAGCTCGGCGATGAACAGAGTGGAGCTGGGGTCGCGCTCGGACGGCTTGAGGATGAAGCAGTTGCCACAGACGATGGCCAGCGGGTACATCCACAGCGGCACCATGGCCGGGAAGTTGAACGGGGTAATGCCTGCCACGACACCGATAGGTTGCAGGTCGGTCCAGGCGTCGATGTTCGGGCCGACGTTGCGGCTGTATTCGCCCTTGAGAATTTCCGGGGCGGCGCAGGCGAACTCGACGTTCTCGATACCGCGCTTGAGTTCACCGACGGCGTCCTCAATGGTCTTGCCATGCTCAGCGCTGATCAGCGCGGCGATTTCGTTCTCGTTCTGCTCCAGCAGTTGCTTGAAGCGGAACATGATCTGCGCGCGCTTGGCCGGCGGGGTGTTGCGCCAGGCCGGGAAGGCGGCCTTGGCGGCATCGATGGCCAGTTGCATGGTGGCGCGATCAGCCAGGCCGACGGCGCTGGTGGAGTCGCCGGTGGACGGGTTGTACACCGGAGCGCTGCGACCGTTGCCGGCAACGCGCTCGCCGTTGATCAGGTGAGGGATATGGCTCATGGGAATCTCCAACGTCTTGGTTGGTGGGAGGGGCTTTAGCCGCGACGCCAATACGGTCGCGGCTAAAGCCCCTCCCACAGGAATCAGTCGAGTTTGTTCAGCACGTCGCCAACGGCATTGAAGACGCGGTCGAGGTCTTCCATCTTGGCGTTGAAGGTCGGGCCGAACTGCAGGGTGTCGCCACCGAAGCGTACATAGAAGCCGGCCTTCCACAGGGCCATGCCGGCCTCGAACGGACGGATCACGGCGTCGCCATCACGCGGGGCGATCTGCAGGGCGCCAGCCAGGCCACAGTTGCGGATGTCGACGATGTGCTTGGTGCCCTTCAGGCCATGCAGCGCAGCCTCGAACTTCGGCGCCAGCTCGGCGGACTGCTGGATCAGGTTCTCGCGCTTGAGCAGCTCCAGGGTGGCCAGGCCAGCGGCACAGGCGACCGGGTGCGCCGAGTAAGTGTAGCCGTGGGTGAACTCGATCATGTGCTCCGGCGACGGCTGCTGCATGAAGGTGTTGTAGATCTCACTGCTGGCGATCACCGCACCCAGCGGGATGGCGCCGTTGGTGATCTGCTTGGCGACGTTCATCAGGTCCGGGGTGACGCCGAAGAACTCCGCGCCGCTCCACTTGCCCATGCGGCCGAAGCCGGTGATCACTTCGTCGAAGATCAGCAGGATGTTGTGCTGCGTGCAGATTTCGCGCAGGCGCTGCAGGTAGCCCACCGGCGGCACGATGGCACCGGCCGAGCCGGACATCGGCTCGACGATCACCGCAGCGATGTTGGAGGCATCGTGCAGTTCGATCAGCTTGAGCAGTTCGTTGGCCAGCTCCACGCCGCCGGTCTCGGCCATGCCCTTGGTGAAGGCCATGCCCGGTTGCAGGGTGTGCGGCAGGTGGTCGGCGTCCATCAGTTGGCCGTACATCTTGCGGTTACCACCGATGCCGCCGAGGGAGGTGCCGGCGATATTGACGCCGTGGTAGCCACGGGCACGACCGATGAAGCGGGTCTTGGACGCCTGGCCCTTGAGGCGCCAGTAGGCCTTGGCCATCTTCACTGCGGTGTCGGCGCACTCGGAGCCGGAACCGGTGAAGAACACATGGTTGAGCTCGCCCGGCATCAGGTCGGCGACCTGCTCGGCCAGCTTGAACGACAGCGGATGGCCGTACTGGAAGCCCGGCGAATAGTCGAGGGTGCCGAGCTGCTTGGCCACTGCTTCCTGGATTTCCTTGCGCGAGTGACCGGCGCCGCAGGTCCACAGACCGGACAGGCTGTCGTAGATCTTACGGCCCTGGTCGTCGGTGAGCCAGCTGCCTTCTGCGCCGACGATGATGCGCGGGTCGCGCTGGAACTGGCGGTTGGCGGAGAACGGCATCCAGTGCGCATCCAGCTTGAGCTGGCTGGCCAGGGACGGGGTTGCGGTCTGCGGCATGTTCATTGGAGGAGCCTCGCACTCGACGGTGTCGTGGGAGGGGCTTTAGCCGCGAAGATCGACAGCTGTCGCGGCTGAAGCCACTCCTACAAGGGAATTGAATCAGTTGCCAGCAAAGGTGCCACGGGCATAGAGTCAGTAAAACAGCACTCTTCTTATCTTCAGTTCAAGGCTTACTAAACAAATGAGCAGCCGCCGTCCCGATCCGCTGGCCCAGGTCAGCGACTTTGAAATCCGCCTGCTCAAGCTGTTTCGCAGCGTGGTGGAATGCGGCGGTTTTTCCGCCGCGGAAAGCGCATTGGGCATCGGCCGCTCGGCCATCAGCCAGCAGATGAGCGACCTCGAACAACGCCTCGGCTTGCGCCTGTGTCAGCGTGGCCGCGCCGGCTTCGCCCTGACCGAGGAAGGCCGTGAGGTGTACCAGAGCACCCTGCAACTGCTGGCGGCGCTGGAGAGCTTTCGCACCGAGGTCAACGGCCTGCACCAGCACCTGCGCGGCGAACTGAACATCGGCCTGACCGACAACCTGGTGACCATCCCGCACATGCGCATCACCAATGCCCTGGCGCGCCTCAAGGTGCAGGGGCCGGACGTGCGCATCCATATCCGCATGACGCCGCCGTCGGAAGTGGAGCAGGGCGTGCTCGACGGTCGCCTGCATATCGGCGTGGTGCCGCAGGTCGGCGCCCTCTCCGGTCTGGAATACCAGGCGCTGTACGACGAGCGCTCGCTGCTCTACTGCGCGGTCGGCCACCCGCTGTTCTACGTCGATGATCTGCAGCTCGAGGACGAAAGACTCAACGCCCAGGAGGCCATCGCCCCGACCTTTCGCGTGCCGCCCGAGGTGCAGAGCCATTACCAGGCGCTCAATTGCACGGCCAGCGCCTCGGACCGCGAAGGCATGGCCTTTCTCATCCTCACCGGGCGCTATATCGGCTACCTGCCCGACCACTATGCCCAGGCCTGGGTGCAGCAGGGTCGCCTGCGCGCGCTCAAGGCTTCCACTCGCTACTACGACATCAACCTGGCGGCGGTGACGCGCAAGGGCCGTCGCGCACACCTGGTGCTGGAGAGTTTTCTCGACGCCCTGGCCGAAGCCTGACCCCCGCGAGCGGAATATCAGCACCAATCGCGCCTACTTGCGTAAGCGCAAAAGCAGCCTGCTTGCTGGCGATCAGCGAGTTCGCTCCATCGCTGGCCAGCCGGCTCCACTTGAGGGCAGAACGCCCTATCGCGGGGCGCCACTAAACACGACCCGCCAGCAGGAAAACTGAACACCAAGTCACGAATAATCGTATGCAATTGATGCGACAAGGCTTTCGTCACAGCTGAATACAATTCCTCATGCAAGCTGATCAGTTGGACAGCTTTTTGCACTTGAGCAGCGACCTGACCATACGGCCAGGAAAACTAGAAAAACACGCTGATCTCAGGAGCCCAGATGAACCCTACTCGCGCGACCCTGCTCGCCGCCGGCAGCCTGCTGCTGGCGACCCAGGCCCAGGCCGATGGCCCGCTGCTTTGGCAGAACAACAGCCTTTCCTACCTCTACGGCAAGAACTTCAAGGTGGAGCCGGCGATTCAGCAGACCCTCACCTTCGAGCACGCCAGCGGCTGGAACTGGGGCGATGTGTTCTTCTTCGTCGACCAGAAGTTCTTCAACGGCGCGCAGAACGGTGCCGGGGATTCGCGCAGTTTCTACGGTGAGCTGAGCCCGCGCCTGTCGTTCGGCAAGCTGCTGGGCAAGGACCTGTCGTTCGGGCCGATCAAGGACGTGCTGCTGGCCGCGACCTACGAGTTCGGCGAGGACGAGACCGAGGCCTACCTGCTCGGCCCCGGCTTCGACCTAGCCATACCCGGTTTCAACTTCTTCAAGCTGAACTTCTATTACCGCCAGCCCGACGGCAATCGCGCCGACCGCGACGGTGACGGCAAACCCGATGGCAGCGGCGTCTGGCAGGTTACCCCGAGCTGGTCCTACACCCTGCCGGCGGGCAAGTCGGACATTCTCATCGACGGCTACATCGACTGGGTGGTGGACAACGACGCCAGCTATCACAGCAACTACCACATCAACCCGCAGATCAAGTACGACCTGGGCAAGGCCATGGACTGGGGCGACAAGCAGTTCTACGTCGGGGTCGAGTACAGCTACTGGAAGGACAAGTACGGCATCCAGGACTCGGCGGCCTTCAGCACCAACCAGAACACCGCCAGCCTGCTGCTGAAAGTGCATTTCTGACCCACGGCGCCCGACCGGCACAGGCTGGTCGGCGTTTTGCAGCCACTTCCAGACTCACCACGGGAATGCCCCCATGACCAGTCAATCGCAACCCAGCTCCGAACTGCTCTACGGCCTGGACGACCGTCCGGCGCCGCTACCGGCCTTCTTCGCCGCCTTGCAGCATGTACTCGCCTGCTTCGTCGGCATCGTCACCCCGACGCTGATCATCGGCGGCGTGCTCGGCCTGCATGAACAGCTGCCCTACCTGATCAGCATGGGCCTGATGGTGTCCGGCGTCGGCACCCTGATCCAGGCGCGCCGGCCTTTGGGCATCGGCGCCGGGATGATCTGCGTGCAGGGCACCAGCTTCGCCTTCCTCAGCGCCGTACTGGCCGCGGGGTTGATGGTCAAGGCACGCGGCGGCAGCCCGGACGACATCCTGGCGATGATCTTCGGCGTGTGTTTCTTCGGCGCCTTCATCGAGATGGTGCTGAGCCGCTTCATCGGCCACCTGCAGCGGGTCATCACGCCGCTGGTGACCGGCATCGTCATCACCATCATCGGCGTCAGCCTGATCAAGGTCGGCATC
>OGCL01002275.1_pt1 | contig 13836 bp, 10 predicted proteins | sample 1570041 | NCBI WGS metagenome assembly OGCL01 (sample SAMN06266162, study PRJEB24511) | hot springs metagenome | isolation source: Hot spring water | place: South Africa: Limpopo | collected 2015-06-22 | reverse complement strand
CATCGAAGGGCGAACGCGAACCCAGCAGCGCCTCGACGCTGAGCGCGCCGCAGACGCTGGCGGCGGCGTACAGGTCCTCGGCCTCGAACAGCCCGCGCAGGGCGTAGGCGGTGGACACCTGGGTGCCGTTGAGCAGGGCCAGGCCCTCCTTGGCGGCCAGGGTCATGGGCTCCAGGCCGGCGATGGCCAGCGCCTCGGTGGCCGGCAGCCATTCACCCTTGTAGCGCGCCTGGCTTTCGCCGAGCAGCACCAGCGACATATGCGCCAGCGGCGCCAGGTCGCCGGAGGCGCCGACCGAGCCCTTCAGCGGGATATGCGGGTAGACCTCGGCGTTGACCAGGGCGATCAGCGCGTCGATCACCTTGCGGCGGATGCCGGAGAAGCCGCGCGCCAGGCTGTTGATCTTCAGCAGCATGATCAGGCGCACCATGGCATCGCTCAGCGGCTCGCCGATACCGGCAGCGTGGGACAGCACCAGCGAGCGCTGCAGCTTTTCCAGATCGGCGTTGGCGATGCGGGTCGAGGCCAGCAGGCCGAAACCGGTGTTGATGCCGTAGGCGGTGCGGCCCTCGGCGATGATCTGGTTGACGCAGGCGACGCTGGCCTCGATAGCCTCATGGGCGGCGGGGTCCAGACGCAGTTGCACGGGTGCCTGGTAGGCGGCGCGCAGGTCGGCCAGGGTCAGGTGGCCAGGGCGAACATGGAGAACGGACATGACTCTACTACCTCAACAGTCGATGGGGGCCAGCTGCTCGCGCAGCTCGGCCAGGGTACGGGGGTCGCGCAGCAGCTGGTAGCTGGCGCGGATATCCAGGTGCAGCGGGTGTTCTTCGGTGTAGTGGGCGATCCGTTCGCGCAGTTTCTGCCAGGCGCGTCCGGTGCCGGCGCCGAAAGGCCGGGCGGCGATGAAATCGAAGGCCTGAGCGGCCAGCAGATACTCGATGGCGAGCACCTGGAAAGCGTTGTCGAGCGCCTTGTCCAGCTTCAGCGCAGCGCTCTCGCCCAGGCTCAGGTGATCCTCTTGCAGGCCCGAGGTGAGGAAGTTGTCGGTCACCGCCGGCAGCGCCAGGCGCTTGTTGTCCGCCACCAGCGAGGCGGCGCTGTACTGAGCGATCATCTTCCCCGACTTGACCCCACCCTCGGCGGTGAGGAACGGCGGCAGGCTGTTGGCCTGCGGCGTCACCAGGCGGAAGACGCGGCGCTCGGCGATGCTGCTCCACTCGCACACGGCGATGGCCAGCAGGTCGCAGGCCATCGCCACCGATTCGCCGTGGGGGTTGGCCTGGGAGATGATCCGGTGGCCCTCGCCATGGCGCACCACCAGCGGGTTGTCGGTGGCCGAGTTGAGTTCGTCAACCACCTGCTGCGCGGCATGCCGCAACTGGTCGCGGCAGGCGCCGTGCACCTGGGGAATCGAACGCAGGCTCAAGGCATCCTGCAGGCGCTCGCCCTGAGTGAGCTCGAGCACCCGGCTGCCGTCCAGCAGACAGCGCAGATTGGCGGCGCTGCGCTGCATGCCGACATGCACCTTGCGCTGGATCGCGGCCGGGTCGATGGCATCGAGCTGGCAGCCGAGCGCCTCGAAACTCATCGCCGCGACGATATCGGCCCAGTCCGCCAGGGCATAGGCGTCGGCCAGGGCCAGGCAGGCCAGTCCGGTCATCGCCGGGGTGCCGTTGACCAGGCTCAGGCCGTCCTTGGGCCCCAGCGTCAGCGGCGCCAGGCCGATGGCTTGCAGTGCCTCGGCAGCGTCGAGGCGACGGCCGGCCAGATCCACCTCGCCGACACCGAGCAGGGCCAGGCCGATATGCGCCATGTGCGCGAGATAGCCGACCGAGCCCTGCGCCGGCACCACCGGCACCAGATCGTGGTTGAGCATCTGCAGCAGCCCCTCCACCACCTGACGGCTGATGCCCGAATGGCCATGGCTGTAGTTGACCACCGCGCAGCACATGATCGCCCGCACCTGCTCGGCGCGCAGCGGCTCGCCGATGCCACAGGCGTGGCTCATCAGGGTATGGCGGGACAGGCGCTGCAGCTCGTCAGCCGCCAACACCACGTTGCACAGCGCGCCCAGCCCGGTATTGATGCCGTAATGGGCCTTGCCGGAACCGGCCATGGCCAGGACCGCCGCGCGCGCCTCGTCGATACGCGCCCAGGCACTATCGGACAGGCGCAGCGGCTGGCGCTGGCGGGCCACGGCCACCACCTGCTGCCAGTCGGCCGCGCCGTCGCCGATGACGATTTCCGCCTGACTATTCATTGACCACTCCCGCCAGCGGCGCCGGCTCGTCGACTCGTTCGCCGTTCGGCTCGTGACGCTTGAAGATAAACACACGCGCTGCCGCGGCGACGATCAGGATGAACAGGAACAGCACGCTGAAACCACCGGCCGCGGCCAGGTACTTGATACCCTCGACGCCCTGCGCGCCGCCGCCGTAGGCGACCATGATGAAGGCGATGGCACCGATCGACAGGCCCCAGATCACCTTCTGCCGCTTCGGCGATTCCTCGTCCGCGCGGATGTCGTGGGTGCAGATCGAGGCGATGGTGGAGGTCATCGAGTCGGCCGCAGTGGCGAAGGAAATGATCAGGGTGAAGATCGCCAGCGGTACCAGGATCACCGCCAGCGGCAGGTGCTGGAGGAAGCCCCAGAGCCCGGCCACCGCACCGCTCTCGCTGACGATGCGCACCAGGTCGAGGGTGCCGTCGAGCTGCCATTTGATCGCCGAGCTGCCCCAGATGGCAAACCAGACGATGCCGAACAGCGACGGCAGGATCCAGTTGATCACCAGGAACTCACGCAGGGTGCGGCCGTAGGAGATGCGGGCGAGGAACAGCCCCATCAGCGGCGCGTAGGCGATCCAGATCGACCAGTCGTACATGGTCCACCAGGTCACCAGCGCCTCGCCGCCAGACTCCTTGGTGTCGAACGACCAGAGGAAGAAGTTGTTCAGCCAGTAGCCCAAGGAGGTGGTCGACAGGCTGAGGATGTAGCTGATCGGCCCGACCACCAGCAGGATGATCACGAAGGCGTAGAAGATGTAGGCATTGATCGACGACAGCAGGCGAATGCCGCGCTTGAGCCCCGACAGCGCCGAGGCGATGAAGATCGCCGCGATCACCAGAGTCAGCAGCAGCCAGGTCAGCGGCGTCGGGCGGATGCCGTACTGCGACTCGATGCCCGAGCTGATCAGCGCCAGGCCGGCGCCGAGCGACGAGGCCAGGCCGAGGGCGATGGCCAGCACCGCCACCACGTTGACCAGCGAGCGCACCAGCGGCCGCTGTTCGTGACGACCGATCACCGGAATCAGGGTCGAGGCGATGGAAAACGCCTGGCGGCGGTTGTAGTGCATGTAGCCGATCATCAGGCCGACCACCGAATACATGGCGTAGGGAATGAAGCTCCAGTTATGGAAGCAGCGCGCCAGGGCGAAGATCGCCGCCTCGGCGCTGCCGGGGGCGAAGGACTGGTTGCCGATCTCGCCGTAGACGTTGCCCAGGTAGATGATCGGCTCGTTGACCGAGTAGGTCACCACGCCGGTGGCGATGCCGCCGGTCAGCGCCATGGCGAAGGTGGTGGCCATGGAAAACGCCGGTTTGGCATGCGCCCCGCCCAGACGAATGTCGCCGGCCTTGGAGAAGAAGATGTAGGCGGTGACCGCCAGTGCCGAAATGGCCAACAGCTGATAGAGCCAGGCGAAATCGACCAGAGAGAAGTAGAAGATGCCCTTGGCCACCTTGACCAGGGCCTCGTTGTCGACCAGCCCCAGGACGACCGCGAGAAGAATGATGGTGAAGGCGGGGACGAACACCCCCACGTTCAGGCGCTTGCGGCTACTTGTATTCATTGTTGCCTGCCTTTGTTGGGAACAGCGTTAAGAAAGCTGCCGGTGCCGCGGACCTCTGCCGCCCGCGGCACCGGCGTTGCGCTCGATGCTCAGATCATCGGCAGCTTCAGGCCCTGTTCCTTGGCGCAGTCGATGGCGATCTGGTAGCCGGCGTCGGCATGACGCATCACGCCGGTGCCCGGATCGTTGGTCAGCACGCGGGCGATGCGCGCGGCGGCTTCGTCGGTGCCATCGCAGACGATGACCATGCCCGAATGCTGGGAGAAGCCCATGCCTACGCCGCCGCCATGGTGCAAGGACACCCAGGTCGCGCCGCTGGCGGTATTGAGCAGGGCGTTGAGCAGCGGCCAGTCGGACACGGCGTCGGAGCCGTCCTGCATCGCCTCGGTCTCGCGGTTGGGGCTGGACACCGAGCCGCTGTCCAGGTGGTCGCGACCGATCACGATAGGCGCGCTCAGTTCACCACTGCGCACCATCTCGTTGAAGGCCAGGCCGAGCTTGGCACGCAGGCCCAGACCGACCCAGCAGATACGCGCCGGCAGGCCCTGGAACGAGATACGTTCCCTGGCCATATCCAGCCAGCGGTGCAGGTGGGCATCGTCCGGGATCAGTTCCTTGACCTTGGCGTCGGTCTTGTAGATGTCCTCGGGGTTGCCGGACAGCGCCGCCCAGCGGAACGGGCCGATGCCGCGGCAGAACAGCGGGCGGATATAGGCCGGGACGAAGCCGGGGAAGTCGAAGGCGTTGGCCACGCCCTCCTCTTTCGCCATCTGGCGGATGTTGTTGCCATAGTCGAAGGTCGGCACGCCCATCTTCTGGAAGTCGAGCATGGCTTTGACGTGCACGGCCATGGACTGCTTGGCGGCCTTGACCACGCCCGCCGGATCGGTGGCTGCACGATCCTTGTATTCGGCCCAGGTCCAGCCGATCGGCAGGTAGCCGTTGAGCGGGTCGTGGGCGCTGGTCTGGTCGGTGACCATGTCCGGGCGCACGCCACGCTTGACCAGTTCCGGCAGGATCTCGGCGGCGTTGCCCAAGAGGGCAATGGAGATGGCCTTGCCTTCAGCGGTGTACTTGGCGATGCGCGCCAGGGCGTCGTCCAGATCAGTGGCCTGCTCGTCGACGTAACGGCTGCGCAGGCGGAAGTCGATGCTGCTCTGCTGGCATTCGATGTTCAGCGAGCAGGCGCCGGCCAGGGTAGCGGCCAGCGGCTGGGCGCCGCCCATGCCGCCCAGACCAGCGGTCAGCACCCAGCGGCCCTTCAGGTCACCGCCGTAGTGCTGGCGACCGGCTTCGACGAAGGTCTCGTAGGTGCCCTGGACGATGCCCTGGCTGCCGATGTAGATCCAGCTGCCGGCGGTCATCTGGCCGTACATGGCCAGGCCCTTGGCATCCAGCTCGTTGAAGTGCTCCCAGCTCGCCCAGTGCGGCACCAGGTTGGAGTTGGCGATCAGCACGCGCGGGGCGTTGCTGTGGGTCTTGAACACGCCGACCGGCTTGCCGGACTGCACCAGCAGGGTCTCGTCGTCGTTCAGCTCCTTGAGGGTCTCGACGATCGCATCAAAGCACTCCCAGTTGCGCGCGGCGCGGCCGATGCCGCCGTACACCACCAGCTCCTTGGGGTTCTCGGCCACGTCCGGGTCGAGGTTGTTCATCAGCATGCGCAGCGGCGCTTCGGTCAGCCAGCTCTTGGCGGTGAGCGTGGTGCCGCGCGGGGCGCGGATTTCGGTGTCGCGGAACTTGGTCATGTTGCGGGCTCCTGTGGGAACGGGTCAGTGGTGGGCGGTCAGAGCCAACCCAGAAATTGAGCGAGGTAGGCCAGCGGAATGGCCAACAGCAGGCTGAGCAAGGTGCGCTGCAGCCAGATCAGCAGCAGGTGGCCCAGGCTCAGGGGAATTCGCGTGGCCAGCACGCAGGGAATCGAGGCGGAGAGAAACAGCACGCTGCTGACCGAAACGATGGCGGTGACGAACTTCACCAGCACGTCGGCATCCTTGAGCAGCATCGCCGGCAGGAACATTTCCGCCAGGCCGGCGGAGATAGCGCGGGCCACCTGCATGGGTTCATCCAGGCCGAACAGCCAGGTCAGCGGGTAGAGCAGTACGCCGAGAGCATCGAACAGCGGGGTGTACTTGGCGGCGAGCAAGCCGAGCAGACCGACAGCGAGAATGCTTGGCAGGATGGCGGCAGTCATGCGCAGGCCATCGACGAAGGTTTCGCGCAGTGCCGAGCCCAGCGACGGCGCGTTGCTCGCCTGCTGCAGGCCGGCGCGCCAGGCGCTGCCCAGACGGCTGTCACCGGGTTGCAGTTGCGCCTCGGGCTTGGACTCGGATGGCAGACGTGACAGCGGATAGATGCGCGCGCTGATCGCGGTGACGGCGAATGTCACCGCCATGGCGCCCCAGAAATACAGGTTCCACTGGCCCATCAGGCCCAGGGTCTTGGCGATGATCACCATGAACGGTGCCGACACGGTGGAGAAACCGGTGGCGATGATCGCCGCCTCGCGCACGCTGTAATGGCCCTGCTGGTACATGCGGTCGGTGATCAGCAGGCCCACCGAGTAGCTGCCGACGAAGGATGCCACGGCGTCGATCGCCGACTTGCCCGGCGTGCGCCAGATCGGCCGCATCACCGGCTGCATCAGCACGCCGATCAGCTCCAGCAGGCCGAAGCCGATCAGGAACACCAACGCCAGCGAGCCCAGCGGCACGATCAGCGCCAGGCTGAGCACCAGCTTGTCGAACAAAAACGGCAGCATGCCCGGCTGATACAACGCCTGCGGGCCGAGCTGCAGCAGATAGGCGACGCCGATCAGCAGGCCGAACACCTTGAGCACGCTGAATACGCTATGGGTCAGGCTGCGCCGCCAACTGCCGTCGAGCCAAGGTGCCAGGGCGCCGTAAAGCATGAACAGCAGCGCCACGCCGATCACCAGCGGCCGCGCATGTAGCTGCAGGGCGCTGGCCGCATGGTCGAGAAGGATGGTCGAACGCCCGGCGATCTCGAACGGCACGAAGAACAGCAGCAGGCCGATCAGGCTGTAGCCCAGCAGACGGGCCAGCGCACGCGGGCGCGACACGCCGGCGCTCAGCGGCAGGGACTCAGACATGGCGCGGCTCCTGGCCGCGGCGGCGGGCGGTGGTGAACATCGTGGTTTCCTCGTAGTTGTTGTTGTGCGGGAAAGCGTCGGGCTTGCGTGCTCAGAGGCTGAGCAGGTGGATCAGCCGCGCCGCCACCTTGGCGGTGCGGTTGTCGATGTCGTGTTCGGGGTTGATCTCGGCCAGGTCGGCCAGGCGCAGCTTGCCGCTGGCCTTGAGCCGTTCGATCAGCGGCTCGAGCAGCTCCAGGCGCACCCCGCGCGCCGCCGGGGCGCTGACGCCGGGCGCCTCGCAGGCCGGCAGCACGTCGATATCGATGGTCAGGTAGAGCGCGTCGCAGCCGGCGGCGAAGGCGTCCAGCTCGGCGCCGATGGCATCCAGGGTCGACTCGCGAATTTCGTGATCCTCGCGCACCAGCACGTTCAGCTCGGCGGCGCGGGCGAACAGCGCGCGGGTGTTGCTGGCGCGGCTGACGCCCAGGCAGGCATAGCGGAACGGCCAGCCGCGCGCGGCGCACTGCTCGGCGATCTGCGCGAAGGGCGTGCCGGAGGAATGCACATGGGCCGGGTCGCGCAGATCGAAATGGGCGTCGAAGTTGACGATGCCGATCTTCGGGGCGTGATTGCCGGATAAATGCTCGGCCAGGCCCGACCAGCTGCCGAAGGCCACCTCGTGGCCGCCGCCGATCACCAGCGGCAGGTGGCCGGCATCCAGCAGCGCACAGACGTTGCGACCGAGGCGCGCCTGGGCCGCTTCCAGGTCGCCGTCCTCGCAGGTGACGTCACCGGCGTCATAGGCCGGCGCCTGGCGATGCCAGGCAAGGTTGGCCAGCGCCTTGCGCACACTAGACGGCGCGCCGGCGGCGCCGACACGGCCATGGTTGCGGCGCACACCCTCGTCGCAGGCGAAGCCGAGCAGGGCCAGGCCCGGCTCGCTGGCTTCGCTGAGCGCGCGGATGCGCTGGTGCCAGCGCGCGCTGTCGGTTTCGGGATCGGTGCGGCCGGTCCAGGCGCTCATGCAATGACGGTCAGCGTGCATAAACCACTTCTCCCTTGAAAACGCGCTGGCGCAGGCGCCCGGCCTGCACCGCATAGGCCAGTTCGGCCGGTTGCTGGATATCCCACAGGCACAGATCAGCAGGCGCGCCGACCTCGATCCGCCCCAGGTCGAGGCGGCCGAGGGCGCGGGCGGCCTGGGCGGTCATGCCGCTCAGCGCTTCGCGCGGGGTCAGCCGGAACAGGGTGCAGGCCAGGTTGGCCATCAGCGTGGGCATGCAGATCGGCGAGGTGCCGGGGTTGGCGTCGCTGGCCACGGCCATCGGTACGCCGTATTGGCGCAGCAGTTCGATGGGCGGCAGCTGGGTTTCGCGCAGCACGTGGAAGGCGCCGGGCAGCAGCACGGCAACGGTGCCGGCCTCGGCCATGGCGCGCACGCCGGCCTCGTCGAGGTATTCGATATGGTCGGCCGACAGCGCACCGTAACGCGCGGCCAGGGCGCTGCCACCCAGATTGGACAGCTGCTCGGCATGCGCCTTGATCGCCAGACCATGGGCCTTGGCCGCCTGATAGATGCGCTCGCACTGCGCCGGGGAGAAGCCGATGCCTTCGCAGAACACGTCCACTGCATCGGCCAAGCCTTCGGCGGCGGCGGCCGGAATCATCTCGTCGCAGACCAGGCTCACGTAATCGTCGGCGTGACCGGCGTATTCCGGCGGCAGCGCGTGGGCGCCGAGCAGCGTGGTGATCACCCGCACCGGGCGCAGCTGGCCGAGGCGACGGGCCACGCGCAGCATCTTCAGCTCATCGGCGACAGTCAGGCCGTAACCGGATTTGATCTCCACCGTGGTCACGCCATCGGCCAGCAGCGCATCGAGGCGCGGCAGGCTGGCGGCAATCAGCTCGTCCTCGCTGGCCGCACGAGTGGCGCGCACGCTGCTGAGGATGCCGCCGCCGGCGCGGGCGATCTCTTCGTAGCTGACGCCTTCCAGGCGCTGCTCGAACTCGCCGGCGCGGTTGCCGGCATAGACCAGGTGGGTATGGCAGTCGACCAGGCCGGGAGTCAGCACCCCGCCGCGACCGGCGCAGGTGGCGCCCTCGGCACGCGCCTCGTTGAACTCGCGCGCCGGCCACAGACCGGCGATGCGCCCGTCCTCGACCAGCACGGTCATCGCCTCGCTCAGCTGCACCAGGCCATCGAAGACCTGCACGTCACGCCACAGCTGTTTCGAAGTTGATTGCGTCGGCATGGGATTCTCCCTGCTTGTTTTGTATATACAATATGAGTGGTTCGATCGGCCGTCAAGCCATGTCGGCTTGCCTGACCAGATGGTCATCCGGCGGCGAGCGCTGTCCATTCAACGAGCGAAGCACCTGATATAGAGCCGATTCGCCTATGAGATAGAGACTGCGTGCCTACGCCATCGATAGCTGCCATTCGTCGATTCACGCATATGTATATACATTCGGAGAAAGCATGCCCTGCACCCTGCTCGACCTCGCCACCGCTCGCGTCATGCCCTGGAAGAACGGCGGCGGTGAAACCCTGGAACTGGCCATCGCGCCGGCGGGCGCCGGGCTGGAGGATTTCGCCTGGCGCATCAGCAGCGCGCGGGTCGGCGCGGCGGGCCCGTTCTCGGCCTTTGCTGGCGTCGATCGCAGCCTGGCGCTGCTGAGTGGCGCGGGGTTGCGCCTGCAGCGTGGCGACGGACGGATCGAGGAGCTGCACGCCGGCGGCGCGGTGGCGGCGTTTGCTGGCGAGGAGGCGATCACCGCGGAGCTGGTGGACGGCGCGGTCGGCGACCTCAATCTGATGACTCGCCGCGGCGCCTGGCGCCATCGCCTCGTCCCGCTACCGCTGCATGGGCAGCAGGAGGTGGAGAACGATGCCGAGGTGATGCTGCTCTGGTGTCAGGCTGGCGCGGGCATCGAATGCCGGCTGGCGAATGGCGAAAAGCGGCTATTGGAAATCGGCCAGGGGTTGCTGCTGGAAAGCCTGCCCGGCCCGCTTGTGCTGCATGCCCAGCAACCCGCCCTGCTCTATCTGGCCTGGCTGTGGCGCGAGACCAACGGTAGCTGAGCGGTCATCAAAACTTAACCCCGCGCCGCCAGCATCGAGCCATTGCTGCCACTAGGGAGAATGGCTGATGACCGCCAATGCCGATGCCTTGACCGTCGAACCCTCGCTGCCGGCCACGCGCCAGTGGCTGTCCTGGTTGCTGGTGGTGGCGCTGATCTACCTGCTGCTGGCCGGCGTTGGCGCCATCGGTGACGGCTTCAAGGCCGCCACCGGCAACAACGCCCGCGAACTGTTCGCCTTCGCCACCAACCCGCTGGTCGGCCTGATGATCGGCCTGGTGGCCACGGCACTGATCCAGAGTTCCAGCACGGTGACTTCGATCATCGTCGGCATGGTCGCCGGCGGCCTGCCGATTCCCATCGCCATTCCGCTGATCATGGGCGCCAATATCGGCACCTCGCTGACCAGCACCATCGTCAGCCTCGGCCATATTCGCAGCGGCGAGGAGTTCCGCCGTGCCTTCTCGGCAGCCACGGTGCACGACGCCTTCAACATCACCGCGGTGGCCATCATGCTGCCGCTGGAGCTGCTGTTCCAGCCATTGCAGCGTCTGTCCGAATCGCTCGCCGGCCTGCTGGTCAGCGATGCCAGCGTCGACATGAAGAGCGTCAACTTCATGAAAACCCTGCTGTCGCCGGCCTCCGACCTGCTCGCGGGCAGCGTCAGCTGGCTGCCCGGCGCCGTGTGGAGCGGCGTCGCGCTGATCCTGATCGGCGTGGCGATGATCCTGTTCGTGGTCACGGCCATCGGCAAGGTGCTGCGCAAGGTGATGGTCGGTCGCGCCAAGGACATCATGCATGCCAGCGTCGGCCGTGGGCCTATCTCGGGCATCGCTTCGGGCACAGTGATCACCGTGCTGGTACAGTCCTCCTCGACCACCACGGCGCTGATCGTGCCGCTGGCCGGCAGCGGCGTGTTCAGCCTCAAGCAGGTCTACCCCTTCACTCTCGGCACCAATATCGGCACCTGCGTCACCGCGCTGCTGGCTGCCACCGCGATCACTGGGCCGACCGCGGAGGTGGCCATGCAGATCGCCCTGGTGCACCTGCTGTTCAACCTGCTGGGCATCCTCATCATCTACGCCCTGCCCTTCCTGCGTGGTGTACCGCCGATGATCGCCGAGGGCCTGGCCACGCTGGCGCAGCGCAGCAAACTCTACGTGGCTGCCTATATCGCCGGCGTGTTCTTTGCCCTGCCCCTGCTGCTGATCGGCGCCAGCCAGATCTGAGCCCTGCCAAGGAGTTGCCATGAGACGCGAACAGAGTCGCCACGAAACCCAGCAGCGCATCCACGAGCTGCGCGAAACCCTCAACGAGCTGGAGACGCAACTGGCCGGGATGGAAGCGCAGGAGCAGGCCCAGCACCAGCAGATCGAGCACCTCGACGACTATATCGACGCCGTCGACACCAAGCTCAGCAGCCTGCAGCTGTTCTGGAATTCGCTGAAACAGGAATGGCGCAAGCCCAAGGCGTGATCCCATGACGACCCGACTCTCTCTCGCCAAGACCCTGCTCGGCGGCCTCGCCGTCAGCCTGCTCAGCGCCTGCGACGAGGCGCCACCGGTGACTTCGGCCGCGGCCGACCTGCGTATCGATGGCTCCAGCACGGTGTTTCCGTTGACCCGCGAGGCGGCGCGACGTTTTGAGCGCACGGCCGGGGGCAGCCGTATCGCCGTGGACTTCTCCGGCACCGCGGCCGGCTTTCGCCGCTTCTGCGCCGGCGAGACCGACATCAGCAACGCCTCGCGGGAAATCAATGCCGAAGAACTGGCCCAGTGTCAGGCCAACAGCATCGACTTTCGCGTCGTGCCGCTGGCCATGGACGCCATCGCCGTGGTGGTCAATCCGGCCAATACCTGGGTCGATGCCATCAGCGTCGAGGAGCTGAAGAAACTCTGGTCACCGACTGCCGAGAAGAAGCTCAACAGCTGGCGCGACCTGCGTCCGGACTGGCCGGATGAGCCCATCGTGCTGTTCGGCCGCGGCCAGGACTCCGGCACCTACGACGTGTTCACCCAGGCCATCGTCGGCACCACGCACAGCAGCCGGCAGGATTACCAGGCCAGCGAGGACGAGGAGTTTCTCGCCAAGTCCATCGCCGCGGAGCCCAATGCCCTGGGCTTCTTCGGTATCGGCGCCTACCACCGGCACTGGGACGAGCTGAAGCTGGTGGCCGTCGACGCCGGCAACGGCGCGGTCTTCCCCACCCTGGAGACGGTCGCGCAGAACCGCTACCAGCCGCTGACCCGGCCGCTGTTTCTCTACGTCAGCCAGCGCAGCCTGGCGGACAAGCCGCTGCTGGACAGCTTCCTGCGCCACTACCTGGACGGCCTGCCCGGCTGGATTCACTTCACCGGCTATATGCCGCTGGCCCGCGACAGCTACCGCAGCAGCCTGGAGGCCCTGAGCAAGACGCCCTGAGCGCCCGCTGGGCAGCGCGAGGCTGCCTGAACAGCAGCACGCGCGGCGCGACCCTCACCCATGGCCGCGGAGGCTAGTAGCGCGACGGCACCAGCATGCTGTCCGGCACCGGCATGCGCAGATAGTCCGGGTTGTAGACCCGTGCCGGCAGTTGCACCTGTGCCCGCGGCACCGTCTGGTAGGGAATCTGGCTGAGCAGATGGGCGATGCAGTTGAGCCGTGCGCGCTTCTTGTCGTCGGCCTCCACCACCCACCAGGGCGCCTCGGGGATATGGGTGCGCTCGAGCATCACTTCCTTGGCCTGGGTGTAGGCCTCCCAGCGTCGCCGCGACTCCAGGTCCATCGGGCTCAGTTTCCACTGCTTGAGCGGATCGTGAATGCGCGCCAGGAAGCGGCGGTTCTGCTCGTTGTCGGTGATGGAGAACCAGTACTTGATCAGCAGGATGCCGGAGCGCACCAGCATGCGTTCGAACTCCGGCACCGAGCGGAAGAACTCCTCGTACTCGGCATCGCTGCAAAAGCCCATGACCTTTTCGACGCCCGCGCGGTTGTACCAGCTGCGGTCGAACAGGACCATTTCCCCGGCGGCCGGCAGGTGCGGCACGTAACGCTGGAAGTACCACTGAGTGCGCTCACGGTCGTTAGGTGCCGGCAACGCCGCGACCCGGCAGATACGCGGGTTGAGGCGCTGGGTGACGCGCTTGATCACCCCGCCCTTGCCGGCGGCGTCGCGGCCCTCGAACAGCACCACCACCTTGAGGTGGTTGTGCACCACCCAGTCCTGCAGCTTGACCAACTCGCCTTGCAGACGCAGCAGCTCGGAGAAGTAGGTGCGCCGCGACAGATCGCCCGGTTGTAGCGGAACGCCGCCTTCGGCGCGGGCGATCAGGCCATCCATGCGCGCATCGTCCAGCTCCATTTCCAGTTCCTCGTCGAGGCTGTCCTGGAATTCGGCCTGCAGCAGTTGCTCGTAGGCCTGTAACGAACTGTGCATCTGATCGGTCATGACGGCTCCTCGCTGACTGGATTGCCCGGCTGGGTCACCCCAGGCTAGCGAGCCGCAATGACAGCGACGTGAACGGCAAAACCCGCCATGTAGGGTGCGCCGCGCGCACCGGGGGCTCACGGCGCGGCGCTTTACCGTAGCCCGGATGCAATCCGGGGAAGTGGACGATCTGCCCCGGATTGCATCCGGGCTACGAAGCGACGCGATATGGCATTCGTTGCACCTCGCACCAGAGGCCCGGAACGCAAAAGCCCCGGCACAAGGCCAGGGCTTTCGGGTGGTGCTCGAGCGTAGAACCTGTGCACGATCTCGCGAGCTAGAGCACTACAAGGCAAAAACAGGCGAGGAAGCGGAGTGTACTTTTGTACATGAGCATTCCGAG
>OGCL01002273.1_pt1 | contig 13840 bp, 14 predicted proteins | sample 1570041 | NCBI WGS metagenome assembly OGCL01 (sample SAMN06266162, study PRJEB24511) | hot springs metagenome | isolation source: Hot spring water | place: South Africa: Limpopo | collected 2015-06-22 | reverse complement strand
CAACTTGTTGTTTTTTCAAGGCCTTAGGCGGTTGGTTGAAAAATAGTCAGTTGTCGGCGAGGTAATCGGGCAGGGCGTCTGGGGCACTTGCCCAAAAATCATCAACAGAGTTATCCACAGCTTCTGTGGGCAACCTCGTCGCGCTCTGCGAGCAGCAACAGGTTGCGTGGGCTGAGCCGGTAATCGCAGAAGGTTCCCAGTCGGATCTCATAGCCTCGTTCGTGCAGATACAGCGCACGGTCGAGCAGCAGCCAGATCTCCAGGGGGCGACGGAACAGGTTGCGCAGCAGTTCGAGGTTGCGCACTGCAGCCAGCCGTTGCCAACCGCTTGCCTCCAGCGCCGCCCAGTCTTGATCGCCGGGCGGCGGCACTTCGCGCAGTGCCGCCAGGTCTCGGCAGAACGCGGCAAAGGGCTTGCTGAACCAGTCGCTGCTCAGCGAGGGCGTTGGCAGGTACTGATCGACGCCGCGCAGGCGGCGCTGCAGCAGATCGAAGGCCAGGCGCCAGGCCATCGACTGGTCGCGTTGGCGGCGCACTCGGGCGCCAGCGGTGACGGTTTCGCTCAGTGGCAGGCCCAGATCATCGCGTGACAGTATCAGGCGTGATGCCTTGGCGGCGTCCGACAGCGGCTGGTAATGCATGCCGGCGATACGGTTGTAGCAACAGGGTGCGACCGCCAGCTGCTCGCAGCCCTTGCGGCTGGCAAGCTGCAGCAGCCGCACGTGCAGCTCGCCACAGGCGTGCAGGGCTACCGGCGTGTGCTCCGCGAGCAGGCGTTCGCTGCAGTCCGGCGCGAGCACGTCCTGCTGCAGGTGCGCTGCGTTCAGTCGCAGTCGTGCGCTCATCGCTTGGCCCGATTCGACCAGGGCCGGGTCGTATTCCAGGCAGGTCAGTTGCTGACCGCCGTGGCTCAGCCAGCGTCCCAGATGGCCCTTGCCCGAGCACCAGTCGAGCCAGTGGCGAGGTGCCTGGGTGAATTGCAGGTGATTGGCGAAGGCCTGAATCTGCTCCAGCTTGCGTCCTGGCACATCGACCCCGAAGGAGTTCGGACGCTCGTCGAGCGCGGTTATCGGCAGCTCGCCAACGGTACCGAGTGCCCGTGCCTGTTCGGCCAGTTGGCGAAAGGGCGCGGGGGCGTCCAGTTCCCAGGGACTGCCATGGCTGGCCTCGGCCTGCTCCAGCGTGCGGCCACGCAACCAGCGGGCAAGCGCCGGCAGCTCGCTTTCCCAGGGCAATTGCAGGTGATGGAAGGGTCGTGGGCGCCACAGCGCCTGGTGTTCAAGCAGAAATGCATCCAGAAGCTGAAAGCGCGCGAGCAGGTCGTTGCTGGTGAGTATCGGCTCGGACATCTGTCTGCTTCCGGTTTGAGCCGGGCCGCCAATCTGGCGGCCCGCTCGCATCAACGGCCCTGGCAGGCGTCGACGCGCAGCCAGCGTTCCAGCAGGCGGAAGGCACGCACCAGAACGAAGGCGATGGCCAGGTAGAACAGGCCGGCGGCGAAGAAGATTTCCACCGGCAGGTAGGTGCGCGCGATGATGGTACGTGCCATGCCGGTCAGCTCCAGCAGCGTCACGGTGCTGGCCAGGGCGCTGGCCTTGAGCATCAGGATCACTTCGTTGCTGTAGGCCGGCAGGCCGATGCGCGCAGCGCGCGGCAGGACGATGTAGAACATGGTCTTGGCTCGCGACATGCCCAGGGCGCGCGCGGCTTCCACTTCACCGGGTGGCACGGCCTGAATGGCGCCGCGCAGGATTTCGGCGATATAGGCGGCGGTGTGCAGGGTCATGGTGATGATCGCGCACCAGTACGGCGAGCGCAGGTAGGGCCAGAGTGGGCCCTGGCGCACGGCGTCGAATTGCGCCAGGCCGTAGTAGACCAAAAACAGCTGCACCAGCAGCGGTGTGCCGCGGAAGAAGAAGATGTAGCCATACGGCAGGGCGCGCACGTACCAGTGCCGAGAAGCGCGGGCGATGCCCATGGGTAGGGCGAGGATCAGGCCGGCGACGACGGCGATGGCCACCAGCTCCAGGGTCAGCAGCGCACCTTCGGACAGGCGCGGCAGCCACTTGATGATCACTGCCCAGTTCAGGCTGGAGAGGCTCGTCCAGAGCGCCAGTGCGATGAGCACGCCTGCTGTGAGCCAGGCGATGATGGCGGCGTTCTTTCTCATGACGCGCTCCGGACGAAACCGCGGCTAGCGCGCTTCTCGAGGAAATGCAGGCCGATCATGGCGAGGATGGTCAGGCCCAGATAGATGAAGGCTGCAACCATATAGAAGGTGAAGGGCTCCTTGCTCGCGGTCACGGCGATCTGCGAGCGGCGCATGATTTCCTCGAGGCCGATCACCGAGACCAGCGCGGTGTCCTTCATCAGAATCATGAACAGGTTGCCCAGGCCGGGCAGGGCGATGCGCCACATCTGCGGCAGGATCAGCTTCCAGAGGATGCGCCCCTTGGACATGCCCAGGGCCATGCCGGCTTCGCGATGGCCCTTGGGGATGGCCAGGATGGCGCCGCGAAACACCTCGGTGGCGTAGGCGCCGAAGCACAGGCCGAGGGCGATGGTGCCCGCGGCGAAGGCGGAGAGCTCAAGGCTGGCGACGCCGAGCAGGTCGGCCAGGCTGCGCATCAGGCCGACCGTGCCGAAATAGATCAGCAGCACCCAGAGCAGTTCGGGCACGCCGCGCACGATGGTGGAATAGCTGCCGCCGAGCCACTGCAGCGGCTTGTACGGCGAAGTCTTGGCCAGCGCGCCGAGCAGGCCAAGCACCAGACCCACAGCCAGCGCGGACAGCGCCAGTTGGATGGTCATCAGGGTGCCGGCGGCCAGGGCGGGGCCGAATCCGTGGAGTTCGAAAATCATCGGAGGGCTCGGGCAATTGCGCCGCCCAATGGGCGGCGCAATGCCTTCAGGTCATCAATAGATGCTGAACGGGAAGTACTTGTCGTTGATCTGCTTGTAGGTGCCGTCTTCGATGATGGCCTGCAGAGCGGTGTTCAGCTTCTCGCGCAGCGGGTCGCCCTTGCGCACGGCGATGCCGATCTTGTCGTTGTCGAATACCGGGTCGCCCTTGAACTCGAAGTCCTTGCCAGCGTCGCTCTTGAGCCATTCCCAGTTGACGAAGGTGTCAGCCAGTACGCCGTCGAGACGACCGGAAGCCAGGTCGAGGTAGGCGTTTTCCTGGGTGTCATACAGCTTGATGTCGACCACCTTGTCCAGGTTGTCTTCCAGCCAGGTGCCGGCAATGGTGGCGCGCTGCGCACCGATCACCTTGCCTTTGAGGCTGCCGGCATCGGTCTTGAAGTCGGCCGATTTCGGTGCGATGAACTGCAGCTTGTTGGTGTAGTAGGGCTCGGTGAAGTCGACCGCTGCCTGACGCTCTTCGGTGATCGACATCGAAGCGATCAGGAAGTCGAATTTCTTGGCGTTCAGGGCCGGGATAATGCCATCCCAGTCAGAGGTGACCACTTCGCACTCGGCCTGCATCTTGGCGCACAGCGCCTGGCCGATTTCCACGTCGAAGCCGGTGACCTTGCCACTGGCGTCGATCAGGTTGAAGGGTGGGTAGGCGCCTTCGGTGCCGAGTTTCAGTTTGTCAGCTGCGACAGCGCTGGTGCCGAAAGCCAGGGTAGCGGCTGCGGCCAGCAGGATCTTCTTATAGTTCTGCATGCATGTTGCTCCGTGTTAGCGATTGCTGGACATGAATTGTTTACAGCGTGCCGAGTTGGGGTTGTCAAACACCTGGGCGGGTGGCCCCTGTTCCTCGACCAGGCCCTGGTGGAGAAACACCACCTCGCTGGAAACCTGGCGAGCGAAACTCATTTCATGGGTCACCAGCAGCATGGTGCGACCCTCGTCGGCAAGCGCGCGAATCACATTAAGCACTTCTTGTACCATCTCCGGGTCGAGCGCCGAAGTCGGCTCGTCGAACAGGATCACCTTCGGCTGCATGGCCAGGGTGCGGGCGATGGCCGCGCGTTGCTGCTGACCGCCGGAAAGCTGATTGGGGTAGACGTGACGTTTGTCGGCGATGCCGACCTTGGCCAGCAGCGCTTCGGCCACCTCGATGGCCTCGGCCTTGCTCTGACCCAGCACGCGGCGCGGCGCCTCGATGATGTTGTCGAGCACGCTCATGTGCGGCCACAGGTTGAAATTCTGGAAGACGAAACCGATCTCGCTGCGCAGGCGGTTGATCTGCCTGTTGTCGGCAGCAACCAGATCGCCGTTCTTCGCGGCCTTGAGCTTGAGCTCCTCGCCAGCGACGAAAATCTGACCCTTGTGCGGGTTTTCCAGCAGATTGATGCAGCGCAGGAAGGTGGACTTGCCGGAGCCGGAAGAGCCGAGAATGGAGATGACGTCGCCGTCTTTGGCCGTCAGGGAAATACCCTTGAGCACTTCAAGATCGCCGTAGCGTTTGTGCAGGTTGCGGATTTCCAGCGCGGGCGTCGCCTCGGCCATGGGGTGGTGTCCTCTTCTTCTTCGAATGCACTCCGGCGTACGGCGGGCCGTCCTGGCTGGCGGCCAAGCTAGCATAGCGTTTCCGTGACCGCCAAGCCGTTTGCCGGGCGATGGAGGGTCTCTGGGGCGCGGGTGTCGCCTGGCTGCAGTTGCTTGTCGCGCAGGCGAAATAATGGCACGGACAAATTGCCGGAGGCAGAAAGCAAAAAGCCCCAGCGCATGGCTGAGGCTCTTCGTTTGCTATTCATGGTGCCCAGGGACGGAATCGAACCGCCGAGACACCCGTAAAAGCCACAACCCCCGCACCGTCAGGGCTCTGGCTGCGCGTGAGGGCGCGGATTGTACGACAGCTTCGTACGAATTGCCTAGGTTGGCGCCAGCGCTCTGGAGATACGCCCGGTACGTATAGAGCGCGCTACCAATCGGTCTCCCTCCTGCGGCTATTTTTGGGGGAAAAATCCGACTGCCGATATAAATAAGGACGTTAGCTGCAATTCCCCCCTGCCCCCCCGGTTGCAGAAGTCTGCGACTCCACAACCGCCTTGAAGAAGTTCGTTACTTGGTGAAGGTCAGGCATATCGTCGCAGTGACGACCCCAGTAGTCGCCTATGTCGCGGAACAGGAGGTAGAGGTAAGGGTGATACTTCTTGTAGAAGTCGGTTAGATCAATTTCACCAATTCGTTCGTGGGTTACATGGGCACCGATCTTGTTGCGGGTTCTGCGGAGCTCTGTGGCGAAGGCGCTCGGTAGCGGCAGCAGCTTGGTGTAGTAGCCCAGGTCGTTCTCGTGGCTGGGGGCGCTTCCTCGCTTGATACGGTCTATACGGTTCTGGACGACCCGGCTGGCGTCCTCGTTCACGAGTGCGTCAAGGATATCCTCCCGTTTGGTCTCCATCTTCTCGGCGGTCTTGCGGCTTACTACATCGGTGTCACCATAGTCTCTTGCATGCAGGGCAATGAGGAACTCATACAGGTGAAGAACGAAGTAGGAGTAAGCGTTGTAGGCTCGGTACGCAGCCTCCTTGGTGTGTCCCGACAGGACAATCCCCGTCGCTGCCTGATGGAACAAGTCGAAAGCGTCCCGGCATCGAAGGTATTCATGCTTGATTGCCAGGCAGTGTTGAGCGTCTACAGGGCTGCTTGAGTCGAACTTCATTTGCCTTCCTTAGGTTGAGGTAGGGAGGGGGGCCGGCTTCACGACTGGCTCAGTATGGCTCAGGAAGTACACCTTATGACCCAAGCCCGGCGACCTCACGACGACACGGAGGAATGAGCCCTACAGAATGGATCAAATGTGTTGACATTCAATGATCCATCATGAATATTGTGAGCCTACATTCTGATCCGCACGGAGCGCCGCACCATGACCACCATCCTCGCCTACACCCGTGTCAGTAGCGACGGCCAGTCAGTCGAGGCTCAGCGCCACGCCATCGGACAACGCTACAAGATCAGCGACGATGGATGGTTCACCGACGAGGCCACCAGCGGCACCACCAAGGCCCTGGAGCGGACAGGCTTCAAGGCGCTGTTCACCTTCGCCAGGAAGGGCGACACCGTCATCGTCGCTGCCATCGACCGCTTGGGCCGCAACACCATCGACGTCCTGGAGACAGTCGAGGCACTGAAGGCCAAGGGCGTCACCGTCGTATCCATGCGTGAAGGCTTCGACCTATCAACGCCCACTGGCAAGCTCATGCTCACCCTGCTGGCCGGGGTCGCCGAGCTGGAGCGGGAGAACATCAAGGCCAGGCAAATGGCGGGGATCGAGAAGGCCAGGCAGGACGGTCGCAAGCTGGGCGCCCCCAAGCAGCACGACGACGCCGCTATCGCTTCCTGGAGAAAGGCGAACGGCGCAAGCATCCAGGCCACTGCCGACCACTGGGGCGTCTCTACGGCCACCGTGAAGCGCGCCTGTAGGGCACACCCAGTCGAGGCCTGAGCGCCACTCCAGCAGCAAGCCAGGCGGCTCTAGGAGCAGGCCACGACGAGCGCCTGACCAATGACCGCCGTCGACCTGGGCCACCCTCACGGCGCTCGTCCAGGTCTTTTACGGCCCCCCATTGGACAACCAGCCACAGCCCCTGCAGCCCCCCTGGCCATTTACGGCCACCCCAATGAACAACCAGCGCAAAGGCCTGCAGTAAATCGATTTTGATTTACGGCCATACATAGTAAGCCTGGGCGCATCGCTCCTCACTCCAGCCTCTGGAGAGCGCCCTCCACTACACCTCCCATCAACGACGACCACAACACACCCTGCCCGGAGCCTTCCAGGCGGGGCGCTTGCGTTCGCTCTATCACCAAGGACTTCGATCCAATGAACACCACCAAGCTTGTGCGGTTGAACCTGCACCTACGCCCCGACCACCTTGACCGACTGACCACCCTGGCCTGTGCGCTGGGTAAGAAGAAGTGCCGCGACACGCGCCTGGCTGAAGCCATGGAACTGGCCCTGACAGCGGGCTTGTCCTGGGAGGACGACGACCTCCTGGACTTGGCCCGTAGCGACCGGGAGGAGCCTCGCTGGCTCGCCCTCGGCCCCATCGTGCGGGCACGGTGAGGTAGGTCATGACGGGACGACTTCAATCCATCCCAATGGGCGCAGTTATCACCAATCCACGCTTGCAGAACCGCAACGCCGCCGCTCCCTGTCTCCAACACCGACTACCAATGACGGCGGCAACCATCGAGCACCTTGATGCGCTGAGGCTGGCCATCAAGCGTGGGGGGGTAGTCCCGCCTGTTCTGGTCGTGGAGGCCGAGGACAGCAAGCCAGGCCACTTCTACTTGGTGGACGGCTATCACCGCTACTGGGCGCACCAGCAGCTCGACCTAGAGGTCATCACGGCCAACGTTCTGGAGGGCAAGGGCTTTGCAGACGCCTTGGTCGCTGCTGGGCGCGCCAACAAAAACCACGGTCTTCGACTGACCAAAGACCAGAAGGTCGAGAACGCCTGGCGCAACCTGAACCTCCCCGAGACGGACTACTACCGCCGCCTCAACAAGACCCAGGCCGAGGCCGAGCTTGGCGTTGATCGGGAGACCGTCAAGAAGATGCGCCAGAAAGTCAGGCAGCGAGGTATTGCAGCGGGGTGCATCGACGCGAACCTCAACGGTAACGCTGCTGAAGAGGCCTTGCTGACCTACTGGAATGACCATCCTGCCCCCGACACCTGGAGGATGGCCAGGAGGGACGGCAGTACCGAGCGGAAGAACCCTGCCTGGCAGGAGAAGAAGGCCGCCCGAGCACTTGCCCAGGTGCTGGCTAATTTCGAGGCGGTCTACGGCGCCGAGGTCGCCAAGAAAGCTTTGAACGCGGTCGGCTTCCACCTGCACAACGTCAAGCCCAACGAAGGCATGACCAAAGTGCGTCGGGCTTTCTCTGTCTCCGCGCAGCCCATCCCGGACGAGGATGAAGCCAGCCTGTCGTCTGAGGAGATGGACGCCTTCCTGGAGTGGCAGCGCCTGCAGCCCTTCGACGCCCCGATACAGCCGCATTTCAACAACACCGACCACCAACTCCCTTCGGACTTTTGACGGGGGTCAGGTGGGTATCGTCAGGTGGGGCTCATACCCACTTGGCGCCAATCAAACTACAAGGACATTCATCCATGACCGGATACACCATCTACACCGACGGCGCCTGCACCAACAACGGCCAGGCCTATGCCAGGGCCGGCTGGGGCGCCTACCTCGTCAACCCTGAAGGCAAGACGCTGAAGCTCGCCGCCCCCGTTCCCCTGGAGCAGAAGCAGACCAACAACCGGGCCGAGCTGCTGGCGGCGGTCGAGGCCCTGCGGCGATGCACGAAGCCGGGGCCTATCACGCTGTACAGCGACTCACAGCTACTGGTCAAAGGCGCCAACGAATGGCTCCCCGGCTGGAAGGCCAAGGACTGGAAGAAAAGCGACAAGAAGCCCGTCGACCACCGCGACCTATGGGAGCAGATCGACCAGGTTCTCCAGGCCCGTGACGTCACGATGGTGTGGGTGGCAGGACACGCCGGTAACGCCGGGAACGAGTTGGCCGACACCTTGGCTAACCAGGGGGCAGCAGGGCAGCGGGTCTATGAGCTTGGGACGGTAGAGACAGTGGCGTAACCAGGCCTTCCAGAGAAGCCCAGGAGCGACGCTCCACCATCGTCCCCTGCATCCTATGCAGGCAGGCGCCAGCACCTCGCTACGGGGCTTGCTGGGGCCTTCCTGGGGGGCAACGATCTAAGCCCGCGTGTCCGTCCCCCTGGCGTTTTCAGGTGGGCAGCAGGCCAGCCATGCGGGCGATACTCGGGAACTTCTTCAGTTCCTCTGACATGCGGCTAATCGGGGCGTTGCCGTAGCTGTCCCCCACGTTCGACGCTGCGTGGCCGGTCAGCCAGTCATGTACTTCCTTTGGGATACCCACTTCACGACAGAGCGTCTTGAAGGCATGGCGGAACCCATGGGCCGGCTTGGCGGCGCTCTGGAGCTTCACCTCATCCTGCAGGTAGTTGTCCCAGGTCTTGCCGATTGCATGGCCGAGACCGTCTTTGTGCGGTTTCAGCTTTGGGAACAGGCGACCGCTGACGGGGACGCTGGCCCTGTAGTCGAGGAAGCCAAGGGCAAGGAGGTCATCGTGCAGCGGCACCCTGCGGCGGCTACTGACGGTCTTCAGCGACTTCCCGTCCCCTGGACGAATGGCGATGCACCACACACCGGACTCCGCGTCCTGTTCTACATCCGACACTAATAGCTGTGCGACCTCCTCACGGCGTGCGCCCGTGTAGGCCATGAGAATTGGGAGCCAGTAGAGGGCTTGGCCGTAGTCGGCGCGTTTGGGCGACCAAGCTGACTTGAACAGAGGGCTGGAGAAAATGGTGCTCAGATCCGTTCGGCTGTACCCCTTATCAGGTGCCTCCTTGTGGAGGGCGGCCTTTTTGATTGCGTTGCGAAGGTCGCGCAGCACTCCAGAGGCGGCTACCGGCTCCTCCTCCATGGCCTCCAGGCGTTCACAGGCGAATTTGAATATCGTCGACAGGGCGGCGAGCTTCTTGCGGATGGTCGCCAACTCCATGGTGGCGGCGCCTTGCTCAGCTTGAGCGCGCAATGCCTCCAAGGTCAGGCCAGGCTTCCAGCGGCCTTTAGGAAGCTGACCCAGAGTGACGCGGAAGTGGTGGATGGTGGACTTGGATACCTGTGACGCTGGAATGTCACCGACCACGAAGATCAGTCGCTGCATGCAGTCCGTGTATTCGGCGATGGTCTTCGATGGGTCGCCAAGGCCGGTGCTGTCCTGTTGTTTCGACTGCGTCCATTTGGCCGCGACTTCAGACAGGAGGAGCCCCTTACCGATACGGCTTTGCGGTGCGGCTTCCTGCGACAGAGGAAGCGAGGCGGCTGGTAGGGCAGGGGTGTAACGCCAGTCGCCATGGTGACGCTGGAGCGCGGTCTCACAGAGGGTTTGCCAGGCCTGGAAGAACTCCCGGCGCAGTGCGGTATAAACCAGAGATGACGGTGGAGGGGTTGCGTGTCCCACTGAGCGCACGGTTCGTTGGATGGCGTCCGCTATCAGGGGCTGGAGGCTGGGGGTGTTGAAATGAAGGCCTCCTAAAGCGTCTTCAGGCGTGGTCACTTCTCCACCCACGATGGCTAGGAAAAGTCGAGCCTGATCGGGGTCGCGTTCCCATGTTGCCATTTCAGCGGCGGCCCAGCGGTCGGCCAGTTTCGGGGCGTCGGACTGAAGTAGGGTGGATTCGCCCTTGAGTGACGAACGTGCTTGGGTCAGGGCGGCTTCACACCGGGCGGACTCGGCGGCGAACAGCGGGCGGGCTTCAGCTAGGGACTTGGTTCCGAGGGAGACCTTCCACTCGCGTCCGCGCCCTATCAGGGGACGAAGGGGCTCGGGGATGCTCTTGCGGTAGTAGTAGGTCCCGGTCTTCGGGCACTGGAACGGCTGCGGCATGGCACCCACTTTGTGCGCCTCCTTTGTACGACCATGAGGGCGCAGCGTGGAGGTCTAGAAACAGAAAACCCCCGGCACCAGTGGCATCGGGGGTTTCGGTATTCATGGTGCCCAGGGACGGAATCGAACCGCCGACACGGGGATTTTCAATCCCCTGCTCTACCAACTGAGCTACCTGGGCCAACGGGGCGCTATTAGACGGATTTGAAGGATCAGTGTCAAGCGCGGGTTTGAAAAATATTTAATTATTTCGGGCGCTTAGGTTCGTGAGGGGGAGGGCGCGCCGTGCGCACCGCTATCGAGAGCCTGACGGCTGGTGTGCAGGGTTACCAGTCCTTATCGCGGCTAAAGCCCCTCCCACAAGCATTCTTATTCGCTTGGCGGTACGTAGCCTTCGGCCTGGGCGTATTCCTCGCCAGAGAGGAACTTGTCCATCTCGGCTTGCAGGAATTTACGGTCCTCGGCGTTCATCATGTTCAGGCGACGCTCGTTGATCAGCATGGTCTGGTGCTTCTGCCACTCGTCCCAGGCCTGCTTGGAAACGTTGGTGAAGATGTCTTCGCCTTTGGGGCCGGGGTAGGGCGCGCGATCCAGGCCGGGCAGTTCCTGTTTGTATTTGCGGCACTGTACGGTGCGGGTCATGTCGGTTCTCCAGCGGTAATGGCTTGCGCCGCGCGTTTCAGCAGCTTCTTCACCGGGGCGGCAAGCCCCAGGCGCGGCGGGGTGGCGAGGTTATACCAGAGCCAGTCGGCCTCGGCCACGCGGCCCGGCTGTTCGGTTGCCTCGATCAGCCAGGGTTCGATGGCCAGCTGGAAGTGGCTGAAGGTGTGGGTCAGGCCTTCCAGCTCGCGGCGTTCGCCGAGTGCGAGCTGTTGCTGCTGGGCGAGGTCTGCGAGTTGGGCGAGATCGTCCAGCTCCGGCAGGCTCCACAGTCCGCCCCATAGCCCGGTTGAGGGGCGGCGATAGAGCAGGATGTCGCCTGCGGCGTTGACCAGCAGCGGCATCAGCGTGCGTTTCTGCGGCAGAGCTTTGCGCGGCTTGGAGACCGGGTAGCGGATTTCCAGGCCAAGCAGGTGCGCCTGACAGCCGCTGCGCACCGGGCACAGCAGGCAGGTGGGTTTGCTGCGCGTGCAGAGGGTGGCGCCGAGGTCCATCATCGCCTGGGTGTAGTGGTTGACCCGTTCGTGCGGGGTGAAGCGCTCGGCGACATCCCACAGCTGTTTGGCCACTTTCGGCTCGCCGGGATAGCCCTCCTGTGCCACATAGCGCGCCAGCACGCGCTTGACGTTGCCGTCGAGGATCGGCGCACGTACGCCCATGCTCAGGCTGGCGATGGCGCCGGCGGTGGAGCGACCAATGCCGGGCAGTTCGCTGAGCGCCTCTACGCTGCGCGGGAACTCGCCACCGTGCTCGCGCATGACGATCTGCGCGGTCTTCTGCAGGTTGCGCGCGCGGGTGTAGTAACCCAGGCCGGTCCACAGGTGCAGCACTTCGTCTTCCGGCGCTTCGGCCAGGTCCTTCACGGTCGGCAGCGCGGCCATGAAGCGATCGAAGTAGCCGAGTACGGTGCTGACCTGGGTCTGCTGCAGCATGATTTCCGACACCCAGACGCGATACGGGGTGATGTTCTGCTGCCAGGGCAGATCCTTGCGCCCGTGCTGGTCGTACCAGGCCAGCACGGCGCCATTGAACTGCTCGGGGCTCATCGGTTGAACAGGCCCTTGAGTGCGTCTTTCAGATCCGGGCTGACCTTGTCGCCGAGCTTCTCTTCCAGCTTCTCGGTCAGCTTGTTGCCGGCCAGGCGTGCGGCGATCTTGCCGAGGCCATCCTGATCCAGGCGGCAGGCCTTGGCGCCGAGCTCCAGCGGGCCGCGACAGCGCAGCGGCCATTCGATGCCGACGTAGCGCTCGTTGACCTGGCAGGCCGGGTCCGGCATTTCGCGCTGGTCGCCTTCCAGGGTGATACCCACCTTGTAGTCGAGGCCGAGCACACGCAGGTCGAGGTCGCCGTTGCCGCTGACTGCCAGGCCCGGCACCTGGGCCTTGAGGTCCGGGTTATGGGCGATGCCATCGCGCGCGCTGAGGCTGCCCTTGAGCTCGCGGAAGGGGGTGTCCTTGCCGGTTGGCGGGTTGCTCAGCGCCTTGCGGTTGAGGGTGGCGATGCCGCGGCACAGTTGCTGTTCGAGGTTGGCATCGACCAGCACGCCGTCGTTGAGGACGAAGCTGGCGTTGCCGTTGAGCGCTTCGATCCAGGCCTTCTGGCTGTTGCCGCGGGTGTTGAATTTGGCCTCCAGGTCGAGCTGGCCCTTGATCGGCGAGGGCTGGTCATCCTTCTTCAGTAGCGGCTCCAGCGGCATGCGGCTGAGGCGCTGTTCCAGGCTCAGCATCGGCTCGGCCTGGCGCACGTCGATGCGTCCGCTGCTGACGAAGCTGCCGCCCTGCAGTTTGCCGCGCGCCTCTTCCACGGTGATCAGGCCGCCACGGCCATTGGCCTTGAGATTGACGTCGCTGAGCTGATGCTTGTCGTAGGTGAGCTGGGCGAGGCTGAGCGCCAGTTGCAGGTCGAGTTTGCGCAACTGATCCACCGGCAGCACTTTGTCGTCGCTCCAGGCCTGCTGGGTGGGTTTGTTGGGCAGTGGGGTGGAGCCGTCCTTGCCGGCACCGGCGATGCTGTCCTTGACCTCGGCCTTGCGCGCTGCAGCGGCGCTGTCCTGGGTTTTGGGCGGCAGGTAGCGGTTCAGGTCGAGCTTGTCGCCCTTGAGGTCAGCGCGCAGGGCCTGCTTGGCAAAGTCGCTCACGCCGAGGTTGCCGCTGAAGGTGCTGCCGTCGAGCTTGAGGTTGAGCTCTTCGAGCATCATGCCCTTGCTGGAACCGTTCAGGCGGCTGACCAGTTCGAACTGGCTGAGGCTATCGCTGGCCTGCATGGCCGGCAGTTCGACGCCGACACCTTCGAGGAATTCACGCAGGTTGAGCGAGGCGATGGACAGGCCGCCGGAGATCTTGGCGTCCTTGTCCAGCTCACGTGCCTTGATCTCGCCGAGGGCGCGCAATTGGTTGGCAGAGAGCTTGAGGCCGTTCCACTCGGCGACGTTGGCGGCCAGGTCGACCAGCAACTGGCCCTGAGCGGAGAAATTGAGGGTCTTGCCCTTGAGTGGCTCGCCCGAGGCTTCGCCGGCCAGTTTCAGGTCTTCGAACTGATAGCGCTTGAGCGCGCGGTCGAAACGTAGCTGGCCTTCAATCTCGCTGCGTGCACGCAGCACTGGCTGGTTGGTGCCGAAGAAGGCACTGAGCTTGACCGGGATACTGGCGCCTTCGCGGATGGCGCCGGTTTTCAGCTCGATATTCTCGACGGTGAATTGCTGGCCTTTCTGCGCGTCGCTGTAGTCGATGCGCGAGTTGCTCAGGGTCAGGCTGTCGATATCCAGCTTGACCGGCTGGCCGGC
>OGCL01002272.1_pt1 | contig 13841 bp, 13 predicted proteins | sample 1570041 | NCBI WGS metagenome assembly OGCL01 (sample SAMN06266162, study PRJEB24511) | hot springs metagenome | isolation source: Hot spring water | place: South Africa: Limpopo | collected 2015-06-22 | reverse complement strand
CCAAGAGGGAATAGACGGAAGTGAGTTTCATTGATACTTAAAATAGGTGTGACAGGTGCCTTCGATCGAGACCATACAGGGACCGATCGGATTTTCAGGATGGCAGGCCTTTTTAAATAACCGACATTCGAGAGGGGTTTTGATTCCCTGAAGGACTTCACCGCAGAGACACTCAGGATGTTCTTTGGGTGGTTCCACGACCACCTCAAACCTCCTTGCATCCATTGCCTGAAAAGGTTCCCTGAACCGATATCCGCTTTCCGGAATCCTTCCGATTCCCCTCCAGTTGCCATCTGCTTTTTTAAAAACGGTTTCTATTTTTTCCATCGCCAATGGGTTTCCCTCTTTCTTCACAATTCTCTTATATTGAATCTCAACACTCGGCCGATTTTCTTCGATCTGTTTGACCAGCATCCAGATTCCCTGAAGGATGTCCAGTGGCTCAAAGCCTGTGATGACGGCTGGAATTGAGAACTCTTCTGAAATAAACTGATAAGGACCTGTTCCGAGGATGGCGCTCACATGGCCGGGGAGGATCAGCCCGTTAATCTTCACCTGCCTCGATTGTAACAAAGCATAGAGAGCAGGGGGAATTCGCTTCTGACTGTTTAAGAAGAAGAGGTTTTGAATCCCTTCCTGCCGCGCATGAAGGATGGCGACGGCGATTGTTGGAGAAGTGGTCTCAAAACCGATGGCAAAAAAGACGACCTTCTTCTCAGGATTTTCCTTTGCAATCCTTAATGCCTCAAGAGAGGAGTAGATGATCCGGATGTCTCTTCCCTCTGCCTTCTCCACCTGGAGGCTTGAAGTAGAGCCCGGAACTTTCATCATATCGCCGAAAGTCGTCAGGATCACATCTTCCTGTCGGCAGAGAGCGATGGCAAAATCAATATCGCTATTGGGTGTGACACAGACCGGGCAACCCGGACCGGAGATCAGTTTAATATGGTCGGGGAGAAGTCCCCTGATTCCGTAACGGAAGATGGAAACGGTATGGGTCCCGCAGACCTCCATCAACTGAAGGGAGCTTGAGGAAGATTTTTTGATCTTTTCGATCAAGCCTTTGGCAATTTCTTGATCTCGAAATTCATCAATAAATTTCATATTGCTTCCGCCATCTTTTGAAGAAGGGCAAGGGTCTCTTTCGCATCTTCCTCATCCACTTTCTGAATGGCGAAGCCTGTATGGATGAGGACATACTCTCCTACGGAGACATCGGGGCAGAGGTCGAGAGAGATTTCCCTTAAGAAACCTCCGACATCTACCTTCGCCATGGTTTTTTCAATCTCTAATATTTTCCCTGGAACTCCTAAGCACATTGGAATAACCTCATATGAGCGACCACCGCCTGCCCGAGAGAGATTCCACCGTCATTGGTGGGAACGAGATGATGGGTATAGACTTCAAATTTAGATTCTTTTAATTCCCCGGTCACCTGGGAAAGAAGAAGCGTATTCTGAAAGACCCCTCCACTCAGAACGACACGATTCAGGCCTTCCCTACTGCGGATGATTTTACACGTGTCGGTGATGAGGCGAGAAATAGTTTGATGAAATTTTCCTGAGATCTCTGGAGTGGGGAGTCCTTCCTCTAAATCATAGATGATTTCTCTTATCGTTTCCGAAAGATCAATCCACATCGTTCCTTCTTCTTTGTGAACGATATGGAATGAATACGACCCCCTCACCGCCTCATCCGCGATCATTTCCAATTCGATGGCGGCTTGGCCTTCATAGTTGGCATGGTCTCTTATTGACAAAAGGGATGAGACCGCATCAAAAAGTCTTCCCATGCTTGAGGTAAGAGGAGTATTTAACCTCCTCTGGATGGCCGTCTTTAAAATATCCCATTTTTTTAGATCAATTCTTTTTAGGAAATCAATCTTTAGATTTGACCACTCTCCCCCAAAAGCCTCCTCCAGATAAGCCATAGCCATGCGCCAAGGCTCTTTGATCGCCATGGTGCCACCGGGCATGGGTACTGGTTTTAAATGGGCGATGCGGACAAAATCTTTCCTGTCCGCTTTTAAGAATTCTCCTCCCCAGATCGTTTGATCCGTTCCGAAACCGGTTCCGTCAAAGGCCACTCCGATTACCTCTCCTTCGATCCCATTTTCTACCATACAGCTTACAATATGAGCGTGGTGGTGCTGAACTCCAACTTTAGGAAGATCAGGAAGAGAAAGCGCATATTTTGTAGAGAGATAGTCCGGATGAAGATCATAGGCCACAGCTTTGGGTTCGATGTAGAAGAGTTTCTTAACGTGTTCGATCCCCTCCTCAAAAGAGGCGAGCGTCTCAATATTCTCCAGATCGCCAATATGGTGGCTCAAGAAGGCATAGCGGTCTCGTGTCAGGCAGAACGTGTTTTTGAGTTCTCCTCCGCAAGCAAGAATCTGTTCAATGGGAAAGGAGAGCTTAATGGGGAAGGGAACATAACCTCTGGATCTCCGAAGAATGTAAGGTTTGGCATCAACGACCCTTGTGACTGAATCATCGCATCGGATATGGATGTCCCGATTGTGAAAGAGGAAATAGTCTGCAATCTTTGAGAGGCGACGGAAGGCTTCCTCGTTTTTGTAGCAGATGGGTTCATCACTTATGTTGCCACTTGTCATCACCAGAGTTTTTAAAGCCCCCTGGAGCAGAAGATGATGAAGAGGAGAATAGGGGAGCATGACGCCAAGGGTATGCTGATAGGGAGCGACTGCAGGAGCGATTTCCCCCCCTTTTTTTCTTTTGAGTATGACAATGGGTCGTGCCGTGCTCAGCAAAAGCCTTTCTTCTTCAAGGCTTAACTCACAGTGTCTCCGGATTTCCTCTATATCTTGACACATTACCGCAAAGGGTTTATCCTCCCGGTACTTCCGGGATCGTAATGTGGAAACCGCTTCTTGATTTTTTGCATCACAGGCGAGATGGAAGCCTCCTAATCCTTTGATGGCCACAATTTGTCCCTTTTCAAGAAGGGCGAGGGTCTCCTCTATGGGATCGCCAGAGATTTCTTTCCCTTCTCTATCGACTAAACGTAAAGAAGGGCCACAAGTAGGGCAGGCATTGGGCTGGGCATGAAACCGCCGATCCGATGGGTTTTCATATTCGGATTGGCAATGAGAACACATCTGGAAAGGTTCCATAGTCGTCTTTGGCCGGTCATAGGGGATATCCTTGATGATAGTGAATCGTGGACCGCACAGGGTGCAGTTGATAAAGGGATAACGGTAACGAAAATTTTGAGGGGAGAAGAGTTCTGAAAAACATTGATCGCAGGTTGCTACATCAGGCGAGATGAGGACAAATTTATCCTTTGCTTCTTCACTTTTTCTGATTTCAAAGAGGTGATAGCCTATAGGTTCGAGGTAGTTAACCTGAAAAGTCTCGATTCGTGAAAGGGGAGGAGCCAATTTGGGGATCTCCTGAATGAATCGGTCAAGGTTTCCATCCTCTCCTTCAGCATCAATAAAGACTCCCTGCTCATTATTGAGCACCCATCCTTTCAGGGAATGTTTTTGGGATAGGTTATAAATGAATGGCCTAAACCCAATTCCTTGGACGATCCCTGTAATACCGATCTGTGCTCTTTTCATCATTAAATTATTAACATTCTTTCAAGACCGCATCAATAATTTTTGGTATGGTGGCTTTAACTTCGTCGCTTAATTCCATTCCCCAATCGAAAATTTTGGGTTCAATCCCAAAGATCACTGTTTCCACCTCATATCCCATCTTTTTAGCCATACCCAGAGATTCCAGCAAACCGATTTCATGGAGTGAGATCGGTTTCTCGCCTTTAGGGATAAGGTCTTCGGGTTTACATTTATAAACTGTACCTATCTCTCCACCTGCCTTCATTGCGTCGATGACAATCATCTTTTTTACGCCTTCAAGATAGGAAGGTAGATCCATCGTGAAGGTACCAATATCCAGCAGTTCGATATGGGCAGGCAGTGGCATCTTTTTCATCTCCTCAATGACATGGACACCAATGCCTTCATCTTTATAAAGAAGGTTTCCCATCCCGACGATTAAAGTTTTTTCTGCCATTGCCACTTTATAAAATAGAGAGGCTGCTTGGGCAGACCCGAGCAGCCTCAATGGTCGATTTCTACTGAATGAGATTTAAATCACTTTGAACTCATAGGCTTTCTTGGTGTCGGCGTGCAGCACGTGCACAGCACAACCCAGTCAGGGATCAAAAGCACGGACGATCCTGACGATATTAAATGGATTTTTCACATCCTTCACCGGCGTGCCAACCAGCGCCTGTTCGATGGGTCCCAATTGTCCTTTGTCATCCCGTGGACCAGCATTCCAGATGGTGGCACTGCAGACCTGATAATTATCAATCTTATGATCCTTAATCGTAATCCAGTGTCCAAGTGCGCCTCTTGGGGCTTCGCTAAAACCGAAGCCTGTCGCTTCCTTTGGAATGTCGGCCTTTTTAAAGGAAGGCGCTCCAGGTTTGAGCTCCATGATCCATTTATCCATAGCATCAGCGACTAACTTACACTCTTCCGCCCTTGCTGCAATCCTTCCCATAATCGAAAATGCTTTATCTCCGAGGTCTCTGAAACGGATCTCTTTCTTTGCATCCACCCCTAAGAATTTATTGGCATTCTTGCTCAGGACAGGATTGGTCACCCACATTCTGGCAAGAGGGCCTGCCTCATGGGGTAGGTCCCGATACCTTGGAGCCTTAACATAGGAGTAGCCGGTCTTCTTATCCGGAGCAGGGACGGTCATTCCTTTGCCCGGATGAAGTCCGGTGGTTTTGTCATCATACCAGGAATATTTGACATACTCTTTAATCTGGGTCTGATCAAATGGGAGATCTTTGCCTCCGGTATAAGATCCCGGTTTAAGCAAAAAGTTCTTTTCATCATCGTCCAGTGGGAAAACTCCAAAGGAGACAAGGTTTTTACAGCCTGCTCCGACCTCGAAGAGGTCTTTATAGGCTCCAGCCACAAGATAGGCCGTTGGGAGATAGGTATCGTCTATAAAATCTCTAATTTCCTTCAGTCTCCACTTAAAAGAGACCATCTTGTCCACTGTTGGAACCTCTGTAGCTCCTCCGACCACCATCCCGTAAACGTGAGGGGTTCTTCCACCAAATAGGGCGACCATCTGGTGACATTTCTGCCGGATGTCAAGGGCCTTGATATACTGGTCCACTGCCACCTTGTTCGTCTTTGGATCGAGGCGATAATCGCCTTCGTAACGCGGAATGAAAGGTTCTGTATTAGGACCTTTGACATAGTCGAGCGCAGCCAGGTGGTAGAAGTGAAGGATATGTGACATCAGGTAGTCCGCTCCAAAGATGAGATTCCTGATGATTCTCCCATTGGTCGGTGGTTTCACCTTAAAGGCATTATCAAGGCAGCGGACCGATGCAGTTCCATGAGCTGTCGGGCAGACCCCGCAGATTCGCTGAACAATCTGAGAGGCATCCCGTGGGTCTCTTCCGACAAGGATGTTTTCAAAACCCCTGAATAGCGTCCCCCAGGATTTGGCGTCCTTCACTTTTCCCCCATCTATATCTACCTCAATTTTGAGGTGTCCTTCTATTCGAGTAATCGGATCAATATATAATTTGGTCATTCAATATCACCTCCCTTCCTAACCTGTGGTCTTTTCATAAAAGGGTGCAAATCGGTCGGGATAACCCGGTTCCGTGCAACCCAGACAGAGCGAGTTGTGGATACACCAGTTGACATTATTGTTCCAACCTCTTTTCCAACAATCGGCAAACGATTCGGGTCCCTTGCAGCCCAATTCCACCCGACATCCTTCTTCAGAAAAGAATTTGGCGAACTTCTTCTCCTCGTAATAGGAGCGATAGGGACAGTTGTCATGAACGTTCGTTCCAAAGAAGAGTTTAGGCCTGCCGTCAGAATCGAGTTCTGGAATTCCGAAGAGCAGAACATGAGCGATCGTACCGACCATCCAGTCAGGATGTGGCGGACAACCAGGAATGTTGATCACCGGTGTCTTGATCCCATTATCCTTAAAAAATTCCATCACCCCTTTTGAGTCCGTGGGATTGGGTTTACCTGCCGGAATTCCGCCATATGCTCCGCACTGGCCGAGTGCAAGAACAGCGGCTGCTTTTGTCCCAAGATCTTTCATCATTTCCACAAAGGTAACATCCTTTCCCTTCAATTTTCCCGGCGTACAATATTTCCCACCTGCACCCGTGGCGATCGATCCCTCAACCGCGAGGTAGAACTTGCCCTTATACTTGTCGGCGGTTGCGAAGAGATAATCGAATGCTTTTTCTCCAGCAGAGGCCATTACCGTGGGGTGGTATTTGAGGCTGATGATCTTTAAAAGCACTTCTGCGATGTTCGGATGGACTGTATTGAGCAGCGATACAGAGCAACCTGTGCAACCACTTCCCTGAACCCAGACCACAGGTGGATTTCCTGCGGCAGCCTTCTCCATGGCAGCCACGATCTCCGGAATGAGGCTTCCGGATACGCTAATGGCCGCCCCTGTTGCCCCACAGAGTTTTAGAAATTGCCTTCTCGAAATAGACATCGTTTAATCACCCCTTTCCTAAAAAGTATTTTTTTAATTCGAAGATTATTCGGAGAATCGAAACAGGAAACCACCTCCTTCCAAAAGATATTTTATTGAATATACCTGTAATCAAAGTTGGGTGGTCAGGAACGATAAAGTGTCTGGACTTCGTTGAAACCACCCTTTTCGGATCCGAACGTTTTGTAGATAGCAATATCCTTATTCGGAAAAATGGGAATCGGAACATCTGTTGCATTTTCTAATTGTTGAACTTTGCAAAGAAAGTTTCCCACTCCGATTCCAATCAATTTGATCTTCCTCTTTAGGGATAGGTTATTTTCAATGGGATGGCGTAAATTTTTCAATACAGTAGGGCTGTCGCTAAAACGATTAAAACCCTTTTCGCCCTCTCATTTCTTCTCCTATAGGTTCATCAGCAGATTGTCCCAGTAAACCTTCCATTTCTCAGCGTTGAGTATGGGCAGGGCATAATCCGCATTGGGATGGCTATGGCGACAGAGAGCCATCGTTTTGAGATGGGGGGCAAAATGCTTGAGCGTGGAAAGCCCCTGCTCCCCTAAATCACACCGGACGCCTGAGAAAATGACCAGGTCATGATTTCCCTCTTTTCTTACCCCTTTCCAATCCCGGAATTTAAGATGGTGAATGATCTCAATGATGTCGTAAACGCTATCTGGAATGGTTCCCAACTCCAGCGCCTTCTTCTTGACATGGGCCGTGGTGCAGACGGGGATTCCTGCTTTTTTGGCCAACCCCAGGCAATATTCCAGGTGCAATTTGTCTCCGACAAAATGTTCAATGGCCCGCGCTCCTATGACCAGAAGAGGCCGGACTGCCTTTCGAATCAAGTCGGCGCATGTCTTTGGATCTTCAATGACTTTTGCTCCCTTTATTCCGGTCAGGACGTTGACCCGAAAGAAGGGAACCCTCATCGCTTCAGCCATTCTTCCTTTCTCCCGCCAATCTTTCATAGGCCTCAAGATATTTCTCTCTTGTCCTACGAACCACATCTTCTGGCAGGTCAGGTGCTGGAGGAGTTTTATTCCAGTTTATGGAGAGGAGGTAGTCCCTTAAAAACTGCTTATCAAAACTTTTTTGGGAGCCTCCGGGGCAATACTCATTCTTGGGCCAAAATCTTGAAGAGTCCGGAGTGAGAAGTTCATCGATCAGCATCAATTTTCCATCCTTCATCCCAAATTCCATCTTGGTATCGGCAATCAGAATCCCTCTTTCCTCTGCATAGTCACGGGCTTTGATATATATTTCAATGGAGAGGGTCCTTAATTGCTTTGCTATTTCTTTTCCGACAATCCTTTCCATTTCTTCATAGGTGATATTTACATCGTGAAACCCCTGTTCTGCTTTCGTGGAAGGAGTGAAGATGGGTTCTGTCAATTTATCAGATTCCTTTAACCCCTGAGGAAGTGGAATACCGCAAACAGCCCCCGTCTTCCGATATTCCTCCCATCCCGATCCAGAAAGATATCCTCTCACAATACACTCTATCGGAAGCACTTCTGTCTTGACGACGAGCATGGATCGGTTTTCCAAGGTCTCCCTATATGGATGACATTCTTTTGGAAAATCCTTGACATCAAAGGAAAGCACATGGTTGGGCATAATCTCTTTGGTGAACTCAAACCAAAATTTCGAAAGTTGCGTTAGGATTCTTCCTTTATCCGGGATTGGATTCGGCATAACCACATCGAAGGCGGAGATTCGGTCCGTAGCAACGATCAAGAGCCTATCCCCAAAATCGTAAATGTCCCTCACCTTTCCCCTTCCCTTTAGGGTAAGTCCCGTCAAGTCCGTCCGAACCACAATTTTTGATTCCATGATTCCCTCCTCGGTTCCGACTTGCAAACCGAGATGTAACGGAGCCTCTCGAACTTAAGCGTTCCTCTCCACACCGTGTTGGATTACACTTTTCACCATGAGCCTGAGTTTATCCCCTTTTTGAATGTTATATCTGGAAATATCTTCCTGGGGTAGATGGAGTTCATTCCAATAACCGATGACCTCGCCCATCACCTCCTTCTTAATGTCCCTGAGGCTCTGCCCACCTTGACCGACGATGGCGTCCAGAATAAATCTTATTTTATTTCCAACAACAATCTCTAAGCGATTTCTAAAACCGGAGGGGAGCTCAATATAAAGACCGTCCCGGTCCCCCTTGAGCTCCCCGATCAGAATGTCATCTCCCACTTCTTTATAAAATCCCATCACCTTAGGTTTTTTTCTTGTCATGGGGTCTCCGCTCCGCAAACGCCGCAGAACTTAAACTCTTCGGGCAGATACTTTGTTCCACACTTGGCGCAGGACTTCATGGGAGGGCCGAAGATGTATGAACGGCTCTTTCCCTCGATATCTTTCTGCCGCATTCCTCTGTAGTCCACTTTTCTCTTTTCGAGAAATGCTTTAAACCCCTCAATGGGCTCGGCGGTGGCGTAATGGACCGACAACCAGTCTCTTGCATGCTGAAACGTGGTCCAGGCCAAATCGGTCCAGAAATTGCATTGAACCTTCGTATATCTCAAACAATCGGGAAACTTATCGATTAGCTTCTGGCAAACCGTATCCACGGCCTCGTCTAATTTTTCATAGGGCACAACCTCATTGACTAATCCCCACTGCAGGGCGGTCTTGGCATCAATCTCATCGCCCACCATAACCATCCATCGGGTTCTTTTATCTCCGATGACCAGAGGTAACCACTGGGTGGCTCCTCCTGCGGAGACGCTTCCGGTACGGGTCCCGGGCTGGATGAACCTCGAATGTTCGGCAGCAATCGAAATATCGCAGGCCAGATTAATCTCATTGCCGCCCCCTGCTACCACGCCGTTGATCCTGGCGATGATCGGTTTTCCGCAGGTTCGTATCAGGTAGAGCATTCTCTCGTAATATTCCCACCACATGTAGAATTCATGAGGCCTTTCGGGATAAATTGTGGAATAAGTCCCTGCGTCCCCTCCGGTACAGAAGGCCTTATCTCCAGCGCCTGTTATGATTCCTACGGCGATTTTATCATCCACAAGGATGTCATGGAGGGCGTCACAGACCTCGGCCAATTCCGTTCCGGTATAGGCGTTATACCGGTTGGGGCGATTCAGTGTGATCTTGGCAACCCAGTCTTTTTTCTCATAAATGATCTCTTCAAACTCAAGTTCTTTGGGATCTCTTCCCCTAAATAATTTCTCATACCTGCCTTTTCCGTTCATGTTGTCCCCCTTTCATTTTTTACTTGTGACGTTACGAAACCTTCTTTTGTTACGTGCTCTGTTTATGATTTATGCTCATTTAAAATCGTTTTTTTCACCTCCTTTTTTTCGATTACTGAAATTCAGGGGCCTACTCCTTTCCTTCCCATCCCATTCCTGTCGCTTTCTCCGCCCCTTTGGTATTTCCATTAAGATTTGCGCATGGAATGGAAGCCCATCACCTAAATTCCGATTTAGAAACGTAAGCCCTTTTGCTATCCGGTCATTGCGGGGACCCGCAGGGGCAATCTCATTGAAAAAGGCGAGATTAGTTCGGTTTCCTTGCCATGACAATTTCTAAATCGGGATTTAAGCCATCACCGTCCATTTGAATTGATAAATCTTTTCGGATAAGATAAGTGAAATATAATTCATGATAAATTTTTCACAATTTATAATTCGTTTATAAAATTTTGTCAAGCCTTTTCAAATTTTCTTTCAAATGTGGTACGATGGCAAATATTAGGGGCCGTTTGTTCAAAAAGGGTCGAAGTGAACCTAAATTGAGCAATTTTTCACCCCTCACGAGGGGGACGGGGAGGCCGAAAAGCCTTTTAAAACGATCACTTTTAATAGATTGAATCAACCATGAGGTCCGTTCAATTATCTCCCGTTTGGTGAAAGCTTTAGATGAATTGCCCGAACCTATAACGCATCGCATTCTAAAACGGTTTGAGGCATCTCTGCCCCCCTTGTAAGATAGGGTGAATCGCTCAATTTAGGTCGAAGTGAATTGAGATGCCGGAGGAGAGAAAATGGCAGAGTGGACGTTTCTCACCAATCATGCAAGAGTGCTGGCACTGATGGCTAACCGTCCTAAAATCACTGCAAGGGACTTGTCAACCCTTATCGGGATTACCGAGAGGTCAATCCGAAACATCATTGCAGATTTCGAGTCAGAAGGCTACATTGAAAAGATGAAAGAAGGGAGGCGGACAATTCATAAAATTCATGCCAAATTGCCTTTTCAGCATCCCACTCAAAAAGATCAGTCAATAGAAAAACTCTTAAAAGCATTGGGCTGTAAATTAATTAAACAAACCAAGTAGATGAAAAAACGTTTGGAGTGGCTAAAGGCTTATAGTAAAACCATTTTAGATATTTGGAGAGTATAAAACCATGACAGGGTTCGTGATCAAGAAAAACCACTTTAAGACGAAGATCGTCTGCACGATCGGTCCGGCAAGTGAATCTCCCAAGATTCTGGAAAGTTTGATCAAGACAGGGATGAATATTGCCAGGCTCAACTTTTCTCACGGGACGCATCAGGAGCATTTGAGAAAGATCAGAACAATTCGCGAGATCGCAGACCGATTGGGAACCAACATTGCCATCCTTCAGGACCTCTCCGGTCCTAAGATTCGGATTGGAAAGATGAAGGAGGGGGGAGTGGAATTGCGGCAGGGAGAGGAATTTCATCTTACCACCGGGATGCTTCTGGGTGATGAGAAAAAGGCTTCTGTCTCTTATCCTTCTCTTCCCCAGGAGGTGAAAGCTGGGGATAGGATTCTTCTTGCCGATGGGACGATTGAACTTCAGGTCATTGAATCGGACGATCAGGATATCCGGTGCAGGGTGATTGTAGGAGGGAGGTTATCTTCCCACAAAGGGCTCAATTTTCCTACGGGGTCTATTCTGGCCTCAGCATTTACAGAGAAGGATCAGGAAGACCTTCTCTTTGGGATTGAAAACGGTGTGGATTTAGTCGCTCTCTCCTATGTCAAAGATGCTTCGGATCTTGAGAGGGTAAAGAGGTTTCTGAGAGAGAAAGCCGCTGATATCCCTGTCATTGCCAAGATTGAGCGAAAAGAAGCCCTGGAGGATATTGATCAAATCCTTTCTGTCTCAGACGGAATTATGGTTGCGAGGGGGGATCTGGGTGTGGAGACTCCGATCGAAAAGATTCCCAATGTCCAGAAGATGCTCATTCGTAAAGCCAATGGACTTGGAAAACCTGTCATCACGGCCACCCAGATGCTTCGCTCCATGGTAGAGCAAACGCAACCCACACGGGCAGAAGTGACGGATGTGGTCAATGCCATCTACGATGGGACGGATGCGGTGATGCTTTCAGAAGAGACTGCAAGCGGCCGATTTCCTGTTGAAGCGGTCCAGATGATGGCAAAGATTGCCCGTGCTGCGGAAGAGGAGTTCCCTCACCATCAGTTCTTAGAAAGAAGAATGGGTGGGCAAAGCGATCTACAACAGGCGATCAGTCGTGCTGCTTCCTTTTTAGCCCAGGAGGTAAGGGCTACCGTAATTGTCACCCCCACTGAATCCGGAAGCACGACGAGATGGGTTTCAAGGCTCCGTCCAAAACAGCCGATCCTTGCCTTGAGTCGTCATCTCTCAACGGTAAGAAGGCTCAACCTCTGCTGGGGAGTGCATCCTGTTCTCGTCTCCGAATGGAGGGATACGGATGATATGTTAGAAAGGTCGAAGAGGATGCCGAAAGAATTGGGGATGGCTTCCGTAGGGGATCAGGTGATTATTATCGCCGGCGTTCCCATCAGCATCCCCGGCACGACCAACCTCATCAAAGTGGAGATCGTGGAATAGATTTAATCTTTTTAGAATTTCCAACGGAGTTCAAGCGAGCAAGCTCTGAAGCTGCATGGCCAGCATCATATCGCCATTAACCTTGAGCTTTCCTCCCATGAAGGCCGCCATGGGATCGAGCCTGCCTTCAATCAGATCTCCGAAGTCATTGGAGGCCATGATAATGGTGATGTCTGCAGAGGGAGAAGGGCCCTCACTGACTACCGCCTTTCCATCAGCAATGGCTACCGAATAGATTCCAGAATCAGGCCCTCCAATATCGAACTGAAACACTCCCTTCAGACCTACCAGCTTTGAAGGGTTTTGATCCATCCTTTTCTGCATTTCGTTGAAGATTTCTTTGGTCGTCATCTTCTCCTCCTCAATCTGTGAGTGATAGAATAGGTGATTGCAATCTATAAAATTAAATAAAACTTGTCAATTCTTATTTAGACGGCTTCTACCACGGTGGCGATGCCGACGCCTCCACCGCCGCAGAGCATCTGGACGCCATATTTTCCGCTGGTGCGTTTTAGATGGTGAACCATTTCACCAAAATATAATGCACCCGAGGCGCCAATGGGATGGCCTAATGCGATGGCGCCGCCTGTTGGATTGACCCTTGGGTCAAAGCGACCGTAACCCAATTCATCAGCAAATTGAAGCAGCGGAGAGGCAAAGGCTTCGTTGGGCTCGATGATATCCATCTGATCAATCGTTTTTCCAGCCCGCTCAAGGGCCTTTTTGACAGCAGGAATGGGAGCCAGAAGCATGGGCACCGGTGCACCTCCTGCCACAGCACATGAGACGATTCTACAGAGAGGTTCAAGTCCCAAGGCTTCAGCCTTTGAACCACTCATAAGCATGACTGCAGAAGCTGCATCCACGATCTGAGAGGATGAACCCGGGCTAACCAGACCATTCTCCTTAAATGGAGTTGGAAGGGACATCAGATCACGGAAGTATCCATCGGGGTCTTCTATCGCTTTTGTACGGAGGACTTCATCCCTTTCCACTCGGCGGGTCACTCCATCCCAGACGAACTCAAAAGGGATGATGTGATCCGCATACCATCCTTTTCGCTCAGCTTCAACAGCCTTCTGCATGCTCCACATTCCAAATCGCTCCAGATCTTCCCGCGTGTGACCCTGATCGGCAGAGATCATTTCGGCACAGAGGCCCTGAGGCATGGTCATTCCTGTTGCTGAGAGCCTGGGTGACAAACGCACAGGATAATTGGCCTTCATCGCGACCTGAAGGTCAGAGATCATGCCATAATGAGACATGAGCTCCACGCCTCCGCAGATCATGATGTCTCCCTCTCCCACCATGATTTCATGCGCTGCGATGTTTATGGCCTTAAGCCCGCTATTGCAGTATTGATTAACTGTGCAGCCCGCTGCTTCTTTTGGGATTCCGGCAAGAAGCGAGGCAATGCGTGCAATATTGGCGCCCTGTTCACCGATCTGGCTCAAACATCCGATGATGACATTCTCAATCTCTGCTT
>OGCL01002270.1_pt1 | contig 13844 bp, 12 predicted proteins | sample 1570041 | NCBI WGS metagenome assembly OGCL01 (sample SAMN06266162, study PRJEB24511) | hot springs metagenome | isolation source: Hot spring water | place: South Africa: Limpopo | collected 2015-06-22 | reverse complement strand
GATTTCCGGCGCGCCACCGAGGTAAGTTACCTGGGCGTGGTGTGGGGCACACTGGCCGCGCTGCGACGCATGTCGCGCCGCGGTCGAGGCTGCATCGTGCAGGTGGGCTCGGCGCTGGCCTACCGCTCCATCCCGCTGCAGGCGGCCTACTGCGGCGCCAAGTCTGCCGTGCGCGGCTTCACGGATTCGTTGCGTTGCGAGCTCGAGCACCATCACAGCCCGATCAGGCTCACCATGGTGCACCTGTCGGCCTTCAACACCCCGCAGTTCGACTGGGGCCGCTCCAATCTGCGCCGACGGGCCCGCCCGATGGGCAAGGTCTTCCAGCCAGAACTCGCCGCGCGGGCCATCTACCATGCCGCTCGCCGCCCCCGGCGTGAGTGGTGGGTGGGCTGGCCTGCCCTGCAGGCCGCACTGGGCCAGCGGGTGATCCCTGGCTGGCTGGACACCTATCTGGCACGCACAGCGGTCAGCGGCCAGCAGACGAACGAGCCCGTGCCCGATGAACGCGAAGACAACCTGTGGCGCCCGGTAGCCGGAGACCACGGCGCCCGCGGACGCTTCTCGGCCGAGGCGCGTAACAGCAGTCTGCAACACTGGCTGAGTGTTCGACGAGGGCCAGTATGGTTGGCCATCGCAGCCGCCGCATTGGCGGGCGGCGTGGGCGCAGGGCTGCTCACCTGATCAGGCGGGAAACGCGATCGTGCTCAGCAAGGCCAGCGCAGGCTGACGGGAGTCCAGCCGCGTGTGCTGGACCACCACCGGCACATTGGCGATCAGCACACACGCGTAATCCGTGTCACGCGGGATGGGCTCGGGGTCCCAGAGGTCATTGAACCGAAGGTGCAAGGTACGCCGAGCAGGCACCACCACGCGATAAGGCCCCACGGGTTCGCGCTTGGCGAAGTACACCGTGATCTCGACATGCGCGTCGCGGTCGCCGGTGTTGAGAATGCAGGCAGCCTCGTGGCTTTCCAGCGCGCGACTCTGGTGGCCGTCACCCGAGGGGATGTAGCCCTCGGGAATGGCCCAGCGGGTATGCCCCAAAGCCATCTGGGGGATCGGCGTGGCGATGCTCATGGTTTCTCAGGCGGGGAGATGGTGCTGGCCCAAACGGGCAAGACGCGTTCCCGCAGCGGCTCGGGAACAAGGTTTGCCCACAGCCGGGGCGTCCAGCGCATGTCGCGCTGCCTCTCCCTCTTGCTGCCCCACTCATCTGTCACATGCTCTGGATCAAGACCCTGCATCTTGCCGCCCTGCTGGTGTGGTGTGCCGCACTGCTTGGCGTGGTGGCGGCCCTGTCGTCCCACGCCCCCGATGCCGCGCACGCCGCCAAAACGTCCCGATCGACCCCGTTTCATGACGAAGGCGCCACGCTCGTCCTGCCACACGGGGGCCTGCGCCAGATGTTCATGCTGATGGCCACACCTGCTGCCTTGATGGGCATTGCCGCAGGCACGGCGCTGTTTCCGTGGGTGCCGGTCACCGAAGGCTGGCTGGCAGCCAAGCTGATGGTGGTGGCCGTGCTGGCGGGCTGCCACCTGCTGGCTGGCTGGGCCATTCTGAGGCGGGAGGCGGATCAGCCGGTCTCGCCGGTTGCCATCACGGCCCTGGCCTGGCTCGCACTGTCTGCCATGCTGCTCACGCTGTGGCTGGTGTTGGCCAAGCCCGCGTGAAGGGCCAAGGATGGCGCATCGCGGCTGCACGCTCTCATCGGCTCGTCACCACCCCCACCGCCTGCTCGTAGACCAGCCGCCCTCCCAGCATGCTGGCCAGCCCGACGAGCGCGGCCGCCAGCACGCTGAGCAAGACGGCCAACCACAGTGGCTCTTCCGCAGGGCCGGCCAGCCAGCGCCAATACCAACTCAAGGTCGCGATCGACAGCATCATCACAGCCGCCACGCCATGACATGCGGCCGTCACCAGATTGCGGATGCGCCGGGTCAGCATCCAGTCGGCCGTGCCGACGGCGCCGGCCACCCAACCACCAGCGGCCCCCACGCCAGCCAGCCACAGCGCCGCACGCTGCCAAAACCCGTCGCCTGTCAGCCAGTGACCCAGGTCGGCCCCCAGGACAGCCAACAGCATCGCCACCGGAAAGTGCACCAGCATCGGATGCAGCGGGTGGCCGGCCAGGCGCACACGACTGTGGATGGGGTCGAGCACCTGGGCGGTCGGGGCGGGCCTGTCGGTCATGTGGCGTGTCCTCGGATAGGGGGGTGGATGGGGATGGCAGCGCTGCTGCCGTGGTTGAGCGCCTGCACGGGACCGCAGTCCATCGTCGACCCCGCCGGTCCCGCAGCCCGCACGATCGCGACGCTGTGGTGGGCCATGCTGATCTACGCCACCGTGTCCCTGCTGGTGGTTGCCCTGCTGTGGTGGCGCGGCCTGCGCCGCAGGGACGCGGCGCCGCGCCTGGGCTCCCCCGGGGCCACGCGATGGATTCTGCTGGGCGGGGTCGTCTGGCCCACAGCGAGCGTTGCCGTGCTCCTGGCATTCGGCATGCCTGCGGGGCATCGAATTCAGGCCCTGCCCGTGCCGGATGGCACGCCTCACCTTGCGGTGGATGTTTACGCTCGCCAATGGTCATGGACCGTGCGCTACCCAGGCCACACCATCACCTTGACCGACGAATTGCGCATGCCGGCCGGTGTGCCGGTCGATGTGCGCGTGCATTCGGAGGACGTCATCCACAGCTTCTGGGTGCCGCGGCTGCAAGGCAAGGTGGACGCCATCCCCGGCCGCGTCAACGTTCTGCGCCTTCAGGCGGATGCACCCGGCGAACTGCGCGGGCAGTGTGCCGAGTTTTGCGGATTGGACCACGCCCGCATGGTGCTGCGCGTGATCGTGATGACGCCCGATGACTTCAACCAGTGGCTCAAGGAACACCCCCGCCCATGACACGCGACGTCGCCGCCTTGCACGATGAGATGAACCGCACCTGGGCCAACCCGCGCGGCTGGCGGGCCCTGTCCATCGTCAATCACACCAGCATCGGCATCCGGTTCATGCTCACGGGCGCGGTGTTTTTCCTGCTGGCTGGCTTGATGGCCATGCTGATGCGCGCACAGCTCGCCCGCCCCGAAGCGCAAGTGCTCAACGCCGAGGTCTACAACCAGCTGTTCACGATGCACGGCAGCGTGATGATGTTCCTGTTCGCGGTGCCCATGCTGCAGGGGTTGGCTGCCTACCTGATCCCCAAGATGATCGGCGCGCGCGACCTCGTCTTCCCACGCCTGAGCGCCCTGGGTTATTGGGCCTATCTCTTCGGCGGGCTCATCCTGCTGTCCAGTCTCGTGCTGGCGGTGGCACCCGACACCGGCTGGTTCATGTACGTGCCGCTCAGCAGCCAGCCTTACAGTCCGGGGCCCAACGCCGATTTCTGGCTGCTGGGCATCACCTTCGTGGAGGTGGCCACGATGGCGTCGGCCATCGAGATGGTGGTCTCTATCCTGCGTACGCGCGCGTCGGGCATGAGCCTGCCGCACATGCCCATCTTCGCGTGGTACATGCTGGTGACCTCGCTCATGATCATCGTGGGGTTCCCGCCGCTCATCCTGGGCAGCATCCTGCTCGAGCTCGAACGTGCGGCGGGCTGGTCGTTCTTCGATGTGACCCGCGGCGGTGATCCGGTGCTGTGGCAACACCTGTTCTGGCTTTTCGGCCACCCCGAGGTCTACATCATCTTCCTGCCCGCAGCGGGCATCGTGTCCACCGTGCTGCCCGCTCACGTCCGCCACCCGCTGGTGGGCTACCTCTGGGCGGTGGTGGCCGTCATCACCACCGGCTTCATCAGCTTCGGCCTGTGGGTGCACCACATGTTCACCATTGGCCTGCCGCATCTGGCGCAGGCCTTTTTCTCTGCGGCCAGCATGCTGGTGGCCGTGCCCACGGGTATCCAGGTCTTCATCTGGCTGGCCACGCTGTGGTCAGGCCGACCACAACGCACGCTGCCCATGCTGTGGCTCACGGGCTTCCTGCTGATCTTCGTCGCCGGCGGGTTGACGGGCGTGATGCTCGCGCTCGTGCCCTTCGACTGGCAGGTTCACGACACCCACTTCGTCGTCGCCCACATGCACTACGTGCTGGTCGGCGGCATGCTGTTTCCCCTGGTAGCGGGCCTGTACCACTGGTTCCCCCTGTTCACCGGCCGCATGCCCCTGCCGCGGCTGGGGCAGTGGGCCTTCTGGCTCACCTTCGTCGGCTTCAACGGCACTTTCCTGATCATGCACTGGACGGGCCTGCTTGGCATGCCGCGCCGCGTCTACACCTACGCCAGTGGGCTTGGCTGGGACACCCCCAATCTCATCTCTTCGGTGTTCGGCTTTGTCATGGCGGCCGGCATCGGGATGATCTGCATCCACCTTTACCTGTCGCTGCGCCATGGCCGCCAGGCCGATGCCAACCCCTGGCAGGCCGACACACTGGAGTGGGCCTGCCCGCTGCCGCCACCGGCCTACAACTTCGCCAGCCTGCCCGAGGTGCGCACCCGACACCCGATGTGGGACGAGCCAGGACTGGCCTCGGCCATCGCACGCGGCGATGCCGCCCTGCCCCGCGCCGACCACGGTCGCCGCGAAACACTCGGCAGCGACCCGGTCAGTGGCGACACCCGCGAGGTCATCCACCTGCCAGGCAACAGCTTCCTGCCGTTGTTGTTGGGCTTGGCCCTCACGGGCATCTGCCTGTCGCTGCTGCTCAAGGCCTACCTGGGTGCTGTCGTCGCCACGCTGGCCGCCCTGGCGGTCGGCATGCGGTGGGCCTGGGTGAACGGCGCCCACCCCGGCGCGGCCAGCGAAACACACGGCTTGCCCGAAGGCCTCGCGTTGCATTCGCGCACCTGCGACGGGCCTGGGCTGTGGGGGGTGGGCATGACGCTGCTGGCTGACGGCGCACTGTATGCCTCACTGGCGTTCGGCTGGCTGTATCTGTGGGCAGTCGCGCCGGCCTCTGCACTGGGGGACCTGCCAGCGCCACTGACGGCCAGAGTGGACCCCGCCGCCATACCCTCCACCATCTGGCCCGCCGCCATCGCGCTGGTCGCCGCAACGGTCGGGTGGCGCCTCATGGCGACCGCGGCAACCCGCCTGTGCCAGGGACAGGCACAGCACATCGCCCGGCGGCTGTTTGCCGCTGGCGCGTTGGGCGGCCTGGCGGCCGCCGGCCTGATCGGCTGGGCATGGATGACACCGTTGGCGCCGCGTCAGCATGCCCATGACGCCGTGCTGTGTGTGTTTCTGGCATTCGTGCTGCTGCATCTGATCATCGCGGCCATCGGCAGCGTGCTGCTGGGCTGGCGTGTGGCCCACCGCTTCGTCAGCCCCCATGCGCCCTACGAACCGTTGGTCCACCTCCAATGGTGGCGCTTCACCGTGGCCACGCTGTGGTGCAGCGTGGCCCTGACATGCGTGCTGCCGGTCTTATGGGGGCGCCCGTGAGAGACACCATGACGCGCTGGCAGCGGCCCACACACCCGCTTCAACTGATCTGGGGGCTGCTTATCTGGAGTGCCTGGTTCGTGCTGATCTATGCAGCCCAGGCGCTGAGCTGCACCCGCCCCACTGCGCACGCGCTCAGTGGCATCACCGCCCTCAACGGCATGCTGCTGATCGCGGGGCTGGTGCTGGCCGCCGCCCTGGTGGCCCTCATGTGGCGCTGCGTGCGCGCCACCCGGGTCCCCCGACTGCCCGCCACCGAGCGTTTCATCGCGCTGGCCGCAGCCGTATTGCACGGCAGCGCGGCGTTTTCCGTGCTGTTCGTGGCCGTGCCACTGTGGAGCCTGCCTCCATGCCTGTGACCCGCGCCCGGCCGTTCGCAGCCCTTCTTGCCCGCGCGTGGACACTGCTCGCTGCGGTCGCCATCGCGCCAAACCACGCGCATGCCCACGCGCCCGCCGCCGTCGGGACGTCGGGCGACTGGGCCGTTCCCTTGAGCTGGACACTCTATGCGGCGGCATGGGGCCTGTATCTGAGCGGCGCGTTGCGCACTGCGCCCGACCCGCGCGCCCGCGCCGCATTCCACGGCGGCATGCTGCTGACTGGCCTGGCCGTCTTCGGTCCCATTGATGCCGCTGCAGCCGACAGCACCGCCATGCACATGGTGCAGCACATGCTGCTCATCACGGTGGTGGCGCCCCTGCTCGTGCTCGCGCGGCCACTTCCCCAGTGGCGGGCAGGCCTTGCAGGACCCCAGCGTCCAGCCATGGACCGCGCCATGCGCCCGATGTTGCGCAGCCTGCGACGGCCGATGCTGTGGGCCTTGCTGCATGGCGCCGCCCTGTGGCTGTGGCATCTGCCAGGCCCGTACACCGCAGCCCTTCAGCACGAAGGGCTGCACGCGCTGGAACACGCCTGCTTTCTGCTCAGCGCCTGGGCCTTCTGGTGGACCGTGCTGCGCGCGCCCGCCCCACAGCGCCCCCTTGCACTGATGGGCCTGCTGTTCACACTGATGCACACCGGCTTTCTCGGAGCGGTGCTGGTCTTCGCGGCCCGTCCGCTTTACTTCGCTGAAACCCGCTCGCTGGCCGACCAGCAACTGGCTGGACTCCTCATGTGGGCCCCCGGCGGAATCGTCTACATCGCCGCCGCGGCCTGGGTCGCGCGCCATTGGTTGACACACGCACACACCGAGAGGGTCCGCGCATGAGCACATCTCCACCGACGCTCTACCCGCCCATCGAGTCCTATGGCTTCCTCAGCGACGGCTCGGCATGCGCCTTGGTGAGCCGTGACGGATCGATCGACTGGTGCTGCATGCCACACATGTCGGACGACCCCAGCTTTGGCCGCTTGCTGGATTGGCAACGCGGCGGACACTGCCTGCTCGCGCCCCATCCTGACACCGTGGTTCAGACCCGCCGCGACTATGCCGACGACACCCTGGTCTTGCATACCCGCCATGTCACCCGCACAGGCCGCACTGAACTGACGGACTTCCTCGCAGCGCCGCCGCACCGCCCCATCCCCCATCCCCGGTGCCTGGCCCGCAGGTTGCGCTGCACCGTCGGCGAAATCGACGCCGTGATCGAGGTGGCCCCCCGGTTCGACTTCGGCGAGATCATGCCCTCGGTAGATGACTGTGGCGCGACCGATGGCGGGCTGTATACGGCCTACGGCAGCAACAAGGGACTGCTGATCTGCTGCGATGTTCCGCTCGCCTGGTGTCCTGACCGCCAAATGCTGCATGCCCGCGTGCCGTTGAAGGCGGGCGAGCAGATCCGCCTGAGCTTGCGCTTCGTCGATCCGGCAGAGTTGGCGCCTCACGCCCACGCGCATCCTGATCGGCCAGACGGCGTCGACCGCGCGCTGCGGCGCACCTTGGCATGGTGGCGCACCTGGGCGCGCCGCAACGGGGACCGCCACGAGCTGGACCGACAAACCCACCGCTCGGCCTTGATCATCAAGGGGCTCATTCACGCCCGCACGGGCGCCATGGCCGCGGCCGCCACCACCTCCCTGCCGGAGACGCCTGGCGGGGAACGCAACTGGGACTACCGCTACAGCTGGGTGCGCGACTCCGCGCTGGCGGTGCGTGCGCTTCACCTGTTGGGCTTCGAGCACGAAGCCGGTCGTTTCAACGACTTTACCGAACGCAGCGCGGCCGGCAGCGCCGAGCAGTTGCAGATCATGTACGGGCTGGACGGAAAACGGCGCTTGAGCGAGATCTGCCTGGACTGGCTGGACGGCTACCGCGGCGCCCGTCCCGTGCGAGTGGGCAACCTGGCAGCCCGCCAGACCCAGCACGACATTTATGGCAGTCTGCTGGAAGTGGCGGCGGTCTGGCACAGCGCCACCCAGCCCATCCGCCCTGCTTACTGGTCCTTCCTCGTCAGTGTGGTCGACCTGGCTTGCCAACGTTGGACGGAGCCGGATCATGGCATCTGGGAGTTTCGGGACAACCCCCAACACTTCGTGCACTCCAAGGTCATGTGCTGGGTGGCCATCGATCGAGGCCTGCAACTCGCCGCGCGGCATGGCCTGCAAGCTCCTGAGGCACGCTGGCGCGAGGCGGCCCAGGCCATCCGCGACGAGATCGACCGCAGAGGCTATAACACGCAGGCAGGCCACTTCGTGCAGGCCTTTGACGAGCCGCACCTCGATGCCGCCTTGCTGCTGCTGCCACATTTCGGCTACATCGACGCGTGCGACCCGCGCATGGTGCGCACCACCGACGCCATCCATGCACGCCTCGGACGCAAAGGACTGCTGCTGCGCTACGACCGCGCCGACGGGCTCGATGAACCCGAGGGAGCCTTTCTGCCCTGCACGTTCTGGCTCGCAGAATGCCTGGCGCTGCAAGGGCGCAAGCAGGAGGCGCAGCAGGTCTACCGCCGCGCGCTGGCCTGCGCCAACGACCTGGGCCTTTTCTCGGAGGAGTACGCCGTCAGCGATGGACACATGCTGGGCAACTTCCCCCAGGCCCTGACGCACCTCGCACAGATCACGGCACGCTTGGTACTGGACGACATGGGCGAAGCCTGACCGGCACGGCGATTGCCCCTTGTGGAGCTTAACCAGGAGGATCGCCATGCACCAAACCTTCTCTTGCTTGAAGCGGCCACTGTGGTTGGCGATTGCGCTTGGCGCCTATGTGTCGCAAGCACAGGCCCAGGCACATGTCGAGACCCAGGGGGCCTACACCCTTCGCGTCTCCACAGTGGCGTCCACGCAGATACCGGAAGCGCAGGCGCGCGCTGCCGGCATCACACGCGCGCCTGACAAGGCACTGCTCAACGTGGTGGTGCAGCACCGAGTCTCTGCTGAGACCACACGCACCGTCGAAGCGAAGGTCGTTGCCCAGGTCGTCTCGCTCACAGGCAGAGCTCAGGAAGTGGCAATGCAGGCCAACCGTGAAAACGACCATGTCTCTTACCTCGGTCTGTACACGGTGGTGCCAAACGAGGTCGTCGACATCAGCGTGACAGCAACCCCGACGGACGCCGGCAAGCCCCTGACAGTACGCTTTCGAGAAAAAATGGCCCCGGCCGCAAAGTCGGACTGAGGCCAGAAACGACAAAGCCCCGGCCGGTCAGGCAGGGGCTTTGAGCAAATCTGGAGCGGGAAACGAGGCTCGAACTCGCGACCTCAACCTTGGCAAGGTTGCGCTCTACCAACTGAGCTATTCCCGCATTGTCTTCGCCTGCCGCAGATGCTCTGGCATGACTGCCTGCTTTGCTGCGTGGATCACTGCTTGGTGTCAGTGATCAGCGAAGACTTGAACTATACACCAGTTTCTCAGTGCTTCAGCATGTCGTTGCTCGTGGCCGACGCGCCTGCGGCTTCCGGCTTGGCTTCCACCTTACCGTCAACCTTCACCTCTTCATCGGGCAAGGGCTCGGGCTGGCGCTCGAGTGCCACTTCGAGCACCTTGTCAATCCACTTGACCGGCACGATCTCGATCTGGCTCTTGACGTTCTCGGGGATCTCCTGAAGGTCTTTGACGTTCTCTTCAGGGATGAGCACCGTCTTGATGCCACCACGGTGAGCGGCCAGCAGCTTTTCCTTCAAGCCGCCAATGGCCGTCACCTCGCCGCGCAGCGTGATCTCGCCCGTCATGGCGACATCGGCCCGCACCGGGATGCCCGTGAGCGCAGAGACGAACGCGGTGGTCATCGCGATACCAGCCGACGGGCCATCCTTGGGGGTGGCGCCATCGGGCACGTGGATGTGGATGTCGCGCTTGTCGAACAACTCGTCGGCGATGCCCAGGCGACGGGCGCGTGAGCGCACCACCGAGCGAGCGGCCTCGACCGATTCCTTCATCACGTCGCCCAACTGGCCGGTGCGGATGATGTTGCCCTTACCCGGCATGATCGCGGCCTCGATGGTCAGCAGGTCGCCGCCCACCTCTGTCCAGGCCAGTCCGACCACCTGGCCGATCTGGTTTTCCTTGGTGGCTTCGCCGTAGCTGTACTTGCGCACGCCCAGGAACTCATGCAGGTTGGCTTCGTCGACCACCACCGTGTCCGTGAACTGCTTGAGCGCGATGCCCTTGACCACCTTGCGGCAGATCTTGGAGACCTCGCGTTCCAGCGAACGCACACCAGCCTCGCGGGTGTAGTAGCGAATGATGCCGCGGATGGCACTTTCCTCGACCTTGAGCTCGCCGTCCTTGACACCGTTGTTCTTGATCTGCTTGGGCAGCAGGTAGGTCTGAACGATGTGGACCTTCTCATCTTCGGTGTAGCCGGCCAGGCGGATCACTTCCATCCGGTCCAGCAGCGCCGGCGGGATGTTCAGCGAGTTCGACGTGGCCACGAACATCACATCCGACAGGTCGAAATCGACCTCGATGTAATGGTCACCAAAGGTGTGGTTCTGCTCGGGGTCGAGCACCTCCAGCAGTGCCGAAGACGGATCGCCGCGGAAGTCCATGCCCAGCTTGTCGATCTCGTCGAGCAGGAACAGCGGGTTGCGCACGCCCACCTTCGACAGGCTCTGCAGCACCTTGCCAGGCATCGAGCCGATGTAGGTGCGGCGGTGACCACGGATCTCGGCCTCGTCGCGCACGCCGCCCAGCGCCATGCGCACGAACTTGCGGCCCGTGGCACGTGCGATCGACTGGCCCAGCGAGGTCTTGCCCACACCAGGCGGGCCGACCAGGCACAGGATCGGTGCCTTGACCTTGTCGACGCGCTGTTGCACTGCGAGGTATTCGAGGATGCGTTCCTTGACCTTGTCCAAGCCGTAGTGCTCTTCGTTGAGCACCTCTTCCGCGTGAGCCAGATCGTGCTTGACCTTGGACTTCTTGCTCCAAGGCAGGTTGACCAGGGTATCGATGTAGTTGCGCACCACGGTGGCTTCAGCCGACATGGGCGACATCAGGCGCAGCTTCTTGAGTTCGGCCTCGGCCTTCTTGCGAGCCTCCTTGGGCATGCGCGCGGCCTCGACCTTCTTGGCCAGCTCTTCGAGATCGGCACCCTCTTCGCCTTCGCCCAGCTCCTTCTGGATGGCCTTGACCTGTTCGTTCAGGTAGTACTCGCGCTGGGATTTCTCCATCTGGCGCTTGACGCGGCCACGGATGCGCTTTTCAACCTGAAGGATGTCGACCTCATGCTCCAGCTGCTCCAGCAGCTTCTCCAGGCGCTTGGCCACCGGGAACAGGTCCAGCACCGACTGCTTGTTCTCAAGCTTGAGCGGCAGATGGGCCGCGATGGTGTCAGCCAGACGGCCCGGATCGTCGATCGCGGCGATCGAGGTGAGGATCTCGGGTGGAATCTTCTTGTTGAGTTTGACGTACTGGTCAAACTGCTGGGTTACAGCGCGGCGCAGCGCCTCCACCTCGGGCGAGGTTTCGGTCTCGGGCTGAACCGGCACGACGACGGCGGTGAAGAACTCGCCCTCATCGGAAATGGATTGGGTGTTGGCGCGTTGCACGCCCTCGACCAGCACCTTCACGGTGCCATCGGGCAGCTTCAGCATCTGCAGGATGCTGGACACGCAGCCGACATCAAACATGTCTTCCGCCTTGGGCTCGTCCTTGCCTGCAGCCTTCTGGGCCACGAGCATGATCTGCCGGCCGGCTTCCATCGCAGACTCGAGCGCCTTGATGGACTTGGGGCGTCCCACAAACAGCGGGATCACCATGTGGGGGAAGACCACGACGTCACGCAGGGGCAGCAGCGGCAGCGTGATGGGATCAGAGGGAAGAATGGGGTGTCCTGACATGATGGGCTCGCTTTCTCTGATGCCTACTTGGGGCCTTGTCCACGAATCACAAGGGTGGCCACACATCCGACGCGTCGATGCGCGCCGGACTCACCCTAGCGCAACTGACTGGCGTCAGGCGCTGGCCTTCGCTTGCTCCCGGTACACCAGCAAGGGTTGGGCGTTTTCCTCGATGGTGGACTCGTCCACCACCACCTTCTGCACGCCTTCCTTGGCGGGCAATTCGAACATGGTGTCCAGCAGGGCCTGCTCAAGAATGGACCGCAAGCCACGGGCACCAGTCTTGCGCGCCAGCGCCTTGCGTGCGATCGCGGCCAGCGCTGCCGGGCGGATCTCCAGCTCGACGCCGTCCATGTTGAGCAGTTGCTGGTACTGCTTGACCAGCGCATTCTTCGGCTCGGTCAGGATGCGCACGAGCGCATCCTCAGTCAGCTCGCCCAGCGTCGCGACCACGGGCAGACGCCCGATCAACTCGGGAATGATCCCGAACTTGATCAGGTCTTCGGGCTCGACCTCGCGGAACACCTCGGAGACCTTGCGGTCTTCCTTGCTCTGCACCTCGGCGCCAAAACCGATGCCGGATTTGACCGACCGGCCCTGGATGATCTTCTCCAGACCGTCGAAGGCGCCGCCGCAGATGAACAGGATGTTGGTCGTGTCGATCTGCAGGAAATCCTGGTTCGGGTGCTTGCGGCCGCCTTGCGGGGGCACGGAAGCCATCGTGCCTTCGATCAGCTTGAGCAAGGCCTGCTGCACGCCTTCACCCGACACGTCACGCGTGATGGACGGGTTGTCGGACTTGCGCGAGATCTTGTCGATCTCGTCGATGTAGACGATGCCGCGCTGGGCCTTCTCGACCTCGTAATTGCAGTTCTGCAACAGCTTCTGGATGATGTTCTCGACGTCCTCGCCCACGTAACCGGCTTCGGTCAGCGTGGTCGCGTCCGCGATCACGAAGGGCACATTGAGCAGACGCGCCAGCGTCTGCGCCAGCAGTGTCTTGCCGGAACCGGTGGGGCCGATCAACAGGATGTTGGACTTGGCAAGCTCGACGTCGGGCTTCTTGCCCTCACCCGAGCCCATGTGCTTGAGCCGCTTGTAATGGTTGTAGACCGCCACCGACAGGGTGCGTTTGGCGCCATCCTGGCCAATCACGTACTGGTCAAGCGTGGTCTTGATCTCGGATGGCGTGGGCAGGTCGCTCTTGGGCGGACGCGTCTGCTCTGCCTCTGCGGCCACCTCGTCGCGGATGATGTCGTTGCACAGCTCGATGCATTCATCGCAGATGAACACGGATGGGCCGGCGATCAGCTTCTTGACCTCGTGCTGGCTCTTCCCGCAGAAGGAGCAGTACAGGATTTTTTCGCTGGAGGAGCCTTTTTTCTCTGGCATGGTGCGGCCTGTCAAGGAAGCGGCGTGTGGAAACGATGATAAGTCAAATGCGTCGGCGGCCATCCGGTCGAAGAGCCCCGCCTTGGTGCGGCATTTCCCGCATCACGACAGTGCCCACCGGGGTGCCGCCGCGCGTCAGGGCCGCTTTTCGAGCACTTTGTCGACCAGACCGTAGCCCACGGCTTCGGCGGCCGACATGTAGTAGTCGCGCTCGGTGTCCGCCTGGATCTTCCCCAGCGGCTGGCCGGTGCGGTCGGCCAGGATCTGATTGAGCTGCTCGCGGGTCTTGAGGATCTCGCGGGCGTGGATCTCGATGTCGGTAGCCTGCCCCTGAGCGCCGCCCAGCGGCTGGTGAATCATGACCTTGCTGTTGGGCAGGGCAAAACGCTTGCCCTTGGTACCGGCCGCCAGCAGGAAGGCGCCCATCGAGGCGGCCATGCCCATGCACAGCGTGGACACGTCGGGCTTGATGAACTGCATGGTGTCGAAGATCGACATGCCGGCGCTGACGCTGCCGCCCGGGGAATTGATGTAGAGAGAGATGTCCTTGTCCGGATTCTCGCTTTCGAGGAAGAGCAGCTGCGCGACCACCAGGTTGGCCGTCTGGTCGTTCACGGGGCCCACCAGAAAGATCACGCGCTCGCGCAGCAGGCGGCTGTAGATGTCGTAGGCACGCTCGCCTCGGCCCGATTGTTCGATGACGACGGGCACCATGCCCAGATTCTGGATGTCCATTGCGCTCATGGGGTTCCTTCAGGAGGCTGGCGCCCCTCGCGGGCGCCGGAA
>OGCL01002269.1_pt1 | contig 13847 bp, 17 predicted proteins | sample 1570041 | NCBI WGS metagenome assembly OGCL01 (sample SAMN06266162, study PRJEB24511) | hot springs metagenome | isolation source: Hot spring water | place: South Africa: Limpopo | collected 2015-06-22 | reverse complement strand
GCAGATGGTGGGTCTGGCTATCCTGTTGTCGATTCTGGTGCTGGTGACCGCGAATGATATCACCCGCCTGATTGCAGGGAAGATGCCGCAGTAGGGATAAACAGTATCGTATGAGCGTGACCATTCGGAAGGCGCGCACGTCGGACGTCCCGGCGATGCAGCGCCATATTGCCGAGGATTTGGTCGTCCCTGTCACGGCGATCAACGTCAAAGCCACGACCACCGAGCGTTTGGGCTTCGAAGGGCGCGAAGAAGGGATCGCCGCACAGGCGATCGTCTTGTTGCAAACTGCATGACGAGGTAAACCCTAATGTGGCTCAAAGCCTTGCATCTGATTTTCATGGTCACCTGGTTTGCCGGTTTGTTTTATTTGCCGCGCCTTTTTGTCTATCACGCCATGAGTGAAGACCACATCAGCATCGAACGCTTCAAAGTCATGGAACGCAAGCTGTATTACAGCATCATGACACCGGGCATGATTCTGACGCTCTTGTTCGGCATTTGGATGTTGTTCGATTACGCCTGGGTGTTGTACGGCCACGGCGGTTGGTTGCACGCCAAATTGGCATTATTGGTGTTATTGGTGGGCTACCACATCTGGTGTGGTGTCTGGCTGCGCGCTTTCCAGCAAGACCGCAATCGGCATGGCCATGTGTATTACCGCTGGATGAACGAAGTGCCGGTTCTGTTCCTGTTCCTGATCGTGTGGCTGGCAGTCCTTAAGCCATTTTGACGCATGCACGCTTTGTTCGTCATGGACCGCGCCCCGTATGAAGACGCGGCAACGCAGGAAAAGCTCGATCTCGTGTTGATGGGGGCGGCATTCGACTGGCACGTCGCGGTACTGTGGCTCGACCAGGGCGTCTATCAACTCCTCGCAGGAACCACTCCTCCACACACCGGCCACCTCGCTGGCACGGCGCTGGCCCATACCTTGCGCTGGCAAGGCATTGATGCGTGCTATGTCGAAGCCGAATCGTTGACGGAACGCGGTTTGTGCCGCGACGCCTTGGCTTTACCCGTAACGCCGATCGCGCGCGCCGAACTCGGGGCGTGGTTGAATCGCTTCGATCTGATCATCTGAAAACCGCTACTTCCAAACTTTGCAAGGCAGCAGCGACGACAATCTCTTGCCATGATCCCTATTAAAAAACTTTCAACTAGCTTGTATTGCATCAAAACGGGTACAATCCCTGATTTTTCCAAGTCCCGCATCAACCCATGCATAGCCGATACAATACCGACGATTTACGCATTCGCGAAATCAAGGAAGTCATCGTTCCCGAGCAAGTCCACGACGAAATGCCGATTACAGAGCGTGCAGCACATACCGTTCTACAAGCGCGCCGCGACGTGCATCGTATTTTGCAACGCGAAGACGATCGTTTGCTGGTGGTCATTGGTCCGTGCTCGATCCATGACCCCGTTGCGGCGTTCGAATACGCGATGCGCCTGCAATTGATCAAAGACGAACTCGCCACCGATTTGCACATCATTATGCGTGTGTATTTCGAAAAGCCGCGCACCACGGTTGGTTGGAAAGGCTTGATCAACGATCCCGATTTGGATGCCAGTTTCAACATCAACAAAGGCTTGCGTATCGCGCGTAAGCTTTTACTGCAACTCAACGAACACGGCGTGCCCGCAGCAACGGAATATCTCGATTTGATCACGCCACAATATTTTTCCGACCTCGTTAGTTGGGGCGCAATCGGCGCACGGACGACAGAAAGCCAAGTGCATCGCGAATTGGCGTCGGGCTTGTCGTGTCCGGTCGGTTTCAAGAATGCGACAGATGGCACGGTAAAAATCGCCGTCGATGCCATCGGTGCGGCGCGCAGCCCACATCATTTTCTGTCGCTCACCAAAGCCGGACATTCGGCGATTTTTTCAACCAGTGGCAACGAAGACGTGCATTTGATCCTGCGCGGCGGCAATCAGCGGCCCAATTACGATGCGGTCAGCGTCGAGCAAGCCGCCGAAGCTTTGGAGGCGGCCAATTTGCCACCTAACATCATGATCGATTTCAGCCATGCTAACTGCTTGAAACAATATCAGCGTCAATTAGTAGTCGGCGAAGACGTCGCCGGACAAATTGCCAATGGTGACCGCCGTATCATCGGGGTCATGATCGAGAGTCATTTGAAACCAGGGCGGCAGGACGTCATTCCTGGGCAGCCATTGGTATATGGTCAAAGTATCACCGATGCTTGTATTGGTTGGGAAGACAGCGAGCGTTTACTGCGCCATTTGGCGGCGGCAGTGCGGCAACGTCGTACGATGGCAATTTGAGGGGGGAATGATGTGGATTGTGTTAAATGGTGAGACACACGAACTGAACGAAGGGACTTCGTTGGCAGTATTGATCGAACAATTGGGTTTGCAAGGACGGCGTATTGCTGTCGAGTTGAATAAGGAGATCGTCCCGGCCAGTGATTACGCCACGACCTTGCTTAATGCTGACGACCGCGTGGAAATCGTCCAGGCAATCGGCGGCGGCGAGGCCGATGTCTGGCAACTTGCCGGCAAGACCTATACTTCGCGGTTATTAGTGGGTACGGGCAAATACAAGGATTTGGACGAAACGCGCCGCGCCATTGAAGCCAGTGGCGCCGAGATCGTTACCGTCGCGATACGAAGAACCAACATCGGGCAGAATCCGAATGAGCCGAATTTGCTCGACGTGTTGCCGCTCGATCGTTACACATTATTGCCTAATACCGCCGGTTGTTATAGCGTCGAGGACGCGATACGGACGTGTCGGCTGGCGCGCGAATTGTTAGGAGGGCACAAACTCGTCAAGCTCGAAGTGCTGGGCGATGCGAAAACTTTGTTTCCCGATGTCACGGCGACTTTGCAGGCGGCGGAAATTCTGGTGCGCGACGGTTTCGATGTCATGGTCTATACCAACGACGATCCGATCATCGCCAAGCGTCTCGAAGACCTCGGCTGTGTTGCGGTGATGCCGCTCGCGGCGCCAATCGGCTCCGGTTTGGGTATTCGTAATCCGTACAATATTTTGACCATCGTCGAAAACGCCAACGTACCGATTTTAGTGGACGCTGGTGTCGGCACCGCCTCCGATGCGGCGATCGCGATGGAACTCGGTTGTGATGGCGTGTTGATGAATACGGCAATCGCCGAAGCAAAAAATCCGATCTTGATGGCCTCGGCGATGAATAAAGCGATCCAAGCGGGGCGTGAGGCGTTTTTGGCGGGTCGTATGCCACGGCGACGTTTTGCCTCGGCCTCGTCGCCGCTCGATGGTTTGTTCTTGTAACGCGGCAATGACGCACGCCTCAGCGCTGCCCGTGCGCGGCATTCGCAGTTTTGTGCGCCGCCAAGGTCGCTTGACCTCGGCGCAGCGACGGGCGCTCGATGACTATGCGCCCACCTATTGCTTGCCGATCGACCGAGTTTTCGATCCCGTCGGCGTATTCGGGCGACAAGCGCCGTTGTTTTTGGAAATCGGTTTCGGCAATGGTGAATGTCTGGCGGCGATGGCGGCAAACCGTCCTGATTGTGATTTCATTGGCATCGAAGTCCACCCGCCTGGTATCGGTCATCTGCTTCTGGCGTTGCAGCGCTCAGCGTTGCCCAATGTCCGCGTTTATGCGCACGACGCTATGGATGTTTTGCCGCGCGTATTGCCCGAGCGGACGCTCGATGCCGTGCACGTGTTTTTCCCCGATCCATGGCCGAAAAAACGCCATCATAAACGGCGCTTGGTCAATGCCGATTTTCTCGCGCTGGTCGCGCGCAAATTGCAACCCGGCGGGGCGTTGCATATCGCGACCGATTGGCAGGAATATGCGGAAAGTATGCTGGCCTTGTTGAATGCCTCCGAACTTTTCGTGAATACCAGCCCAGATGGCGCGTATTGCCCGCGCCCCGATTATCGCCCCGAAACCAAATTCGAGCGGCGCGGCATGCAATTGGGTCATGGCGTGTGGGATTTGATTTTTCGGCGCAGCAAAGCGGCGCCGGGTCCGGCATGAGTTCTGCCCCTTTCTCGGTGACTTGCCAGTTTCGCGCCGTCGATCTGTGTTGTATCCGCGACGATCGGGTGCTGTTCGAGCGCTTGAGTTTCGAATTGAATCAGGGCGAAGCGTTACTGCTTGAAGGTCGCAATGGCAGCGGCAAAACTTCGCTGTTGCGCATTCTCTGTGGATTCCGTCCGCCCGATGCGGGCGAATTGTACTGGAATGGCGAAGCACTCGCTTCGCACGCCTTGCGCGAAAACCTGGCGTATGTTGGGCATCTGAATGGTTGCAAAGCCGATCTGACGGTCATGGAAAATTTGCAGATGGCTTTAGCGTTGGGGGAGCCGGCCTCGGATTGTCCGCCCGAGGAAGCGTTGCGGAGATTGCGCTTACTAGGTTATGACGATCAATTGGCGCATACCTTGTCAGCCGGCCAAAAGCGCCGTTTGGCGTTGGCGCGCTTGTTGATCACGCGCAATCGTTTATGGATTTTGGACGAACCGTTCACCTCGTTGGATCGCGACAGCATCGCGGTGATCGAAGATCTCATGGCACAGCATCTGACCCGGGGCGGCATGATCATCGTGACTTCGCATCACGCTGTTTCCTCGCACGGGGCGGTGTGGCGGCGTTTGCGTTTGTCGTGAGGTGATGCGATGAGTCAACGCGCGGCGATTCAGGCGATGTATGCCGTACTGCGGCGCGATTTGGTATTGGCCTACCGTCATCGCGGCGAACTCCTTAACCCCTTGCTATTTTTTGTGCTAGTTGTGATCTTGTTTCCACTCGGTGTCGGTGCTCGTCCGCAATTACTGCAAGCGATGGCGCCTGGCGCGATCTGGGTCGCGGCGTTGTTGGCCTCGTTGTTATCGTTGGATCATCTATTCCGCTCCGATTACGAAGACGGCTCACTCGAGCAACTGCTGTTGAGCCATCATCCGGTTGCATTGTTGCTGTTGGCCAAAGTATTCGCGCATTGGCTGGTGACTGGCGTGCCGTTGTTGCTCGCTGCGCCGCCGTTGGCCGTGGCCTTGGGCATGCCAGTGCAAGTATTGGGCGTATTGCTGCTGACTTTGTTGCTCGGTACGCCGGTGTTGAGCTTGATCGGCGCGGTCGGTGTTGCTTTGACGGTAGGCTTGCGGCGCGGCGGCATGTTGTTGGCGTTGTTGATATTGCCGTTATATGTGCCGGTGCTCATTTTCGCGAGCAATGCCGTGGAAATGGCGGCAAGCGGTTTGCCTGTTACCGCACAGCTGCATATTTTATTGTCGATGTTGATTTTGGCTTTGGTGCTGGCGCCGTGGCCGCTGGTTGCGGCGTTGAAGTTGAGTTTGCATTGATGTGAGTTTATCGTTTCCACGCCAGAGCGTGGAAACGATAATAATTATTACGACTAAACCATGCGTTTTTTATCCGAATCCTTATCCCGGTTTTTTCATCGTTTGGGCTCGCCGCCTTATTTCTATACGTTCAGCGGGCGGTTGCTGCCGTGGTTGACTGCCTTGTTTCTGGTGTTGGCGCTGCCTGGGTTGTATGGGGGCTTGGTGATAGCTCCACCCGATTATCAACAAGGCGAGAGTTACCGCATCATTTACATCCACGTTCCCAGTGCGTGGATGTCATTGTTCGTCTATGTCATGATGGCGCTCGCTGGCGCGGTCGCGTTGATTTGGCGCGTCAAACTAGCGGAGGTCGTCACGATCAGCAGCGCGCCGATTGGCGCTAGTTTCACGTTTCTGGCCTTGGCCACGGGTTCGTTGTGGGGCAAACCGATGTGGGGGACGTGGTGGGTGTGGGATGCGCGCCTGACTTCGGAGTTGATTTTGCTGTTTCTGTATCTCGGTGTTATTGGCTTGTATAACGCGTTCGAAGATCGCCGTGCCGGATCGCGCGCTGTAGCCATTTTGGCCTTGGTCGGGGTGGTCAATATTCCGATCATCCATTATTCCGTCGAATGGTGGAACACGCTGCATCAAGGCCCGACCGTTAGCAAATTGGACAAACCTTCCATCCACGTCAGCATGTTGATTCCATTGTTGTTGATGGCATTCGCGTTCAAAGTGTTTTATCTGATCGCGATGCTGCAATGTGCGCGCAACGAATTGCTGAGGCGCGAGCGCAATAGCCAATGGGTGCAAACTTTACTTACGGAGTCGCGATGAATTGGGCGCAGTTTTGGGCGATGGGCGGCTACGCCGTTTATGTATGGACATCTTATGCGTTGGCGCTGATCGTGTTGGTGCTCAATGTATGGCTACCGATCCGGCAGCGTCGGCTTTGGTTGCGCGCCGAAAAATTGCGCTTACAACGTCTGGAGACGCGCCAATGAATACCACGACAGCGAAACCGTGGATGCACCCGGCGCGGCAGCGGCGTTTGGCGGCGATTCTCGTCCTCGTGGCAGGCATCGCGCTCGCCGCGTATTTCGCACTCAAAGCGTTCAACGAGAACTTGATGTATTTTTTCTCGCCGAGCGATGTCGTAAACGGCAAGGCGCCGCGCGACGCGGTGTTCCGCTTGGGTGGCATGGTCGTCGAGGGTAGTGTCGAACGTCCCGAGGATAGTTTGACAGTACGCTTCGCGCTAACCGATTTTCAGCACAGCATCACCGTTGAATATACCGGTATCTTGCCGGATCTATTTCGCGAGGGTCAAGGCATCGTCGCCAAAGGCCAGTTAAATGCAGAAAGCGTGTTTGTCGCCGAAGAAGTTTTGGCGAAACACGATGAAAACTATATGCCGCCAGAAGTCGCGGGTAGTTTGCAAGCGCCCTCGCCGCAACCTTAAGCTTCTACCATGATTCCAGAAATCGGCCATTTCGCATTGATTCTCGCGCTGTGTACCGCACTGCTGCTCGGCAGCGTGCCGCTATCCGGTAGTTTCTTGCGCGTGCCGGGCTGGATCGCTATCGCGCGCCCTGCGGCGTTCGCGCAATTGCTGTGTATGCTCATCGCTTATGCCGCGCTGACTTATGCTTTTTTGACGCACGATTTTTCAGTCGCGTACGTCGCGCGCAACTCCAATACCGCGTTACCTGTGTTATATCTGATTTCTGGCGTATGGGGTGCGCATGAAGGGTCGTTGTTGTTGTGGGCGTTGATGTTGGCGATATGGTCGGCAGCGGTCGCGTGTTTCAGCCGCGACATCCCGTCGGCGATGGTTGCGAGGATTTTGAGCGTCATGGGTTGGGTCAGCGTCGGCTTTCTGAGTTTTCTGCTGTTTACCTCCAATCCGTTCGAACGCTTGTGGCCGGCGCCGAGCGAAGGGCGCGATTTGAATCCTTTGTTGCAAGACCCAGGGCTGGCGATGCATCCGCCCATGCTCTATATGGGCTACGTCGGCTTTTCGGTGGCGTTCGCGTTTGCGATTGCTGCGTTACTGAATGGCCGCTTGGATGCCGCGTGGGCGCGCTGGTCTAGGCCCTGGACCCATATCGCTTGGATGTTTTTGACCTTGGGTATCACCTTGGGCAGTTGGTGGGCGTATTACGAACTCGGTTGGGGCGGTTGGTGGTTTTGGGATCCGGTCGAAAACGCCTCGTTCATGCCGTGGCTGGTCGGCACGGCGTTGATCCATTCACTCGCCGCCACCGAAAAGCGCGGCGTGTTCAAAACCTGGACGGTGTTGTTGGCCATTTGCGCGTTCTCGCTGAGTTTGCTCGGCACGTTTCTCGTGCGTTCCGGCGTGTTGACTTCGGTGCACGCGTTTGCCAGTGATCCGGCGCGCGGTTTGTTCATTTTGGTGTTTTTGAGCTTGGTCGTCGGTAGTTCTTTGTTACTGTACGCACTGAAAGCACCTGCTATCAAAAGCGCTGCGAGTTTCGACTGGGTGTCGCGCGAAACGCTGTTATTGATCAATAACGTGCTGCTCGTCGTCACGGCGGCGAGCATTCTGCTCGGTACCTTGTATCCGTTGATCATCGATGCCTTGGGTTTGGGTAAACTCTCGGTGGGGCCGCCGTATTTCAACGCCATCTTCATTCCGTTGACCGCGCCACTGGCGTTTTTGGTCGGGATCGGCGTTGGCTTGCGCTGGAAACGCGACGACTGGCGGGTGTGGTGGCGGCCATTAAGCGTTGTAGCGGTGGTCTGCGTGGTGGTGGCGGCGCTCGCCATCGTTTTAGCAGCGCATTTTTCGTGGCGCGCGCTGTTTGGTTTCAGTTTGGCATTGTGGTGCGCTGCGTTATCGACGATGGCGTTATGGCAACGCTTGCGCAACGCGCACGGTGGCTGGCGCTGTCCGTGGCGCGTCCCGGCGGGATTTTATGGCATGACGCTCGCGCACTGGGGGATCGCCTGTTTCGTCTGCGGCGTGACTTTCACGTCCGTGTATAGCGAAGAGCGTGATGTCAAATTGGCACCGGGCGAAACGCTGGAGTTGGCCGGGTATACTTTGCGTTTCCACAGCGTTGAACCGGTGCGCGGGCCGAATTACCGCGCCGATCAAGGCTGGTTCAGCGTCGAAAAACCGCAGCGTGTGCTCGCCGAATTGTATCCGCAAAAACGCTATTACCGCGCCGATGGCAATCCGATGACCGAAGCGGCGATCGACGCGGGGTTGTTCCGCGACGTGTTCGTCGCGCTCGGCGATCCGCTCGGCGGCAGTGGCGCGTGGAGCGTTCGTGTCTATTACAAAGCATTCATCCGCTGGATCTGGCTCGGCGGAATCATGATGGCGTTGGGTGGTTTGATCGCGGCGTGTGATCGGCGCTATCGTGCGCGCCATCGAGAGAGCATGGCATGAGGAATGAGAAAATCTGTCTGCCGCGCAGCTTGGTGCTCGACATTTTGCACCAAGCGCAAGCCTCCCCCGAACGAGAAATTTGCGGTTTGATCAGTGCCAAAGGGGGGCAAGCGTATGCGTGTTATCCCGTGCCCAACGTTGCCGCCGATCCTACCCGTGCCTTTCAGCTCGACCCACGTCGTCAAATCGAAATTATGAGCGCGTGGCGCGCGTGCGGCGAAAGCTTATATGCAATTTATCATTCGCATCCTCATGCGCCTGCCGTGCCTTCGACAGCCGATGTGCAGCAATTCGCCTATCCCGGCGCATATTATTTGATCGTTTCACTGAACACCCAGGGTGTCTTGGAAATGCGCGGGTTTGCGACGACTCCGCCGTTCACGGAAATTCCGCTGTTGTGTACAGACGCGCGGGTTGACGAGTCGTGATGCGTTTGGTTCGGGGGTTGCGTCATCCGATTGCATTGCCACAAGGCTGTGTAATGACGCTCGGTAATTTCGACGGTGTCCACGTTGGGCATCGCGCAATCATCGAACGTCTAGCCGAGCAGGGGAGGGCGTTGGGATTGCCGGTTGTCGTGATGATTTTCGAACCGCAGCCGTTGGAATACTTCCTTGGTCATAACGCGCCGGCGCGGCTGACGCGCTTACGGGAAAAAGTACGACAAATGGCCTGTTTGCCGGTCGATTTTTTGGTCGTCGCCAAATTTGACCGCCATATCGCCGATCAAGAACCGGAGCGTTTTGTCGAAACCACCTTGGCACAGCAATTTCGCGTACGGCATTTGCTGGTCGGTGACGATTTCCATTTCGGCAAAGCGCGGCGCGGCAATTTTGCATTATTGCGCGACATGGGGCAGCGCTTGGGATTCACGGTGCAAAATACCGCGTCGTTCTATGTCGAAGATCAGCGCGTCAGCAGTACCTTGATTCGCGATGCGCTGAGTGACGGGCAATTGACGCGCGCGCGCGCGCTGTTGGGGCGACCTTATACGGTTTGTGGGCGCGTCGTGCAGGGCGCGCAACTCGGACGAACGTTGGGTTTTCCAACCGCGAATGTCCAATTGTCGCGGCATAACGTACCGTTGCGCGGGGTATTCGCGGTGCGCGTCATAGAGCTTGCGGCGCAGCCAGTCACTGGCGTCGCCAATATCGGTACGCGCCCGACGATCCAAGGGGGCGCGACAGTTACGCTGGAAGTCTATTTGTTCGATTTCGACCGCGAGATCTACGGTCGCGTGGTCGAGGTCGAGTTCGTGCATAAAATTCGTGACGAAATGCGCTTTGCTTCGCTTGATGCGCTGCAACGGCAAATCGCCGACGACGCGGCCACAGCCAGGCTTTTTTTCAATGGTGAGTAATACGATGGATTACAAAAAAACGCTCAACCTTCCGAAAACCGCTTTTCCGATGAAAGCCAATCTCGCGCAGCGCGAGCCGGAGCGTTTGCAGCGCTGGCAGGACATGGCGCTTTATCGGCTCATTCGAGAACACACGCAAGGCCGTCCGCGATTCGTGTTGCACGATGGCCCGCCTTATGCCAACGGCGCGATCCATATCGGTCATGCCGTCAATAAAATTTTGAAAGACATCATCGTCAAATCGAAAACCTTGGATGGTTACGATGTTCCTTATGTGCCGGGTTGGGATTGTCATGGTTTACCGATCGAATTGATGGTCGAAAAAACCACCGGCAAAGCCGGTGTCAAAGTCACCCCCCAAGAATTTCGCCGTGCTTGCCGTGATTATGCAGCGAAACAAGTGGCGATTCAGCGCGAAGAATTCATCCGCCTCGGTGTGTTCGGTGATTGGGACAGGCCTTATCTGACAATGGATTTCACGTTCGAAGCCGATATCGTGCGGGCGCTCGCTCGGATCATCGCCAACGGTCATGTGCAAAGCGGTGCGAAGCCAGTGCATTGGTGTACCGATTGTGGTTCAGCGCTCGCCGAAGCCGAAGTCGAATACGAAGACAAGCAATCGCCAGCAATCGACGTCAAGTTCCACGCGCTTGATGAAGCGGCGTGGATTGCGCGTTGTCATCACGTGCCCGATCACGCCGGAGAAGGGCCGTTGTCGGTGATCATCTGGACGACGACACCGTGGACCTTGCCCGCCAATCAAGCGGTTGCGTTGCATCCCGAATTAGAATACGCCGTCGTGCAAGTTGAGCGTGACGGCATCGCTGAGCGCTGGGTGGTTGCTGAGGCCCTCCTCAAAACGGCAATGCTGCGTTATGGTCAGGAGTTCTATCATGTCATTGCTTATGGTAAAGGCGCTGCGTTCGAGGGATTGCTGTTGCAACATCCTTTCTACGACCGGTACGTGCCGGTGATTTTGGGCGAACACGTGACGACCGAAGCGGGTACCGGCGCCGTGCATACCGCGCCAGGTCACGGTCAGGAAGATTATGTCGTTGGGCAGCGCTATGGTCTGCCCGTCGATAATCCGGTCGGCGGCGATGGCGTGTTTTTACCGAGTACGCCGATTTTCGCAGGACTCCACGTTTTCAACGCCAATCCCCACGTGATCGACGTGTTGCGTGAACGGGGGGCGTTATTGCATCACCAAGCCTTGCTGCACAGCTATCCGCATTGCTGGCGCCATAAAACGCCGGTGATTTTCCGCGCCACGCCGCAATGGTTCATTTCGATGTCGGCACAACAGTTACGTGACAAAGCCTTGGCGGCAATTCGACAAGTCGCATGGATTCCACACTGGGGCCAAGCGCGCATTGAAGGCATGGTCGAAAATCGCCCTGATTGGTGTATTTCCCGGCAGCGCAGCTGGGGTGTGCCGATTCCGTTGTTCGTGCACCAGAAAACCGGCGCATTGTATCCCGACACGCCGCAGTTGCTCGAACGCATCGCTGAACGCATCGAACAGCAAGGGATCGATGCCTGGTTCGAATTGGAAGCCGAAGAGCTCCTCGGCGAGGACGCTGCGCATTATCAAAAAATCACCGACACGCTCGATGTCTGGTTCGATTCTGGCGTCACGCACAGTGCGGTGTTGCAACGTCGCGCTGAACTGAGTTATCCCGCTGATCTTTATCTGGAAGGCTCGGATCAACATCGGGGCTGGTTTCAATCTTCGCTGCTCGCTAGTGTAGCGATGCACGCCACGGCACCGTATCGCGCGGTGTTGACGCACGGATTTACTGTCGATGCCGAAGGCAAAAAAATGTCGAAATCGGCCGGCAACGTCGTCGCGCCGCAGACCATCATGAAAACCCTGGGCGCCGATGTGTTGCGGCTGTGGGTTGCTGCAACAGATTACCGTGGCGAAATGTCGGTCTCTGATGAAATCCTCGAACGCATTGCCGATGTCTATCGCCGTTTACGCAATACCGCGCGCTTTTTGCTCGCGAATCTCGATGGTTTTGATCCCTCGCGCGATCTCGTTGCTCCCGACGCGATGACGGCATTGGATCTGTGGGTAGTCGATCGCGCTTATCAATTACAACAAGAGTTGATCGATGCTTATCGTCAGTATCAATTCCATTTGGTCTATCAAAAAGTCCATCATTTCTGCTCGGTCGATCTCGGCAGTTTCTATTTGGACGTCATCAAAGACCGGCAATACACCGCGAAAGCGGGCAGTGTCGCGTTACGTTCGGCGCAGACCGCAATGTATCACGTCGCCGAAGCCTTGGTGCGCTGGTTGGCGCCGATTATCAGCTTCACTGCCGACGAGATTTGGGAGTTCTTGCCCGGCGAACGTGCCGCTTCGGTATTTTTCGCCACCTGGTACGAAGGTTTGTATCCACTGCCAGAACACGCCCTATTTAGCCGCGACGATTGGCAAGACTTGATCGCGATACGCGAAGTGGTCAAAAAGGAATTGGAACGTTTGCGCGTACAAGGTGAAATTGGCGCGTCGTTGAATGCCGAAGTGATGTTGTATGCTGACACCGTGTGGCAAACCCGCTTGGAACCAGTGGTTGACGAGCTGCGCTTTGTGTTTATTACGTCGCACAGCGTATTGGCGCCTTGGGAAGAGGCGCCACCGGATGTAATCGAAGCTGTACCGGGTCTTAAAATTGCTGTGATTGCATCGCATCAACCGAAATGCGTGCGTTGCTGGCATCAGCGTGACGACGTCGGCCATCATCCCGGTCACCCAGAATTATGCGGACGTTGCGTCAGCAATGTAGACGGAGAAGGCGAAATCCGCCGTTTGGCGTGAGAGAGTGGAGCGCACTGATGGATAACCCCTGTCAACCGTTCGGGAGATGGCTGGTGCTGGCTGCGTGGGTCGTCGTCATCGATCAAGCGAGTAAACTGCTGGTCGATGCGAATATGGCCCTGCATCAGTCGATTCCGTTGTTGCCTGGCCTCAATCTGACTTATGTCCACAATACTGGTGCGGCGTTCAGTTTCTTGAGCGGGGCAGGGGGGTGGCAACGCTGGTTTTTCGCGGGTCTCGCGTTGGTCGTCTGTGTTGCTTTGCCGATATGGTTACAGCGTCTCAAAGCTCACGAAACCTTGTTGGCTTGCGCGCTGTCGCTGGTGTGGGGGGGCGCAGCTGGTAATTTGATCGATCGTTTGCTTTACGGCTACGTCATCGACTTCATCGACGTTTATTACCAAAATTGGCACTGGCCGGCTTTCAATATCGCCGATTCAGCGATTTGCGTTGGAGTAGGGTTGATGATACTCGAATCATTTGGTGCGGGGGGGCGACGGCCTCATGAATCTTAACCCATCTTTAACATCCCAGTTTAAAAACGCTTTTAATCAGTTGTTTGCTGATTTAAAACCTGGCGTAAGGCACTACAAGCGCGTTATCGGCCTGTTTTTGTCAGACGATGGTTTTTGGTACGCTTCCGGGCAAGGGAGGTTGTCGTAAAAGCCGCGTCGCAGGCTGGGTAGAGCACAAAAAGACAAACAGAATCAAGCTGCTTGACTTCATGTATTCAGCCCAGCTTACCTTTTACGACAACCTCCTGGGGGGAGAGAGTCCGAAGTTCGAAGTGCCTTATGATGCAGCGGGGGTGAAGCGTGGCCCGTCTGCATCGGCGGGATCGCCCTCGTAGGGGGTCGCATAGCCGCAACCTTTTTGCGGACACACTTTCTCTACGCCGCGACGCTTGGTGGCTTTGAGTGTCAGTACCGGCCAC
>OGCL01002268.1_pt1 | contig 13850 bp, 14 predicted proteins | sample 1570041 | NCBI WGS metagenome assembly OGCL01 (sample SAMN06266162, study PRJEB24511) | hot springs metagenome | isolation source: Hot spring water | place: South Africa: Limpopo | collected 2015-06-22 | reverse complement strand
GGCTCACCCTTATGCGGCCGGTATGCGCTGGAATCTGGATCTGAGCAAAGCCAAAGGTCAGCGGATCAGCGCGGTCGAAGTCAAAAATCGCAGCACGGGGGTCTGGACACCGATCAATCTGACCCAAACCTATACACTGGTCACCAATGACTTTATCGCCAGTGGACGTGACGGCTATACGACGCTGGGTGAGCAGTTTAACGCGGGTAACGTCACCAATACGTTCTTGCTATATACCGACTCGTTTATCAATTATGTTCGCGACAAAGGCACTCTTGGACGTCCTGCGCGTCCTGAATACTCACATAAGACGGTGATCAGTGCGACGGGGCAGACCCTCAATCCGCAGTAACTTGCGGCCGCCCACAGTCGTGCATCGTACCCAACACCAATCCTTGTGATTGGTGTTTTTTTTACATTCTGTTAACATGTCGCCCGTCACGGTGCTCAATCGAGTTAAACGGGAAACAGGTGAAACGCCTGTACTGCCCCTGCAACGGTAAGCCAAGTGTGGATTCGCCATCACAGCCACTGCAAGTCAGCACTTGTGGGAAGGCGGCGAATCAAGTCTTGCAAGTCCGGATACCGGCCATGACCCATGTCAGCTTTGCCCACTCATGCAAGCTGATGTGCTGACGCGCGGCAGGGTTCCCGTTGCAGTCATTGCCTGCCTTTACACTGATCTGCTTGCTGTCTGTTCGTGCAGTAGCATCGGTTGTCCTGCTTGCTCTGTCTGTTGCTTCTGAGCTTTTGTCCGCACTTTCTTAAATATCGTCATGCAGCGGGCATGGCTTGTGGAGACAGTTATGTCTAAGTTTATTTCTGTATCATCGTTTCGCCTTTTGCCTTTAGTCGTGTTGATGCCAGCATCGTTTGTATTTGCCAATCAGCCAGTGCAGCCAGCCGCACCGATTGCCACTCTACCGACTACCGTCGTTACCGCCAGCCGTATCGCGCAGCCGCTTGATCAAGTGATCGGTGATATCAGCGTGATCGAGCGTGCTGAGCTTGAGCGCTATAGCGGCGAAAGCGTGTTAAATGCCCTGCAACTACAAGCTGGTGTGCAAATCATCAACAATGGCGGCGCAGGCAAACCCAGCAGCGTGTTTATTCGTGGTGCCAACGCCGCGCATACCTTGGTACTGATTGATGGCGTGCGTTACGGCTCCGTCACACTGGGTACGCCAGCACTGGAGCATTTGCCGGTCGATCAGATTGAACGGATTGAGATTTTGCGCGGATCGGCAGCCAGCCTATATGGCTCGGATGCAATTGGTGGGGTGATTCAGATTTTTACCCGCCAAAACAGCAGCACGCCAAGCGTATCTCTCAGCGTCGGTGCAGGCACTGAAAACACCCAGCAGGCCAGCGTAACGGCAGGTGGGCAATTTGGTGACACGCAAGCCAATATCACGATTGCACACAGTAAAACTGATGGGATTAACGCGATCAGCAACCCCGCAAACAGTAATTTTTTTGCCGATAAAGACGGCTATCAAAATAACAGTATCAGCCTCAATCTCGCACAGAATCTCGGCGCACAGCATCAAGTCGGCGCACGCTTGTTCTGGGCAGAAGGCAAAAACCAATTTGACGGCGCGGCCTTTGATGCCAGCTTTAATGCAGTCGCGCAAGACTACAACTATCGCAACGAAACCCAAAACGGCGCATTCAGTATCTGGAGTAGGCATCAGCTTACCGATGGCCTGACCACTCAACTGCAAATCGGCCGCAGTGAAGATAAAAGCGATAGTTTTGCACCACAATCTGCATTAAATCGCACCGATAAAATCAGCAAATTTGATACGCTGCAAGATCAATATAGCCTACACAACGAGCTTAAAATCGGTGCAGGTAGCCTGACTTTTGGCGCAGAACGACTAGAGCAAAAGCTGAACAGCAGCACCAATTATCCAGTGCAAGAACGCTCAGTGAATAGTGTTTTGGCAGGTTATATTGCTCAATATCAGAACATCAACGTGCAAGCCAATCTGCGTAATGACGATAACTCGCAGTATGGTAACGAAACCACCTACGGCGTTGGTTTTAGCGCAGCACTCTCAGACCAAGTCAGCTTCGGCGCACAACACAGCACCGCGTTTTTGGCACCAAGCTTTAACGATTTATACTTTCCGTTTTATGGCAATACTAACCTTGCCCCTGAGCAGTCGAACAGCAAGGAAGTGTTTATTGCCCTTAGACTAGACGGCTTATCTAGTCGTTTGACCATGTACCAAAACGACGTGAAAGATTTGATTCAATACAATCCCACGACGTTCGGCCCGTCTAATATCGGCAAGGTCAAACTACAAGGCATCACGCTCAATAACGACTGGCAACTCGATCATCTGCAAGCCGGTTTCAGCTATGATTATCTGGATGCAGAAGATCGGTCAAGTGCGGCCACACGCGGTAAACAACTGCGCTACCGTGCTAAACATGGCGGCGTTGCCCATTTTGGTATGCAGCAAGACCAACTGAGTGGACGCATTGAACTGCAAAGCGTCGGCTCACGCTACACTAACCCAAGCAATAGCCAAAAAATCGCAGGCTACACTTTGGTGAATCTATCAGGTAGCGTCGAAGTAACACCCGAACTTAAAATTGGCTTACGGGTCAATAACCTGTTCGATGAGCAATACGAGTCAATCAAAGACTACGGCACACTCGGCGTTAACGGCCTTGTCTCGTTGACTTATACACCAAAGCTGTAACCGCGCGTTATACAGTCAATCCAACAGAACGTGCCACAACCTAGACCTGTGGCACGTCAACTTGCAGCGGCTTAAGTGGCCGCAACGACTGCTGTAAATACCCCGTAATCATCTGAATCAATCCCTCTGCCACCTCATCGGCTTGTAGCATGGTGTTCTGTTCGCTAATAAAACGCACCATGGTAAAAATCGTGCTATTGGAAATAATAAAAATCTTGGTGTGGAGGTTTTCAATCGGATACTGTTGATAATGCTTTAAAAAATACAGCCGTGCCAACTCAAAAAAATGCTGCTGCAACACATCAGCCACCCGCTGGGTCGGTAAACGCTGCCAATTACTCGCCAGCTCCAAATACAACTTATTATCAGAGTCAAGCAGCGCAAAACCAAACCGAATCGCCATACTGACCATTTGTTCTAGGTCATGGGTTTGGCTAAATGGCAACTGCTTTAAAGACTGTGCAATGTCCTGCGCCATCTTTTCGATCAAGGCACTAATCAGTGCATCTTTACCATCAAAATACTGATACAGCGAGCCAACACTCACGCCTGCCAGATCGGCGATTTTGGGCGTGGTCGTACCGTCTAAACCATGTTCAGCAATACAGCGTGCCGTGGCTTCGATCAGAGTATCGACCATTTGACGTGACCGTTGCTGCTGTGGACGCTTACGCATACCGACCTCCATAACACGAATTGAATACGAATACATATTCGCATTAAGCTGACTCTCGATGCAACCGCTACAACGCAGATGCACGGACTTGTAATGCCTATTCGTTTGATGTGACTTTGAAATGATTTGGAGTAATGATGCAACCTTATCGTCTTGCAATCCCGACACGTGCCAGAAGTTTTGAAAACACGCAAATCCACACCCCACGATGGCTACGGCTCATACTGGGTCGTGGACTTTCCCCCAGCTATCCCGAGTATCAGCGCGTATTGGCCGCACTCCATCAAGGCGACCAACCGATGGATGATCTGGTTGAGTGGATGATGAAATCCGGTGCTCGTGATGCAAAGGCATTGTTTGAGCAGGCATTACAGCAGGGCTATCACAGTATTCCAGACTGCCCAGCACCGCTACGCGAGTTTTTTCAGCAAGTCGAGCAGTTACCCGCTTGGTTAGACCAACAACTGCTGGCCGATGGTGTACGCTTTATACATGGCACTGGCACGACCGCAACCTATGTGCTGCGTGATTTAGCGTTGATGGGAGGCTATCTGCTGTCAGGCTTTAATCAGTCCTTAGTGATGACCGGCGCGCTCAACAACGGGACATCGCGTCGGATTGCCGAAACTGGCCAGTGGTGGATCGACTGTACTGAGCCGAATGGTCTGCAACCGTTTGCCGCCGGTTATCGTTCGACTTTACATGTGCGGTTTATTCATGCCTTGGTGCGGCGTAATCTTGCGCAAAAACCTGAATGGGATCACGCCAAATGGGGCTTGCCGCTGTGTCAGATTGATATGGTCTCGACCTATTTAGGCTTTAGTGTGGTGATGTTGGTCGGGCTACGCGCCTTGGGCATTCCGGTTAGTGCGCACGAATCTGCCGCAGTGATGCATGTATGGAAATACGCCTGCTGGCTGATGGGTGTCGATGAGCGCTGGTTGGTGGACTCTGAGAAACAAGGTTATGTACTGTTAAAGCATGCACTGATGACCCAAAGCCCAGCGGACTGGACCAGCCGCGAACTGGCGCAAGCATTGGCGCAAGAGCCAAAGCAACGCGAATATCCACAATGGCAAACCCTACGCCGTCGCCTTGCTTACCAGCAGCATCTGAGCATGAGTCGATATTTTTTGGGTCGTAAAAAAATGCAGCAGCTTGGCCTGCCGACCGATGTCACTGCATGGTTTCCAATCTTAAGTGCCCCTGTTCGTTTTGTGTATTACACCAGTCAACGCGTGGTGCCACCATTACGCAACCAGCTTGAACAGCAAGGGCGCAATGCGCAGCAAAACGCACTGGCTGCGATCTTTGGGGCAAAACCACGCGGCTTGATCCAGCCGGATGCCAATCATCCGGCACATGTGGCCTAGTGCCTATTATCCCTAGAACTTGCCGATATAAAAATCACGCTGAATTTGATCGGCGTGTTCTGGCGAGTTGGCATAATGACTAAAATCGATCACACCCAACTCGCGCAATACCTCTTCATCTAACCAACTGACTTTATCCGCAAACCGCACACGCTGACTGAGCAACTCGAATGCAGCATCGGCCATAATCGCCGGTTTACGCGCCAGTTGTAGCGCGGCATCCCCAGCGGCAACCCCAATCGCAGCGGTCGCAATCAAAGTGGCTGGCCACAGCGAATGCACGTTGATGTGATGATTTTTGACTTCTTCAGCAAAACCCAAACTCAGCAGGGTCATGGCGTATTTGGTACTGGTATACGGTGCAAATGCGCCTAACCAACCGGCATCAAGATTGATTGGTGGACACAGATTTAGCACGTGGCCTTTGCTTTTAATCAGGTGCGGCAGGCATTCGCGCATGCTGATCATCGGGGCGCGGGCATTGAGGGCGTGCATCAGGTCAAAGTGTTTGGTGCTGGTGCTGGCAATCGGAGTGATTCCCAAGAATCCGGCATTATTCACCAAAACGTCGATTCCACCAAAATGTGCGGCAGTTTGCGCAATTGCATCAATCAGTTGTTGTTCATCCCGTGCATCGACCGCAAGCGGCAACGCTTGTCCGCCTGCGGCAACGATTTCGGCCGCAACGGAGTGAATCGTGCCTTCTAGTCGGGCGTGAGGTTGTGCAGATTTGGCAGCGATGGCAATGTTTGCACCGGCCTGCGCAAAGCGTAGGGCAATCTCTCGGCCAATCCCGCGACTGCCACCCGTCATAAAAATCGTTTTACCTGTCCAATCCGTCATGTACTACTCCGTTGATCATCAGTGTCATTTTGAGCATCCCAGCTTAAAACGAATGTTTATTCGCATTCAATTCGTGTTTGGTGGCGGCAGTTTATCGGTATACTATAGAGCATGAACTGTTTGGTACAACACGAGTCGAATCCATGGAAGATGATCTCCTAAAACTTGTCAAAGCATGTTTTGACAACGACGTATATACCGGATTAAACGACAAGATTGTTGATGAGTTTTGCGACAAAAACAACCTAACTCAGGATCAGTTTTATGACATATTTGCCAAACACATTGCTTTAGAGTTTGCCAAGGGTGAAATGTCGTACTCTGATGGTGATGTTGCGATGAACGATTTGGCTAGTTTTGCGGAAATCAATATAACGCCTCTCGCGCTGGAAATTTACCTACTATTCGACGCAGGTGAATACCATCGGAGCAGTGATCCAGCGGGCACGATTCCGTGGCAAAAATACACATTGCCGAATATCATGCATATACTCTTAGAGGAAGGCTTACTGCCATGACTCAAACCATCCGCGCCATTCAAGCCGACATCACTAAGCTGTCTGTCGATACCATCGTGAATGCAGCCAATTCCTCGTTACTCGGTGGTAGCGGTGTCGACGGTGCGATTCATCGTGCCGCAGGTGCAGACCTTGTGCATGAATGTCGGTTACTCGGTGGCTGTAAAACTGGCGAAGCAAAAATAACCAAAGGCTACCGTCTTCCAGCAAGGTTCATCATTCATACCGTTGGACCCGTTTGGCGCGGCGGCGTTCATAACGAATCAGAACTGCTCGCATCATGCTACAGACGCTCGATTCAACTTGCCGAAAAATATGAAGTGACCAGTATTGCTTTTCCGAGCATCAGCACGGGCATCTACGGCTACCCGATTGAGCTTGCAGCAAGAAATGCCATTTTAACCGTCAGATCAGAGCTAAAGGATTTACGGCACGTCAAAGAGGTCGTTTTTTGCTGTTTTTCGCTAAGCGATCTTCGCGTTTATGAGTCAATCATCCATGAATGTTGTTCAAATGATTGAGACTACTCGTCTGTTTCAAATCTTATATTTAGGAAAGGCATATTTTGAACCTGAACAGTACCCATCAGATCAGCCACGATAGAAAACGACCCACCACGCCCACCGAAGGCATCCAACTGATGGCCGATCTATTCGACTGTCAGGGCGATGTCAATCTACTGCAACACCTCGAACCGCTGCGCCACGCTTGCCTGCACGCCGTACAGAGCGCAAGCCTCACCATCGTCGGCGAACGCTTTCACCAGTTTGAACCGGCTGGCGTCACCGGTGTGATTTTACTGGCCGAATCACACGTCGCCATCCACACATGGCCAGAACAACGCTTTGTCTCACTCGACATCTATGTCTGTCACTTTAGCGCAGATAACACCGACAAAGCCGAACAACTGCTACAACATCTGATCCAAACCTTTGACAGCAGACAAACCAACGTCCACCGACAAACCCGTGGCCGACCAACACGCATTCACCCTGCCATTTAAATCAACTTGGCCGAAATTGCCGCCACAATAACCACAGCCCAAACACCAACAACAGCGACCCGATCACCGGAATATCCAACACGGTAAGATCGACACCGATCAACACCAGCAATAGCCCTAGCGGCAACAGCACCTGACCGACCGGCTGATTTAAACCCTGCCGCAGCAACGCCACCAACCAAAACACCAAACCCGAATACAGCACCAACGCCGACCACGAAAACCATACCCCATCAAAGGTAACTACTAAACCCGACAACACCAAAATCAACGCCCAGCCAATCAGCAGCGGCTTGGGTCTCCACTGCTTCGGCTGACGCTGTTCTGGCGACCAACGCACGGGTGCAGGCCGTGTTGCCACCGGATGCAGTTGCTGCTGTTCGATCTGCGAGGCAGGCAACTCATCGGGTAGCGGTGCTTTGGTCAGATTGATGTTATGCGGCTTTAATATACTCGGCTGCTGAAACAGCGTCGGTTGTTCAAACCTCGGCTGCTCCGGCGCATTCGTTTTTCGCTCACTCATCGACAGACTCGTTCGGCCAACATCATCAGCAGATCATAACCGATTCGGGAGCACGCCATCGTCGATCAACTGTTTAAAATGCTCGGCCAGCGAATCGCGCACATCGCGGTATTCGATCTGCAAATCTTGCTGGCTGCGCGTATGGTCAAACGCCACCGCATAGCCCATGTTGCACGACACAAAAGCACGGGTATACCCATACAGTGGCGCAACCAGCCAGAACAAAAAAGTCGGCACCGGCGTACGTGGGAATGGATAAGTATTGCCCAAACGCTCACGCAGCGCTTTGCCCATCTCTAGCAAGTTGAGCGTGCGATCACACAAGATATAACGCCCCTTTGCTTCCGGCGTGAATGCTGCCCGCACATGCGCCAGCGCCACATCACGTACATCAACCAAGCCTGTCCAAAGCTTTGGCGCACCCATCCGCATGGTGCCATTCCCAAACTCTTGCAAAATCTCAATACTGGCCGATTGGCTGTTTTTGGTCAGCGCAGGCCCCATGATCAAGGCTGGATTAATCGTGACCAGATCCCAACGCTGCTGCCGCTCAACCCACTGCCATGCTTCACGCTCAGCCACCGCCTTGGAATATTGATATGGCTGGTGACTGACGCTGCTACTGTTGTTCCACATGCTTTCGTCAAAAATACCGTTTGGCGTTTGTTCGATGTCTTTAGAATCGCCATAAATCGCTGCCACACTTGAGGTTAGCACCACACGCTTGACCGAGTGGGTGCGCTCGACTGCCGCCAGCACATTGCGCGTGCCTTCGAGCGCAGGACGTACCAAGGCTGCTTCGGCATCGGTATAGCCAGTCATTAAAAACGGGGATGCGGTATGCATCACCACCTCACAGCCCTGCATCGCAGCATCAAATGAACCGTCATCGAGCAAGTCCGCTTTAAACAGATGCAGTGTTCCCGAAAACTGCTCGGCCATTTTTTGCAGGTGTGCCACACTCGCGGCCTTATTTGGATCACGCACCGTCGCATGTACGGTATAACCGTCCGACAGCAACCTGTGAATAATCCAACTGCCCAAGTAACCACTCGCACCAGTGACCATGACAGGGGCGTTTTTGTTCATCTGCGTCATCAGGAAATCCACGTTGTCCAAAGATACAAACGGTATAGCACCGAAGTGACTACGGTCGCATTGACTGATCAGTCAAAGTTCGTTGACAGTAGCGTCAGCAGTATCAGGTACGATCCGCCACCGCTGCGAGTTCAGCGTTCACATAACTCTCGATCATTTTACAAGTACCGCGTACCGCTTCTTCGAATGAGATATTGGCATTCGGCAAAATCAAGTGCCTGATCACCGAAAAAATCGCGCCGTTGATGCAGACATAAATCATGGTCGCCATGTTGTCCAAACGCAGATATTTTGGGTGATACATCACGTAGCGCATCACGATTTCGACTAATGCACTCTCAACTTGCTGCGCATATTTGGCGTAGTCAAACTGACCAGCGTATTTAATACATTTCAAATAACGTTCATCGTTGCGTTGTAGCAATGCGCTAAACTGATACAACAGCAATTGGATCACATCCTGTAAATCAAGCTGAACAATATGCGGGACTTGGGCGTGTAGCATCTTCAGCACTTCATCAATAAAATGCTGATTCATCGCCTGATAAATCGCTTCTTTATTTTCAAAATACTCATACAAGGAACCGACACTAATACCAGCAATTTCAGCGATTTGTCGTGTAGTCGAACCTTCTAAGCCATACTTAGAAACAGAAATAAAACCAGCCTCAATAATCGTTTCTACGGTCACTTTTGCACGTTTTTGCTGTGGTTTTCTTGCCATAACACACCCGAATTGAATCCGAACACAACCCTAAATTAAGATGAACTGCCAATAGGCTTAGGTCAATTGCAGATACTATCACGCTTGCTGACCATTTCGTTCAGTCAAAGCATGTTATCTTCCGGTGGTTTAACGTTGAAGAATCCTTTGCCCAAGCTTGCTGGGCAGGATATTCATTCGACATTCGACCCAGCAAACAGCACATATAAATATATATTTAAATACAAGTTATACTGAAGCTTTCGTAGTCACCACAATCTTAAACGATTGATCTAACTGCTCAATCATCTCAATCTGTACTGGCAAAAATCGCTGAATCATCAGTGCTTGGGTGCGGGTATGCTCACTAATCACTCGACAACTGTATGCACCACCGACACCGAGGGCGAGCGGCAGCAACAATTGATCCGCCAGATACTCATCGACCGCGCCGCTGTGATGCAGATACCGCTTCACCAGACCAGCCAGACGTTTGGCGACCTGTTCGGCGGTGCGTCCCGTTTCCCCCAAGATGGTAAACACCTCGGTATGCTGTGCGCTAACCACTTCGACCAGTGCAGTATTGCCCTGCCCACAACCGGCCACGTCTAACAAGCTACTGTCCTGAATCGTCAGCAATTGCTTGAGTGTCGCCAACTCACGCTCGGCAATATGCTGCTCTAAACGCTGTACACCAGCATAGGCATTGACCGCAATCAATTCACCACGATCAAGCAAATGTAAAGCTTTGCGCTGCTGCCACGGCTGAATCTCGACTTCGATAACGCCACCACCGACTGGAAAGAATCCGGCTTGTACGCAATTCAACTTGACCGAAATACCGAGCTTGGCCAGCACTGGCAAAAACCCGCGCTGAATAAAGTCCACCGTCGGTGCCATCGGGTTATGTGTACCGCCTTCTAGCCGGAGTGTGCTGGGCTGCTCTTGCATGATCAGCACTGGCAGTAGGGTTTGGAGTACCAGCATCGTGCTACCGGCTGAGCCAATCGGAAAATGATAGTGCCCCGCCTGTACGGTATGTGGGTTAAAGCGCAGTTCGGTGCTGTGCAGATGATCACCTTCGACCACTGCATGGCCAATTTGTTTGGCGGCTTGTACACAGACCAAGTGCTGTCGCATCAGGCCAGCTTTTTTACGACCGGCACGAATATTGGTCAGGTGAAAGGCTTGACCCGTCAGTAACGATAGACTTAACGCGGTGCGCAAAATCTGCCCACCGCCTTCGCCGACTGAACCATCAATTTGAATCATGTTTTTTCTCGTCTTAATCCATACGTTTCGGAATCAATACCGCAGGTGATAACCCCATGCGACTGACCCGTTTCGCAAATTTTTTATCGTCAAAAGAAGCCATTGAATCGCACTCGCGGTAACTACTCAGGTGCAAGGCGTCGGCAAATTCAAGCCCAGCAAGACAGTGTGCAATCGCTTGGGTGACATCATCACGTGCTTCAATCGTGACGTTCGGCATTTGACACAAATGCTGCAACACCTGCACAACTTCACGACTTGAAAAGCCGTAATAGCCGCGCAGCAACCACTCTAGCTCAAGTACAACGGTCTTGGAGATCATGAAACGCTGACCAGATTCCAGTAGGTTTTGGGCAGATCGCCGTTGATGTGCAGCTTCGACATCATCGGGATCATTCACGTAATAACGCGCCAGAATATTGGTATCAAGTCCGATCATGAGACAACAAACTCGCTGGGTCAAAATCTACAGGCACGGCCTTTTTGCGCCGACTGACCAACATCCCACAACCAGACTGAGGCACATCATGTGGATTTTCGACCACATTTAAGGCAACACTGCCGTTTGATTCAACCCGAAAGCTGACCTTTGAGCCTTGCCGAATCCCCAATTGCTGCCGCACCGACTTAGGAATCGTCACTTGGCCTTTGCTAGTCACTGAGCAGATTTCCATAACCCACCTCGAAAAGTAATACTTGGTAAGAATTTAACACAAACGCCAATCTTTAATGTAACGATTAGCACACTATATGGTGGACACGACGGGATTCGAACCCGCAGCAAGAGACCAACCACCGTTTTTAGTCGAGTGGCTGAGAAGCATCATTGGAAACGCGCGCCAGTGGTAGACCCTTCATTCAGAGCCAGCACCTGCATCCGCAACCATACCGATGAACCCGCTTACCTGATCTCCCTGTTTTTACGCAGACCGCCCTACCAATCATCGTTTTCGGCGGTGTCGCCCCCTGTGTGACAGCGTGCCCATAATTGACCGAGACTGGAAGCAGCGCTTCCAGCCCACCCCTAGCTCAGCCCTTCACACACACCACTTGCCGCAGTGTATACACCACTTCCACAAGCTCAGATTGTGCATTCATCACCGCGTCAATGTCCTTATAGGCCGATGGAATCTCATCAATCACATCCGCGTCTTTGCGACACTCTACACCCTCAGTCTGTGCAATCTGATCCGCCACGGTGTAGCGTTTTTTCGCCTCAGTGCGTGACAACACCCGCCCCGCCCCATGCGAACACGAACAAAACGACTGCTGATTGCCCAACCCACGCACAATAAACGACTTTGCACCCATCGAACCAGGGATAATCCCATATTCACCCAACCGCGCTCGCACCGCGCCTTTACGCGTCACCAGCACCTCTTCCCCAAAATGCAGCTCACGATCCACATAGTTATGGTGACAGTTGACTGCCTCCACGCGTGCATCGAAGGCTTTCGGGATGATTTTTCGCAAGGCTTTCAGGGCATTTTCCATCATGATCTCACGATTGGTCATCGCAAAACGCTGCGCCCAACCGACCGCAAACCAATAATCATCAAAATGCTCAGTCCCTTCCGGAAAATACGCCAAATCTTTGTCCGGCAAGTTAATAAAATGCCGTTGCATGTCCTGCCGCGCCAATTCGATAAAGTGATTACCGATAGCGTTACCGACTCCGCGCGACCCCGAATGCAGCATAATCCACACATCATTATGCTCATCCAAGCAGACCTCGACGAAGTGGTTACCGGTTCCCAGCGTCCCCAAGTGCTTATGGTTGTTGGTGTTTTTTAGCTTCGGATATTTGGCACAAATCAGCTCAAAATCCCCGACCAGACCCGCCCACGCTTGGTCGATTCGCTCGGCTGGATTTTCCCACGCGCCTTGATCTCGACCCCCACGACGATTTTTACTCATACCGTGTGGAATGGCTTTTTCAAGTTCGGTACGCAGCCCAGCCAGATTATCCGGCAGATCAGTGGCTTTTAGGCTGGTTTTTACCGCCATCATCCCGCAACCGATATCCACCCCGACCGCAGCTGGAATAATCGCGCCTTTGGTGGGAATCACGCTACCGATGGTCGCACCAATCCCGACATGTACGTCTGGCATCACGGCCATCCATTTGTAGATAAATGGCATTTTGGCAGCTTTAGAGAGCTGGTCTTTGGCTTTGTCATCGACGGGCACGCCTTGTGTCCACATTTTAATCGGCACACCACCTTCGGGTTGGAAGATCTCGTGGCGGCGTTTTTCAACAATCAGGTCTTGCATGGTTATTTCCTCTATATCTGTATCATCAAAACAGTAAAACAGTGCATGCTCTGCACAACGGGTTGGTTGAACCTGCATCATGTGACTTGCAATCGGACTGAATGCCGAACAAGGGATTGACCAGACACGAAGGGCTTAGACCACTAGCTGACTGCGGCATAACGTAAAAATCGCCGCAGATGGGATTCGAACCCATGTTCCTCGCGTGGCAGGCGATGTAGTCTGGTCGGCATTTCGCCATCCAATCCGATTGCAATCACCACTGCAAAATCGACACAACAAAAACCAATTGATCAGACACTTACTGCTCGACCACTGAGCGACAACAAGCAAGCTTGTAGGAAGGAATCGAACCTTCGTTCAATATGTAGTCCAATCTGCATTTGTGCCGATTGACAATTTTGCTCCCACCACAGGGGCACGAGTAAAACTAAATAAACGATCAATCTCAAACCACGCAGCAAGTCATGCGGCTGAATCGCTTTTCCAGCCCTGAAAGCTGGCGCACTTACTGCCAATATACTCAACCGCGCATCTGCATGATTTGAGGCTTTTGCCACACAACAACAATGATCAGACTTGCTTTCGCAATGGGCTCTACCAGCTGAGCTACTGCATTTTGTGTAATACACTAAACGCAGGGTGGGCTCGAACCACCGACAACATGTAGTCTGATCGGCATTTGTGCAACAAAACCTTCGCCATGCTGGACAAATCGCTGGCCTGAAAAGACCTGATCCGAAAACACCTGAAGCTTTCGATCCATTCCAGCATGGGTCAACACAGTGGTATAAACCGAGACGTTGCTCTGTCTATACCGTATTGGCTAGCTCACCGATAAAGCGATCTGCTC
>OGCL01002267.1_pt1 | contig 13856 bp, 11 predicted proteins | sample 1570041 | NCBI WGS metagenome assembly OGCL01 (sample SAMN06266162, study PRJEB24511) | hot springs metagenome | isolation source: Hot spring water | place: South Africa: Limpopo | collected 2015-06-22 | reverse complement strand
TTACTTTTATTTTGTTAAAATTTAAGTTATATGCTTGTTCTTTTACTTTATTATCTTCAATGACTTATATGCAATAAGTTCTAATGGCGGTCATTAGAAATATTTACTAAATGACAATTCTGGGTTTAATTTGTTTAAATCATTGAGGATTATACCCTATTGGGAATTTACAGAAAATACAGTATCTCACCTCTCAGACAACCAAAAATTTCAAAGCATCACAGAAATAAAGGTAAAAACAAAGACAGTAATGCTTATATAACCGTTCATATTGAAAAAAGCCATATCGAGTTTGCTCAGGTCAGTGGGCTTAACAAGAGAGTGCTCATAAACAAGCATTCCCACCACCAAGATAATCCCTATCCAGAAAGATATACCAAGCCCAAAGAACATCCCAGTTAAAACGAGCATAAAAACCGTTATAAAATGGAAAATCCTTGCCAGAAGCAGCGACTTATCGATCCCAAACCTTTTAGGAATTGAGTGCAACCCGTGCCTTTTGTCAAAATCAATATCTTGAAGCGCATAAAGTGTATCAAATCCAGCAAGCCAGAAAACCACACCTATACAAAGGGGTAAGATCTCAAAATCAAATGTGCCTCTTACAGCAATCCACGCACCAAGCGGAGCTCCTGAGATGGCAAACCCTAAAAAGAAGTGAGATAACCATGTAAACCGCTTTGTGTAGGAATATATAAACAAAACTGCTATAGCAAGAGGAGATAACCATAAACAAAGCGTGTTAAGCTGATATGCAGAAAAAACCATTAACGCAAATGATATAACCGTAAAAAGAGCAGCGTCAAAGACCTTAATCTTACCTGAAGGAATTTCTCTATTCTGTGTTCTTGGATTTGCCTTGTCAATATTTCTGTCAATAATTCTATTTAGCCCCATCGCGCCTGATCTTGCCCCTATCATTGCAAGGGCAATCCACAATATCTGATGAAAAGATGGAATGCCCGATGCCGCAAGGACTGCCCCTGTAAAAGCAAATGGCAGGGCAAAGATAGAATGGGATATCTTTATCATTCTTAAATACAAGACGGCTCTACTTAGAAACATTTCCATATCTTTTAGACCCTTACCACATGGGTTGAGCAAGATATGCAGGGGTCGTAACTCCTAATAATCTTTTCGCATTCTGATTTCAGATAATCCGCAGGTTTAGCAATATTAGATTGAACGAATTCATAAACAGACCGCTCAATGTGAAAGAGATTTTGAGATGTAGGCGGAATAATAGTGCATTTTTTAATGCAACCCTTCTCATCTAAATCATAAGCATGTATCAGCATGCCTCTTGGTGCCTCAGTTATCCATACTGCCTTGCCAGAGCGAAGCTCAAATTCGGCGTATGGCTTTTCAGGTTTTTCATAGTTTTTGATAGTCCTTAACAACTCATAAATTGCATATGATATCTCTATAGACCTTGCGATTATACTCATCTGCAGGTTTTTAATGGGAAGTTTGACGCCTGATTCTTTAATCACTTCCAATATCTCCTCTGGCAGCCTGTCATGATTCAGATTGACTCTGGCAACGGGTCCAGTAAGATACGGACTCAGGGTTTTCCCCATCTTAATGCCTGAATGCAATGATGTAGAATAAGAAACCTGATATTCCTGAACAGCATCCAGAAATCTTTCCATTGAAAGGTCAATCCCCTTGTTTGATATGACCTTGCCTTCATTCATTGGATATTCGCATTGGTGGCTGAGGGATACAAATTCCATTTCAGTCTCCGAGACATTAAACCTGAGCGAAGATGCCCATTTAATCCCGGCAAGCGAATCTTCAAATGCCTTTTCAAGTTCAGGCAGAAATCCAGTAAGGTCTTTTTTATCTGGCGCCATATAAAAACTGCCGACTTTCACAGATACGGGGTGAATTGACCTGCCACCGATAACGCTCGTTATTCGATTTCCAAGATTCTTGAAGGCAAGCCCCCTCTTGGCTATTTCGATATAGTTCTTATCAGCCCACGCGCTTTCAATGCCGTAAAAATCAGGTCCATGTAGCAGATAAACATGCAGGGCGTGGCTGCTGAGCCACTCAGAGGCATAAAACAGTCTCCTTAACTGACGGATAGGTTCATCTATTTTGGCGTCGAATATCTTTTCAATAGCATGGACAGAACTCATGAGATAGGCAACGGGGCAGATACCGCATATCCTTGCTGTAAAATCTGGCGCATCATTATAATGCCTGCCCACAAGAAAGGACTCAAAGAAACGAGGCGCCTCGAAAATATTGAGCTGTAGCTTCACTATCTTTGAATCCTTAATCTCAACATATATACCGCCCTCGCCTTCAACCCTTGAGAGATAGTCTGTCTTAATAATCTTTCTCATTTCTTCGCCGCCCTACCCTGCTCTGTCTTAGCCTTCCTGAATGCATAAGTATTCATTTTATCAAGCAATTGAGCAAACTCCTTTTTGTTGATCCCCATCTTTTCAAACTGCCTGCCAAGGGATTCAATATTAGCATCTTCTCGTGGACCGAAACATCCGTAGCACGGGCGGTCAAGAGATGGGCAAATCACACCACAGCCAGCCATTGTAATAGGACCAAGGCATGGTTCAGCTTTTGAGATAAGAAGGCATGGAATACCCCTACCCTTACATTCCATACAGAGGCTATATCTGGGCAAACCCGGCCTCTTATTTATCAGATAGGATGTGAGAACCTCTATTAGAGAAGCTTTATCAATAGGGCAGCCCCAAAGTTCATAATCAGGATAAACATATTCAGAGATCGGTGCTGATGTAGAGAAGGTTTCTATAAAAGCAGGTAAGGGATATACATTCTTTTTAAAATCAATTATACTTGCCCAGTTTCTTAAAGCCTGCAAACCTCCAGATGTTGCGCATGCGCCGATGGTGATAAGGTATCTCGACCTTTCCCTTATATCAATAATCTCTTTTCTCTGCAAATCTGTTGTAATTGAACCTTCTACTAATGCAATATCAAACTGCCCTTTTAAAGGCTTATCGGTAGCTTCTCGAAAATATCCGATATCAAAGAAAGCGAGCAAATCGAGGAACTCCTCTTCCATGTTCAATATTGTCAACTGACAACCATCGCAGGAGGTAAATTTAAAAACACCTATTCTGGACTTTTTCATCTGGAAATACTCCTTAATTTACCACTGCACCAACCGATGACTTCATATTTCCTTCACGCCGAATAAGTCTTCTATTTCAGTAAGCCTGAAAACAGGTCCGTCTTTGCAAACAAACTTAGGGCCAAACATACAATGCCCGCAAATGCCTATGCCGCAATTCATATTCCTTTCCAGAGAGACAAATATCTTCTCGCCCGGCACACCTGCAATTACAAGTTCTTTGGCTGCTGCCTGCATCATCACCTCCGGTCCGCAAATGAAAGCTATTGCATTAAGGGGGTTAAAAGAGATTTTCTTCAAGCTGTCGGTAACAATTCCTATCTGTCCTTTCCAATATTCCTCAGGGTCAGCAAAATTCACTATCATACTCACATCAAAAAGCTCTCTATAAGCTGGAAATTCATTACGAAAAACGATGTCCTTAGGGGTCTTTGAGCCGTAAATTATTACCGGTCGCCTTTTTGTAAAGTTCTTTTTGTGTTTTTTTAGCACCTCCCTGATAACAGGTCGGAGCGGTGCGATGCCCAAACCTCCTGCAATCAAAAGAAGTTCACTGTCATATATCTCATCAAGCGGCCATCCTTTGCCGAACGGGCCCCTGATGCCTATCGCATCCCCGGCGCTGAGTCGGGATATGGCAGTAGTCACATCTCCGGCAACCCTTATTGTATAAGTCATATCATGGTCTGAAGGCGCTGAACTGATAGATACAGGTGCCTCACCAATTCCTCCAACAGAAAGCATACTGAACTGTCCGGGCTTATAACTGAATGCCTTTTGGATCTCGCTATCTGAAATTTTCAGGGCATATGTGGAAGTGTCCCGTGTTTCTTTTTTTATCCATTTTATTAACGCTTCAAAGGGGACTGATTTATCTAACATCTCTAAGCGCCTCCAGTTCTTGAGTTATGTCAATCCCTGCGGGGCACCATGTAATACACCTGCCGCACCCGACGCAGCCTAACAATCCGAATTGCTCCATACTATATGCCAGCTTATGGGCAAACCAGTGCCTGTATCTTGCCCTCCTTGAAATTCTGAAATTGCCCCCGTGAACCCTTGCAAAATTCCTTGAAAAACATGAATCCCATTTTTTTATCTTTTTACCCGATAGGGTAGAAAAGTTTTTTGCAATTCCTCTAAATTCAAGATTATAGAATGCAGAAGTGCAAAAGCATGTAGGGCAAACTTGAGTGCAATTGCCGCATTCAAGGTCGCGCTCTGCAATATCAGACCATCTTGGATGTTCCAAATTCCGATATACCAGTTCTGGCAGTTCAGAAAAAATTATTGTTTTTTTAAACTTTTCCTTGCAGTTTTTTATCCTTAATGCTTTTTCGTCAATATCTTTCTGGTTAACAGAGATTAAAGGCAAAGAATTTATCAGTCTTGAGCCAGCTTGAGAACCGGTCTCGAGTAAAAACTCCTCCTCAAGCTCAGTAATAAGCAGGTCGTATCCGTCAGTAAACTCAGGTCCAGTGCCAGCTGAAAGGCAAAAACAGTTGTCTCCGGGATAGAGACAGTTTAACGCTATAATCAGCAGATTATCTCTCAATGTTTCATAGCAGAAGTCTCTGACAACACCTTCTAAAAATACCCTGTCATAAAACTTGAGCGCTGCCCTATCGCAAGCCCTCATCCCAAAAAACGCAAAAGGGTTATCGTAAGATTTGATAGCAGAGGCGTTAAATTTTCTTTTTGAAACCTGATAGGCAAAGACTTCAGAATATGGAGGATTGAGGTATCTTTTGAAGGAATCAGATCCGGATGAGAAGGTAAAAATATCATGGTTATCAGACTTGACAAGGCGATACATGCCTGCTGCTTGACGGTCTGTATATCCTGCTGGGATATCGCCAAAGTCAATGGACGATAGCATCAAAACATCTTTTTCTATTTTGTGCCCAATAATATTGTGTGTTTTTTGGAGTTCCAAAAAGAGAAAGCTGAGGTCTTGTTTTTTAATCTTGGATATCATGGCGCCATATGATTAAAATTATAACACCTTTCAGAGGGCGTCAGTATGCCGAAAATATTTACACCCCCTACTATGTCCACTTAACTAAGGGAGAATTTATTGGAATCATTCGAACGGTTGGAACTGCTGTTTTTCCCTTTTGCAGAAGGGGTGTGAAGGGGGATTTTAAACATAAAGAATTTGCCAAAATCTCCCCTACCCGATCTTTGTAAAATAGTTGTATATCTGGACAATAACAGCCTGTAAGCTAACACCTGACACTAAAAGCATTTTGTGGAAAATTACATCAATAAAACATTAAAAATATAATCCTGCAATATCAGTAAATTTATAGGTTTATCTCGCACTGATGATTATACATGATACGACACGAAACAGTGAATATTTAATTCACCATTCACTATACACTAACTACTATCCACTATCCTTAACATTGGTTTATACTATTATCTCCAATTTTTAAGATGCTCTTGACAGGACAACATAAATGAAATCAAAAACCGCTTTTCTCTGGGACGAATCCTTTATATGGGGACTGATGGCATATGAGGCTCTGAAAAAAAATAACCTGACTTTCGAACTTATTCGTTCGGAAGATATCAAACAAAAAGGTTTAAACAATTACTCAATGCTATTTGTTCCTGGCGGCTGGGCATCCAACAAATTAAAGGCTCTGGGAGATGAAGGGATTGCTGAAATAAAAAGGTTTGTCAAAAATGGTGGAAATTATCTCGGTCTGTGCGGCGGAGCTGGACTCGCTACTATGGATGGGATCGGACTGCTTGGGATCAAAAGGAAACCAACAAAGGACAGGGTTCCGAGTTTCAGCGGCAGGATAAGCTTAAGCATAAATAAACATGAGATATGGGAAGGTTTGGATAACGTTGACAATAAAATATTTCATGCATGGTGGCCCTCACAATTTGTTGTTCAGGATAAGAAGGTAAAAATATTAGCAACTTATGGTGAGCCAATGCCCGATGCCTTCAGTTCCGATCTGTGTATAGGGGATGTCATAAAGAGCGGGCAAGACTGGACAGAACTTGAATCAATTTATAAAATCAATCTTAATCCAACAAAATTAATGGGCGAGCCTGCTGTAGTTGAGGGAACTTATGGCGAGGGGAGGATTATCTTATCACTTATCCATTTCGATACTCCGGAAGATACAGCGGGTCATACTGTTTTAAAAGATATATGGAAATATTTCTTGGGAGAAGTTGCAGATACATATAAATTGACAAATGAAAAGATAGCATCATCAAACAAATCAAATAATTTTAATAACAAAAACACTAGTTCAAAGAATGAAAAAGTAGGTCATTCAATTATTTCGAGTGAGCAAGATTTGATTATCTCTGAACTTTTTGACGCTACAAAAGACTTGATTAGTTTTGGTGAGCGCAATTTCCTATGGTTTCAGAGAAATTCCATGCTTTTTCAATGGCGCAGAGGTGTTAGAGGGCTTGAATACTGCAACCTGTATATGCTCATTAGAAAGATACAGGAGATACTCAACCTTGACAATAAAAATATCCGTGATTCAATCGAAAACTTCAATTTGAGATTGCATATAATACGCGAGACATTTCTGCCTTTTTATGGAAACTCAAAGAAGCTTCTTCTTATGGAAAGGCTTGCCATGCAGAATGGTCATATCACCTATGAAAAATGCGATGAACAATTGATTCAATCTTTGCGTCTCGAGCTTTTCTCAGCTTCTAAAAGCTACGGCGGTATGTATAAAAGGCTTATAGATGATATAGACAGGCTTCTTTTTGATTTAATACAGAACATTGAAAGAAGTGATTTGATGCCTTACTTAATACAACGATAGTTACCTTAAAACAGCTATAGAATCCTAAAGTCTTTCTGGTTTATTATTTTTATTTTATGAATGATATCACAGTTTATTCAAGCAGAGATATGCCACAATTTCTTTACCAAAGAGCTACCTTCGTGCATATGTAAGCCTTTGGGAGACTTCATATTACTTTTGAAGTATTGGCAGTTGAGGCTTCTGCTTCGTCTTCAGCCTTTTTGAGGTTGTCCATGGCTTTGGCTCCAGAAATCGCATCATATCCGTCGGATTCAAAAGTATATAAGAATTTATTCTGGACGGGGTATGATTATAAATATTATTTAGGTCATTAAGTAAGCACACCCAAGAGTAAAACTATGACTTTTTTGCAGTAACAACATAAAGTGGATCTGAAAAAAAGGCGCTTTCAAAATATTTATCATTGAATGGTCTATACCATCCTCTAAATGAAAATGTCTGAAAATCCTTAAATCCACCATCTTGTAAGAGCAAGTCGAGCACATAACCCATTTTCTCAAAGTCATGAAGCTCTTTCCACAATTTAATAACCTTTGGAGGGAAATAGCGATTAGAAAAGCTGAAACTGAGCAACCCTCCTTTTTTCAAGACCCTTTTTATTTCTGATATCACACTTAATGGTTTTACTAAATATTCAATTGAAAGGTCGCAGACTACGCAATCGAAAGAATTATCTGCAAACTGGAGTTTTGGTTCTTTATTAATATCGCAAACTACGAACTCTTTAAGTTGTGGATTAGCCTTCATCTCTTCGCTGTTTAAACCAAGTCCTACCATATGATAATTTTTGTCTTCAGGCATATGGGACTGGTAACTACTCATTAAATCGAGAATCCTTGAGTTCTCAGGAATAATCTTTTCGTAGAGACTTTGTAAATTTTCATGGCATCTTGAGTCAATGTGAGTGGTGAGTCTTGGTTCAGAATAAAACTCCTGGTCGTCTGTCTCACTCTCCCTCGAAAAGCTTTGTGGCTCATCGAGTTGAAATTCAGTTCTAATATTATTGTAAGGTATTTGCATACCAGGTCCATCGTCTAAAGCTATCTCGCACCAACACCTGCACTCCCCTTGGAGCTTATCTGCTTTACCAACTATACGTTCTATCTTGATAGTTAAATCCAAATCATACCTTGCAATAGGGACATTTCTATCTATTGTAATATACGTTTCATCGATATCTATTATCCTTGCAGGTTTGATGTTTTGAGGATATACTCCTGCTATGTCTGTAAAATATCCCAGAGGATAAAACCTGCCGATTTTGGGTTTGATATCTGTTTCCATGGATATAGGAGGTCGAAATTGGTATCTTCTCACCTTGATGATATTTGTATCGTTGTAGCGGAATACTTCGCCTGCCTTTAAATTAACGGTGAATTCATCTCCTTCTGCACTGTTTAAAAACTTATCTTTAACCTTGCTTGGTAAAAGCCCGCAATCTCTCCAGACATTAACCCTGCAAAAATGATTCTCCTCGTGAACTCCTATAGTCGAATTCCATCTAAAACTCATTACCGTATCAACTATGCTTTTAGAATTTACTTGCATCTGTTTTTCTCCTTCTAAAGAAACCGAGCTAGTAAGCAGTTAATTGTACTTAAGTCCACGACTATTTTGTTACCTTAATCCCATTATTTCCCTCACAGTTGCGAGGGTTTCTTCAGCCCTTTTCATAGCCTTATGGGAACCTATACGAGCTATCTCATGTAATTCATCCGGTTTGTTAATCAGTTCTCCCCGCCTTTTCCATATTGGTTCAAGATATGAAAATACATTTTTTATAAGGATTTTTTTGCAGTCCAAACAGCCTATCTCGGCAGTCCGGCAGCCTTTTGCAACTTCTTCGAGCTCCTGTTGTGAAGAGAATATCTTATGCAATTGATAAACTGGAGACAATTCAGGATCCCCCTTGTCCGTGCGTCTCTTTCTTGCAGGGTCGGTCATCATGGTCTTTATCTTTTGTTCTACAATTTCAGGGGCATCAGCTAAATAGATTGCGTTATCATAGCTTTTAGACATCTTTCGTCCATCTATACCGGGAACCTTTGGAAATTCAGTCAGCAGTGCTTCGGGTTCAGGGAAGAAATCCCTGTTATAAGTATAGTTAAAGCGGCGGGCAATCTCCCTTGATATTTCTAGGTGGGGCACCTGATCTATCCCCACCGGGACATATTTCGCCCTGTAAATTATTATATCAGCAGTCTGAAGGAGGGGATAGCCTAAAAAACCGTAAGTGGCTATATCTCTGCCACTCAATTCCTCCTGTTTTTCCTTGTAAGTCGGCACTCTCTCGAGCCAGCTCAATGGGGTAAGCATAGATAAAAGCAGGTGCAGTTCTGCATGTTGAGGCACCATTGATTGGATAAAGATTGTCGATTTATTTGGGTCAAGCCCAGCAGCTATAAAATTTATAAGGAGGTCGTTTGAGCTTTCCTTAATAGATTCGGGTGTTGTGTAACCAGTCGTGAGGGCATGCCAGTCGGCAAGGAAGTAAAAACAATTGTATTCATCCTGCAATCTGACCCAGTTTTTTAGGGCTCCAACGAGATTGCCAAGATGCACCTTCCCGCTTGGCTGCATACCGCTTAATACGACATCTTGCATAGTTTCTCTCTCCAGTAACTTTAATTGTTGTTCATCCTCTGCAGATAATCTTATTCTTCCAAAGTTTGACCTTAAAGCAATCTGATAATACTTAGCAGAAAAAGAGCAATTGGCAATATTATATAGCTTGATATGCCTGTTGCGACCAGCAGAATGACTATTATAAATCCATACGGCTCTATTTTGCCAAGAGTTACAGCATGACGATATGGCAGCAGTCCCATCAGCACCCTTCCGCCGTCAAGAGGCGGAATAGGTAGCATATTGAATGTTGCGAGTATGACATTTATTGTAACGCTTGCAGTGAACATCATTGCAAGAGGTTTGAAAATGCCGCCAATTAGCTCAGAGTCAGTGTTTCCTGATAACGGGAACATGGCATATTTAAGTATTAAGAAACTGAAGACTGCGAGTAAAAGGTTGGTTACCGGTCCTGATGCAGCGCAAATAGCCATATCCTTTTTGGGATTTTTAAAGTTGCCCGGATTGATCGGCACGGGTTTGGCATAGCCGAGGACGAACTGGCCGTTCGTGAATATGTATAAGAGTAAAGGCATTAATATTGTGCCGAAGATATCAACATGAGGTATGGGGTTAAGAGTTAACCTTCCCAACATTTTAGCAGTGGGGTCGCCGAGCCTGTATGCCACATAACCGTGGGCAACTTCGTGCAGAACAACCGCAAAAATGATCGGGAGGGCGGCTATAAGCACCTGCCTGATTATATTTTCAAATTCCATTTTTTTTATCTTATCTGAGCAAGAACTTCATCAGGATTTACTGCATCTCCAATAGATACAAATATCTCTGTTACTTTGCCGTCAATGGTTGAGTGTATCTCGTTTTCCATTTTCATTGCTTCTATAACAATAATAGTATCGCCTGCCTTAACGGTGTCGCCTTTTTTCACGAGAATTTTGACTATCCTGCCGGGCATACCAGTGGTAATATCACCAATTTCGACGGCTTGAGGTCTTATAGAGCGTTTGGTTGCCTTGGCTTCTACCTTGCCGAACTCGCTCGGCAGAACCTCTGCAAGCGGTTCAACCAGAACCTCTACTAAATGATCATCGACATAAAGGAAGTAAGGTCTTTTTGCTTCCGTTTTGTGTCCGGCTCCGGCAACTTTGATATTATAAGACTCACCATGGACGCTGATTATAAATTCCGAAGGGGCTAAATGAGGGACAGGCTCGATAAGCCTTTCAATAGGCTTATGTGTTTTCTCTAAAACTTCAATTCTCTCAGGCGGCAAGCCCTTTTCTTTTTGTTCAAGATAATTAAGGAAAAGCTGAGGAAATAAGGCATAGGAAAGCACATCTTCTTCTGATGCAGCCTTGTCGCCGATTTCATTTTTTGCCATTTCCATTTCAGGGGAAAGAATATCAGCAGGTCTTGCGGTAATTGCCTGCTCGTCCTTGAGAATCTTTTTTCTTATGTCTTCATTTACAGGAGCAGGGGGTTTTCCATAAAGACCCTTCATATAATTTTTTGTCTCACTTGTAATAATTTTATATCTTTCACCAGTTATAATGTTCAAAGTCGACTGGGTGCAGATAATCTGGCTTAAAGGAGTTATAAGGGGAGGGTATCCAAAATCTTCCCTTACCTTTGGCACTTCATTTAAAACATCTTCTATTTTATCAAGGGCGTCCTGTTCATTCAATTGATGTGCAAGATTTGAGAGCATCCCACCGGGAAATTGATAAATGAATGCATTGGGATCCATAGAAGTGTATTCACTCTCGAAGGCTTTATATTTCTTTCTAACTTCCTTAAAATAATTAGCTATTTCAGCCATAAGCTTAAAGTCGAAAAGAGGATCATAAGCGGTATCTCTCAGGATATTGCACAACACCTCAAGGGCTGGTTGACTCGCTCCCGAAGCCATCGATGATATTGAGGCATCGAGGATATCCACGCCTGCCTCTATTGCCTTTAAATAAGTCGCAACCCCCATGCCGCTGGTATCGTGTGTATTTAAATGTATTGGAACGGAGACCTTTTCTTTTATCTTAGTTACTAAATCATATGCATCTAGCGGCGAGAGGATCCCAGCCATATCTTTGACGCAGATTATGTCAGCCCCCATATCTTCGATGCGGGTTGCAAGGTCTATAAAAAAGTCGTTGGAGTAAATTGGACCTCGAGTATAGCAGAAGGCAATCTCAACTTTACCTCCATATTTGAGTGTTGCCTTTACTGCTGTTTTCAGATTGCGTAAATCATTGAGGGGGTCAAAGATTCTTGCTATATTAATCCCGTTTTCGATAGCCTTCGCCACAAATCCTTCCACCACATCATCAGGGTAATGCCTGTAGCCCACTAAGTTTTGACCTCTCAGAAGCATTTGGAGAGGGGTTTTTCTAACGATTTTTTTAATTTCCCTAAGCCTTTCCCATGGGTCTTCTCCAAGATATCTCAAGCACGCATCAAAGGTGGCTCCTCCCCATACCTCTAAAGACCAGAAACCTACTGAATCCATTTTTTCAGCTATTGGGAGTAAATCATCGAGCCGCATTCTTGCGGCAAGAAGGCTTTGATGGGCTTCTCTGAAAGTTGTATCCATTATTTTTATCTGTTTAGGTTTCATGATTTTCTCCTAATTATTAAATTTTGTGATGAGCAATAATTGCTGCTGCAAGGGCAGAGGCGAATATCAGGGGGTCAGTTTCTCTTTTATAAGTTAGATATGGAAGCCTCTCTTCTATATATTTGGTGGTGAAATGTCCGGATTTAAACACCTCATCCTCCATGATTTTTTTATAAAAAGGTATGGTCGTCTTGACACCTCGAATAACATATTCACTAAGACATCGGTGCATTCTCCTGACGGCTTCATCCCATGTCCGACCCCTGACGATTAATTTTGCCATAAGGGAATCATAAAATGGTGGGATGGTATATCCCTTGTAAACATGCCCATCAATTCTCACGCCATATCCGCCCGGCGAATAGTAAGATGTTATCTTGCCCGGGTCGGGCATAAAATTATTGAGAGGGTCTTCAGCCGTGATTCTACACTGAATTGCATAACCATTGAATTTTATATCTTCTTGCTTGAATGGTACGGGTTCTCCGGCAGCAATCTTTATCATTGTCTGGACAAGGTCAATTTCCGTTACTTCCTCAGTTATGGTATGCTCGACCTGAATTCTTGTATTCATCTCGAGGAAATAGAAGTTTCTGTTTTTATCAACGATGAATTCCACGGTGCCGACATTGTCGTAATCAACTGACCTAGCAGCCATAATTGCAGCCTGACCCATTTTATGCCTTAACTCGTCATCCAACAGTAAAGACGGAGCGATCTCTATGAGTTTCTGGTGGCGCCTCTGGATAGAGCAGTCCCTCTCGCCGAGATGGACTACGTTGCCGTGTTTGTCAGCTACTACCTGAAATTCTATATGATGTGGTTCATCTATATACTTTTCTATAAATACGCTATCATTTCCGAAGGCTTTTTTTGCCTCAGCTTGAGACAAAGGCATCTGTCTTGAAACATCACTATCGTTGTGGCATATTCTGAGCCCCCTGCCGCCTCCTCCTGCAGATGCCTTGAGCATCACAGGATAGCCTATTGCGTTGCTAATGCGGATTGCGGACTCAATATCTGTTACTGCATCGGAACCGGGGATAACAGGAACTCCGCTCGTCTTCATCCTGTTTCTAGCCTCAATCTTGAGTCCCATAGCTGCAATTGCCTCGGGGTGAGGTCCTATGAAGGTAATCCCGGCTTCTCTGCAAGCCCTTGCAAAATTGGCATTTTCAGCGAGAAAGCCGTATCCTGGATGTATTGCATCAGCCCCTACCTGTCTCGCTAGATCTATGATGCCGTATATGTTAAGATAGGCACGAAGCTGGCCCGGTCTGACAAGGTAACTTTCGTCAGCTCGCTTAACATATCTGGAGGTTGCATCAGCCTCTGAGTATATAGCAGCTGTTCTGATCTTGAGTTCTCTGCATGCCCTGATAATCCGGAGGGCGATTTCGCCCCTGTTAGCTATTAAGACCTTTCTAAACATCGTTTCACTTCCTGATGTTGAATTTTTTTAAAAGGTGGAGAAATAAGGATAATCACGATAAGTGAGTGCGAAATATTATGCCAAAAAAGAGAAAAAATGTAAATATTATATAAGCTGGAGTTTCCTGAGTTTTTTATAACTCAATCAACTAACCCTCTGAAATAATTGAAGAACTATCAAACGAAGAAGTTGAACTTACCTTTTCTTGACAAGTATAAAGATTCCTGAGTTTAATATCATATACCTACTATAAATCCCTATAGATATAAAGAAAAGGAGGTA
>OGCL01002266.1_pt1 | contig 13860 bp, 14 predicted proteins | sample 1570041 | NCBI WGS metagenome assembly OGCL01 (sample SAMN06266162, study PRJEB24511) | hot springs metagenome | isolation source: Hot spring water | place: South Africa: Limpopo | collected 2015-06-22 | reverse complement strand
TATAAATCAAAATTATAAATAAAATTTGTCGATTATAAAAATCCTGAAACAGCCCTTCCTAAGCGCTATTTTAAGGGATTCACAAAAAACTTGTTAGTATACACGAAATATGGTATATTTTTTTAAAAATCAGGGGCAATTTTATGGAATATAATAATTTATCAAGAGACGAACTAATTTTAGAATTAAACCGGTTTAAAAGCCTCTTTGAAGACTGCTTGCGAAAATCAAATAATGATATGAGACATGAACTGCGTCTCGATGCACTTTTTAGACTGATTCACATGAATGACAAAGATTACAATGAGGTGATGGACTTTGGGCTTGATGAGGCTATCAAACTAACAAATAGTAAGATTGGATATATATTTTACTACAATGAAGATACTTGTCAATTTAAGATTTATTCTTGGTCTAAAGATGTTATGGAACAATGTAGAATTATGGAAAAACAGACCATTTATGAGTTAGACAAGATAGGTCTATGGGGTGAGGTCGTAAGACAAAGAAAACCTATAATCACCAATGATTATTACGAGCCTAATCCATACAAAAAAGGTTACCCCGAAGGGCATGTAGAGATTATAAGGCATATGAGTATCCCAATTTTTAGGAAGAATAAAATAGTTGCTGTTATTGGTGTGGGAAATAAAGAAAGCCATTATACAGAAACGGATGTAGAACAGCTATGGCTTTTTATGGATGGATTGTGGAATATTTTAGAAAAAAAACAGATTGAAAAGGCTTTAAGAAAAAGTGAAGACAAATTCAGAACCATTGCTAATTTTACTCATGACTGGGAATATTGGGAAATGCCTGACGGTCAAATAGAGTATTGTTCACCCTCTTGTAAACAAATTACAGGCTATAGCCCTGATGAGTTTACTAACAAAGGGTCTCTCTTAAAAGAAATAGTTCATCCTGAAGATAAAGACCTTTACAACAATCACCTCAAGTCAGTTCACCTCAGTAAAGACTTTGAAAGTGAACTTCAATTTAGGATTTTAAGAAAAGATGGAGAGTTTAGATGGATCGGTCATGTATGTAAGCCTGTCTTTGATATGAATGGTAGTTTTAATGGCAGAAGAATATCAAACAGAGACATAACTGAAAGGAAAAATAAGGAGATTGAAATAATAAAATCGCAAGAGCAAATTGGCAGGCTTAATAAAAATATACTGAAAATGCTCAAGGTAATGTCTCACGACATAAGGAGTCCTTTAATTGCTGTATCAGCCACCTTAAAACTACTTTTAAGGGGAACTTATGGTCAACTTGATGAAGGAGTTTATCATACCGTTAATGACCTTTTCTTTAGATTAAATCATATAATTGGATTTGCAGAAGACTGTCTTGCTAAGGCTCAGGCAGTTGATTGTGAACTGCATTTTGAGAAAAATGAAATTGATTTAAGAAATGAAGTAATTGAGCCAGTTCTTATGGAGTTTATCCCTCAAATAGAGGACAAGGGTATTTTCATAGACAACAGACTTGGTGCTATTCCTACTGGCAGTATAAGAGTTAATGCAAATAAAATGTGGCTAAAGGTTGTTTATAGAAATCTATTCAGTAATGCTATTAAATATGGTGGCCATGGTTGTACTATCGCTTTTGGATATGAAGACCATGGTAATTACTATCGTTTTAATGTTTACAATACAGGCATTCCAATCCCTGAAAATAAGAGAGACATCCTTTTTACAAAATTTGGCAGGATTTCTCAAGAAAGTGAAATGTCTCAAGAAGGCATAGGAATGGGTCTATATATGACTAAAGAAATAATCACAGAACATGGCGGTACCATTTGGTATGAACCCCGTCCCTTTGGTAATGACTTTATTTTTACATTGCCTAAATAGATTTCCTCTTGACAAGAATATTCTTTTTGAATTCTCCGTTAAAAGTGTGGTTGAGGGGGCATATTAAAAACTTTTTTATTTTTTATGCCATTTTTTACTATCGCCCTATGTTCATCTTTGTATCAAGTTAATGATATTAACTGAAGATAAGTTTTTAATATTTTTGTGTAATGTGTTACCTTGTGTGTCTATTGTTAGTACAGCAGGAAAATCTTCTACCTCAAAAGCCCACATTGCTTCTATATCTGAAAACTCATCAATCTTATATCCACCAATTACTTTTTTAATCCTATTGGCAAGATAAACAGCAGATCCGCTTATTGTATTTAAATATATACACTTACATTCCTGCATAGCTTTTATTGTATTGATACCCATTCCACCTTTACCAATTATTGCCTTAATGTTGTATGTTCTAATCACCTCAGGTTGATATAAATCGACTCTACTACTTGTTGATGGTCCGGCAGACAAGACTGAGTAGTTATCGTCGTGTTTTTTTAACAAAGGTCCGCAATGATAAATAACACCTCCTTGGAGGTCAAAGGGCATGCTGCTGATAGGGGGTTTTTCGTTGGCAAGATAACGGTGAACCTTATATCTACCAGTAAAGATAATTCCATTTATAAAAACCATTTCTCCTAATTTAAGGGATAATATGTCTTCAGTGTTTAAAGGTGTATTTAGTCTTACCATATAAGTCTTCCTCTCCTCATCGCCCAACAACTAAAAGAAATATCAACAATATATGAAGCTGGATGCCTCGCAGCTAAGGCAATTTTAAGTCCCATTGCAGTATTATTACCACCAAAACCAGCTACACCTATACCAATTCTGTTAATCTCTTGTAATAAGTCTTTTTCAAAGGTATTTAATTCTGCAATAGGATTTTCATCATTGATACGACGCATTAGTTGTCTCTTTGAAAGAAAGGCAGTTTGTTCTTTTGAACCACCAACTGCTACTCCAATATAGTATGGCGGACATGCCTTCCCTTGTGCCTTGAAAATTGCATCAAAAATACACTTTCTTGCCCCCTCTAAATTTCGTTCAGCAATAAACTCTTTACCATCAATATTGATTAATGCTGGTAATTTGTAGGTCTGACCGATATTTTCAGAACCGCCTCCCAATAATAAAAGTTCAACATTAAAGTGTTCCTCTTCGGTCTCATCAATATGTATCAAGGGGAATAAAAAACCTGTGTTATCACCAGTATTATTATCTGTCAAGGTATCAATTGCATTCGTTCTAAGTGGTATCTTTCTTGTTGCAATACGAGTAGCATCATTAATGACTTCCATTATTAAGGACTGACTTAAACCCCTTGGTGTCTTAACATAGAATACTGGAAATCCTGTATCCTGACAGATAGGTCTTGAAGATGTCCTTGCAAAGGAAATATTTTTTAAAATTATCTCAAGGGCAGTTCTTGAAATCTGATTGGTCTCATTTTCATAAGCCTTTTTGAGTGCCTCCTCAACATCATTAGGTATGGATGTAGCAACTTTTCTATACAATTCTACGACACCATCTCTTAATTTGAGCAACTTTTAACCTCCGGAAAAATCGTTATTAAAGAATAAACAAATTAAAAGAGACTGTCAACAATAATCTTAATCCCAAAATCGGTGATAGAACTGAGAACTTAATAAAATCAAGTAGGAAGGGTTGGTGAGGAATTTTTATACGACACCTTATAAAAAAAAGTTCCTAGGGCTTTGTCATAAGGCATTGCATTATAATGAATAAAGCAAAATTAAATAAAGTTTGTCGATTATAAAAAGCCTGAAACAGCCCTTCCTATCGCTATTTTAAGGGCCATTTGTCTTTCTATGAAAAAACCTGTTATTTTACAAATAGTCTCAAGGGTCTTTTTAAGGCTTTCGTCAAAGTTATATAAGACCTTACTTGAAAAGGTCATTAAACCAATCTTGCCCTGTCTCCCTTCTATATCTAAGACAATGCCACTCATCAAATCCCCTATATTCCCTTTATCTAAACCTTTATGACTATAAGTAGAGGTTTCATTCAAATTGTATTTTAAGTCATATTTTAGATAACTACTTTGTCTGTCAACCAAATAGATCTCACCGTATTCCCACCACATGTTATCACAGATTAACCTCAAAACCTCTCTCAGGGCACTCTCCATGTCTAAAGCCTCTACTAGTATTTTATTTATCTCATATTGTAAATATAGTCTTTTGTTGTGTCTTTCCTTATCAGATACATCTTCGTTTGTTAGCACGTAACCTTCAATCTGCTTTTTTTCATCATAAATGGCAAATACTGTAGATTCAAAATACAATAACTTATCTTCAATTTGTCTTTTTATCGTATATTTATAGTATCCCTGCGTTTTCACAAGATTAATGGCATTTTGGAATTTCTCTTCAGATACCTTTTCTCTTGAATGTAACTCCATAACTGTCTTTCCAATTATTTCTTCTCTCCTATAACCAAATACATACTCAGCAAAAGGATTATAATAAATAACCTTCATTTCGTTATCTAAGGCTACCACAGCCATTTTCATCGTTTTAAATAGGTTTTCAAAAAATCTTAATCTAGTGATTAAATCCTCTTCTATATGCTGGATAAATGTTGCTAATTCTTGAATGTCGTCGATGATTGTTTCAATCTCCCTGTGGAAATTACTTTTTTGATTTCTTTTAATTAATAAGCCATCTTTACATTTATTCAAATTTTCTTTTAGTTCACTAAGGGGTTCTATGACAAGCCAGTTTATGAAATAATAAGCAGAAATTAAGATTACCAAAAAGAGTGTTGCTTTGATTATGAATTCATCAATCTTTGAGTTGTAATTTATCAAGATGTCAAGGACTAAAAAGGAGAGGATTGTAATCACAATGTAAAGAACAAAAATCATTCTAATAGGACTATTCATAGTTTTTAATTATACCAAATAGCAATCAGCTAAAATAAATGAATTGTAGTATCATATACCGCCGAACGGAGATTTTCATTTGACTAAAGAAAGGAGATTTAAAGATGTCAAAGATAGCAAGGATTGCCTTAGGACAATTTAATCCCTGTCTTGGTGATATAATGGGTAACATAGAAAAAATCAAAGATTTCATAAATACTGCAAAGGATTATAAGGCAGACATTATTGCCTTTCCAGAATTGGCAATTACTGGTTATCCCCCTGAAGACCTTTTGTTGCGGCCTCAGTTTATTGATGATAATATTAATGCCTTAATGTCTTTAGCAAGAAATGTTGATGATATAATTGCAATAGTTGGTTTTGTTGACTCAAGTGATGATATTTACAATGCCTTAGCAGTAATTCACAAAAAAGAGATAATACATAGGTATCACAAGATTTTTCTTCCCACTTACAGTGTATTTGACGAAGATAGGTATTTCAAGGCAGGTAATTCATGCCCAATCATTAAGACCAATGATTTTTCCTTTGGGGTTAATATATGTGAAGATATTTGGCATCCAAATGGTCCATCTTATTGGCAGTCTCTCTCTGGTGCAGAATTAATAATAAACATCAATGCCTCACCTTTTTATGCAGGCAAGTCTGATTTTAAAAAGAAAATGCTCTGCACAAGGGCAAATGATTATCTTGTTTATATTGCCCATGTTAATAGCTTTGGAGGACAGGATGAATTAGTCTTTGATGGTGGAAGTATGATTATTGACTGTGGTGGAAATATAATCGCAGAGGCAAGGAGATTTGATGAAGACCTGTTGATAGCAGATATTGATTTGGGAGATGTCTATAATAAAAGGCTCCACGACCCACGAAGACGAAAGCGGAACGCCTTTAATACTTTATATCCCATTGAAACAATATTGATAAACAATAAATCAATCTCTCGTAAAAAACCACCAATAAACATTTTTCCTGTTCAAACACAATGCTCTATTGAAGAAGAAATATACAATGCCCTTGTTATAGGCACAAGGGATTATGTCAAAAAAAACAGTTTCCAAAAGGTCTGTATTGGTCTAAGTGGTGGAATTGATTCATCCCTCACTGCAAAGATTGCAGTAGATGCACTTGGGGCTGATAATGTATTAGGTGTCCTTATGCCTTCAAGGTTTACCTCACAGGAAAGTATTGAAGATGCCAATGAATTGGCTCAAAGACTTAAAATCAAAAGCATAGAGTTATCAATTATGGATATCTTTGATGCTTATTTATCAACACTATCTAAGGTATTTGAGAACCTAAAAACAGACTTGACAGAGGAAAATCTACAGGCAAGGATTAGAGGCAATATCCTTATGGCTTTGTCAAATAAATTTAATTATCTCGTACTTACTACTGGCAATAAATCAGAGTTGAGTGTGGGTTATGCAACATTATATGGTGACATGGCTGGAGGTTTTGCAGTATTAAAAGACCTATCAAAGACTATGGTTTATAAGATTTGTCACTGGATTAATGACTCTTCAGGACAGATTGTAATACCTAAGAGAGTTTTAACAAAGGAACCAACAGCAGAATTAAGAGAAAATCAAAAAGACTCTGATTCACTACCTCCTTATGATGAATTAGACATTATAATAGAGTTTTATATTGAACAAGATAGAACTATTTTAGAGATTATAGATTTATCAAAGATTAATCCAAATACAGTCATTAAAACTATCAAGATGATTGACCAAAGTGAATATAAGAGGAGACAATCTCCGCCTGGTGTCAAGATTTCGCAGAGGGCCTTTGGAAGAGATAGACGATACCCTATTACAAATAGATACCACAAAATCAGCGATAGAACTGAGAACTTAACAAAATCAAGTGGGAAGGGTTGGTGAAAAAATTTTATACGATATCTTATAAGAGAAATCTTGAGAAACCTTAGCAAAAGGCATTGCGAATAAAGCAAAATTAACAATGAATTCATCAATTATAAAAATTCTGAAACAGCCCTTCCTATCGCTATTTTTGGGTGATACCATAGAGATTTTACAAAGTAACAAGACAAAATGATAAAATAAACACCCATGGTAATAAAGAGATTATTAATATTTACACTTATAACCCTTTTTATATCAACCTTTGCCTTTGCTCAGGAGAAAAAAGATAATAATCCCTCATTTAAATTCACAAAGGAACAACCAGTTCAACAGATGAAACCCAAAAAACCACTACGAATAAAGGTTCACAGAAATTCAAAGGGTGAATATTCTTGGGATATAACAGGGGATAATGTTGATGAGATTATCAAGGCAGACACTCGTCTAAAAAAACTTTTAAAGATTGAATAGGAGGTAAATGTATGAGTAATACTTTTACAATTAAAGAGGTGCTTGAGCAGGCAATCCAGACTGAGAAGTTAGGATACCAGTTTTATACTACTATATGTGAAAGATTCAAAAATGAACAAAGATTAAAGGAACTATTTACTACCCTTGCAAACAAAGAACTTGCCCACGAGAAGACCTTTTCAGAATTACTAGAAATGGTTGATAAAAAGGTTGAAGATGGCTGGTATGAAGCATCACTTTATCTTAGGGCTATTGTGGAGTCAGAGTTTTTCCTTGGTAAAAATAAATCCCTGCCCTCTATGGAAAAACTTAAAGATATAGGTGATGCTGTCACTTATGCGATTGGTTTTGAAAAAGAGACCTTGCTCTATTTTTATGGGATTAGGGATGTAGTCAAGGAAAAAGAAATCGTTGATGAGATAATTAATGAAGAAAAAAGTCATATCAGATGGCTCATGTCTTTTAAAAATACTCTCTAAAGGAGACAACCATGCAAAAGGAGCTCTTAGTCTCGCCGCAAATTTTTAAACAAATGCTTGACAATGATGAGGTTAAATTTGTCTTTGACCTTAGAAATGAAGATGACTTTAAAGACGGTAAGGTTGAGGGTAGATATGAATTTGAGACCCTTAATATACCTCAAGAGGACTTTGTTGGAGAAGAAGAAAGACACCTTTCAAAATTCCCTAAAGATAAGCCAATTATTACAATTTGTGCCCATGGTGATTCATCAAAATATACTGCCGAGATGTTACTTGAGAAAGGCTATGATGCACAATCACTTGAAGGTGGGATTGACCTTTGGACAGAATATTATGAAACCCACAAATGTACTGATGACCCTGAAATCTATCAAATATATAGGGTAGCAAGAGGGTGCATAACTCACTTATTAATATCTGATGGTGAGGCAGTAGTTATTGATGCGGTAAGACATACAGATAAAATACTTAAAAAGGTTGATGAACTAAAGGCAAAGGTCAAATATGTCTTTGACACGCACCTTCAAGCAGACCACATATCTGGTGGCAAGGAGATTGCGGATATTACAGGTACAAATTATTTTATGAACCCCATTGATGCCCAAAATGCTACCTTTAAGTATTCCCATCTCAAAGATGGTGATACTTTAAGTTTCGGGAAATGTTCAATTAAGGTAATCCATTCACCAGGGCATACACCAGGTAGCACCTCATTATTAGTCAATAACAAGTACCTTTTTACTGGTGATTTGATAATGAAAACAAGTATTGGAAGGCCTGATTTAGGTGGTGCTTCAGAGGAATGGACAAGGTTGCTTTATGATACACTCTTTAGCCGTTATGCAAGTCTTGGAGATGATGTTGTCATCTTTCCTTCTCATGCAAGCTCAATAAAGGAACAAGACAATGGCGTGGTAACATTGACTATGGGGACTGCTCGTAAGGAAAGCGATCTTTATCAGATAAAAGATTTTACAAAGTTTCTTGAATATGTAAACTCAAGTCTTCCTGCAAATCCAGAAAGATATCAGGAGATTAGGAAGGTCAATCTTGGCATTATAAACCCAGATGAGAAGAAGCGAAAAGAACTTGAGATAGGCAAAAATCTCTGCGGAATGACAAAAGGGACTTAACTTTTGGCTGTGCTTTATGTGGTCTCAACGCCCATAGGAAACCTTGAGGATATTACCTGAAGGCACTGAGGATACTCAAAGATGTTGATTTGATAGCAATTGAAAACACAAGGCATTCACTAAAATTGTTAAATCACTACTCGATTTCAAATCAAATCATGGCAAGGCTCAAGGCAGATTTAAAAATTGCGTTAATCACTGACTCAGGGATCCCAGGCACCTCTGACCGTGTTTTTTTTTACAATAAGTGAAGCCTCGAGGTATCCAAAAAAACTATCTCAAGAGTTAGGATTAAGTAGTAAAGTCCTGTGTGACAGAAGTCTAATTCAAAAGCGAGACATTTAATAAAACAATGAATGCAAAATTAAAATACGACATTGAAAATATATACAACATACCAACTATCGCACCTATGTTGAGAAAACTCCTTGTCCTTATTGAAGACCCTGCCGTATCAATGAATGAGCTTTCAAAATTTATATTAAAAGACCCATCCTTGACTGCAAGGGTTATTAAGTTTGTCAACTCCCCTATCTTTAAAAGTAGGTTCTCCCATCCAATAACAAGTGTCAATCAAGCAATGCTAATGCTTGGTATTAATTCTGTCAAAGGAATATTACTAGGGGTGATGGTATCTAATTATATGGACAAGACCATGGAGGGTCTTTGGCTACATTCTGCTGGTTGTGCAGAGGCATCAAAGATTATAGCGGAATTGACCCTAAATGTTGATCTTATTGAAGACATCACCGTATCAGCAATTTTACACGATATAGGCAAGGTAATATTAAACACCAAATATCCACAAAAATATAGAGCAGTCCTTTTAAATAGTAAAAATGGTGAAACTTATATCCTTGAAGAAGAAATAAATATTTTTGAAGTTACCCATGCAGATGTAGGTTCATGGCTTGCCCATAAATGGAATTTCCCCATTGTCTTAACAGAAACAATTAAATACCACCATCATCCCACAATGTCAAAAAATGCAAAGATACATTGTTCCATAGTAAACCTTGCAGATTGCCTAATAAAAGCCTTTGGTTTTGGCTATTCAGGTGATAATTTGATTCCACTTTTAGATCCTCATGTATTTGAAATATTAAAAATTAATGAAACCATTCTTAATGAGATTATAAAGGAGGTATATAATGAGATTTCAGACGAAGAGGCTTTTAATCTGGATTAGTATATTAGTATTAATCTTCTCTGAGACAACCTTTGCATCAGAGACACGGCTTTCAGAAATAATTGTCTCCTCTGCAAGATTTGCAGTTCCATTAAAAGAACTATCTCAACAGGTTGAAGTAATAGAGTCTGATGAGATTAAAGACTACGGTGCAAACTCTATCGATGAGGCACTACGATATCTAAGTACTATAGATGTAATGCAAAGGGGTCCCTTTGGTATCCAATCAGATATTAGTATAAGGGGTGGGAGTTTTGAACAGACTTTGTTTTTGATTAATGGCATTAGGGTTAATGACCCACAAACAGGTCATTTTCATAGTGATATTCCTATTGGTATCAATGAAATAGAAAGGATTGAGATAATGCCAGGTGCAAGTAGTGCTGTTTATGGTCATGGTAGTTTTGGTGGAATTATTAACATTATCACCAAAGACAAATCAGACAGTATCATCTCAGGAGGCGTAAAGCTTGGTGATAACAGCTACCAGGGAAAGAATATTGCCTTTACATTGCCAATACCTGTTAATGTAAGATTTGGCTTTGAAGGACAGAAGTCTGATGGTTATAAGATAAATACTGACTTTGATAATAAGATCTTTAATGCCTTTTTAAATAGCAATCACCTAAATTTAATAACTGGTTTTTCAGAAAAGAAATTTGGTGCAAATAGTTTTTACACTGCAAAATATCCTATGCAGTGGGAACATACCAAGTCATTTCTATTAGCAGGTAAAGGGGATTTTAAAATTGAGGCTGTAAAAATATCCCCCACATTCATTTACCGCCACCATTATGATTACTATGTTCTTATTAGAGACAATCCCAGTTTTTATAACAACACACACAAAACCAACTACTTGTCCATGTCCGTTCCTTTATATATAGATACAAACTATGGCAAATTCATCACAGGATTTGAATTATCCTATGACAATATTGACAGCACAAGGCTTGGTAATAATAAAAGGAGTCATCAGGCCCTATTTGGTGGAATAAAAAAATACCTTGACAAATCAATAATAAATCTTGATTTAAGACTTGACCACTACGATAGGGGGGTAGATTTTGAGCTTTCGCCCTCTTTTAGTGCCTTATATAAATTAACAAAAGATATTAAAGCCCGTATGGCAATCAATAAATCTTTTAGATTACCAAGTTATACAGAGCTTTATTACACATCACCAGTTCATAAAAGCAACCCTAATCTCAAGCCTGAAAAGGTATGGCAGATTGAAAGTGGTATGGATTTTTATGGAGAAAATTTTATGACATCATTTACCCTTTTTCAAAAGTGGGGAAGTAATATTATTGACTGGTTAAAGATGGGAGATTATTGGATTTCTGACAATATAAACAAGGTAGATACAACTGGTCTTACGAGTGCTGTTATATTTTTTTATAAATCTAATAGTATAAAATTTGATTACTCTTGGCTAAATCAAAGAAACAATGCCACTTTACAATCAGGGTATCTAAACTATCTTAGACATAAAGTAAACCTAACCATCAATTCCCAATTACCTTTTGATATAAAAGGCACTATTTTAATAAGTCACCTCAAAAGGATTTATCAAGATTCTTATACACTCCTCGACCTTAAGATAACAAAGCCTGTCAAATACAATAAAATCAAAGGCAATTTATTTATAGAAGGCAAAAACCTTACAGACAAGACATATTACGACATTAATTCTGTAATAATGCCTGGCAGATGGCTATTTGCAGGTGTTGAGATAAAGATTTGATAATAGATATCCAATTATGAATGATGAGATAAAAGTCCCTTATATATCAAAGGAGGAGTTATCTCAAGGAGAGTCCATTTTTAATCGGACTGTCTCTGAATTAGGTGAAAAACAGTCTATCGTTGCAGAAGAAGACATCTATTCAGAAACAGGTATCAAACTCGTTTCATCTGGCACAAAGATTAAAAATAAGATATGGGAAAAGATTGTCAATCACAAGTTAATCAAACCAATTACAGAGAGTGTATCTATTGAAAACTGTCTTACCATCAATGACATAGTTAGTCAAGCAAAGTCAATCATTCAAAATGAATTATTTTTTGTTCGTTTGGCAAGGTCAATCGACGATCCAAAATATTTACTTAATAAATTAAAAGAAATCAACTTACCAAAACCAATTCTAAATAGACTTACTGTAGTAAGAGATGCAAGGCCAAGATTATATAGTCACTTATTAAGGACCTCAATTATCTCAGCCTATTTTTCTTTCTTCCATAATTTAGAGCCCTTAAAGTCTGATCAATTAATATGTGCCTCTATTACACACGACATGGGAGAGATGCATACAGATCCAAAGATTTTAGAACCAAACCATATTGTTACTGCTGAAGAGAGAAGATTTATTCATGTCCATCCTGCTACAGGTTATTTTATGCTTCAAAATTTCCCAGATCTAAAAGGGGAATGTGCCGTTGCAGTATTACAACACCATGAGAGGCTTGACGGTAGTGGTTATCCTTCAGGTTTAAAGGGAAATGAAATATCTATTTTAGGACAAATTCTTTCTGTTGCAGAGGTTGCAGATGCCCTTACCTGGAAATTCACAAGTTTAAAAGAAATTAAAGTTGCACTTAATCTAAATAGAAAGAGATTTAATACTTTATTTGTTGATTGCCTTTTACAGTGTGTTATGGAAAAAGAGGACAATAATAAAAAAAATACAAAGATTAAAGAAAAAGAACTAAAGAAAAGATTAAGTTTGATATCATCAGTTTATGATTCTACAATCAAGGTTTCTTCTTATTCTGAAAATAAAGAACCACTTAAAAGCTTAAACAATAGATTAAAAATGTTTAGATACTTTTTAGTCGAATTTGGCTTTGATCCAAATGACCACGAGTTACTCTACGAGATGAACAAAGATGAACCAGAGTCAATAGAGGCAATCACACTTATGGTAAGGGAGTTTTTGTGGCAAAACAGAGACTTGTTGCTATTTATAGAGTCAAATAAAAATCATATTGAAGAAAATTTAGATGAAGATGGTAAAAAGGCAATCTCTAAATTACGTACTGATTTACAAAAGAATTTAGCTACATAAGTAATCAAGAAAACTCTTCAAGTATTTTCTTCAATCTATCTTTTACAAAGGCAACAAGATTGCTGTCTTTGATTTCTATATTATCTCTCCTTGAAAAAATGTCATTATTTAATTCAGAAGTCCTTGAATTAATCTTTTTCTTTATACCTTCAATGGCATATCCTTCATCTTGCTGGAGTTTTTTTATGTAAAGTAATAAATCAATCTCCTTTTTGGTATATACCCTTTGTCCTGATTTGGTCTTCTTAGGTTTTAGATTTGGGAATAAGGATTCCCAATACCTAATAATATAAGCTTCAAGTCCTACAATCTTACTTACTTCTCCAATCTTATAAAAGAGTTTTTCTCTTGATAGGTAAAAAGGGGGCTGATTATCCTCATTAATTGAATTCATTACCTAAACAAAATCATGTTGCATTATTGATTTTTAATATTTTTTTTATCTGATCACTAGCCTTAAAAGTTACTACTCTTCTTGGTGTTATCTCGACTTCTATCTTTGTTTTAGGATTTCTACCAACCCTTGCATTTTTCTTTTTTACTGTAAAAGTACCAAAACCAGAAATTTTAACTGTCTCATTAGCAATTAGTGATTCTTTTATTTTTTCAATTACAATCTCAACAATTAATTGAGCCTCTGCTTTTTGAAGTCCGTTTTTTTCAATTAATAATGCCACAATATCTGCTTTTGTCATTTTAATCACTCCTTATAAAATATTAATTTGTCTCTTTTAAACCGTGATTGTACAACAATATCTCATTGTATTGTCAAGTATTTGGTTTGTCCTTAAAATAGCGATAGTAAGGGCTGTTTCAGGATTTTTATAATCGACAAATTTTATTTATAATTTTGATTTATACATTTAAAACAATGCC
>OGCL01002265.1_pt1 | contig 13861 bp, 9 predicted proteins | sample 1570041 | NCBI WGS metagenome assembly OGCL01 (sample SAMN06266162, study PRJEB24511) | hot springs metagenome | isolation source: Hot spring water | place: South Africa: Limpopo | collected 2015-06-22 | reverse complement strand
CAGCTTGCCAACTACCTCTCGACCAAGGGGCAGATCGCCTCGGCCTTTTCGGTCTGGAACCTCACCATGGTGGCCTTCATCGCCATCCTGTTCCTGGCGAAGATCGCCGACCACTATTCCCGCGGCGTGGTGCTGGCGAGCTATCTGGCGGGCATCCCGGTCATCGCCCTGTCGCGCTCCGCCATGGTTCGGACCATCTCGATGCGGAGCAAGACCGGCCGCATCACCAGCGAGCGCGTCTTCCTGATCGGTCGCGAGCCGGATGTGATGTCCTTCGTCGCGCGGCATCAGCCCTGGAACGTCGGCTACGCCATCGTCGACGTCGCGTTCCTGCGCAGCAACGACGCGCGGCGGATCAACGACCCTGCGACGGCCCTCGCCGCCGACATCGCCAGCGCGGTCGCCACCTGCCGGATCAAGCGCCCGGACGCGGTGTTCATCGCGCTGCCCTGGTCGGACCAGGAGACGATCGACGCCTGCCTCGCCGCCTTCATGACGTTGCCCGTCTCGATCCATCTCACGCCGGAAAAGATCATGGACCGCTTCGAGCGGCCGCATATCGTGCGCATCGGCAGCCTGACCAGCCTGCGCCTGACGAGGCCGCCGCTCTCGCTCGCCGAGATCGCGCTGAAGCGCGCCTTCGATCTGGTCGCCGCCTCGGCGATCCTCCTGCTGGCCGCCCCGCTGTTGTTGCTGATCGCGCTGGCGATCCGGCTGGATTCGCCGGGACCGGTTCTGTTCCGGCAGCGGCGCTACGGCTTCAACCAGGAGGCCTTCCGCATCTTCAAGTTCCGCACCATGACGACGACCGACGACGGCAGCGTCATCGTCCAGGCGAGGCGCGACGACCCGCGCGTGACGCGCGTCGGCCGGATGCTGCGCCGCACCAACCTCGACGAACTGCCGCAATTGCTGAACGTCATTGCCGGGCAGATGTCGCTGGTCGGCCCGCGCCCCCACGCGCTGGCGCATGACGAGGCCTTCGAGCGCAAGATCGCGCTCTATGCGCGGCGCCACAATGTCCGCCCCGGCATCACCGGCTGGGCGCAGGTCAACGGCCTGCGCGGCGAGACCGACACGGACGAAAAGATGGCGCGACGCATCGCCTGTGATCACTGGTATGTCGACAACTGGTCGTTCTGGCTCGACCTCGCCATCCTGATCCGGACGGTCTTCAGCCCAAAGGCCTTCCAGAACGCGCGGTGACATCTCCGGCAAGCCGACACTGCCCCGAAACCGGGCATGCCCCGCCCAAAGCGAATGCACACAAAGTCGGACTGCCCGAACAGAAGGCAGGCGCGCTCACGAAGCCGCATTAGCGCTGGGCCCTATGAGCATCGGCCTGCACGAACGAGCGTAACGAGGTCACGAATCCGACGATCCGCTAACGCTAGAGCGACCAAAACTATACGTTAACGTTGATACATTGTCAGTATACAGCAGGAACCGCCCACGGGCACGCTGAATAGTCAGAATGACGGCGCCGCCAATACGCCTGGTCGGCGAGAGGCTTGCCGCCCACCGCAGCGCAAACTCAGTATCCGGCCGCACCAAGACTCTCCTACCTGGCAAAGAGTCAAAAAAAGTCGCTCGACACACTTAAGAATCCCTTTACCACGCCACGCACCCTTGGTAAGGGCAGTGTGCAGTGCGGTATGGTGGCGGGCCTCAGGGCCGCCCGTGTGCGGAGGGCGACACATGGCGATCATCAACGGGTCGGGCGGCGACAACGTCATCAGCGGAACCGGGACCGCAGACATCATCAACGCCAAGGGCGGCGATGACATCGTCAACGCGGGCGGCGGCGCCGATTTCGTCTTCGGCGGCAACGGGGACGACATCCTCAACGGCGAAGGTGGCGCGGATTATCTCGACGGCGGCAAGGGTGACGACATTCTGCGCGGCGGGGCCGGCGAAGACGTGCTGGTCGGCGGCGAGGGCGACGACATCCTCTCAGGCGGGAACGGCGCCGACACCTTCCTCTTCGACGGCACCAGCGGCAACGACATCATCACCGACTTCACGACGGCGGACACGATCGGGATCGACCTCGGCGAGGACTTTACCGGCCCGATCAATCTGAGTTCGCTCGACTTCGACCAGGTCGGCGCCAACGTGCTGATCACGCTGCCGAACGGTGGTACGATCCTCGTGCGGAATTCGACCATCGCCGATGTTCAATCGCGGATCGAGGTCGCCTGCCTCGTGCGCGGCACACTCGTTGCAACGCCGGAAGGCGAAGTGCCGGTCGAGACCCTCGCCATTGGCGATCTGGTCACCACGCTCGACGGTTCGGCCAAGCGCATCAAGTGGATCGGCCGGCGCAGCTACGGTGCCGCCTTCCTGCGCGGCAACGCCAAGGTCGTTCCGGTCGTGATCGCGGCCGGAGCGCTCGGCGCCAACGTCCCGTCGCGCGACCTGCACGTCTCGCCCGACCACGCGCTGCATCTCGACGGAGGCCTCGTTCCGGCGGCCCTGCTCGTCAACGGCACCACGATCCGCCAGGAGCTGACGGCCGAGCAGGTCGACTATTTCCACGTCGAGTTCGAGAATCCCGAGGTGATCTTCACCAACGGCGCGGCGACGGAGAGCTATGTCGACCACGGCAATCGCCACATGTTCCAGAACCATCGCGAGTTCGAGGACCTCTATGGCGAAATGCGCGCGGACGGCGTTGTCCGTGAGCGTCGCTTCGCCGTGATCGGCGAGGGGCCGGCGCTGGAGCGGATCCGCCACCGGCTCGGGACGGTCTGCCTCGCCGCCTGAGACTGCACGGAAAAGCGGCAGCCGAAAAGGCGCCGCTTTAATGAGCAACTCGCCCGCTATTTCGTCTTCGCAACGTCACGAAACACTGCCATGCTGCATCGCAATAGAGCGATACGCGACGCAGTCCCGGTGGTGTTTCACAACGAGGGCTTAATGATCGACCCGCGCTACACATTCAACGACATGGCGGACAGCAGGCCCCTTCGCGTGCCTGAGGGTCTGTTCGTGTTGCGTTATGTGTCGTCGCCGGACGGTCTCGACGCGCCGGAGATCTCGGTCACCGTTCCCGCGGGCGGCGATGTGGCCGTGATCGACGCCTCCGACAGCTTCGCCCGGCGCGGCGAGGCGGTCCTCGGGATGCCGGGCGACGCGGTGGTCCTGAAGGCGCGCCGGGAGAGTGCTGTGCTGATCACCGTCGTTTCGACGGGCGGCCGCGGTCGGCGCCAGGCCCATGTCGGCCTGGAGCGCATCACCAGCGCTCCGCGTCCGGCCGTCGGTGGGCCGGCTCAGGCTCCGTTGCCCGTGGCCGAGGGCCAGCTCGACGAGCAGCTGGAGATCATGGCCCATGTCGCCCATCGTGGCGACGTGACCGTCAAGGCGGGGCAGTGGATTTGCGGCCCCCAGTTTCCGATGGCGATCGAAGGCCTTGCGCTCAACTGGCGCGGTGCGCCGGTGGGGCTCGACATTGTCACGACGGTGAGCCTCAACGATCGCGGTCGCCGCCAGCTCGCCCCCTCGCCCTCCGGCACCTTCGTGGGCTCGCGGGGACGGGCGGCGCCGCTGGTCGCGGTATCCTTCGCCCTGACCGGGCCGATGGCCGCTCGCTACACCCTGTCCTGTGAGGCGCTGTTCCTCGGCGCGGCGATCGTGTCCCGGTCCGGGACTTCGGTGGAACTGGTGGGGCCCACCGGTCACGAGCCGCTGGTCGGGCTTCGCCTCTCGCTTCTGCCGGCGGTTCCCGTGGCGCTCTCCGCAGCCCCCACCCGGCTGGTGGCGCCGCCCCCCGCTTACGAAATCCCTTCCCCGTCTTACGAGATTGCGCATCAGCCCGCCCGGCTGGTGCCGGATGCGGCGGTCGCAGCGGCCCAGGAGGCCCTGCCTGAACGATTGGGCGTGGCCGGCTCCGCTGGCCGCGTCAGGATATTCCGTACATCGCGATCGAGATCGGCATTGAATTAACTTGGCGACATCTGATGCTCTCAAGTTTTGGAGTTGAATAGTGACCACCTACAACTATACCGAAGCCGAGCTGTCGGATAAGATCGACGACCTCAGTGTCTTCACCACCGAGGCGCGCGACAGCATCCTGCAGGGGCTGAACACGATCGGCGTTTTCAACAGCGCCTCCATCGTCGGCAACCTCGTGCGCACCGACGTGATCCCCGCGGACACCGTCACCAACCCCGATCCGGGCGAAGAGCTCATCCTCTTCACCGGCGATCCGGCCGGGCCGCAGACGCTCTCGGGCGACGACACCTCGGCGATCTTCGCCAGCGATTCGAGCATCGACGTCACCATCAACGCCTTCGGCAAGGCCTTCGTGGCGACCGACAGCGGCGACGACCGTGTGGTCAGCGCCGGCACGAGCACCGACTACATCATCGTCGGCGACGGCGATAACTATGTCGATGCCGGCAGCGGCGCCGACACCATCGTCGCCGGTTCGGGCAACGACACCATCTATGGCGGCTCGGGTGCAGATTCGATCCTGGGCGGCGACGGCAACAACTATCTCGATGGTGGCAACTCGAACGACACGATCGTGGCGGGCGGCGGCGACGACACCATCCTCGGTGGCGACGGCAACGACTCGATCCTGGCCGGCAACGGCGACAACAACATCACCGCCGGCACCGGCGACGATACGGTTATCGCCGGCGACGGTGCCGACACGATCTTCGGCGGCTCGGGCAACGACTCGATCATCGGTGGCGACGGCAGCAACTATATCGACGGCGGCACCGGCAACGACACGATCATTGCCGGCGGCGGCGACAACGTCCTCATCGGCGGCGATGGCAACGATTCGATCACCGCCGGGGGCGGCAACGACTCGATCGTCGGCGGCAGTGGCGCGGATCGCATCAACCTGCTGGCCGAGGGCGGCTCCATCGGCGCCGACACCGTCATCGGCGGGTCCGGCTCGGATACGCTCTACATCGACAAGTTCGCCGCCGACATCATCAACTCGACTACGACGGCCGGCGTCACGACCATCACCTTCAACAACGGCGATACGGTCCAGTACTCGCAGATCGAAACCGTCCTCTTCAAGATCTGAAGAGCCGAACATCGGCAGGAGACGATGTGAAGGGGGGCCTTTCGGCCCCCCTTCGAGCATGTGTACTATGGCGATCCTGGGCGGGTCCGGCGCCTGCCGCCCGCTCCCGTGACAGTCATCCCCCATGGTCGCAGTCGACACGCTCTACGAACATCCGACGATCCTGGACGTCGCGACCGGGCACCAGCGCATTTTTTCGCAGGTCTCCTACAAGCTGGTCCGCGAGTTGCAATTCGCGCCCGCGGTCCTGATGGAAGCCGGGCAGTTGGCACGGCTCTTTCCGCTCTGCTGGCGCATGACCGGCGGCATGCCTGTCCTCGGCGCCCTGCGCAGTTTCCTGCCCGGCGGTTCCGGGCAGAGCCCCGACGCTCCGATGCACGAGGCCCTGCTGCCGCTGGTGCTGCAATGTTTCCCGCTGGTCGTGCCGAGCCAGGAGGGCCTGCTTCAGCAGCAGGTTCTCTTCGACGCCACCATCGCCGACAGCCCGACCGATATCGGCGCGCCGCTGCTGATGGGCGACGGCCGTCTGAGCCGGCCCGCGATGGACCGGGCCAAGAAGGCGATCGCCTTCGCCCGGGCCCAACCCGCGACCGATGCGCTCTCGGCCGATCTCGCCTCCGCCGGCCTGTTCGAGCCCTGGCCGCTGCGCTTCGATCTCGGGCAGGGGGAGAAGGTCGAGATCGAGGATCTGCTCGTCGTCGCCGCCTCGCGGCTGAAGGCCGACGAGGTCTCAACCATCGTCAACCGCCACGGCGTCGGCGCCGGCCTCTTCCTGTCCCTGCACCGGGCGTCGCTGTTCCGCGCCAGTCATCTCCTCGCCGCTGCCAAGCAGGCCGTCCTGCAGGCGCGCCGCGACCCTGCCGACACGGCCCTCTGACGATGTTCCTCGACATCGGCAGCGGATTGACCTTCGAACCCGTCGCGACGGCGGGGCTACGCAGCTGGCACAGGCCGCAGCGCTATGAATGGCTCGACCGGGTCGGCGCCTTGCCCATCGCCGATACGGAGTTGCTTAACCTCGCCCATCACTGCCCCATCGCGATCCACGCCGATGGCGGCCCGCCGACGGTCGTCTGCCTGCTGAGGTCGGAGCTTCTGCGTGCATCCCGCGTCGGCCGCGACGGGCGCTGGCAGTTGCCCTACCATCCGCTCGCGCTGCGCACCCTGCCCTTCCGTGCGCGCAACGTCGCGGGGGAGCGGGTCGTCGAAGTCTCGCGCGAGCTGGCGGCAAACGCCGCGGGCGGCGAACCCGTCGCCATGTTCACGGCAACCGGTGAACCGACGCGGGACTACGCCACCCTGCTCTCCCTGCTCGACGTCATGACCCGGGGTCGCGAGAGGCTGGCGGATGCCGCGCGGCTCCTCATCGCCGCGGACATCGTCGTGCCGCTCGAAGGGGTTGCGGGGGACAACGGCCTCATGGTCGTCAGTTCCGAACTCTTGTTCCAGCTCTCGGGCGCACGCGCGGCCGCGCTGGCGGCCGATGGCTGCATGCCCTTCGATCTCGCCGCCGCTTGCTTGTTCTCGCAGCGCTGGCTCGCCGAGGGCGTCATCGGCCAGCGACGCCGCCCGGTGGATATCGAGACCGTTCCTGTCGAGCGGGAGAGCGTGCTCGATCACGGGTTGCGCGGCGGACTTGACCAACCTCTCACGCTGGACGACAGCGCCTTGTTCTCTTTCGAGGCCTTTGTCGCCGCCGGAGGTCCCGATGAGCGATCTTGACGTACTCTTCGTCCACAACAACTTCCCCGCCCAGTTCCGCAACCTTGCCCGGGCGATGGCGCGGCGGCCTGGCCTGCGCGTCCGGGCCATCGGCGCCAGGGGCGCGCCCGGCCTGCCCGAGGTGCCACTCCAGGCCTACAGCTTCGCCGGAGCCGAGTTCGCGAACGTGCATGCCTTCGCGCGCCGCTTCGAGCTGGAGAGCCGCCGCGCTGAGCAGGTCATCTACGCTGCGACCACGCTGAAATACGGCGGTTTCGCGCCGAAGCTGATTTATGTGCATCCCGGCTGGGGCGAGGCGCTGCCGCTGCGCGCGCTGTTTCCCGATGCGACCATCTGCAGCTACGCCGAGTTCTATTACTGGCCGAGCGGCACCGATATCGGCTTCGACAAGGACGCCCCGCGCTATGGCGTCGATGGCGAGACGCGGGTGATCCTGCGCAACGCCGCGACGCTCCTCTCGCTCACCGAGGCGAATTTTGCCATCGCCCCGACCCATTGGCAGCGGCGCATCTTCCCCCGCGAGATGCAGCCCAAGATCCAGGTCGTGCATGACGGGCTCGACACCGACGCGCTGGTTCCTGGACCGCCGCCGGCACGTTTCTCGGTGTCGGGGCAGGAGTTCGCGGCCGGCGACGAGGTCGTGACCTTCGTGTCGCGCAACCTCGAACCCTATCGCGGTTTCCACATCGTCATGCGGGCCCTGCCCGACATCCTGAGAGCGCGCCCCAAGGCCCGCATCTGCCTTGTCGGTGGCGACGGCGTCTCCTATGGCTCGGCCCCCACCGACCATCCCTCCTGGAAGGCCGCCCTGCTGGCGGAGATGGGCGAGCGACTCGACCTGAGCCGTGTCCACTTCCTCGGAAAGGTCCCCTATCGGGACTATCTCAACCTGCTGCGCCTGTCCTCAGCGCATCTCTACCTGACCTACCCCTTCGTCCTGTCCTGGTCGATGCTCGAGGCCATGGCGCTCGGCTGCCTCGTCATCGGGTCGGACACGGCTCCGGTCCAGGAGGTGATCCAGGACGGCGTCAACGGACTGCTCGTGCCCTTCTTCCAGCCGCAGTCCCTTGCGGAGCGGGTGATCGAGGCGCTCGACGCGCCGGAGCGTTTCAGGGATCTGCGCACCGCCGCGCGCGCCACCGTCCGCGAGCGTTACGATTTCGAACGGCACAGCTGGCCGGCCCATCTGAAGCTGATCGACGAGTTCGCCTTCTCCTCCCCGCTCGTGGCGGCGCTCAGGGAACCGGCAGCAGGCCCGCAAGCCGTGCCCGCGTGATTGCCCCGAACCAGCCGGTGACGGCGGCGGCGGCTTCAGCATCCGTCATCTGCAGCGGCAGCCGCAGCCGCAAAGGCTCGGCCTCGACGGCGAAGGCGCGCGGATCGAAATAGGCCGTCGGGAAGCCGGCCCTGGGCCAGGCGTCGGCGCGCGGATCGGCGATGCCATAGGCGCGGGAGGCGATGAGGCAGGCGCCGGCGCCCAGCCGCGTCAGCCAGGCCGGCGCTTCCGCCCGCGCCATCGTCCCGCTCGGAAACAGGCGCGCGGATGGAGCCGCTCCCTCGGCAGGTTCCCCGACGAAGGCCACCATCGTCTCGCTGCGCAGAGCATCCAGAGCCTGCGCCACCTCGCCGGCGAGCTCCCATTCGCCGCCGGCCGCCCCTTCTGCGAGGATGGCGAGGGAGTCCGGCCGCGAGCCATCCCCGCCCGGCTTCGGGGCGGGCGGCTCGGGTGGCCGCGGCGGCCCCTTCATCCCCTCCCAGCCGAGTATGGTCCCGATCCCGAGCGCGAGCGCTCCGGGCAGGACGAGCGGCGTTCCCCCGCGATGGTCGAGAGGAGGCCCGGCGGCCATGCCATAGGCGGACGCCAGGCCGAGGCACCTCGGCAGGTCCAATCGCCGGCAGGCCTCGGCCAGAGCGGGGTCGACGTCGGAGGGATCGACGAGCAGAACGGAGCCGAACCGGCAGGCGGCCAGTTCCGCCGCGATGCGGACGGGCGAGGCCTGATCCGGCGGCAGTTCGATCGTCAGGTTCTGGGGCATGCCGCTGTCGGTCGCGGTCAGCGTGATCGCGAGCCCCGACGCGGCCCTCGTCGCGCGGGCCACCACGGCCGTCCGGCGCGGCGCGTGGATGCCGGCCATCTGGCGGACGAGCCAGAGCGGCATCGACGGCGGGACCACGACCAGCGGCAGCGGCTCCGGAGCCTCGCGCAGCCAGAGCGCCTCGAGCCGGCAGGCGGCCGGCTTCAACGGGTCCGAGCGATGAAAGGAGAGCGCGCGCTCGCGATGCGCCGGGAAACGCTCCTCCAGCAGGACGAGATTGGACCGCACCAGCGCCGCCTTGGCGCCCTTGAAGGAGAGCGTGCCGCTATGCCCGACGAAGACGTCGGCCGCGCAGACATGCCGGTAGCCCGCCTCCGATCCGCGCAGGCACAGATCGACATCCTCGTAATAGCCGCGCCCATAGCTGGGCGAGAGCGGCCCGGTGCGGTCGAGCATCGCCCCCTTCACATAGAGGCAGAATCCGACGCCGTTGGGCATGTCGATGCGCTGTCCGGGATTGGCCTGCTGCGCCAGCCTGTCGAGCCGCGCGATTTCCCCGGGCTCGGGCATGGGATTGGCCGAGAACCGCCGCGGCACGCTCGTGTCCTCACCGTTGTTCGAGAGCGGCGTCGCGGTGCCGATGGTCGCTTCCGCATGGACGGCCGCCGCCAGCCGGTCGATCGCGCCCGGCGGCACGACCGTGTCGGCGTTGAGCAGCAGCACGTCCTCGCCCGGATGCCGCGTGGCCAGCGCCCGGTTGACGCTGCGCGCGAAACCGAGATTGAGCGGGTTGCGCAGCAATGTGAACTCGCCGGCCTGCGCGCGGAGCCCCAGCATCGGTGCCATGGCCGGATCCGGCGCCGCATCCTCCACGACGACGACCCGCCAGTCGCCCCGCCCGCCGCGAGCCGCTGCCAGGCTGTCGAGGCAGGCTTTGGTCGCCGCGAGATCGCCATAGACCGGCACCACGATCAGCAGCGACGTAACCGCCTCGCCGAGAGGGCGTGCCGGCGCTTCGGCGGGCGCGCCCTCGGGGCGGTAGAGCACCGGAGGGATCGCGGCATGACGCAGCGGGGCGACCGGCCGCAGCGTCAGCGCCTCGCTGTGACTGGGCCAGGACAAGGCGAGCGTCGCGCCGAAGGGAAAGGCACTCGTCCCTGCCATGGGCGTACCCACGGCTTCCAGATCGAAATGCCGCACCCCGTCGCTGGCCCGGATCGTCAGACGCGGCTCGCCCCGCCATCGCAGATGGGCGGTGAGGCGCCCCTCCGCGGCGGCGGCGTGGATGATCAGGGCGACCCCTTCGCTCGCGAACGCGGCGAGAGCCCGGTCGTGCTTCAGCCCGTCGGGCTGTGCCAGCAGCATCGCGGCCGATTTGCGCCGATCCTCCGGCGTGCCGATATCGAGCAGGGTCTGCTGCAGCAGCGGGTTGTGGGGGTCGATCGCCAGAGCAAGGCCGAGATCAGCCGAGGCTTCGTCCGGAACCCCGAGCCGGGCTAGCGCCGATGCACGCAGGATATGGGGGATCGCACTGCGGCGATGGCTGAGCCTGGCCAGCCGGTCCGACAGCAGCCAGGCGAGCCGCGCATCGCCGAGCCGCAGGGCTTCCGCCGCCTGCTCGACGAGCGAGCGCCGATGCTGCCCTTCGCCCCAGGCGACACGCGCGAGCGCCTCGGCAAGCGGCGGCTGGCGGGGCGGCACCGGGTCCATCAGGAGCGGAAGTCGAGCCCGGTCATCGCGAGGTCGGCGAGGATCGTGTCCATCGCCGTCTCGTCGGTGAAGGCGACGGCCCACAGATCGTAGGCGTCCGCCCGCTTGGTCACGACGCTGGCGAAACCGGCTTCGATCAGCAGTTCGCCGAGCCGCTCGTCCGTAAAGGCGGTGTGATGCGCCATGAAGCTGTTGCCGCGGGCGATCGCCGCACGATGGCCGAACAGCATATCCAGCGGCGTGATCGGCCCCGCCGGCGACATGTAGACGACCGTCTCCAGACCCACGGCCTGGATCGCCTCGACGATCGCCGTCATGTCCGGGCAGCGGACCAGCGCGAAGCCGCCCGGCCTCAGCACCCGCAGGAATTCGGCAAAGGCGAGCGGGACCTCGTGATCGTAGAGATGCTCGATGGTGTGGGACGACCAGAGCGCGTCATAGCTTCCATTCGGCACCTGCTGGCGCATGTCCACTGCCGAACAGACGAGGTCGGGCGCGACATTTGCATCGACGTCGGCACGAACCTCGGACCACGCCGCCGGATTGCGGAAGAGGGCATGGAGACGATGATGGGCTTTCACGCCGCAGCCGACATGAAGCACCCGCTTCGGCGCAGGAGACGACAGGGGATCGCTGTAACGCGTGACCGGCTCGATCATGCCCAACCTCTGAAGGCGCTCCGCTGCCGGTTGCGCCCCTAACCTCTTAGCCCAGAACGCGGCCGTTAATGCAATCCCAAATTAGTCGGGCGCTTTCAATGCGATAAATTGAAGCTTTGGAGCAGATATGATACCCGCGTCGTTGAGGGGTTCGTCCGGGTGACGGAGCAACGCCGCCGAAAACAGCTGCAGGTCGGCCTTGCACTCCCACTCCAGTAAACGAGGCGTCATGTCCAAATTGGACAACATGTATTTGAGGCACGAGCTCCGGGAATTCGCTCCTGCTGCGCTGTCGCTGTTGTTCTTCAGCTTTTTTATTACGTTGCTTTTCCTCGTTCCGACGATCTATCTCCTGCAACTGCACGACCGGGTCATGACGAGTCGCAACGTGGCGACGCTGATCTCGCTGACCGCGATCGTGGTTTTCCTGTGCATCGTCTGGTCGATCCTGGAAAAGAACCGCGAAACCATCCTGATGCGGGTCTCCCACGCGCTGGACCAGAAGATCGCGCCGCGCGTCTTCGACGCCCTCAACCGCCAGACCGACAATCTGCCGACCGCCGCGCGGGGCCTGGTCGTGCAGGATCTCGGCACATTGCGTGATTTCCTCTCGAGCGGCCTCGTGACCAGCCTGTTCGATCTGGTCTGGGTGCCCCTGATCGTTGCGATCGCCTTCCTGTTCCATTTCTGGATCGGGGTCGCGATCCTGGTCATGACGGCCGTCGTCGCGGCGCTCGCGGTCGTCAACCAGCTCATCGCCCGCGAAGAGATCAAGCGCGCGATGATGCACTCGGCGCTCTCCGCCGAGTTCGCCCGGGCGGTGATGCGTTCGGCCGAGGTCTTCCGGGCCATGGGCATGCTGCCGCGCCTCGTCGCCCGCTGGGGCGACCAGCGCGACGAATCGCTGGGCTGGATGGAGGCCGCCTCGCGGAAGACCGCGCCCGTCGGTCTCGCCATGCGCGGGCTGCGCCACCTCTACATGCCGCTGATGATGTGCGTCGGCGTCATGCTCGTCCTGGCCTCCGAGGTCGGCGCCGGCATCATGTTCGCCGCCACCATCCTCGCCATGCGGACGCTCCATCCGGTCGACTCGGTCGCGCATGGCTGGCGGCTGATCTGGAACGCCTCGATCTCCGCCGGCCGCATCGACCAGTTGCTGCGCGAGGCGGCGCGCCAGACGCCCCGCGTCCAGCTCCCGCCCCCGGCCGGGCCCCTCGTCGTCTCCCGCATCGCGGCGACCCCGCTCGGCCGCGACACCATCGTCATCAGTGACGTGTCCTTCACCGTCGAGGCCGGTTCTGTCGTCGGCGTGGTCGGTGCGAGCGGGGCCGGCAAATCCTCCCTCGGCCGCGTCCTCATCGGAGCCTGGCCGCTGCGCAGCGGCTCGGTCGTCCTCGATGGGCACGACATCGCCCATTGGGACCAGGACGCGCTTGGCCGCTTCATCGGCTATGTCCCGCAGGATGTGGACATGCTGCCGGGCACGATCGCCGAGAACATCGCCCGCTTCGACCCCGCCGGCGCCGAGACCGACGCTCGGGTGGTCGAGGCGGTCAAGCTGGCCAACATCCAGGACATCATCGCCAAGCTGCCGCATGGGCTGAACACCAAGCTCGGGCCGGACGGCCACATGCTCTCCAGCGGGCAGCGCCAGCGCGTCGCGCTGGCGCGGGCGGTTTATGGCGACCCGCGCCTGCTCGTGCTGGACGAGCCGAACTCAAATCTGGACGCTGTCGGCGAGCAGAGCCTGGCGGAGACGATCAAGGCCCTGAAGGCGCGCGGCGCCATCGTCATCCTGGTGACCCACCGCATGAACATGCTGACGCACTGCGATTTCGTGCTTGTCATGAACAACGGCACCGTCCACGCCTTCGGACAGCGCGAGCAGGTGGTCAACCGGCTCGCCGGCTACCAGCCGCCGCGCCAGATCACCGAGCGCAAGGACCCGCCCGGTCCGGCCGGCAAGACCATCGCTGCGTGACGCGAGGACAGCATCCATGGCCCCTCTGCCGAAGCCCGAAGCTCCCACCCTGGTCGCCGTCAAGCCTTCCGCCAACTGGCGCCGCTCGGTCGTCACAGGCTACGCCGTCGTCTTCGGTCTTCTCGGCAGTTTCGCCGCCTGGGCCAGCGTCACGCGTCTCGACGGCGCGGCGATCACACCCGGCGTGCTCAGCAACGAGGGCAGCCGCAAGACGGTGCAGCACCTCGACGGCGGTATCGTCCAGGACATTCTCGTGCGTGACGGCGACAGGGTCGTTGCCAACCAGCTGCTGATCCGCCTCGATCCGACCCGCGCCGACACGCAGGGGGATCTCTATGGCAACCAGTACATCATCCTGCTGGCGCAGGAGGCGCGGCTGCTGGCGGAGTTCGAGGCGCGCGACCAGCTCGTGTTCCCGCAGCCCGTGACGCAGCGCGCTTCCGACCCCGCCATCGCGCCGGTGATCGCCGACCAGCTCCGCCTGTTCGAGACCCGCCGGGCGACCTATCTGCGCAACACCGAGATCGCCGAGAGCCTGATTCTGCAGGCGACCAAGGAGGCGGAGCAGGTCGCGGTCGACGCGACCACCGCCCGCAACACGCTCGTCCAGATCGACGCGGAACTCGTCCGCGAGCCGCATCACCTGGCCCTCCGGGGTGCAGTAGAGCTCCTCCGGCGGGCGCAGCGGAAGCGTCGGCTCGAAGAT
>OGCL01002263.1_pt1 | contig 13879 bp, 13 predicted proteins | sample 1570041 | NCBI WGS metagenome assembly OGCL01 (sample SAMN06266162, study PRJEB24511) | hot springs metagenome | isolation source: Hot spring water | place: South Africa: Limpopo | collected 2015-06-22 | reverse complement strand
TGCTGGGTCGCCTGGTCGAGCTGGTTCATCGAGGATGAGATCGAGCGCAGCGTCGTATCCTGCTCCTGGGCGCTGTGGGAGATCTTTGAAACGATATCGTTGGCGCTGGCGATCTGGTCGGAGATGCGCTTCAGCGCCTCGCCGGCCTGGCCGACGAGCTGCACGCCCTGCTCGACCTGCTGCGAGGAGCGGGCGATCTGGTCCTTGATCTCCTTGGCAGCCGCCGCAGAGCGCTGAGCAAGCTCGCGGACTTCCTGGGCAACAACGGCAAAGCCCTTGCCGCTTTCGCCGGCGCGCGCGGCTTCAACGCCGGCATTTAGAGCGAGTGGGTTGGTCTGGAAGGCGATTTCGTCGATCACGCCGATGATCTTGGTGATCTCGGCGGACGACTGCTCGATGCCGCTCATCGCGTTGATGGCCTTGGTGACGATCTCGTCGCTCTGCTTTGCTTCGCCGCTGACGGCACCGACACGGCTTGCGGCTTCGCGTGCGCCATCTGCCGTCTGACGCACGGCTACGGTGAGCTCGTCGAGGGCGGCAGAGGTCTCTTCGAGATTGGCGGCCTGGCGCTCGGTGCGCTGGGCAAGCTCGCCGGAGGCACGACGGATCTCTTCCTTGGAGACCGCGATGTCGTTCCCCTTCAGGTTCACGCGGGCCATGGCCTCTTCCAGGCGTGCAAGCGCATCGTTGAAGTTGTCGCGCAGTGCCGCGTATTTTGGCCCAAGATCCGCACAGCGCACGGTGAGGTCGCCATCGGCGAGCTGTTCCAGCGACTGGCCAATGGTCGAGACAACATGCGCCTGCTGACGGGCGTCTGCGAGCTGGGCCTCCGCATTCTGCCGACGCTCGCCCTCGAGCTCGCGCTGCTGTTCTTCCTGGCGGGCGGCCATCGTGTGACGCTCGCGGATCTTGTCCTGCAGGCTCTGGGTGGCCTTGGCCATCATGCCCACTTCATTGCCCATGTCGGTATGCGGGATGGCGATATCGACATTTTCGTCGGCCACGGCCTCGAGCGCATCATGGATCGCCTTCAGTGGCGTGGTGATGTTGCGGATGACGAAAAAGGCGGCGACGAGAGCGAGCAGGAAGATGCCGACGGAGACGCTGACGGTCTTCATGATGCTGGTGCGGATCTCTGCCTTCAGATCATCGGTGTAAAGGCCGGTGACGATCACGATCTTCCAGGGCTCGAAAGCCTTGCCGTAGGATGCCTTGGGATAGGTCCGGTCTTCCGGATCCTTGCCTGGCTTGGGGCCGATGAATTCCACGAAGCCGCCGCCCTGCTGACCCAGGCGGACCAATTCGTCGCGGTAGGCAAAGCCGTTTGCGTCGGGCTTGCCCTTGTTGCTCTTGCCCACATCCTTCGATGTCGGGTGGAACATCATTACAACGTCGTAGTCATACCCGAAGAAGTAGCCATCCGGCTCGAAGCGCATCTTGTTCAGGAGGTCGAAGGCGCGGGTCTTGGCCTCGTCGACGGTAAACTCGCCAGCGACAGCTCGGTCGTTGAAGTCCTTCAGCACAGAGAGGGCTGATTCCACTTGGGTGCGCAGCAACTCGTAGCGCTGCTGGTAGATTGTCTGGCTGGAGGAGCGAACTTCGAAATAAGTGGCAGTCGCGAAGGCTGCCATCATGCCGCCGATCAGCATGAAGAGTTGCACGGAAATCCGGAGATTTTTCATGGGGAGGAGGAGCTTTCGTCTGTCGAGCGGTTCGGGCGCAGGGGAAGGGGGCAGTCGAACAGATCGGCACGTCATGTCCCGATGATTTGGGACAGAGTCTCCTCGCCAAAGATTGAAATGGCTTTAAGCACATCTCAATATGGAACTACAAAGATTTACCCCTGAGAATTGAAGGGAACGGCATAACGCCCGGGACTGGGCCGGGCGTTATGTCCGTGTCGACCACGAGGAACCGCCGCGCCCGGATCGTTTGGCGGGCGGATAGGGATCAGTTGAGCCGAAGCTCGAAACCGGCAAGTACCGGTGCCGCCTGAGCATCTGCCGGCGCATCGACTGCTGCAGTTGTCGTCGTGCGGTCGATTTCGCTGGGTGCAGGCAAGGCGCCGGCCACGACCATGGAGCCGTCGGTCGCCCAGCCAGTTGCAGAGCTATAGACCACCACAGGCGAGCCACCGAACCAGCGCTCGACCCGCTTCAGCTTCTTTTCGCCATCGACTTCAATGACTTCTGCGCTCTGGCTGCCGGCGGGGATTGCGGGCACTTGGTAATGCGACTTGCCGATCCTGGTTGCTGGCGGCGGGCAGTGGGAACAGTCCACCTTGATCACGCTGGGTTGGGTCGCAGCGAGCCCTGTGACGGTCGAGATCGAACCCGCCAGGGCGGGCAAGGCCACCATCGACGCTGCAAGGATCATGGATGTCGAAACGATACGGCGCATCACGTTCTTCCCCGATTGTTGGGTGAACATTAGCAGTCGTTTCTTTCGATCCGGTCAGGAGCTTTGGTAAAATTTGAACGAATGCGCGGATTTTCGCGGCGAAAGCCTGAAAGCTCAGGTGTTTCCGCGCGAAATTGCTCGCCATCCGATGTCCCGGCGGCAGAAGCCATTCTCCCAGGTCACTGCGTCGACGAGATCATAGGCAGCAGCCTGAGCGGCGGCGACACTTGCCCCAAGCGCCGTTGCATTGAGCACACGCCCGCCCGTCGCGACAAGTTGCCCGTCCTTCAGTGCGGTGCCGGCATGAAAGACCTTGGCGTCTCCACTGGCCTGCGGCAGGCCGGCAATCGGGGTCGCCTTCTCGTAGGCACCGGGATAGCCCTTGGAGGCCAGCACCACGGTCAGCGCCGGGTCCTCATTCCATTCGGCGGTCACCTGATCCAGCGTGCCGGTGGCCGAGGCGTATAGGATCGGCAGCAGGTCGCTCTTCAGCCGCATCATCAGAACCTGGCATTCCGGATCGCCGAAGCGGACATTGTATTCGATCAGTTCAGGACCCTTCTCGGTGATCATCAGCCCGGCAAAGAACACGCCCTGGAACGGGTGGCCCATCTCGGCCATGCCGCGCATGGTCGGCTCGATGATCTCCTTCATGGTCCGCTCGACCATCTCAGGCGTCATGACCGGTGCCGGAGAATAGGCGCCCATGCCACCGGTGTTGGGGCCGGTATCGCCATCGCCGACGCGCTTGTGGTCCTGGGCGGTGGCGAGCGGCAGAAGCGATTTGCCGTCGGAAAGGCAGAAGAAGCTTGCCTCCTCGCCATCAAGAAAGGCTTCGACCACGACTTCCGCGCCGGCGGCCCCGAACGCACCCTCGAAGCAGTCGTCGATGGCAGCCAGCGCCTCATCCAGCGTCATCGCAACCGTGACACCCTTGCCGGCGGCAAGCCCATCGGCCTTGATGACGATCGGCGCACCCTGTTCACGCACATAGGCCTTGGCCTTCGGTGCGTTGTTGAAGCGCTGGTACGCCCCGGTCGGAATGTTGAAGCGGGCGCAGACATCCTTGGTAAAGCCCTTGGATCCCTCGAGCTGGGCGGCGGCTGCCGACGGCCCGAAAACGGCAATGCCGGCCTTGCGCAGACGGTCGGCAATGCCAGCGACCAGCGGCGCTTCCGGTCCGACGACAACGAAGTCGACGCCCTTATCCTTGCAGAAGGCGACCACAGCAGCGTGGTCATCCGTATCGAGCTGCACGAGCTCGGCCTCTTCGGCGATGCCGGGATTGCCGGGGGCGGCATAGAGTTTGGTCAGAAGCGGCGACTGGGCGATCTTCCAGGCCAGCGCATGCTCGCGTCCACCCGACCCGATCAACAAAACCTTCATCGCCAGCCTCCAGTGCCACAAGGGAATGCCCGGCGGTTAAGGGGGAAGGGGACAAAGGTCAAGCCGAATTGACCTCTAAAGCCCGTGCTTTCCTGTGAAGTGGGCCGCATCCCCGTTGCCTTGCCGCATTCCCCCGCTATGGTCCGCCTCCACACGAGCATACGGAAGACCCATGGCCGACGACATCAAGAGCATTGCCGCCCTCATCGCCACCGAGATCAACGCCCGTCCCGATCAGGTGACGGCCGCGGTTGGTCTGCTGGACGAGGGTGCGACGGTTCCCTTCATCGCCCGCTACCGCAAGGAAGTGACCGGCGGTCTCGATGATACGCAGCTGCGCAACCTCGCCGAACGGCTGATCTATCTGCGCGAGCTCGCCGCCCGCCGCAAGTCGATCTTCGAAAGCATCGACGGCCAGGGCAAGATGACAGACGAGCTTGCCCGCAAGATCGCCTCTGTGACGACCAAGGCCGAGCTCGAAGATCTCTATCTGCCCTACAAGCCGAAGCGCCGCACCCGCGCCGAGATCGCCCGCGAAAAGGGTCTGCAGCCGCTTGCGGATGCAATCCTCGCCGACCGCACGAGTGATCCGCAGCAGCTCGCAGCCGCCTACATCACCGAAGAGGTGCCGGACGTGAAGACGGCGCTCGAAGGTGCGCGCGACATCATCGCCGAGCAGATTTCCGAAAATGCCGATCTCATCGGCCGCCTGCGCAACGACATGAAGGATCGGGCCATCCTTTATTCGAAGCTCGTTGACGGCAAGGCGGAGGCCGGCGCCAAGTTCGCCGATTACTTCCACCATTCCGAACGCTGGGCAACGGTCCCCGGCCACCGGGCGCTTGCCATGCTGCGCGGCTGGAACGAGGAATTCCTGTCGCTGTCGATCGAGGTCGACCGCGATGACACGGCCCCGGTCAAGCCGAGCCAGCGCATGATCGCCGCCGCCTATCAGGTCGCGGGCAAGGGGCCCGCCGACCAGTGGCTCCTCGAGGTCGCCGGCTGGACCTGGCGCGTCAAGCTTTCCGTGTCCCTCTCGCTCGACTTGATGCGCGAACTGCGCGAGCGGGCCGAGGAAGAAGCGATCCATGTGTTCGCCCGCAATCTGAAGGACCTGCTGCTCGCAGCCCCCGCCGGCTCGCGCCCGACCATGGGTCTCGACCCCGGCATCCGCACCGGCGTCAAGGTCGCCGTGGTCGATGGCACCGGCAAGGTGGTGGAGACGACGACCGTCTATCCCTTCCCGCCGAAGAACGACATCCGCGGCACCCAGGCTGAACTGGCTTCGCTGATCCGCAAGCACAAGGTCGAGCTGATCTCGATCGGCAATGGCACGGGCAGCCGCGAGACGGAAAAACTGGTGGCCGACATGCTCGCCCAGTTCCCGTCGACCGCGCCGAAGCCGACCAAGGTCATCGTGTCTGAAGCGGGCGCCTCGGTCTATTCGGCATCTGAAACCGCCGCCAAGGAGTTCCCCAATCTCGACGTGTCGCTGCGCGGCGCCGTCTCGATTGCCCGTCGCCTGCAGGATCCGCTTGCCGAACTCGTCAAGATCGAGCCGAAATCGATCGGCGTCGGGCAATACCAGCACGATGTCGACCAGGGCAAACTTGGCCGTTCTCTGGATGCCGTGGTCGAAGATGCGGTGAATGCCGTCGGCGTCGATCTCAATACGGCCTCCGCCCCGCTGCTTGCCCGCGTCTCCGGTCTCGGCAAAACGACGGCGGAAGCCATCGTTGCCCATCGTGATGCGACCGGCGCCTTCGAAAGCCGCAAGGATCTCCTGAAAGTGCCGCGCCTCGGCGCCCGCACGTTCGAGCAATGCGCCGGCTTCCTGCGTATCCCGAACGGCAAAGAACCGCTCGATGCCTCCTCCGTCCACCCGGAAGCTTACGGCGTGGCCAAGAAGATTGTCGCCGCCTGCGGTCGTGACCTGCGCTCGCTGATGGGCGACAGCGCGACCTTGAAGAGCCTCGACCCGAAGCGCTTCATCGACGAGCAGTTCGGTCTGCCGACGGTCAAGGACATCCTCGCCGAACTCGAAAAGCCCGGCCGCGACCCGCGCCCGTCCTTCAAGACGGCGACCTTTGCCGAAGGTGTGGAGGAGATCACCGACCTCAGGATCGGCATGACGCTCGAGGGCACGGTTACAAACGTCGCCGCCTTCGGCGCCTTCGTCGATATCGGCGTGCATCAGGATGGTCTGGTCCACGTCTCCCAACTTGCCGACCGTTTCGTCAAGGATCCGCACGAAGTGGTGAAAGCAGGCGATGTGGTGAAGGTCCGGGTCGTGGAAGTCGACGTCAAGCGCAAGCGCATTGCGCTCACCATGCGGAAAGACGGCGGCGAGGCTCAAGCCCCCTCGATGCGCGGTGACGCGCGCGGCAATGCCAATGCGATGAAGCATTCGAACGCCCGCCCGCCGAAGCCGGAGCAGCCTGCGATGGGTGGCTTGGGTGCGGCGCTCGCCGAGGCCATGCGCAAGAAGTAGGCTTCAGAAAGAGAAACAGGCCGGAGCTCATCACTCCGGCCTGCCCATCGCCCCTCGAAAGGCACCTCTCAATGGGAGGCTGCACAGTCCTGGCAGAATGGCGTATGCGGTACGGCTTTCAGCCGCTCGATCGAAATCGCCTCGCCACATTTCGTGCATTGACCATACCGCCCCTTGGCAATCCGGTCCAGTGCTGCGTCGATCGCCCGCAACTCCTCTTCGCCAACCTGGCCGAATTCCTCCAGCACCTCGTCGTTCTCCGACTCGGTTGCCCGCTCGCTGCTGTCGGCGCTTTTCAGCGTGCCGAGATCGGCATCGATTTTCTTCAGTCGCCGCTCGATCTCGTCCTTGCGGGCGAGCAGCATGCGTTCGAAATGGGCTGTGTCCATGGCTTGTACGGGGTTCTCCATCATGGTTTCACCTGTCGACCAGCACGGAAATCTTCGAATGGCGCACCACCCGGTCGGCTGTCGCACCGATGAAGTAGTTCGAGAAATCAGGCACATGCGAGCCGACGATGATCAGGTCCGCCTTGTGCTCTTCAGCGGTCGCCAGGATCTCGCGAGCGGGAGCGCCGGAGCGGATCTCGGTTTGCGCTGCCACGCCCGTCTTTTCCTTGAGCGTCACCAGTTTGGCCTTCGCATCGTTGATCGCGCCTTCGATGAGATCGACGGGCACATCAATTGCGAGATAACCGGGAATGTCTTCGATGATGGTCAGGAGCACGATCTCACCGCCTGCATCGAGCAGAGACTTCGCCTTGGTGAGGATCTTCTCACCGATCTCGACGGCAGCCGGATCGACTGGAACGATGATCTTCTTGTACATCTTGCTCTCCTTTATCACCCGCCGGGTGTTTCCTCTTTATGAGAAGAGAATGCGTCCCTCGGCGGGTCCCTGCATTGATCAGGATCAACTTTGGAGAGGTCTTCGTCGTCAAAGATTGTCGAACGATCCTTTGCGTAAATGCTGGCTTATGTGAACGATGGTTCACGCCATATAAGGAGATATAGCCGCCAGGCGGCACTGGAGAGATCGATGACAGCCGTAGCCGAAGAAACCGCATCCTTTGCCCTCAGCCGTCCCCTTCATGTCGGGCGCGCCCATCTGGTTGTCCGCGACCTGGACATGATGGCGGGCTTTTATGAGCAGGCACTTGGCCTGAAGCGGCTCGAGGCGAGCGAAAGCGGCGTCGAACTGGGCGCGGGTGAACGCGTCCTGCTGACCCTGACAACGCGTAAAGACGCGGCGCCGGCCCCTCGCAATGCCGCCGGCCTCTTTCACAATGCTTTCCTGATGCCAGATCGTGCTGAACTCGCCCATTGGCTGGCCCATGCCGCCCATCTCGGTGTTCAGTTCGAAGGTGCGAGCGACCATCTCGTCAGTGAAGCCATCTACCTCTCCGACCCCGAAGGAAATGGTATCGAAGTCTATCGTGATCGCGACCCGTCCGAATGGACATATCATGCCGACGGTACCGTGGAGATGGACACCCGCCGTCTCGACCTCCAGTCGCTCTATGACAGCGCCGCGAAGACACCGTGGACGGGTATGTCGCCGGCGGCGGCTCTCGGACACATCCACCTGCAGGTCGGCGATGTCCCGGAGGCGGATCGTTTCTATGAAGGCGTGCTTGGCCTGAAGAAGATGGCAAGTTATCCGGGTGCCAGCTTCTTTGCTTCCGGCGCTTATCACCACCATGTCGCTGCCAATGTCTGGAACAGCCGCAACGCTCCAGCCCGGACAGGCGCCATGGCGGGACTGCAGGGCTATACGCTCGCCTTCAATGACAACGAGACCCTCGCCAGGGTGCTGGCAACGCTCGACGCCCTTGAGATACCGGTTGAGCGCAATGCCGAAGGCTCCCGCCTGATCGATCCCTGGGGCATCGGCATTACCCTCCTCGCCGACAAGGCGTGATGGAGGACACAGGGCGTAGGGCGCCTCGGCGATCATTGGTCCGCCATTGGAACGGAAATTGTTCCCGAACGTTGAGAGGCATCTCCAAGGGGAACACTATCATGATGAAGTCAGGCGGGCTCTGTAAGGTCGCATCGGAGAGACGCCGGTGAACGTCGAGGTTCCCGTGCACTCGAAGCCGTCACGCAAGGTCCGTTTCCAGAAAACGGGTCTCGACTATGTCGTGTCCTGGTGCGTGGTCGGCCTTTTCGGCATCTTCGCGTTGATCGCGCTCTACCTGGCCTCCTTCGTGCTCATCCCCGTTACCATGGCGATCGTCGTCGGTCTCATTCTCGGCCTTGCCGCCGATCGCCTCGGAGATCTCGGCGTTCCTCCGACGCTGACCGCCATCATTCTGTCCAGCCTGTTCCTGGTGATCATCCTGTTCATGATCGCGATCGTCTGGTCGCCGATCAACATGCTGATCGAAACTGGACCGGACTTGATCAATCGGACGGTCGAGTATCTGCAGCAGATAGCCTGGCTGGAGAGGCCTATGGCCGCACTGATGCGCGGCCCCGATTCGATGGAGACCATGCTGGAGAATTCCGGTGCAATTCTGTCAACCGTCGCCACTGGCGTCGGACCGGCGCTGGTTCAGCTCTTCGTCTTCATCGCCGGCCTTCTCCTGTTCCTCTCATCGCGCCTGCCGCTTCGCCGCGCCCTGATCCGTGCCTTTGGAAGGCGGGACCGTCGCCTCAAGGCCATCCGCATGCTGAATGAGGTCGAGGAGGCGCTTGGCTACTACTTCGCCACGGCCGTGATCGTCTACGGCGTGTTCGGCACCGTGGCCGGTGTTGTGGCCTGGCTCGGTGGCCTCGGCAACCCGGCGCTCTGGGGTGTTGCGGCATTCCTGCTGAGCTTCATCCCGTTTCTCGGCATCGCCATGGTCACGCTTGCCATGGTCATCGGCGGCCTGCTGGTACACGACACGCTGCTGCTCGGGCTTCTACCCGCACTGGTCTTCTTCACGCTCAACGGGCTGATGGAAAACCTGCTCATTCCGGCGGTCATGGGCAAGCGTCTCGAGATGAATGCATTCATGCTCTTCATTGCCATTGTCTTCTGGACCTGGCTCTGGGGCGCCGTCGGCGCCATGCTTGCCGTACCCCTGACCCTCATCTGCATGACGATCTATTCCGGCCTCATGCCGCCGAGCAAGGTTCAGCCAAACCTGCCCGGTTGAGTGTCATTCATCCGTCACGCACCGAGACTAAGGCTCCGCTCCGTAGAATGAGCGGTACAAATGCAATGACGAATGACATTCCCCGCCTGAGGCTCGGCATCATCGCCGACCCTCAATATGCCGACCTCGATCCGGATCCGCACCTCGACCGGTACTTTCGCCGCTCCCTCGACAAGCTTCGAGAAGCCGTCGAATATTTCAATACGCAGGCCCTCGACGCCGTCGTCGTTCTGGGCGATCTCATAGATCGGGAATGGCAAAACCTGACTTCGGTGCTGAAGATCCTCGAGCGTCTCGAGGCACCTCGGATCCTGCTCCCCGGCAACCACGATTTCCTGGTCGAGCCTGATCGACTTTCACAGGTGCATGCCGCCCTCGGCATGCCGGCTCCCTATCATGAGGTCGAGATCAACGGGCTACGGCTGCTCGTGACGGACGGCAACGAGATCTCCCTGTTCGCGCCGCCGGTGGGAGATACCCGACGAGACGAGGCCGCGAGCCGCCTTGCCGCCTTGAAGCAGAAGGGGGCGCCGAATGCCCATAACTGGAACGCCGGCATATCCGCCCGCCAGGCAAACTGGATTGCCGACAGGCTCGCCGCAGCCGAAGCCAGCGGCAATGACGTGATCCTGCTCGGCCACTACCCGATCTATCCGCACTCCGACCATGCGCTGTGGGACGCCGAAGAGCTCGCAGGCCTCGTCACCTCCTCATCCGCAGCGATCGCCTATCTTTGCGGCCACTATCACCGCGGGGAGTATGCCGAGCAGGAGGGTGTTCACTTCGTCAACTTCTGCGGCATGGTGGATACGGAGCATGAGAATGCCTTTGCGGTGCTCGCCATCTATAACGACCGCATCGATATCTCCGGACACGGTCGCGAGCCGGATCGCCGCCTCAAGCTTCGACCGCAGAAGCGCCGCCCGCGGGCTTTTCCTGACAAATCCCTGACAGGTGGCTGACGCAAATTCGTCATAGATATCCGAAAGTTGCCTGAGGCTGCACTTATCACTCCTTTGTGACTTCATTCGTGAGTTCCAAGCCTGCAAACATGCATTGCCCGCAAACGATCGCCGGACGGCCCGGCCGAAGTCCTGGAGAAAAGCTGATGAAGTTGAAAGTCGTTCTGTCCGCCGCGGCGGCGATCTGTCTTGGCGTGTCCGCAGCCATCGCTGCCGGCGAACCGCAGGTGGTGCGTCAGGAGGAAATGAAGAAAGTCGGCGGCGCCATGGGAGCACTGGGCGCCATCGCCAAGGGCGAGAAGCCCTATGACGCTGAGGCTGTCAGGGCCGCCCTCACCACGCTGGCCGAAGTCAGCAAGACCTTCCCGGATCACTTCCCCGCTGGCAGCGAAACCGGCATGGACAGCGAAGCTGCACCGGCAATCTGGCAGAACATGGATGACTTCAAGGCGAAGTCAGCCAAGCTTACCGCTGCCGCCGAAGCACAGTTGGCTGCATTCCCCGCAGACCAGGCGGGCGTCGGAGCGGCCATGCAAGCCGTCGGAGCAACTTGCGGCGATTGCCACCAGACCTACCGTCTGAAGAAATAACGGCCTTCGCGGCGGGCGGCCCTGGGATTTTTCGGATCGCCCGCCGAGCAGCGCCTCACCACGCGCTCCAACAATAGGATGGAGGCCGAATGGCATCGACATGGGTCAAGGGTATCGGCACGCTCGTGGTGCTTGGTGTGGCTGGCTTCGGCGCTTTCCTGTTCATCACGGCCCCCGATCGTCAGGACGCGTCCGTCTGGGCCAATCTCGGTGAACCGGATCTCGCCCATGGTCGCGACGTCTTCTTCGCCGCCGGCTGCACGAGTTGTCACGCCCCGGCGGGCGCAACGGGCGATGCGCGGCTGATCCTCTCCGGCGGTGCGCCGCTGAAGAGCGATTTCGGCACATTCTATGCCCCGAACATCTCGAGCCACCCGCAGGCCGGCATCGGCGCCTGGACTCTGGCGGAATTCGGCGATGCCATGACCCGCGGCGTGGGCCGCAGCGGCGAACACCTCTACCCCTCCTTCCCCTATGGTTCCTATGCGCGCATGACCCCTCAGGATATCAACGACCTCTACGGTTTCATGAAGACGCTGCCCGCGAGCGATGCCGTTGCCCCGCCGCATGAGTTGGGCTTCCCGTTCAACCAGCGTGTCGTACTCGGCGGCTGGAAGTTCCTCTATTTCAGTGATGCACCGCGCGTCGAACTGACGGCCGCCTCCGAAATGGTCAAGCGTGGCCAGTATCTCGTTGAAGGCCCCGGCCATTGCGGCGAATGCCATACGCCGCGCAATGCCCTTGGCGGCTTCCTCTCCGGCCAGTGGCTGGCCGGTGGTCCCAATCCGGAAGGCGAGGGGTCGATCCCCAACATCACGCCCGGTTCGAAGAGCATGGGCTCCTGGAGCGAAGGGGATATCGTCAATTATCTGGAGACCGGCTTCACGCCTGATTACGACAGTGTCGGGGGTTCCATGGTCGAGGTGCAGAAGAACATGGCGGAACTGCCTGCCGCCGACCGCGAGGCCATTGCAGCCTATCTCAAGGCCATTCCAGCCGTCCAGTAAGTGGCGCGGCGCTGTTCAGCATCGCGCAAGCCTTGCCTGTCATGATTCCGTCGTCAAGGTGACTGCGGAGGGGATATGAGCATCGAACGCCGGCGGATGGAGAATGCGCTCCGGTCTCTGCTCGACAATTATCCTGATCCCGCTCTGCATCGCTGGGTGCATGAGACTGTCGGCGCGTTCGAAAAGCGTCTTTCGGCCATTGTCGATCCGCGCGAGCGCGATCACGCCCAGCAGGCAGCCCTCATCCTGATCAAGACGACCCTGCAGAAGTGGTCGGAAAACCCGCCCGTCAGGCACTGAGCCGAAGCAGTTTCTGCTCTATCGGCGGTGTTCAGCCGCAAAGATTGCCAGTTCTTCCTCGGCTTCCGGCCCATAGAGATCGAGCGCCTTCAGCACTTCGATGGTGAAGGTATCCGGCGCCGAGCCGGCTGCCGTCACGATCTTTCCGTCGCGGGCCGCCTGTGGCTGGTCCAGATAATGGGCTTCCCCGTGATAGCCGGGATACTTCTTGTGTGACGCCAGCGCGTTTCCGGTATGCGCGACGTCATTGAGCACGCCCGTCGCAGCCAGTGCACTCGCCGCCGCGCAGATCCCGCCCAGGACCTTGCCCCTGTCTCGAAATGCCGTCGCCAGCGCCGTGAAGTCATGCGCTACACCCTTTTCCCAGGCGTAACCGCCGGGAACGATCAGCGCATCGAATTCATCGGCATCGATGGCATCGAAACCGATGTCGGGCGTCACCTTCAGTCCGCCCATCGAAATAACGGGTTTGCCATCGGGGCTTGCGGTAACCACGTCACAGTCAAGCCAGGTGCGTGTCGCCGCCATCAAGAGCGCAGGCTCCCAGTCGGCATAGTCGTTCTGAAGCGCAATCACGATACGGGGCATCAGGTCTCTCCTCGTGTCTGTGGTGAAAGCTCAGCTCAGCGCCTGCAGGTAGCGCATACCGGTGACCGGGCGCGGAATGAAGTCCATGTTTTCATAGAAGCGATGTGCAGCGAAATTACCAGTGGCAGCAGACACCGAAAGGAAGTCGCAGCCCGATGCCCGCGCGATCTGCTTGGCACGGTCGACGAGATGCTGGCCGATGCCGTTGCCGCGCTGGCCGTCCCGGACGAAGAGGTGGTGCAGCTCCATGCCACGCTTGCCTTCCTGCGCCTTGTAGAGCGGAACCAGGATGGCGTAGCCGATCAAGCCCTCTTCGCCGCTGTCGGCGACCAGCGCCTGGATCCAGGGCATCGGGCCGAACAGGTCTCGCTCCAGCGCTTCCGGCGTCATCGCCGATGCGTCGCCGAGATGCGCGGATAGAGACGCGATCATCGCGTTGAGTTCCGGCAGGTCGCGCGGCTTTGCATGGCGGATCGCCACGATCGGCGGGCGGGGCAGGGTGAGGTCTGTATCTTCGGTCATGTCACTTTCCCTTGGTCTCATTTCGTGCCGTCAGGGGGAAAGTCGTCCGGAAAACAACAAGGCCGCCTGACGGCGGCCTGTTGACAATGTGATCTTGTCGGGCCGCCGGTTACCGGTAGGCCCAAAAATACGTGCAGGTGATGTTTGCGCGAATGTCGATCATGGCGCGTTAGATGCGCCAGATTGGATCGATTGTCAACGGAGATATTTGCGAAGCCTGGCCTATGGCGTGGGATACATCACGGGCCGTGGGCGAGCGCATGGTCTTCCCCTATGACCGGATTCACTTCCAATTCTACATCGATTCGGCTGCCTGAGGACGGATTGTCGATTCAGTCCGGTAATTCAACCTCAACCAGTCGCTCAAGATCATCTGCCCCGCCACTCAATGCTCGTTCTCGCAAAGTCCGTGATCCGAAAGGGCCCTGATCACGTAGCAATCTCCTACCGTATGGCACTCACCATGGGAGACAATGCGCGATAACTCC
>OGCL01002261.1_pt1 | contig 13887 bp, 10 predicted proteins | sample 1570041 | NCBI WGS metagenome assembly OGCL01 (sample SAMN06266162, study PRJEB24511) | hot springs metagenome | isolation source: Hot spring water | place: South Africa: Limpopo | collected 2015-06-22 | reverse complement strand
AATTGTGCGGGGCGATCGCGTCGCGGGTCGCTACCGAAGGTTTCGTAATCGTGCCAATAAAAGCTGAACGTCGCCATCAGCCGTTCAAGACTTTGGTAGGTTCAGGATGTGTTTGAGTTTTTCCGCCTTGGCGCGCAGGTAGTCGAGATTGTCGCGATGCGCCGAGACTTCGATCGGCACGCGGCATTCGACTTGGATACCGAGTTGTTGCAGCGCCTCGATTTTTTTTGGATTGTTGGTCAGTAAATCGACCGATTCGATGCCCAAGTCGCGCAGCATCAGCGCCGCCAACACATACTCGCGCTCGTCGGCTTGATGACCCAATTGCAGATTGGCATCGACGGTATCCAAGCCACTGTCTTGCAAATTATAGGCTTGCAGTTTCTTCAGCAGGCCGATGCCGCGGCCTTCCTGACGCAGATAAAGCAACACCCCCCTGCCGCGCGCTGCGATCGCCCGTAACGCCATGTCGAGCTGTTCGCCGCAATCACAACGCCTAGAACCCAGCACATCGCCGGTGAAGCATTCGGAGTGGATCCGCGCCAACACGTGGCGTTGTCCGGCGACGTCGTTCTTGACGAACGCGATGTGTTCCTTGTCATCGAGGTTATTGCTGTAGTAGTGCAGCATGAACTCGCCATAGCGCGTTGGAATGCGCGTGGTGACGAGGTTGTGGAGGGCGGGAGTAGGGGATTCGAGTACTGGAGATTCAGAATGCGAAGACATCAATCGGGTGAAGACAAAAACGAAGAAGGTTCTTGATAACGGTATTCGATGCCATCGATCACGGGCGCTGCGTCGTATTTTTGTTTTGTCGCCGGGCGGGTAATCGACAACAATTTGGCGCGGCGCGCGCCGAGATTGGCCCAACTATCGAGGATCGCCAAACGCGCCACGGTCGCCGTGGGCAACAGTTTACCGTCGGGTTGTGGCGGTGTTTGATCTTTCAACAAGCGCAGCAATAACTCTTCCAATCCTGGATTGTGGCCGACGAGCAAGACGCGCTGGCAAGTTGCCGGCGTTTGCTTGAGGATTTCCAGCAATTGCCCGGCGCTGGCGAGGTACAAGCCTTCGTCGAAATGAAGCTGCGGCGCTTCGACGTCCAGCGCGCGGGCAACGCGCTCGGCGGTTTTACACGTCCGCACCGCCGGCGAACACCACCAATGATCGGGTAACAGAGCTTGATTTTTCAGCCAAGCACCGATGCGTTCGGCGGCTTGTTTGCCGCGCTTTTTCAATGGACGCGAAAAATCATCGCAAGGGGTGTCCCAGTCGGATTTGGCATGACGTAACAACAATAGTTCGCGTTTACTCATCAGCGGAGACTCCTAAAATTAAGCAAGTATGCAAGGCTTTGGGTGAGTCGGTATCGTACTTGCGCGGAGGGTGATGCTCACTCATCCCCATAGCGGCACAGATAGGCCGTGTTTTGATGGATACGCACTTTGAAACAACTGCCGGCGTTGACGGTGAAGTGCGTGCCGGCGGGATAGCAGACCCAGGCCGTGCCATTTTCTTCCAGCAAATCGATGGCGCCGTCGATGACGTGCATGACTTCGCGCGTCGTCGTATTGAAGGTGTATTCGCCGGGCGCCATGACGCCTAGTGTGGCGGGGCCTTTATCGTTGCTGTAGGCGATGGATTTGACGCTGCCGTCGAAGTATTCGTTGATTTTGAACATAAGGTGATCGCTCATAGCTAGAAAAACGAAGGACCCATAGTTTATGGTATATTGCCAGCCTCCCCAAAGGTTTTGTTGGGCAAGTTGATCCATGTTCGCCAAGTATTGCCGTGTCATATTGTGTCTTTTCGTCTCGCTGAACACACATGCCGTCGCCGACGGCGCCGTCGATCTCGGCGATGAACAGGTCTTGCTATTCAGCGAGCTGCCTTCGGTGTTCAGCGCGTCGCGTCATGAACAGCCGGTCACGCAAGCGCCCGCCGCCGTCGATATCATTACTTCAGAACACATCAAGCGCTATGGTTGGCGAACTTTGGCCGCGCTTCTCAGTAGTTTGTCGGGATTCATCACGACGTACGACCGCGCTTATCATCACATCGGCGTGCGGGGGTTCGCGCCGCCCGGCGATTACAATACCCGCATCCTCGTCTTGATCGATGGCCACCGCGTCAATGAGAGTTTGCAAGATTACGCAGGACTCGGTCAGGATTTTCCGATCGATATCGAAAACATCGAGCGCGTCGAAGTCGTGCGTGGCCCAGCGTCGGCCTTGTATGGCAGCAGCGCGTTGTTCGCCGTCGTCAACGTCATCACGCAACGTGGACGCGATTTACAGGGCGTGCGCGCGCAAGCTGATTTGGGTAGTTATGGGATGCACCGTGGTCACGTGGCGTTCGGCAAAAAATTCGGCGAAGGTGTCGAAACGTTTTTGTCGGCAACTCACCAATACAGCGACGGTCATGAACGCCTTTATTTCCCAGGACTGGGGACGGCTTACGATCAAGACCGCGAAGTCATCGATCGTTTGTTTGGCAAAGTGGCGTGGAATGATTTCACATTGAGCGGCGCCTGGTTGGGGCGCAAAAAATATCTGCCGACCGGTACGACCGGGGCGTCTTTTGGTGAATCTGACACGAATTATCACGACCGCCGCGCTTATGCCGATTTGCATTACCACCACAACTTCACCGGTGATTGGGCCGTTACCGCGCGCCTTTTTTGGGACAGTTACCAGTTCGACGACATTCTGCCGTATCGTATATCGCCGACGGAACGCATCGTCAACCGCGATTTCTGGCAGGGTGAATGGTTCGGCGGCGAAGTGCTGCTCAGCCATACGTTTTTCGATAGCCATCGCGTGACGTTCGGCAGCGAATACCGCCACAATTATCTGCAATGGATGGCCAATAGCGATGTCGATCCGTATTATCTCTACGCCGACAATCACCAAAGCAGCGGTATTTTCGGCGTGTACGTGCAGGACGAATGGACAATCCTCGACGCTTTGCGTTTGCAAGCCGGTGGGCGTTACGACCGTTACGATTATTTCGGCGGCACATTCAATCCGCGCCTCGGTTTGATTTACACGCCGTTCAGCGACACCACGCTGAAGTTTTTGTACGGCAAGGCGTTTCGCGCGCCGAACGCCTTCGAAAGCATTTACACCTGTTGCGAGAGTTCGACGCCGTGGATCGGCAATTTGCAATTGCATCCCGAGGAAATCGAAACCTTCGAGGTGGTTTGGGAACAGCATTTGAACGCCCATTTCGACCTGCGCGTTAGCCCCTACTATAACCGCCTGACCAATCTGATCAGTTTGACGCAATCGCCGGAAGGCATTCGCCAATTCCAAAACCAAGGCGGTGCCGAAGCGCATGGTGTGGAAACCCAACTCATCGCCCGTTACGAGCAATTCGAAGGGCGCGTGAGTTACACCTACCAAGACAGCCGGGTTGCAGGTTACCCAGAAGCCCCGAATGCGCCGCAACAGATGGTCAAGTTCAATGCCAGCGCGCCATTGTGGCAAGACCAGCTGTTTGTCGGTGTCGAGGTCCAATATGTCGATCGCCGGGCGACGGGGCGCGGTGGTAAGGTCAGCGATTACACGATCACCAATTTGACGCTCCTGACGCGGCGCTGGCTGCCTGGTTTGGAATTGAGCGGCGGTTTGTACAACTTATTCGACGAACGCTATGCCGATCCGGCGAGTTTGCCGTTGTTGCCGGAAATGATCACCCAGGATGGGCGCCATTTCCGGGTGCGTCTCAATTACGAATTTTGACCCGCATCGTGTTTTTTGCTTTTGCGTCATTCGCCCGCCCGCTCTTCCGTCTCGTCGTCTACTACCTCGGATTGATGAGCGCTTGCTATAGCGCGCCCGTCCACGCCGAGATCCCCGTTTGGGTGCTGCAAAGCCACGACGGCCCGCCTTATCAACAAGCCCTCTCAGGATTTAAGGAAAAACTCGCCACAGCGCGTCGCGACGCCGTCTATACGCTGTTTAACCTGAACGATGCAGCGAGTGTGACGCAATTTTTACAGCGCTTAGCTATCGACGCACCACGCTTGATTTTAACGTTGGGGACGCCAGCGACGCGCTTTGCGCAACAACACGCGACGGCAACGCCCATTGTCGCCAGTTTGATCATCGATAAGACAAGCTTAAAAGCCTCGCCGTGGGTTACTGGCGTGACGCTGCACTTCGCTGCGGACTTGCAATGGCAATGGTTGCGTCGCCTGTTGCCCGATGCTGAAACCATCGCTGTGTTATACGATTCCAAACAACCCGAAGACTTCGACGCTGTACAAAAGCAGGCTTTGGCGAGCGCGGTCACGCTGATCCCTATTGCCATTGAGGACCTGCAACAACTACCTAGGTTTATCGAAGCTTTGCCGCGGCAACTTGATGCGTTGTGGATCATGCAAGGCGGCGCGTATAACATGGCGGCGATTCGTGAGCTATTGCTGTATTCGTTCCGCCATCGCGTACCGTTGATTGGTCTGTCGGCGCAGTGGGTCAAGGCGGGGGCGTTGTACGCGCTGGATTGGGATTACCATGATTTGGGCGCACAGGCAGCCGAATTAGCAATAGAAATTCTATCGAAAAACGTTTCGCCTGATGCGTTGCCGCTGTACGCGCCACGCAAAGTACGCTCGATCGTGAATCTGAAGACTGCCGAACACATGAAGTTATCGCTCGATGCACGTGTCATGTCCGACATTGCGGAGGTTTTGCAATGAAAGGTCTTGATGCGTTGAACATGGCGACGCGTTTCAACTTGTTGAATGTTGCCCTGGTGATAGCGACCGCGTTGAGTATTGGTTTCATCGTGACTTATCAATTGCTCACAGCACAATTTACAGCGCGTACGCAATACAACCACGCCATTGTCGATTTATTGGCTGAATCCAGCGAATACGCGGTGTATACGCGCCAATATGAGTTATTGGAAAAACAACTCGCGCGTCTTAGTATGCTCCCCGGTTTGGCGACGCTCACCATCTCCGATGTCAATGGCACCGTCCTCGCGCAAATCACGCCGCGTTTACCTGAGACAAACACCTCGCTGAGTTTTTGGCAGTGGTGGCACGATAGCGGTGGCCAAGTCGTCACCGAAATCGCACGGCCCATCGTCAGCAGTCATTGGCAAAACGAAGATGCGCTATTTTTCGCCGGTCAGCATAGCGACCGAACTATCGGCCAGGTCCGCTTGGCGATGGATCCCGCTTATTTTGAAACGATTCTCCGCGAAACTTTCTTGTTGAGCTTCGCCGTCGTGATCGTAATTTTGTTGATCAGTCTCGTCATTTTCATCATGTTGACCGCGCGCATCACTCGTCCGCTCCAGCAATTGAGCGTGGCGGCGCACGACGTCGCCGAGGGGCGACTGACGCCGGTGCGTTTGCGCAGTGGCGGTCCGGAATTGCGCGAATTGGGTCATGCGTTCAATTTGATGATCGAATGGCTTAGCGATTACCGCCGCGAAGTGGAAAACTATCAAGACCTCTTGGAACGCCAAGCCTATTACGACGAATTGACGGGCCTTGCCAACCGCACGTTATTGAAGGAAACCATGCGCCTCGCGCTCGCGCAGGCGCAGCGGCATAGAACTTCGGTCGCGGTGTTGTTCTTGGATTTGGACCGTTTCAAATACATCAACGATACCTTGGGGCACTCCTGCGGTGATCAATTGTTGCAAGACGTTTCGCGTCGTCTCCATCAACAAGTGCGCGGCAACGACACCGTAGGGCGCATGGGGGGCGACGAATTCATCATCATTCTCAATGACCTCGCCGATGATTATGAGCGAGCCAAACACGATGCCGGACAAGTCGCCTACGACATCGGTCGCGCGTTGTGCGAACCGTTTCCCATCGGCAACCATACCATCATGACCAGTTTCAGCATCGGCATCGCGCTGTATCCGCACGATGGTGAGAATGGTGAAGTGTTGATCCGCAACGCCGATTGCGCGATGTACGAAGCGAAAACCCGTGGCCGCAATACCTATCATTTCTACGAGCCGACTTTGGAACAGCGCGGCATGCGGCGCTTGAATCTGGAAATCGGCTTGAAACAAGCGTTGGAACGCGAAGAGTTACAGCTGTATTTCCAACCGCAATTCGACGCGCGCCGACAACGGCTGACTGGCGCGGAAGCCCTGCTGCGCTGGCGCTATCAAGACACTTGGATTTCGCCGCTCGAATTCATTCCTTTGGCCGAGGAAACGCAATTGATTCTGCCGATCGGCGATTGGGTATTGGAAACCGCGCTCGCCGCGTTGGCGGCATGGCGGCGGCAAAATCTCGTCGCCGATGATTTCCACATCGGTGTCAACGTCTCGCCGATCCAATTCTGGCATCCTCAGTTCGCGACGCGGCTGTTGGCGATTCTCGATCGCCGTCTGCCTTCTCCAGAAACCTTGGAGTTGGAGTTGACGGAAAGCTGCTTATTGCGTCCTTCCGATGAAATCCTGCGCACCTTCGGCGCGTTGCGCGATACCGGCTTGCGTTTCGCGATCGACGATTTCGGCACCGGTTATTCCAGTTTGAGTTATCTAAAACAATTCCCGCTCGATGTGCTGAAAATCGACCAGAGTTTCGTGCGCGATTGCATCGATGATCCGAGCGATGCCACGATCATTTACGCCATCATTGCCATGGCCAAAGGCCTGGGGCTTTCTGTCATCGCCGAAGGCGTCGAGACCGCCGCGCAGGCGCAGTTTCTCGACCAAGCCGGTTGCCATGCCTGGCAAGGCTATTGGCTCGCCAAACCGATGCCCGCCGACGAATTCGTGGCGTTCTGCCAGCGTTTCGTTCCTCCCAAATTTGTTTGACTTGACACGCTTTGCGTTCTGATACTCGCCCCGCGCTCAACGCCGCGCAACAACAAGCCATCCGCTTGACCGACCGGCCGTTGCTGGTGTTGGCCGGTGCCGGTAGCGGCAAAACGCGCGTCATTACCGAAAAAATCGCTTATTTGATTCGGCAAGGCATCGGCGCGCGCCACATCGCCGCGTTGACCTTCACCAACAAAGCGGCGCGCGAAATGAAACAGCGCGTCGCGCAGTTGTTGCCGGGTAGCGATAGCCGTGGCTTGCGCGTAGCGACGTTCCACGCGTTGGGTTTGGAGATTTTGCGTAAAGAACATGCGGCGCTCGGCTATAAATCCGCTTTGTCGTTGTTCGATGAACAAGACCGGCTGGCCTTGGTGCGTAGTTTGGTGCGGCACGACGCAAAAACCTACGACGAAAATCACATCGAACACTACGCCGTGCAAATCGGCCAGTGGAAAAATGCTTGCGTGCTGCCGAACTTAGAGCCTGTCCAGCGAGCCATGCCGACGTTGGCTTTCGTCTCGGCGTTCAACACGCCTGAGGCGCAATACGCCGCTTGGCGGTTGTTCCACGACTATGCCCGCCAGCTCAAAGCCTATAACGCCGTCGATTTCGACGATTTGATTTTGCTGCCGGTGCGGCTGTGGCAACAACACCCCGCCATTCTCGAAAAATGGCAACAGCGCATCCGCTATTTGCTCGTCGATGAATACCAAGACACCAATCTGACGCAGTATCAATGGATCAAGCTGTTGGCGGGCCCCCTCGGTCGCTTCACCGTGGTCGGCGACGATGACCAATCGATCTACGCTTGGCGCGGCGCGCATCCCGAGAATCTCGCGCAATTGCCAAAAGATTTTCCGCGTCTCGCTGTGATCAAGCTGGAACAAAACTACCGTTCGATGCGGCGCATCTTGAAAGCGGCGAATCACTTGATCGCCCATAATCCGCACTTGTTCGAGAAGAAACTGTGGAGTCAGTTGGGGGAGGGCGACAAGTTGCGCGTCTTGGCGCATCGCGACGAAGCGGCGGAAGCGCGGCAAATCGTCGCCGAGATCATCCATCACAAATACCGCCATGCGGGGCATTACGGCGATTACGCGATTCTTTATCGCGGCAATCACCAAGCGCGTGTCTTCGAACGCGCGTTGCGCGAAAACAGCGTGCCGTATTTTCTGAGCGGCGGTACCTCGTTCTTCGCGCGTCAAGAAATCAAAGACATCATGGCTTATCTGCGCCTCATCATCAATGCCGGAGATGACGCGGCGTTTTTGCGCATCATCAACACGCCGCGCCGCGAAATCGGCCCGGCGACGCTGGAAACTTTGGGCGCTTATGCCAACGCGCGCCATCTCAGTTTGTTCGACGCCTGTCAGGAGTTCGGCCTCAAGCAGCGTTTGCCGGAACGCGCGGCGCAGCGTTTGGAGCATTTCTGCGCGCTGATCCGCGACGTCGCCGACCGCGCGCAGCGTGGCGACACCTTCGCGGTGCTCCGCGATTTCATCGACCAGCTCGATTATGCGGCGTGGCTGCGCGAACACGCCAGTTCCGACGCACAAGCGCAGCGGCGCATGCAGAATGTCAACGATTTGCTCGATTGGCTGGCACGCATGCGTGAACCCGAAGACGGCGGCACTTTGAGTTTGGCGGAAATCGTCGCCAAAGCGCAGCTTTTGGACATTCTCGACCGCCAGCAAGAAGACGCCGCCGGTGACGACCGCGTCAGCTTGATGACTTTACACGCCGCGAAAGGCTTGGAATTTCCCCACGTGTTTCTGGTGGGGTGCGAAGAGGGCTTGTTGCCGCATCAAACCAGCATCGACAGTGGTGCCATCGAGGAAGAACGGCGTTTGGCGTATGTCGGTATCACGCGCGCGCAGCAGAGTTGTACCTTGAGCTACTGCACGCATCGCACACGCTACGGCGATAAAGTGGAATGCCAACCCAGTCGGTTTTTGCTGGAACTCCCAGAAAGCGAATTGGAATGGCCGGCGCGCCAAGCTTTGGCACCCGAAGAACAAAAAGCGCGTGGCCGCGCCAGTTTGGCGCAGCTCAGGCAATTATTAGGTGACCCTGTCTAAATCAATGCGGAGTAACCGCTCGCGCGGGTTGATTTGCGCTGAAATGCTAGGATTTTTTATGAGCCTGGATAGGGTCTGTTGCCGTTTTACATAGTTGCGTAGGATAGGTATCCCGTGCCTATCCTCAGTTTTATAAAGTCCGTGTATCTACTTGATACACACCTTTTTGATCTGCACGAAATCCGTCAATCCTTGCAACACTTTTTCGATGCCATCTTGTTTCAACGTACGCATCCCATTGCGGATCGCCTCGCGATTCAATTCGGTAACCGGTTTGCGTTTTTGGATGAGATGTTTGATGCCGTCGGTCGCCGCCATCAGTTCATGCAACCCCAAACGCCCGTAATATCCCGTCTGTTCACACTGTTCGCAGCCTTTGGGGCGATACAAGGTGAATGTCCCCGCAGGGCCAGCGTAGCGCTGTAGCCAGTCGTTCATGACGGGTGTGCGTGTCGCAGGATCATCCCACGGCACGCCCGCGCTTGCGGTCAATTCCCAGCAGTATTCGGTCAATAGCTCTTCGATTTCCGCAGCGTTGGGGGTGTAGCTTTCCTTGCAGCGCATGCACAGGCGTTTCGCCAAACGCTGCGCCAAAATGCCGAGTAAAGCATCGGCAAAATTGAATGGATCCATGCCAAGATCAAGCAAGCGTACAATGCTTTCCGGTGCGCTGTTGGTATGCAAGGTTGAAAGCACGAGATGGCCGGTCAACGAGGCCTCGATGCCCATTTTCGTGGTTTCCAGATCGCGCATTTCCCCGACCATGATGATGTCAGGATCGGCGCGCAGAAACGCGCGCATCGCCGCAGCGAACGTCAGGCCGATTTTCGGCGCGACTTGTACTTGCCGCAAACCACGCTGGGTGATTTCGACCGGATCCTCGATCGTCCAGATTTTCGTGTCCGGCGTATTCAGATGCGCCAAGATCGAATGCAAGGTCGTGGTTTTGCCGGAGCCCGTTGGCCCGCAGACGAAAAATAGCCCATAGGGTTTGTGGATCAAATCGAGTAACACGCTTTGGTTGTACGCTGTCAATCCCAAACTATCGAGCGGCAACGGTTCGCCCGCGCGCAAAATGCGCATCACCATGTCTTCTTCGCCGCCAGCGGTCGGTACCGTAGCGACGCGCAGTTCGATCTTCAAAGGGCCATAACGTTTGAAATCGATCTTGCCATCCTGTGGTTTGCGCCGTTCGGCGATGTCGAGATTGGCCATGATCTTGAAACGCGCGATCAGCGGCGCACGCATATGCGGTGGCACTTCCTTGGCCGGTAGCAAACTGCCGTCGCGCCGGTAGCGGATCAGCATGGCCTTGTCGCGGCCATAGGGTTCGAGGTGGATGTCGGAAACGCCTTGTACATAGGCATCCATGATGATCTGGTTGGCCAATCGCACGATTTTGTTGTCGGAAATCGCCGCGTTATCGATTACATCAACATCAGGTTCGAGTTCATACTCGTTCGATGTATGGTCGGTCGGCGTGAAATCGTAACTAATGATTTCGTCGGTGTTGAGGGCTAAATAGACGCGATCAATGAACTCTTCGATATTTTCCACCGAGCTCATCACCGGCTCGACCGTCAATTGGCACGCGAACCGGATGTCTTCCAAGGCATCGCGGTTCATCGGATCTTCTAAGGCCACGACCAAGCGTTTGTCATAGGTCAGAATCGGGAGCGCCCGATGTTTGCGTGCCAAGTCTTCTGGGATGAGTTTGGCCGCAGCGTAATCGATCTCGATTTTTTTCAAATCGACCAGCGGAATGCCGAATTTTTGCGCCAGCGAATGTTGGATTTGCTTGCGCGTCACCAAGCCTTGATGCACCAGAATATCGCCCATTTTCATTTGGCGATTCTGCTTTTGGAATTCCAGCGCTGCTTGCAATTGCTCGGGTGTAATCGCGCCCGTGCTGACCAAGACTTCACCCAAGCGCACGTTGGGGGTCAAAGCTTGCCGCGACAACGCTTCCTTCAAATCGTTCGCGGTGACGATCGCGTTCGATTTCAACCATTCGCCGAGTGGACGGTGCCGCGCTTGCTTTTGGCTCGACAGTGCGTCCTCGACTTGCAACGGCGTCAACGCGCCGTTTTCGACCAGCAGTTCGCCGAGCGGTTTACCAATTTGATGCTGACGGATCGCGTTGTGTGGAATAAAGGTATAGAAGTAGTTCAAGTTTTCTTGCGCCGGAAACAAGTGCAAGCCATGCTTGTCTTCATGGAAACCCAAGGTGCGTCCTTCTAAGATGTCGCCATCGATGAATTCGATCGTGAACTGCTGCATGTCCGGCGCGGTGTCGTCGAAATCTTCGAGCAGCTTGGGTAATGGCGCCGGCGTCCATTGCAAAAACTTGGTGACTTGCAAGCGCTTGATTTGCTCGAGATGGATGGGCCGCGCGCCCTCCTCGTCGGCCGGTTTGATTTGCAACAGCGCGCTATGCGCTTGGTAGTCACGCAATTCGCCAATCAACACGCCTTTGCCACTCGTCAAGGTGACGATGGCTTTGTCGCCGAAATTGATTGCATTGTGCGGCGTCGCCGCGCAACGCGGTGGATGGGGAAATGGTAGTTCTTCGATGATTTTCTTTGACGCGCTTTTGCGTGTTGAGCGATCGAATAACATGGCGTGTGACAACAAAACGAAAATGCAGTCGGTCTCAATCGATCGTCAACGTACCGCTGTGTGTTTGTGCACCTTTGCCGACAGCAAGACTACGCGACTGTTGATTATCGCTCGCATTGATGACCGTCGATTTTTTTAGCGTCGCGCCGCGTAATTTCAAGGCGCCAACGGTGTTTTGCTCATTGCCCGCCGAGGCGCCGATCTGCTTCGCGGTATTGACGATACGCGAGGTTTGGTCGATTTTCGAATGTTCGATATGCACCGGGGGAGAGGAAGGAGCGGGGTTGTCGCCAAACGTGATTTCCGCTTGAGCGGTATGCCACGCGCTCAGTGCGATGACGCCGCACATGGCGATGATGAGGGAGGAATAACGCATGATGATTCTCCTAAAAAAGACTATCTTGGGGGCGGGATGATAGCGAGAAGAATGCGCTGTCAGTTTTTTGCCAAATATTAAATCAGGGTTTCAGATTTCGACGATGCGGTTGATGTCGAATCGATCGACCAGTTTGCGTCCGACATAACCACGCGGATTGCACAAAATCCGCGCGCCTGCGACGCGGTAATCCGCAGTGCTATGAATATGACCATGAAACCAGGCGGTGATCTCGTATTCGTGCAACAAAGGCTTCAGGTCGCTGCAATAAGCGAGTTTTTTCAGAGCTTTGGGCGAGTCGTTCCAGCTCCATTCGCTGGGTGCGTGGTGCGTGATGACTACGGTCTTGCCTGGGAAGGGTTGCGCCAATTGGCTCTCCAACCAGGCGCGCGATTGTTGGTGTAAAGCATAGAAACTTTCGACGCCGAATGGCTGGTAACTGTACAGGATTTTGCGAAAATCGTTCAGCGACAGCGAGAGATTTTCCGCCTTGTCGGGCCCGTCCGCCAAAATATCCGCCCACAATGTGCAACCCACGAAACGCACATTGCGCCACACCCAAGTATCTTGCTCAAGAAAATGGATCCCCGCCGCCGCACAGTTTTGTCGCAAACTGGCCAGGGCTTCGTGATATTCCTGCGCGTAGAACTCGTGATTGCCCGCCACGTAAATCACCGGTCGGTCGAGCTGTTTCAGCCATTCCACGCCTTGCTGGGCAAGCCCCATGTCACCCGCAGCGATTACCAAGTCAGCGTCATTATCGGGCAAATTTTGCGAGCCAAATTCCAAATGAATATCGGAAAAATAATTGATCTTCACGGCAAGCCCCCTATGATCGCTGAACGCCGCCGAGTATAATTTTCGTCCCTTCGAGTTTCGTCGCGTGGCGAAACCTCATCATTTTTAGTGGAAAACTAACCATGCCCATCAATCCTAGAAAAATCACCCATCCCGTCAAAATCGGTAACGTACAAGTCGGCGGGGGTGCGCCGATCGTCGTGCAATCGATGACCAATACCGATACCGCCGATGTCGCGGCGACCGTCGCGCAGATCATCGAATTGGCCAACGCGGGGTCGGAAATGGTGCGCGTCACGGTCAATAACGAGGACGCCGCGCGCGCTGTCGCGCCGATTCGCGAGCAACTCGATAAAAAAGGTTATGACGTTCCTATTATCGGCGATTTTCATTTCAACGGTCATAAATTGTTGGAAAAGTACCCGGAATGCGCTGCAGCCTTGAGCAAGTACCGCATCAACCCCGGCAATGTCGGACGCGGCAAGCATCGCGATCCGCAATTCGCGCAAATGATCGAATTCGCCTGCCGTTATGACAAACCGGTCCGCATCGGCGTGAATGGCGGCAGCCTCGATCAAGCGGTGTTGACACGGCTTTTGGATGAAAACCGCCAATTGCCGGAACCGAAAAGCCTGGCGGAAGTGACACGCGAGGCGATCATCGTTTCGGCGCTGGAAAGCGCGGCGCGCGCTGAGGAGTTGGGTCTTGGCAAGAATAAGATCGTCATTTCCTGCAAAATGAGCGATGTCCAAGAATTGATCAGCGTTTACGAGGCGTTGTCTCAGCGCTGCGAGTACGCGCTGCATTTGGGTCTGACCGAAGCCGGCATGGGTTCGAAAGGGATCGTCGCTTCGGCGGCGGCGCTATCGGTACTGATGCAACAAGGCATCGGCGATACCATTCGCGTGTCGTTGACGCCGGAACCAGGTGGCTCGCGTACGCAGGAAGTCATCGTCGCGCAAGAAATCCTGCAAACGATGGGTTTCCGTTCATTCACGCCACTGGTCGTGGCTTGCCCCGGCTGTGGTCGCACCACTAGCGACTACTTCCAAAAACTGGCGCAGGAAATTCAAGGCCATCTGCGCGAACAAATGCCCGTGTGGCGGCAGCAATATCCAGGTGTCGAGAATATGACCGTCGCTGTTATGGGCTGCGTGGTCAATGGCCCAGGCGAAAGCAAGAATGCCAACATTGGCATTAGCCTGCCCGGTACGG
>OGCL01002260.1_pt1 | contig 13889 bp, 11 predicted proteins | sample 1570041 | NCBI WGS metagenome assembly OGCL01 (sample SAMN06266162, study PRJEB24511) | hot springs metagenome | isolation source: Hot spring water | place: South Africa: Limpopo | collected 2015-06-22 | reverse complement strand
CTGGATCGGCTCGTCCAGGTAACGCTCGAGAAACAGCGGGCCGCTGTTGCCGCTGCGCACGCCCACCGCACCGAGCAACTGGCCGGTCTGGTTTTCCAGGCCGAACAGGCAGGGCATGAAGTGACGGATGCGTGCGTCGTGCTGCAGTTCGAAGCGCTGGCGGATGAACTGCTCCAGGGCAACGCGACGTGCGCTGCCAGGGGAGGCCAGGTGGAGTTCGTAACTATCGCCGCGCCCGATACGGGCAACGGGACGATCGTGCTGCGCCCAGGGTAGTTCCATGCTCGGAACCTCTGTGATGAACCTGGGGGCGATTGTGTGAGGGGTTGGCTTAACGCTGTATTAAGGGTTTGCAGAATGTTTCAGCCGTTGCGCTATCGCGGCTGAAGCCGCTCCTACGTTCTGACACTGGCTCATGAGCGGGGGAGCGGGTAAGGTTCGCCATCGTTAGAAACACCTCGCAGGCAGGCGCGCAAGGCGCCTTGCGGCATTCGCTCAAGGAATACACGCGTGAACCAGCAAAACCTCGCCGACTTCATCTGGAACGTGGCCGACGTGCTGCGCGGCGACTTCAAACAGTCCATCTACGGCCGCATCATCCTGCCCTTCACCTTGCTGCGTCGTCTGGAGTGTGTGCTGGAGCCAACCCGTGACGCGGTGCGTGCCCAGCATCAGGCGATGAAATCCAGCAGCGTTGATCTGGATCTGATCCTGCCCGCCACGGCCAAGGCCACTTTCTACAACGTCTCGCAGTACGACCTGGCCACCCTGGGCGCCACCGATACCCGCGCCAACCTCGAAGACTACATCGCCAAGTTTTCCGCCAACGCCCGCCAGGTGTTCGAGCACTTCGCCTTTTCCGACTGGCTGGTGCAGCTCGACAAGGCCAAGTTGTTGTACCTGGTCACGCAGAAATTCGCCGCCATCGACCTGCACCCCGAGGTGCTGAGCAACCACGAAATGGGCCTGGTGTTCGAGCACCTGATCCGCAAGTTTGCCGAATCCGCCAACGACACCGCCGGGGAGTTCTTCACCCCGCGTGACGTGGTGCGCCTGACCACCACCCTGGTATTCGCCCCGGATCATCGCGCCCTCAATCAGGAAGGCGCGGTGCGCACCGTGTACGACTGCGCCGCCGGTACGGGCGGCTTTCTGTCGTCGTCCATCGAACTGGTCAAGGATGAATGGAAGGCTCCGGCGCGCATCGTGCCCTACGCCCAGGAGCTGAACCCGGAAACCTACGCCATCTCCGTGGCGGACAAACTCATCCAGGGCTTCGAGACCAAGAACATCAAGCTCGGCAACACCCTGTCCAACGACCTGCTGCCCGCCGAGCGCTTCGACTACTGCCTGGCCAACCCGCCGTTCGGCGTGAAGTGGGAGAAGGTACAACCGCAGGTGCAGGCCGAGCACAGCCAGCATGGCTTCTACGGGCGCTTCGGCCCTGGCCTGCCGCGCGTGGGCGATGGCTCGCTGCTGTTTCTCATGCACCTGCTGTCCAAGCGCAAACCGCCGGAAGAGGGCGGCACCCGCATCGGCATCGTGCTGTCCGGCTCGCCGCTGTTCAACGGCGGCGCCGGCTCGGGCGAGTCGGAGATTCGCCGCTGGATACTGGAAAACGATTGGCTGGAGGCGATAATCGCCCTGCCCAATGACCTGTTCTACAACACCGGCATCGGCACCTATGTCTGGGTGCTGTCCAACCACAAAGACGAACTGCGCCAAGGCAAGGTGCAACTGATCGACGCCAGCGCCATGCACGCGCCCATGCGCAAGAGCCTGGGCAACAAGCGCAAGTACCTGTCCGAGGCGCAGATCACTGAGATCGCCAAGCTGCATGAAGCCTGCGAGCACGGCGCCCAGTCGAAGATCTTCGCCAGCAGCGACTTCGGCTACCGCCGCATCACCGTCGAGCGCCCGCTGCGCCTGCGCTTTAGCGTCACCGCCGAAAAGCTCGCCGCCTACCGTGAGGCCAAGGGTGCCGATCAGATCGACGCCTTCGCCCAGGTGAGCGGCGAGTTCGACAACCTGCCGGCTTTTCTCAAGGCCGCTGGTATCAAGAAACTTGGCAAGGGTGCGCTGAAAGCCGCACTGGCCTGCTTCGGCGAGCGTGACCCCAGCGCCCAGCCGATGCTCGATGACAAGAGCAAGCCGCAGCCCGACCCCGACCTGCGCGAGTTCGAGAATGTGCCGCTGAGCCAGAACATCGACGACTACTTCGCCCGCGAAGTGCTGCCCCATGTGCCCGACGCCTGGATCGACACCGGCAAGCTCGACCCCAAGGACGGCCAGGTGGGCATTGTCGGCTACGAGATCAACTTCAACCGCTACTTCTACGTCTACCAGCCGCCGCGCCCGCTGGCCGAGATCGACGCCGACCTCAAGGCCGTGGAGGCCGAGATCGCAGCGCTGCTGGGGGAGGTGACGGCGTGAGTGAAATTCTGATCTACCAGGCAGACAACCATCCGGTCGAGGTGAGACTGGAGGGCGAAACCGTGTGGCTTAGTCAGCGGCAACTGGCTGAATTGCTGGACACCACCACAGACAACATCAGCCTGCATCTGAAGAACATCTACAGCGACGGTGAGTTGGACGAGGCGGCAACTACCGAGGAAAGCTCGGTAGTTCAGCAGGAAGGTAAGCGTCGAGTGACGCGCCAACTGCGGCTTTATAACCTGGACGCCATCATATCGGTGGCCTATAGGGTCAACTCCAGGCGCGGTGTGCAATTTCGCCAATGGGCCACGCGTATTCTGCGTGAACACCTGAGCCGGGGTTACACGCTCAACCAGCAGCGCTTCGAGAGCAATGCCCGTGAGTTGGAGGCGGCCTTGCTGATGGTGCGTCGGCTCAGCAGCAACCCACAACTGACGGCCGAGGCGGGGCGAGGCTTGGCGGATATCGTCAGCCGCTATGCGCAAACCTTTTTGCTGCTGCAGCGCTATGACGAAGGCCTGCTGAGCGAGCCAGAGGTGCAAGCCGGTGGTCTGCTGCCCACGGCGGAACAAGCGCGCACGGCCTTGGCTGAGCTAAAGGCCAACTTGCTGGCGCGGGGTGAGGCCACTGATTTGTTCGCCCGTGAGCGAGGCGATGGGCTGGCGGCCTTGCTGGGCAACCTCGATCAGAGTGCATTCGGTGAGCCGGTATACCCCAGTATCGAGGCCAAGGCGGCGCACCTGCTGTACTTTGTCATCAAGAACCACCCGTTCGCTGACGGCAACAAACGCAGTGGTGCCTTCCTGTTCGTCGATTTTCTGCACCGCAATGGTCGCCTGCTGGACGCCACAGGCCAGCCGGTGATCAACGATATCGGCCTGGCTGCGCTGGCACTGCTGGTGGCCGAGTCCGCCCCCAAGCAAAAGGACACGCTGATTCGTCTGATCATGAACATGCTGGCCGGGCCTGCGGTAGGAGCAACGCTATGAGCCATTACAAGCCGTACCCGGCCTATAAGGATTCCGGGGTGGAGTGGTTGGGGCGGGTGCCGGAGCATTGGGCTGTTTGTAAGCTGAGCTTTCGCTATTCGATTGAGCTGGGAAAGATGCTCGATGAGAAAAAACTGACCAGAACCAGTTTGGTTCCCTATCTGCGTAATCAGGATGTGCAGTGGGGCAGCATCAATACTCAGGACTTGCCAGAAATGGATATTCAACCTGATGAACTGGAGCGGTACACCATTCGGGACGGTGACCTACTGGTTTGTGAAGGTGGCGATGTCGGTCGTGCAGCTATTTGGCAGGGTGAGAGTGCCGTCTTGGGTTATCAGAAGGCATTGCATCGTCTACGCCATCGCTCAGGTGACGCAGATACGGCAAAGTTTTTTTATTTTTCACTTTTAACTGCAAAACAGCGCGGTGTCTTCGAGGAGTCTGATTCTAAAGCGACAATTGCCCACCTACCGGCTGAGAAGTTTCGCCAGTATCGTTTTGTCTTCCCGCCGTTGGCTGAGCAGCTATCGATTGCCGAACACCTCGATCGCGAAACCGCACGTATCGACGCGCTGATCGAAAAGAAAACCCGCTTTATCGAACTGCTACGCGAAAAGCGCCAGGCGCTGATCACCTATGCCGTCACCAAGGGGCTTGACCCGAACGTGAAGATGAAAGACTCCGGCGTGGAGTGGCTGGGGGAAGTGCCGGAGCATTGGCGAGTCATGGCTATTAAGCATGTTGTCGCAACTCCTATCACAGATGGGCCTCATGAAACTCCTGAGTTTTTTGATGAAGGCGTTCCATTTGTATCGGCTGAGGCTGTGTCATCTGGCTGGGTGGATTTCTCGAAGATTCGAGGCTTCATATCTCGTGTTGATCATGAACGTTATGCGCGGAAATATTGTCCGCAGCGTGGTGATATTTTCATGATCAAGTCGGGGGCGACTACCGGCGTGACAGCTATCGTTGAGACTGACGAAGAGTTCAATATCTGGTCACCCCTTGCAGTGATTCGCTGTGGAGAAGTAGCTGAGCCATATTTCGTTTTAAACTTCATGCGTTCTCGCTGCTTTCAAGAGGCTATTGCTCTGAGCTGGAATTACGGGACGCAGCAAAATATCGGTATGGGCGTCATTGGGAGCCTGGCTGTAACGGTACCTCCTCTTGAAGAGCAGAAAGATATCGCGCGAATTATTCAGGCTAGGTGTCATCGGTTGGATGTTTTGGTTGATAAAACCGAACACAGCATCACCCTCCTAAAAGAACGCCGCTCCGCCCTGATCACCGCTGCCGTGACCGGCCAGATCGACCTGCGGGAGGCGGTATGAGCCGTAGGGTGGATCACGCTTTATCGATCCACCAAGCGGTCTTGCAGGGCGCCTCTAAAAACGTAGGCGAGGCAGCCAGCGCAAGGCAAAAACAGGCGAAAAAGCGCAGTTTACGCGCTGTAAATGAGCATTTTGAGCCTGTTTTTAACGCAGCGATGGCAACGCAGGTAGTTTTTAGAGGTGCCCTGCAGGGGGCTGCCTGCCGCCGTGTTGTGCATCGGTGGATGAAAAGAGCGTTATCCACCCCGCGTGATATGTTCCGCTCCACGTTTTCTCGCTAACACCTGACAAGGACGTGCCATGACCCAAGGCCGCAGCATTCGACTCTTTCTGGTGGACGGCACGCCCAATGGCCTGCTGACCGCCGAGATCATGAACTGGACGGGCCATGTGCTGACCGGCCCGCGCAGCAAACTGGCCGAGCTGGTGCAACGCCCGGAATGTGCGCGTACCGGCGTGTACTTCCTGGTCGGCCCCGACCCGGACGACAGCCTGCGTACCCGCGTGTATATCGGCGAGTCCGACGATGTGGCGCAGCGCCTGAAAACCCACAACCGCCCGGAAGACGCAGGCGGCAAGGATTTCTGGGAGCGTGTGTGCCTGGTCACCAGCAAGGATCAGAACCTGACCAAGGCCCATGTGAAGTACCTGGAAAGCAAGCTGATCGGCATTGCCGCCAGCGCCGGGCGCTGCGTGCTGAGTAATGGCACGGCACACGAATACGCCGGGCTGCCTGAGTCTGACCGCGCCGATATGGCGTTCTTTCTCGATCAGATCCGCACGGTGCTGCCTGTACTGGGTTTCGAGTTCCTGCGTGAGCTGAGCAAGCCGCCTGCTCCGGTGATGGCGGAAAGCGTACCTATCATCGAGCATTCGCCGCGTTTCCGTCTGGATATTCCCAAGTTCAGCGTGACGGCTTATGCCCAGGAAATCGGTGGTGAGTTCTTCGTGCTGAAAGGCTCGCGTACGCGCAAACAGTGGATTGGTGTGGATGGCGGTTATCAGGGGTTGTTCCAGCAGCTTGCAGCCGATGGCGTGCTGATCGCTGACGGTACTGAGCACCTGGCATTCAAGGATGACTACGCATTTGCCAGCCCCAGTGCAGCGGCAGCAGTGGTTTCCGGCCGTAGCGCCAATGGGCGTATCGTCTGGTCTGTCGACGGCACCGGACAAACCTACGCCGCCTGGCAGGATCAACAGTTGAGCGCATTGCAGCCTGCGCCGGAGGATGTATGAGCCCGCCCGAGTCGCAGACCTCGCTGCAACCCTTGCTCACCGAGCTGGCCGGGTTGATCCGCCAGGCGCGGCAGCAGGCGGTGCGTGCGGTAGATGCGATTCAGGTGCAAACCTGCTGGGAAGTGGGCCGGCATATCGTCGAGTTCGAGCAAGGCGGGCAGGCGCGAGCCGCCTATGGCAAGAAGCTGCTGCCAACACTGGCCAAGGGGCTGGCCGCTGAGTTCGGCAAGGGCTTCGATGCCTCCAACCTGCGTTACATGCGTCTGTTCTACCAAGCCTTTCCAATTCGTGACGCACTGCGTCACGAATTGAGTTGGACGCACTATCGCACCTTGCTCAAGGTGGACAGCGACAGCGCTCGGCAGTGGTACATGAACGAGGCCGCCACGCAGAACTGGAGCACCCGCGCGCTGGAGCGGCAGATCGGCACGCTGTATTACGAACGCCTGCTGGCCAGCCAGGATCGCGCGGCGGTGGAGCAGGAAGCCGCAAGCAACCTGCAGGCGCTGGGCAAGAGCCCGCGCGAGTTCGTGCGTGACCCGGTGCTGCTGGAGTTTCTCGGCCTGCCCAATGCCGGCACCTTGCTGGAAAGCGAGCAGCACGGACTGTATGACACGCGGGCATAAGCCCATTGATTGGATTGCGAGGGATGGCATGAGCCAGGTGCACCACGAATGCGAACTGGAGCGACACATCGTCGAGCAACTGGCTGCAGCCGGTTGGCTGGTTGGCCGCTCCGCGAACTATGACGCGGCGCGTGCGCTGTACAGCGAAGATGTGCTGGCCTGGCTCGATACCAGCCAGGCTGAGGCGATGGCCAAGCTGCGCGCACTCAATGGCGCGGGCACCGAGGCTGCGTTGCTCGATCGCCTGGTCAAGCAACTGGAGAACAAGACCGACGGCGGCACGCTCAATGTGCTGCGCAGTGGGTTTTCCATCGCGGGTGCCGGCACCCTGGCCATGAGCCAGGCGCTGCCCGAGGATGCGCGCAACGAAACCGTGGCCATGCGTTACGCCGCCAACCGCCTGCGGGTGGTGCCGCAACTGCGTTATTCGCAGGACAAGGCCGATGAACTCGACCTGGCGTTGTTCATCAACGGCATACCTGTGGCCACGGTGGAGTTGAAGACCGATTTCACCCAGTCGGTGGATGCTGCCATGGCGCAGTACCGCCAGGATCGTCGCCCGGAGCGCAAGAACGGTGGTACGGAACCGCTGCTGACTTTCAAGCGCGGCGCGGTGGTGCACTTCGCCATGAGCGACAGCGATATCCGCATGAGCACGCAACTGGCGGGAGCCGAGACGGTATTCCTGCCATTCAACCGAGGCAATGACGGTGCTGCCGGCAACAAGGTCGAGGGCGACGACTATCCGGTGAGCTATCTGTGGCAGAGCGTGCTGCAGAAGGACAACTGGCTGCACATCTTCCATCGCTTCGTGCTGCTGGAGCGCAAGGCCCAGCAGGATGCCAACGGCAATACCCGGTTCAAGGAGCGCCTGGTGTTCCCGCGTTTTCATCAGTGGGATGGGGTGACGCGGATGATCGATGCGGTGCGTCGTGAGGGCGTTGGCCAGCCGTATCTGATCCAGCACAGCGCCGGCTCCGGCAAGACCAACACCATCGCCTGGACGGCGCATTCGTTGATCCGCGTGCGCCGCCCCGATGGCGAGCCGTATTTTCACAGCGTCATCGTCGTCACTGACCGCCAGGTGCTGGATCAGCAGTTGCAGGAGGCGATCCGCCAGATCGACCACCAGGCCGGCGTGGTGCGCGCCATCGACCGCGAGCAATCCAGCCTGCCCAAGAGCAAGCAACTGGCCGAGGCGATGCTGGCGGGTGTGCCGATCATCGTCTGCACCCTGCAAACCTTCCCCCATGCGCAGAAGGCCATTCTCGAAGAGCGCAACCTGCGTGATCGCCGCTTCGCCATCATCATCGACGAGGCGCACAGCTCCACTGGCGGCAGCACGGCGGATGATCTGCGCTACGTGCTCACCGGGCAGAGCGAGGAGGAGTGGAAGAAGCTCTCGCGTGATGAACGGTTGTCGGTCTGGCAGTCATCGCGTAGCCGGCCGAACAACGCCAGTTATTTCGCCTTTACCGCCACACCCAAGCATTCCACGCTGAGCCTGTTCGGTCGCCCGCGCCAGCCTGAGTTGCCGGTGAGCGAGAGCAACCCGCCTGTGCCGTTTCACCTGTACACCATGCAGCAGGCCATCGAGGAGGGGTTCATTCTCGATGTTCTGCGCAACTACACCAGTTATGACGTGGCACTGCGCATCGGTAGCGAGCTGGTGGACGACAAACGTGTGGACGAGAAGAGCGCGCGGCGCAAGCTGGCCAAGTGGTTGTCGCTGAACCCGGTCAACGTCGGGCAGAAGGTCGAGCTGATCGTCGAGCACTTTCGCAAGAACGTCGCTCACCTGCTCGGTGGTCAAGCCAAGGCCATGGTGGTGACCAGCTCGCGCGCGGCAGCGGTGAAGTACCACCTGGCCCTGGAGGATTACTGCCAGCGGCGTGGCTACGCCAATGTGCGGGCGATGGTGGCGTTCTCTGGCGATGTGCCCAACCTCGACCCGGATCTGAAAGCGCCGTTGGCCGTCAGCCTGCCGGACGAGCATGCCTTCAACGAGCAGAACCTCAACGCCAAACTGGGCAACCAGGACATGCGCACGCTGTTCGATACGCCGCATTACCAGGTGATGATCGTCGCCAACAAGTTCCAGACCGGCTTCGACCAGCCCAAGCTGGTGGCCATGTACCTGGACAAGAAGATTTCCGGGGTGGAGGCGGTGCAGACCCTGTCACGGCTAAACCGCATTTATCCGGGCAAGGACAAGACCTACGTCATCGACTTCGCCAACGAGGCCAAGGAGATACTCGAAGCCTTCCAGACCTTCTATCGCGATGCGCGGATGGCCGATATTCAAGACCCGAACATCGTCTTCGATATTCGCCAGCGCCTGGATGGCATGCACCTGTACGAGCGCGCCGAGGTGGAGGCGTTCGGTGATGCCATCGTCGACCCCAAGGTCACTCACCAGAAACTCTATGCGCTGACCCAGCCGGCCACCGACCGCTTCAACGGCAAGCTGAAGACCCTCACCGATGCCATCGAACAGTGGGAGCGGGCCTTGCTCAAGGCCGAAGAGATTGGCGACGAGGCGGGCGTGGCCTATGCCGATGTGCAGCGCGCGGAATACTGCAAACAGCGCGATGAGCTGCTGATTTTCAGCGAGAGCCTGTCCAAGTTCGTGCGTTGCTACGAGTACATCGCGCAACTGGTGGACCTGGGCGAGCCGAGCCTGGAGGCTTTCGCCAGCTTCGGCCGGCTGCTGCGCAAGCGGCTCAAGGGTATTGGCGCCGAGCAGGTGGATCTGGGTGATCTCAAACTCAGCCACTATGTAGTCAAACCCGGGGATGGCCTCGATGGCGTGGTTGTTCAGGGGGAAAGCCCAGGCTTATACGGCATCACCGACAACGGCCTGCGCGAAGCTCGCGACCGTGAGAAGAAGTACCTGACCGAGTTGATCGAGCGCCTCAACGCCGCCTTCGGCAAGGGGTTTTCCGACACTGATCAGGTTGCGTTCGCGGTGCATGTTTCCGAGAAGCTTCGTGCCGACAGTCTGGTGATGGCTCAGGTGCAGAACAACAGCATGGAGCAGGCGATGAAGGCCGACCTGCCCGTGCAGGCGATCTCTGCCATTGCTGGTGCCATGAACAGTCATACCGGGCTGGCGACCAAGTTGCTCAGCGACGAATCGACACGCGATGTCTTCCTGGCGGTGCTGTATGAGCTGCTGCGCAACGACGGCGCGGCGGAGTTGCTGCGCAGCGCTCGCGCGTGAGTGGTGCTGCACTCATTCAGCAGCGGCGCCGTTCTAACGCAGTAGGGCTGACGCGCAGCGATCATGAGCACCGGTGCTGCGCATTGCGCGCTATCGGTGCAATTGCCTCTAGTGCTGGACGCGCTGCTGCTGGAAAATCCGCGCCATTTCCATTTCTGCCGTCAGTCGCAGGCGTGTCGCAAGAACCTGTATGACGCGCGCGGCGCCGGTCACCCTCCAGGAATTAGTTCGTGCAGTATCGTCCCCGTTTTGCGCTCAGTCTGTTGGCCCTGGCGTTGAGCCCTGCGCTGGTTTTGGCGGCTGATCCGGCCGTGCTCGAAGCCGTGACGGTGACGGTGCCTGGCGAGGGTAGTGACGATTACCAAGCCCGGCGCGCCAGTGTGTCCGCATACGATGATGCCGAGCTGCTCGACACGCCGGCCTCCGTTTCGGTGGTCACGCAGCAGATGCTGGCGGATCAGCAGGCCAGGCTGCTGAGCGAGGTGCTGAAGAACGATGCGGCGGTGGGCGAAAGCTATGCGCCGATTGGTTATTACGAAAACTTCGTTGTGCGCGGTTTTTCACTCAATGCGGCGAGTAGCTACAAGATCAACGGGCGCACCATCACCGGTGAGCAGAACGTGGCGCTGGAGAACAAGCAGCAGGTCGAGTTGCTCAAGGGCTTGGCCGGTTTGCAGGCGGGGGTGTCGGAGCCGGGCGGTTTAGTCAATTACGTGACCAAACGCCCTAAGGATGTACGCGCGGTGACGGTCTCCAGCAATGAGCAGGGCGAGCGCTACCTAGCCACCGATGTCGGCGGCTGATTCGGCAGCGAGCAACAGTTCGGCCTGCGCGCCAACCTGGCGCACGAGGATATCCGCTCTTATATCGATCACGCCGATGGCAAGCGTGATTTCCTCGCGCTCGCCTTCGACTGGAACATCAGCCCCAACGCGCTGCTGCAGGTGGATGTGGAGTATCAGCAGCGCGAGCAGTTGTCGGTGCCCGGCTATCAGTTGCTGGCGGGCCGTGCGCTGCCGCAAGGCGTCGATCCCAAGGACAAGCTGGCTGATCAGCGCTGGGCCAAGCCAGTGGGCATCGATTCGCTCAATACCAGTGGCCGCTTCGAGTACCGCTTCAGCGACGACTGGATAGGCTCGCTCAGCGCGGCGCGCAGCCATGTGGTGATCGATGATTACAGTGCATTTGCCTGGGGCTGCTATGGCGCCAGCAGTTGCGCCGGTCAGGTCGTGGCCAACACCTTCAGCGCCACAGGCGACTATGACGTCTACGACTACCGCAGCCCGGACGACACGCGCTGGAACGATGAGTTGGAGGCCTCTCTGCGCGGGCATTTCAGCACGGGTGCGGTGCAGCATCAGATGACCGTCGGCAGCAGTGCCTTGCGCCGTATCGTCGAGCGCCGCGATGCGATCAACGAGTGGGTCGGCACCGCCAATATCGGCCAGGATGCTCCTGATTTCGCAGCGGCCAACGCGGCGTTGGGGGACAAGTCTCGACGCCTGGATAGTCGCCAGTACGCCCTGTTTATCAATGATCGGATTCGCCTCAGCGAGCAGTGGCAAAGCGTGCTTGGCGGGCGCCTGGTGCGTCTGGATGAGCACACCTACGATGCGGCGGGTGAGGTGACGCGACATACCCAGCGCACGGCGTTTCTCCCCGACGCGGCGCTGATCTACAAGCCGCGCGCGGACATTTCGCTGTACACCCGCTATAGCCAAGGGCTGTCGCCTGGCGGCGAGGCGCCCTGGTTTGCCAGTAATGCCGCAAGCATCCTCGCGCCGACCCGTTCACGCCAACTGGAGTTGGGCATCAAGCGTGACTGGCAGCGGGCCAGTGTCAGTGCTGCGCTGTTTCGTATCGAGCGCGATTACCAGTACACGCGCCCGAACGACGATGGCAGCTTCACTTATCTGACTCAGGGTGAGCAGCAGAACACTGGCCTGGAGTTGTCGGCCAGCGGTTGGTTGACCTCGCGTTTGCAGGTATCGGCCAGCGCTGCAGCGATTCGCGCGCGGGTCAGTGGCACGGGCACCGAGGCCTACGAAGGGCATCAGGCGATCAATGTGCCGCCGCTGCGTAGCAGCCTGTCCTTCGATTACCGCGTGGTGGCTGTCGAGGGCCTGGCGCTGCTGGGCGGCGTGCAATACAGCGGTAGCAAGTACGCCAATCAGGCCGGTAGCGTGAAGGTCGGCGATTACACCGTGTTCGATCTGGGTGGGCGCTACAGCGTGCGCCTGGAGGGTTACGAGGCTGTGTTGCGGCTGAGCGTGGATAACCTGTTCGACACCCGTTATTGGCGTGATGCCGGTGAGTACCTGGGCGATGGCTACTTGTTCCCAGGCGCGCCGCGCACGGCGCGTCTGGCGGCAACGCTGAACTTCTGAGACGGGAGCGCTATCAGCCCACTTGGGCCACCCAGTCATTGAGGTTGTAGTAGTTGCTGATGCGCGCGACCTTGCCGTTTTTGATCTCGAAGAAGGCGCCGGCCGGCAGCACATAGGTCTGGCCATTGGCCGGCGGCAGGTCTTCGTCGTCGGCCAGGTATTCGCCGTGCACCACGAACTCGGCGGCGGCGCGGTCGCCGGCGGCGTTCTGCATCACCACGATATCGGCCAGGCGCTCGCGGTAGCAGCGGTTCATCTTGTCCATGAAGGCGGCGAAGGTGGCCTTGCCAACCTGGCGCTCGCCCTGGTTGATGTCGTGCACCACGTCGTCGGCCAGCAGATCGAGAAAGGCGGGCATGTCGCCGGCATTGAAGGCGGCGTAGTAGGCCTGAACCAGTTCGGTGGCGGTCATGGCTAAGTTCCTTTCGTAGCGTGGTTAGTGGTTGGTTGGCCCGCATGATAAGTTCGCGCTTTCGTGCCGGCATAGCCGCCGGCGTCACCTTGCTGCTGGCGAACGACTCCAGATGGACATCGAATTGCTCCAGGGGCCGCAGATAGCGCCCCATATCGAGGACCTGGCGCATCTGCGGATCACGGTCTTCCGCGAATTTCCCTACCTCTACGACGGCAACCTCGACTACGAGGCCGAGTACCTGGCCACCTATGTGCGCAGTGCCGATAGCCTGTGCGTGCTGGTACTCGACGCCGGTCAGGTAGTAGGCGCTTCCACCGCGCTGCCGCTGCAGGATGAAACCGAGGAATTCCAGCAGCCGTTCGTTGCCGCGGGCTGGAACCCGGCGCGGATCTTCTACTGCGCCGAGTCGGTGGTGTTGCCGGCCTGGCGCGGCCGTGGCCTGGGCGTGCGCTTCTTCGCCGAGCGCGAGGCCCACGCGCGGCGCCTGGGCCGTTTCGACTGGTGCGCCTTCTGCGCCGTGCAGCGCGCGGCCGACCACCCGCGCCGGCCCGCCGATTACCAGCCGCTGGATGCCTTCTGGGCACGCCGCGGCTACCGTCATCACCCCGAGTTGCACACCCAGTACCACTGGCGCGACCTGGACGAAGCCGAAGAATCGGCCAAGCCCATGTCGTTCTGGTTGAAGGAGCTTGCCCCATGATCAAGGTTGCCGCCTGCCAGTACCACATCGAGCTGTTCACCACCTGGGAGGCCTACGCCGAGCACCTCACCACCCTGTGCGAGGAAGCGGCCGGGCAGGGCGCTGAACTGTTGCTGCTGCCGGAATATGCCGGCCTGGTGCTGACCGGCCAGTTACCGGAAGCCGAGCGTGGCGACCTGCACGGCTCCATCGCCGGTATCCAGCCGCTGCTGCCGCGCTGGCTGGAGTTATGCGAGGGCCTGGCGCGGCGCTTGAATCTCTACCTGCAACCCGGTTCGGTGGCCGTGCTGGATGACGACGGCATCTACCGCAACCGCGCCTGGCTGTTCGGCCCGGACGGCTGCCTGGGCACTCAGGACAAGCTGATCATGACCCGCTTCGAGCTGGAGCAGTGGCACATCGCGGCCGGCAGCGGGCTCAAGGTGTTCGACACGGCGCTGGGCAAGCTGGGCATCCTGATCTGCTACGACAACGAATTCCCGCTGCTGGCGCGTACCCTGGCCGAGGCGGGTGTGGACCTGGTCCTGGCGCCCAGTTGCACCG
>OGCL01002258.1_pt1 | contig 13899 bp, 12 predicted proteins | sample 1570041 | NCBI WGS metagenome assembly OGCL01 (sample SAMN06266162, study PRJEB24511) | hot springs metagenome | isolation source: Hot spring water | place: South Africa: Limpopo | collected 2015-06-22 | reverse complement strand
ATAACTGCTTTAATTATCTATTTGCTGGTCTGGCTGCTACCGGTTGCATATTTTGCAGGTGCATTAGGTTCAAAGTTTGGCAAATATCTCTTTGCTGATTTTCACGTCTTAATAACTGGGATATTTGTATTAGCGGGGATAGTGGTTAGCGGTTCCCTATTTTGCACTTTAGGCGGCATTTTTGGATGGTTCTGCGGAACGGTAATCGATTCAGTTAAAAAAGATAAAGGGTATTCTCAGGCGTATACCTCAAATATACAGAGGTCGCAGAATGAGATTGTCGGGACTTTTCATGCTGCCCAGAGTCACAATTAAAAATATTGAAAAAGATATTTGCTCATGGATTTGAACAAAATCTGATGTATTTTTTTGCTTACCAATGCCATAACAGCATTATGCTAAATACATTTGCTCTCAATCTAATAAAATCTCGACCTGATTTTGAGATATATAAATTTTATATAATTTTGAGCTATAATATCTCAAAATCTTTTTCCCATGCTGTTAAGGGTGTATTTTGGTGCTTTATCTAATAAGTTTTCAATTGTTCTTACTTTATGTCCGCCCTCTTCATTCGGGAACTACATGTCCTGTCAATGACAAAATAATGATTGCCAGAATAAGTAAAAAAAATCAAATAATTTCAGGAGGCTATAAAAATTATGCAAACAGAACGGTCCTTGGCTGTATCCCTGGCTGAGCCTCATTCTAAATGGTTTATGCTAAGCCTGGGCGCCGGCTTAATCATGCTGGGAGGTTTTTTATATGGAGCAGTCAATATTGCATTTTATGGTCACCATGTCCTCTCCACCAGCAAGGAAGTTCCCTGGGGGCTTTTTATCGTTAACTATGCCTTCGCTATATCAAGTATAGGATTGAGTTATATTTCCTCATTTGGCATAGTATTAGGTTTCAAACAATTTGATGTTATAAGCCGGAGGGCGCTTTATCTTGCTGTAATCATAATTGTAGCGGGTGTCTTGAGCGTAGCAGCAGATTTGGCTTCACCACTCAGAGCGCCTTTTCTGTTATTGACCACTCATTTTACCGCTCCGATGGGTGTCGTAGCGATGAGCATCACGCTTTATATCCTTCTAATCTCACTTGAGCTTTATCTTGTAATAAAAAGAGGGCATCATGATTTGCTGGTTAAGGCCGTTGCTATAGTGGCATTTGCAGCAGCCGTAATAGTGCATAGCTATCACGGCGCTATCTTCGGACTTCATTACGCAAGAGCATTGTGGTATGGGCCTTACTATCCCATTTATTTTCTTCTCTCAGCACTTTTTACTTCCTGTGCTTTGATTATCTTCATTACAACATACACATACAAAATGACTGGCATGCAGATGAGCGAGAAACTCAGGGATTCGCTGGGATTAATAGGAAAGATGCTCGTTTATCTTCTTGTGATAGCCCTTTTCTTCTTGTACTGGAAAGTAGTCTCAGCACATTATGCCCACAAAAAAGAGGCTTTTATATTAATAACTGGCAAATTCTCATTTAATTTCTGGGTCTTCGAAGTTTTGATGACATACTTGATTCCTATCGCAATACTTGTCTATTCACGGTTCAAGGATATCAACAAGATGGCTTTCGCAGGACTTCTTGTGGCAGTAGGGCTCTTCATCGGACGATATGACTTTATCATCGCAGGGCAGCTTGTTCCTTTTCTATCATTCACCCCTTTTGACAATGAATTAGGCGGCTCTTTGTCTGAACTGGCATCTTACACCCCTAGTCTTGTTGAAATTTTATACAGCATCGGCTTGCTCGGTTTTATCTGGACGGGATACATGCTTGGTGTGAAATACCTGCCTTTGGATAAAGACGAGCGGGATGATGGATGACATGAGGAGAATAGTATAAATGAAAGGTCAGATTGGGCTTGGAAAAATATTGATTGGTTTAGTTGTTATTACAATTCTTGGAATAGCGGGCATCACAGGGGCGAGAATGATTATAGCTCCATCTTTCAAAGCTGCTAACAATGATTACAGATATCAGTGGCATCGGGTTGCAAACGAACAGGAATGGAAGGAATTCAAAGTGAAATATCGCGGCAACTCTTATTGCAAAGACTGTCATACACAGCAATTTAAAAATGTGGAAGCATCCCTGCATGCAAAGGTTTCATGTGAGAGCTGTCACGGTCCTGCTATTAATCACCCTGATAACCCTGCCAGGCTTGCTATTGATAACAGCAGTAGTCTTTGCCTGAGATGTCATTCTGATCTGCCTTACAGAAGGACACAATACTCAGAACTGCCAAAAGGGGAAATTAAACTTAAGATGATCGACGCTGATATCCATAACCCAGGAATGGAGTGTATAGCGTGTCATAATCCACATAAAACAGATATTAAATAGTCCGTATAAATTTAAGAGCAACCCATAGAATGGCATTTTTTAATTTATAAACTGACTTTTAATAAGGAGACGCAAGTTATGAATAAACAATCCAGAAGAGATATTCTTAAAGCTGGAATTATAGCTATAGCTGGTCTGTCATTGCCATTGAGCGCCTTTGAGTTTTTTACATCCAATGCTGCAGCAGATGTTGCAAGGAATTCTGATGTCAGGTGGATATTTTTAGTGGATTCATATAAGTGCATCGGCTGCGGCTTGTGCGTCAAGGCATGTCAGATTGAGAATGAACTACCTTACCATGTGAATTTAGCCAGAACATGGATAGAAAGATACGTAATCAAAAAAGACGGCAAGGTGATTGTGGACTCGCCGAAGCAGGGGAGGGATGGATTTATTAAAAACAACCCTCTTGGAATTGAAGTGCCAAAGGCTGAGATAAGTAAGGGAATATTTGTGCCCAAACTTTGCAATCAATGCGACCTCCCCCTTTGCGTAGAAGTCTGCCCTGTCGGCGCTACATATAAAACAAGCGATGGCGTGGTTCTCGTTGACAGAAAATGGTGCATTGGCTGCTCCGCCTGCATCTCTAATTGCCCTTATAGCGCAAGGTTTATACACCCTACATTGCATGTTGCGGAAAAATGCAATTTTTGCTATCACCGCATAACTCAAGGCTTGCAAACTGCTTGTGTTGATGCCTGTGCCTTTGGCGCCAGAAAGATAGGAAACATTAAAAATCTTGATGACCCTGTGACAAAGATTGTTCAAACCAGCAGGGTTATGGTATTAAGCCCGAGCTATAATTCAAAGCCCCAGGTTTATTATCAGGGACTGAGCTTTGAGGTTAAGTGATTTATTAGTAAACTTCCCTTGACGTGCTGAGGGTTTCTTCATTTGCATATGAGCAAATATTTCAAACCCATTTTTAGCGCCTAATCTATAACTTTTTTTCACCAAATTGCATTTTTGCAGTATAAAAATTCATATTGTAAATATGCCTCCCAATCCAAATCTATTTAAATTAAGCCTGAGCATAAAATTCATTGTACTTTGTGGTATAACCCTAAGCATCGCTCTTGGGATTTCATTTTATATAATTGCCAAGAAACAAGAGCGTCTTATAATGGAGCAGATAGAATTCGAGGCAAGGGCGCTTTTCAAGCACATTGTGATTACAAGAAAATGGATATCTGACCATCAAGGGGTTTTTGTAGAGAAACTTCCGTGGGTTAAGGAAAATCCGTATCTTAGGGATATCAAAACTGTAGAGTCAGAAATTACTGATACCAAGGGGAGGAAATATGTCAGAAAGAATCCAGCAATGGTTACAAGAGAACTTTCTGAATATGCCGAAGAGAAAGGACTTTTCTGGTTTCACATTACAAGTTTAAAGCTGATGAACCCAGATAACAACCCTGACGAATTTGAAAAAAATGCCTTATACTTGTTTGAAACCAAAAAATCAACAGAAATGATGACGGTCACCACAATAAATAATACAAAGTATTTCAGGTATATCTCCCCGCTTTATGTAGAGGATTCTTGTATGGTGTGCCATTCTCATCAGGGTTATAAAATCGGGGATATCAGAGGTGCAATAAGCATAACCATTCCAGTTGAAAACACCTTTGCTTACATAGCTTCAAACACGAAAAACATGTTCATTGCCGGACTGCTTACTTTGTTATCGCTAATTGTGGCAATGTTTATACTGATGCGATTTCTTATATTGAAACCGTTGAAAAAAATTAAAGCATCTATTGAAGGTGTTTCAAAGGGAAAATACTTCCCTGTGCCAAAACTTGAAACAGGGGATGAGCTTGAAGAGCTTTCCACATCATTCTCTAACATGGCAAAAACTCTATCAGAATATCATGCCAAACTTAATGATAAAATTAAGGTTGCAACAATAGACCTCGAGACAACAAATGCAAGACTCATGGAGATGAATAAACTGTTGAATGAAGCCAATATCAGAAAATCTGATTTCGTTGCGAGGGCATCTCATGAGCTAAGAACGCCCCTTACATCCATTAAAGGTGCAATAGACTATATCAATGCAAGGCTTGCAGCCAACTCTATGCAAAATCAGCACGTGGAGAATTTAAAAGATGTCTCAGTGTTTTGTGATATCATCAGAAAAAACACTGAAAGACTCATAAAAATGGTAAACGACATGCTTGATTTAGAGAGAATTGAACTGGGAAAATCAGAATTAAATTTAGCAAATGTAAACATCTCTGATTTAATAGAGGAAGTAATAGCGTGTTTTCATCTGGAGGCTGAAAAAAGAAATATAAAATTAACTACAAACCTCAACTGTAATCTTCTTATTTATGTGGATGAAGAGAGAATAAAACAGGTTCTAACAAACCTGCTCACCAATGCCATCAAATTCAGCCCAGAAAATAGCTGGATAATCATCGGTGCGGATACAAGCGGCGATTCTCTAACCATAAAAATTTGCGATCAAGGTCCTGGCATACCTCACTCAAAAAAGGATATTATTTTTGAAAAGTTTGTTAAATATGGCACTAAGGAAGGAACTGGGCTTGGGCTTGCGATATCTAAAAGCATTATAGAAGCACATGGAGGAATTATCGGGGTAGAAAGTGACGGGCAAAATGGGAGTTGTTTCTATTTCAGCCTGCCTCTTGGAGAGCCTAAAAATAAAGGAGTTCAATGATAAAACATAAAATCCTGATTATAGATGACGATACAGATATATTGACGGTTTTAAAAGCAAATCTCGAGCTTTATGAATTCGATGTTGCTGTTTCAGATTCTTGGACGGAGGGGCAAATTATGCTGGATGCCTTTAAACCAGACCTTCTTTTGCTTGATATTATGCTGCCCGATGGTGATGGCTTCAAGATTTGCAGATTTATACGAAAAAATTATCCAAAACTTCTAATAGTACTTCTTACCGCAAAGGACAAGATCTCTGACAAAGTGGCAGGATTGGAAGGAGGCGCGGACGATTATGTAGTAAAGCCCTTTGAGACGATTGAACTAATTGCAAGGATAAGGGCATGCCTTAGGAGGTCAAAACCTGCCCAAGACAAGGTGACTGTCCGCGACATGATAGTGGACTTTGCAAAGAGGACTGTGGTGGTAAGGCAAAAAGAAGTTATATTAACACCAAAAGAATTTGAACTTCTAAAACTGTTAATCTTACATATGGGCAGGGTAGTAACTCGTGAAGAAATTAAAAAAGCCTTATGGAAAGAATCCAAAATATATTCATGGAGCAGGGTTATTGATGTTCATATACAGCATTTAAGGCAAAAAATTGAGGATAAATCTGTTGGATACGAGTTTATAGTTACAATACCTGGGGTTGGCTATATGTTTATAGAAGGATAATTATTAAGAAGCCGCCTCGTCACTCCCTTCCAGACTGAAGTAAGTCAGATAGACATTCCTTATACCTTCAATGTCTTTGAGAGACTCTATCTCACGCTTTAGCAAAGCCGATGTGTCCCTCTCAATAAGATACACAATCTTTTCGCCTTTCACATCCCCAACCTCTACACCTTTTGCTTTTAGAAACTTAATAACCTTTTCGACATCTCTCTCATCATTTACCTCTACAAAACCGCTTGCAATTATCATTGCTTTACCTCAAACTCATTTTAATTATTCTTTCACCACAGCTTTCTGTGCATCTGCCGCAGTATATGCAATTAGTATCCCTTAATACGGCTTTGTCAGTAGAAAAAATCCTGACGTCCATATAGCATACCTGTTCACATGCATTACATCGCACACATTTTTCAGATTTGATTCTGAGTTTTAGCAGACTTACTTTGTTGAATAATCCGTATGTCTTACCTAATGGGCATAACACCCTACACCATAACCTTGGGAAAAAAAATTCAAGCACTAAAAGTAAAAATATTGCCCCTCCCGAAAAGTAAAAAACCGTTGTGTCGGCAGGCAGCTTTAGTGAAATGAAAACGCCCCCTGTCAACATCCTGAAAAAATTTGTGAGATGGGAAATATAATTGGTAAATACAGGCATTTCAACAAAAAAAGAGATTGCAAGAAATAAAAACACAATTATATAACCAGCGAGAGGCGGAATTGCCAACCTCATTTTCTGCCAATTTCTTGCTTTATTGATTAACTCAAAAAGAAAATCCATAGGACAGACCCAGCCACAAAAAGCCCTCCCGAATATAAGATAAATACCTATGAGAGGGGTGACCGAAAAAAAGGCTTGTTGAGTGAAATCTCGTGAAGCAATTAAGATCTCAAAACAAGCAAATACATCTATTAAGGTAATAGACCATACCGCAAGAGAACCGGAAAGACCCCCAACCAGGGCTTTAACCTTAAAAAACTGGGAAAAGAATAAAAGCATTACAGCGAGTAAGACATACCGCCTTAGTAATACTATTTTCATATGATTATCTGTACTCCCTTTCGATTATTCTCCCTCTAACAAGTATATTTGGTAGGTTCTGTTCATAGACAACTGTATATCTCTCTTCGTTCTGCATATTAAGCAAGACTTTGAAACTATTAATATATTTATTTTTGACCGTTTCATACTGATTTCTGGTGATGACCTTGATAGCAGACCCCCCGAGTGGGCAATATTTTACACATAATCCACAGCCTACGCACTTTTCATTGATATAAGGCTGGTTGCCCCACTGCCCGTGATAGAAATCAAATATCTTTGCGCCCATCGGGCAGGCTTTACTGCAGGAAAGACAGACGTCGCCGTTCCATCCAAAGCAGAGACCAAAATCTATGAGTGCCATACCCATGATTACATTTTCTTTTTCGATTTTCTGAAGGGCACCAGTCGGGCAATGCCTTGGGCATTCCATGCAAAGGGCACAAGGGAAATCCCTCATATCTTTGATGTAAGGGGAGCCGAAATTTCTTAAATCCTTAATACCTGCGACGGCTATGGCATCATATTTCATTACATGGCACACATTTACACACACGCCGCAGCTTATGCATTTTGCCCTAAAAGCTTTCTCAGAAAGCGCCCCCGGAGGCCTTATAAGACCCCCTGTATCTATCTCTGGCAGGGGTCCGAAATGCAAGTCTGTAGATGAGGATATGTCCTGAAGAGTTAAAGATACAGCTGCTGCCGATGCCGAAGCTAAAGAAAAAAATAATTTTATAAAGTCTCTCCGTGAAACACTCATAAAAATAAAAGCAGGCGGGGAATACCCGCCTGCTGATGTCTCCATTTTTTAAGAATCATGAGATAATTTTGCCAGCTTCTGCCTGCCTCCCCCTTGTTTTTCCCTTGTAGAGCTTGACAGAAAACATCTTATAGTCCATCTGAAAACTGAAGGGGTCAAAATATTCATTCATTATCATGTTAACGAGCTTATATTCATCAAAGAAGGGAATAAATACATAGTCGTATCTTGGCCCTCCGGTTGCCTTAGTTACATCGAGCACTTTAGCGGGAAGTTCTATCTTTCCCCTTCTCGATTCAACAATAACGCTATCTCCATTTTTAATGCCTAATTTTTTGGCAAGAATCTCGTTAATTTCAACATACGCACCCGGTACGGCACGATTAAGCTCTGGGACTCTCGTTGTCATACTGCCTGTATGCCAATGCTCAACTATCCTGCCTGTGCAGGCACCATAAGTAAAGCCTTTAGTGTCATACATCACTATCTTTGAGCCATCAGGTTTTTCAAATTCTTCTTTGTGGTCTTGAATATCAGCAGGACTCAGGAGGATTGTTTTTAGCGCACTTTTACTTTTATCGGGGTCGCCAATAACCTTAAGAGTGACTTTAGATATAGCATCAAACGGTGCAACGCTTGTTTCATCCACCTTTTTAGGATTGAATCTTCTTTCAACATATTCGACAGTCTTATACTTTATGAACTGCTTTCCATCAAACTTGCAAGCCCACCATGGATTCGCCCATATTATTGCCCTGCCGTCTATTCCAGGGACTTTCCTGCCATCGGGTAGGTCTATCATGCCGTGAATAAATGGGTTTGAGGCATAAAAACTAGCAAACCAACCATCTGGAACAAAATTGCCCTTGTGGTATTCTTTATCAGCCTTCATGGCATTAATGTTTTTCTCGAGCCAATCGCCATATACAGGATTAAAAGCTTTCATGTTTCCTATATATGCAGAGGTTGATTTCTCAATAATAGGGTCATAGGGATATGCATACTGAATTCTGGACTCATATTTATCATATCTTGCTTTTACTGCAGGGTCCGTGTTTACTTCTGAGGGATAGGGAATCCTATAGCCATGATTTCTATCAAGCAAGACTTTTTTATTCATTCCGGTAAAGTTATAGCCAGTTCCTCCAGACAGAGCCATCATCTCTTCCCAGATATTTGCACTGAACTCTCTGTTCCATTCCTTTGTCTTTGCAGCATCAATAGTTTTTTTAAGCCAATCTGCACCGTCATATTTAGGCGGCCAAAACTGTGAGATATGTCCCTTGGGAACTAAACCTTTTTCTTCAAGTCTCCTCATTATGCATGCAAAAATAGTATGGTCAGGCATGGTATTGCCATAAGGCTCAATTACATGTTTTATGACTTGATACCTTCTTTCAAGGTTTCCGAAGATAAATTCTTTTTCATACCAACTCGATGCCCCTAAAAACACATCTGATACGAGGGTTGTGGATGTAGGGAATGCTTCCAGGGTGATAGTAATTGGCCATGGTTTTCCTTTTTCTGCTGCCCCCATCGCAAGCCTATAAGGCCATGAATATGCAAGAGACTGCCCTGGATTTACACATGCGACCATCTGAACCTTTATTTGGCCTGCCGCAAGTCTTCTAAACATTTCCTGCGTATGGGGACCTGGTTTGTCATGTATCTTAATCTTTGCAGTCTCAGTCTTGATAACGTCATCATGAATCCCTATTCTTTTAAGATAGGCTGAAGCCCTGTCGGTCCATATCTTTTCTACCGCCGCTCGGTGAATAGGATTGGCCACTAATCTGCCGTATGGCAAGGCATGACACAGCGCACCCGGTGCCCTTATGCCCCCACAAGCATTAGGCTGTCCAGTTAGACTAAAAGAGTGATTACCTGGCTTAACAGTTTTACCAGTAATTAGATTGAGCATGTGTAGCGATGCATTTGTCCATGTCCCTTGAATCTTTTGATTGACACCCATACACCATAAAGATGTCGTAATACCCTCAGCAAACCATTTAGAAGCTAATCTAATAGCTTCTGGTCCTGATATCTTCTTCCATGACCTTGTTGCCTTGTCATAAAAAAGGGGAGATTCCCCTTCAAAGATGATATCCGACACAGACTCTGGTTTATAATCAGATAGAAATTTAAGGAATATGGCAAAGCCTTTATAAAGGTCTTTTGTGATTTCATCTTCTGAGGCATACTTCTTTTTCAAATCAGGATAAGTCTTGCGAACCAAGCCGTCAGTGTAGCTCATATCCAAGGCGTCGCCTCTTATCCCGCCATATTCGGTCTTAACCCATGTCTTTTTAACATCTTCGTGAATGCCAAAGTTTGCATGTCTCTCGATAAACTTTTTATCGATATATTTCCATTTTGCTGAAACAGTTCCGTGTTCTACATCATATTTAGCACCGTCAAGTTCGTGTGTAATCACATAAGCCATAGAGTTTAGCAGCGCCAGATCTCTCCCTGTGGCATAGGGCAGCCACAAATCTGCTATTGTGCCTGAACGGGTCTTTCTTGGGTCTGCCAGTATTACCTTTATATTTTCAGGGTTTTTATGTTTGACAGCCGCAATCCTGTTAAAAGGTATTGGGTGCGCCTCTGCCGTATTATTGCCTATTATGAAAAATGTGTTTGCATGTTTTTTATAATCAGGGTCAGGCACATCAAGGTCATCGTAACTGCCATAAGGCTCGTCTTTTCCAAAGGTATAAAGATAGCCAACAACCGCCGATGCCATGCATGTGCGGGGCTGCCCTTCAATAGAGTTATTTGCGAGCATCCCACCGCCCTTTAATGTTTTATTCATGATATGGGTCTCTTCACTGCCAAGCTGGCCGCTGCCATAATATGCAAAGCTATGCTTGCCGTTTTCTTTAATGGTTTTTTCTATCGAGCCTGCAACAAATTCTATCGCATCTTCCCATGAGATAAGCACAAAGTTTTCTTTAAAGTCAACCTCTGATGGTTTTAAACCTCTTGGGTCTTTGGTAGTCTTGCCATCCACCACTCTCGGGCAATTTATTAAATCTGGCTTCCCGGTCTTTGGGTTTATCCACTCTTTTCTTATATATGCACCCCTTGGCCTATCTTTATACATAAGAGCCTTATGGAGGTAAAAAGCTTTGGTGCATAAAACTCCTTTGTTAACGGTGCTTTTAAGGTCGCCCTTTATTGCGAGCACTTTTGTGACTTTGCCCCCAGCGTCAACCTCGCAATCTGCAACGCAGGTGCATCCAACAGCACAATACCGGCACTGTCCGACGGGAAAGGTCTTGACGGAATACGCTGCCAGCAGCACATCAGGACGCGCTATCCCAGCAGCAGCAGTAGCTGCGGCTAATGCGCTTGCTCTTAAAAAATCCCTTCTGCTAAGTTTCATTATTAAAACCTCCAATTAATTACTTTTTACCTTTAATGGCAATGATGTCAGCAGTCATGGCGTCCCCAGACGGAGAATAATCGCCGTTTGCAGCGACAGCCATCACTCTTATTTCGGTATCAGTTTTTTCTTTGGGGGCTTTCCATGCAAACTTCCATGTCCTACTTTGAGCCCCCTGAATAGTATGGGTTATAAAAGAATTAGATTTCTGGGTATTTTTCTCATCAATTACAATTAAATCACCTGCAGAAGCTGAGGCGGAAAAGCCTCCCTTTATTTCACTCATGCTTTTTAATCGGCTTTGAACCGATAGTGTGATGTTATAGATTTTTCCCGGTACATATTCCTTTGGAAGTCCTGTCATCTTTATATTGGCAGAATCAGCCGTGTCTGCATGACAGGTGAAGCATTCTCCGACAGGAGCGCTATTGGTTGAACTCAGCCCAGCCGATGCAGCTAATCCAAGAGCCGCAATGGCAAGAAGGAATAAAATTATTTTTCTCATCCATCCCCCAATTTAAAAAACTTTTCTATAATTATAAAAAAATGAAGAGGACGATGACAGATGCACCGTCCTCCATTTCCACTTCTTTACTTAGATGCTTTTGCCCTGTCCGCAATTGCCTTTTCAAGGAATTTAACACCGTCAATCGAGGTTTGTATCGACTCAAACAAACTTGCCTTTGCCTGATCTGGATTGTGGAATCCATCCGAGTTTTCAGCCGTCCACCACTCCCATTTGGTATGTGCTTTAGTATGGAACTTTCTCGACTCTTTGAGGACATCTTCGGACACCCCAACCGCTTGTGCAAGTTGATAAGTTTTCACAAACTCTGCGAGCCAGAATTCAGCTTTGCGCATCTTGCCCCTAATGTAATTCTGGATGGATTCAATCTGATACTCAGCCTCTTTTTCTGTCCAGTAAGGATGGCATTTGATGCAGGTGTCTTTTTTCATGTATTTTGAGCTTTTCTGTCCATGCCATGTGTAAGTCTTTTTGTCCTTCTTCACCTTGGGCATATGGCAGTCTTTGCACTCAACACCTGCCCTCTCATGCTTGCTGCCCCAATAAACCTCAACCTCTGGATGCTGTATCTTTGACAGTAGGGCGCCAGTCACTTCATTGCGGAAGTCTCTATAACCTTGTTTTTCTACCCAGGCGTCATAATCAAAGACGTTTCTCCACTGAAATTCATTTGTCCTTCTGTCTGTCATGCCTATCATCTCACCTGTCTTGCTATCAATCACAGGATTACAGTTATACTCCACGTGGCATTGGGCACATAATAGATTGGAATCGGGTTTATTTAAGATGCCGATTGCCCTGAAATCCCTGAACATAACCTTTTCCATGGTTATCTTTTTGCTCTTTTCCTTGTCATAAGGGTATGTGCCTTCGCCTCTGTCAATAACGGCATTTATCAGGGCATCTCTTATTACTCTTGGCTTTGTCGCGTGGGGGTCATGACACCCGAGACAATTAAAAGGATGTTTGCTATCCCTCGCCATCTCTACAACCTTTGATGTCCTGTCCCACTTTGCCTTTGGGTTTTTATCTCCCATATATGACCATTTAAGCACATGATCAGATGTCTTACAGGTAAGACATACTGGGTTAGCTGCAGTAAACGCGGTTCTTGCAGTGTAAGGTGGGAATATCTTCTGGTCTGAGGTTGTTGGCTCTAAGTCTTTCAATACCTCCCATGCAGATTTTTCTGCAGCCTTTGCATCACCGATTTTGTCCCAGCTTTTAAGCTGAAATCTGCCTCCATATGCCCTGTCAACAAGCAACTGGTCAACCAACATGAAGACATGGCTTCTTGGCTCAGAGTGCTCTCTGGTGAAGCCGTGAGGTCTCATTACGGTGTCAAAAAGAGGAGACCTGCTTGTTGACATAGATTTTTCAATCTTGGGTTTTGATTCAAGGTTTGTCGAAACATATGATTCATATTGCTCTTTGTGGCACTTTCCGCAGGTGGCGGGGTCGATTTTTGTGGTAGGCTTGGATGCTACATCCTTAAGATGTTTATCAAGTCCTTCATGGCAGTTGATACAGTTAATCTTTGCGTGCTTGCCTTCGGAATGGAATTTCTTGATATCGGTGTGACAGCCGTAGCATGTAACTGCGCTTATTGATTTTTCAGGTGGAGCGCTCTTCTGGGCATCGGCTGTTGTAAGATAAGTGCCGGCGAAAATGATGAGCAAGCAAGCAGCAAATAATCCTAAATAAAGCCCCTTTCTCATAAAACACCTCCTTTTTTAGAATAAAATACTAAACAATGCCTGTTCCCCCAAAATTTAAGATTTTCCGTTCATCACCTCCTTATTGATATAGGCTAACTCTAAACCGCTGGTGGTGGAGAATCCGGGTTATACTTACTCATTAAGAAAATAGCTTTAGTAGGGCATGCCAACATACATGCACCATCACCTATACAGTTTTCAGGGCGAACAGGCTTGGCAACGCCATCGACAATATCGAGCACATTAGGTCCAAGTTTTTTACATAGATTTACGCAATTTCTACAGCCCATACAGCGAACCGTGTGAATTTCTGGAATATTCCCTTTCACAAAAGTCCTGCCAAATGCCTCGGCAATTTCAGCTTCAATCTTTTTGCTCATGTGTTCCCTCCTTGTAAATGTCTTTGATATAAAACGCTTGTTTCATAATCAAAGCAAAGAATAATACAGACGCCTCCATCGGCGACCAAAAGCCCAAATTAACTATTCTTATTTCAGTATATATTTGTGTGTTTCTAATCAAAGACCTATTTGATTAATTCTAATGGTAAAATCAGTAAATTTGAGATTAAAAAATGTTAATTTTTTGTAAAAATTGAGGAGTTAAGGGAATAATAAAGTCAATTAATATGGGGGCACCCGGATCCCGATAGTCAATTAAATGGGGTCAGACTTGACAGCCTGTTGAAAAACTAACTTTCTGCAAACAAATTTACACATAAAGATTGAT
>OGCL01002257.1_pt1 | contig 13901 bp, 10 predicted proteins | sample 1570041 | NCBI WGS metagenome assembly OGCL01 (sample SAMN06266162, study PRJEB24511) | hot springs metagenome | isolation source: Hot spring water | place: South Africa: Limpopo | collected 2015-06-22 | reverse complement strand
TGGCGGCGCAGCTGGTGCGGCGCGGCGACGAGCCTCCCTTACCGGGCGCCCAGTCGACGCAGGACCAGCGTGGGAAGCGTGACGGCTCCCACGAGGGCGCCGACCCCCGCGTACACGTACCAGTTGCAGGTCGGGAGCCCTTCGCAGGACGGGGCCTTGGTGAGCCCGGCGACGATCTTCCCCACGAGCACGGCGACCATGCCACCGCTGAACGCGCCGATGACGACGCTGAAGCACCCGAGGCCGAACTTGCGGCCGAAGGCGATCGCCTCCTCGCTCCACGGCGCCGGCTCGCTGTCGGCGAGCGCGGTGTTGCGCTGCAGGGCCTGCAGGTAATCGGCCGGCCCCATCTGCACGCCGGACATGCCGAGCTTGGCGCCGAAGCGGGCGAACATCGGATTGCCTTCCGCGGTCTTGCGTCCGCGCAGGTCGGCCGGGATGAAGCGGCCGGGCGGCGAGTGCCTCCGCGGAGAGCGAGACGGCCTCGACCGTGCCTTCAAGCTCGCGGGTGTCGATCCGCAGGCGGATGGTGTCGCCGTCGCGCAGCCGGCCAAGCTCCAGGCCCCGCCGGATCAGAAACATCTGGTCCTGCTGGCCAATGTGCCCGAGATCGCTCAAGTAGCAACTCTGGTCCTCGCGCAGCCCCAGGGCTTCCAGGATGGCCCGGTGGGCCGAGCGTTTCATATGCAGAAGGTTGAGATAGCCAATGTCGGCGCGGGTCTTGCCGCTGCGGGCCAGGGCATCGTCGATCACGGCAAGGAAGTTGGGCAGCGAGACCGCATCCAGGCGCCGCTTCATCCCCTCCGGATCGGGCACGTCGATACAATTGCGCCGCGCTTCGAGGGCCTGGGGGGTGAGCGGCTCAACAGTGCCGCCGGCGGGTACGATGACATCAAGCGAGAAGGCCCCATCGGTGATGATGCTCGTGCCCAGCAGGTGGTTGCGCGAGTGGCCGCGGCGCAGGATCAGCGCGCCGCCGCCGCAACTCAGGCCGATCAAGAAGCGCGAGCGGGGATTGGCGTAATCCACCAGATCGCCGTTGCGGTAGCCGCCGGCAATCAACACCGTCTCCACGCCGGGGTCGGCGGCCATCAACCCGCGGGCGAGCTGTAATGCGGCGATGGTGGTGCCGCAGCGCAGTTGCACGTCGATGGCCCAGGCGCGACGAGCGCCGAGGTCGTAGGCAAGTTTGATCCCCGCCGTCCAGAGGGGATACTCCTTCCACTCTTCGGTGGTGCAAAGCACAACGTCTATTTCCTCGGGGCGCGTGCCAGAGCGCTCGAGGGCATCGCGGGCTGCGCGGATGGCCATGGCATTGGTATGGTCGTCAGGGCCGGGCACCGGCTTGCGCTCAATCCCGAATCTGGTGATCAGCACCTCCTCAGGGATGCCGCTGCGGCGGGCGATCTCAGCCGCGGAGATGAAGGAGGCCGGCACGTAGGTGCCTACCTCGACAATGCCAACGGGAACACCGTTCATACCCCTGGCGAACAACAACCGCTCCTCAGGAGCGTCTGCGATTGGCGCGTGATGGCGCTATTATAACGGTTCGCGCGGGTCCGCGCGTTGTCGCCTCGATGGGCCGGGGCGCAGAGCGAGCGTATCGTCCTGCATGTGCTGGAGCAACGCGCCGCGGCGATACTCCGGCGCGCCCTGGCTGCGGCGCGCAGACGGCCCGTTCCGTGCCACTGCTGTCACATCTGCTGGCGCAAGTGGTCGAGCCAGCTCCGCTCTTCCGCCGTGAGCGGCGATGGAGAGGGCATAGCGATGTTCCTTCGCTGGAGAAGCGCCTCAGATAGGCGTCAGCAAGGGCTGGGGAGGCGTGTGGTATACTGCCCCCAGGAATACGGGTACGGCAGAAGTCACACAGGCGCGAAGGCCATGTCGAGCCTGGCTGTGGTTATTCTAAACTACAATCGCGCCGATCTGCTGGCGGATTGTCTGCGGTCGATCTACGCTGCGCCAACGCGCTGCGCGCTCTCGGTGTGGGTGGTGGACAATGCCTCAACCGATGGCAGCGCAGCGATGGTGCGGGCGCGCTTTCCGCAGGTCGAACTGATCGTCAGCCCGGTGAACGGCGGCTTTGCCTACGGGAACAACCTGGCCCTGCGGGCCATTCTTGCCGGCCCGGGGGCAAGCTATGTGCTCTTGCTGAACAACGACACCGTGGTGCCACCCGGGGCGCTCGATGGGCTGGTGGAGTACCTGGAACGCCACCCGGACGTGGGCGTGGTAGGGCCGAAGCTGCTCCTGCCCGACGGATCGCTCGATCTGGCCTGCCGGCGCAGCTTCCCAAGCCCTGAAGTTGCGTTCTATCGCATGATCGGGCTGGCGCGGCTCTTTCCGCGCCACCCCCGCTTCGCCCGCTACAACCTGACCTACCTGGACCCGGACGTGGAGACCGAGGTGGATGCGGTGGTCGGGGCTTGTATGCTGCTCCGCGAGGCGGTCATCCGCGAAGTGGGCTTGCTTGACGAGCAGTTTTTTATGTACGGCGAGGATCTGGACTGGGCCTACCGGATCAAGCAGTACGGCTGGCGGATCGTGTACTACCCCCGGGTGGTGGTATACCACTACAAGCGCGCCGCGAGCAGTCGCCGGCCCATTCCGTCCATCCGCGCCTTTTACGACGCGATGCGCATCTTTCATCGGAAGCATTATCGCGCCATAACGCCGGCCCCGCTCAACGCGCTGATCGAGACCGGCATTACTGCGAAGGAGTTGCTGGCACTTGGCCGTAATCTCCTCCTCCCCCCAGCGGCGCGCCAGGTCGGTTAAGGCGCGCCCGGCCTTGCGGCCCCGCACCTGGCGTGCGTTATTGCGCTTCGGACTGATACTCTGCGACCTGCTGGCCCTCAACGGCGCGGTCGTAGGGGTGTTCCTGTATTTTCGCCCCACGATCGAGGCCGCAGGCGATCGCCTGCCGTCTGACCCCTTAGAGGTCGTGCGCTTCGGCCTGCTCTTCAATCTGGTCGCGCTGGTCATCTTCGCCGCCAACGGTCTCTACGAGATGCGCCGCGGCGCCTCGCGGGTTGACGAGGCCTTCAAAGTGGTCACCGCGGTATCGCTCGTCGCCGTGGCGGGGATCGTGATCAACACCCTGCTCCCCCAACTGGGCGGCCAGGATATGCCGATCACCCGCGACGTGCTGGTCTGGAGCTGGGCGATCGCGATCGGCGCTGGCGTGCTGCTGCGCGGCATCCATCGCGGCGTGGTCTACTGGCTGCGACGCCACGGCATTGATACTCGCCGCGTGGTCGTGGTCGGCGCCCGCGAGCCCGGGCAGCTCGTCTGGCGCACCATTCGCCGCCGCCCGTCCCTGGGGTACCACGTGCAGGGCTTTGTGAGCGACACGGCGCCGGTCGGGAGCGAAGTGGAGGGGTTACCCGTCCTCGGACGCACCAGCCAGCTTGGCCGGGTGGTGCGGGCCACCCAGGCCGACGAAGTGATCATCGCCCTCTCGGGCCGTTCCACCCAGGACCTGCTGGAGATTATCAGCCTGGCCGAAGACGAGTCGGTGGAGATCAAGGTCTATCCCGACACCTTCCAACTGATCACCAACAATGATATTTCGATCGGCGATCTGAGCGACCTGCCGCTGGTCTCGGTCAAGAACGCTGCGCTCGACAACCCCTGGAACCGCGCCCTCAAGCGCGCCCTCGATCTGGTGGTGGCAACAACGGTGCTGCTGATCGGCGCCCCGGTGCTGCTGCTGATCGCCGTGGCCATTCGCCTGGAGTCACCCGGCCCGGCGTTCTTCCTCCAGGAGCGAGTGGGGATGGACCAGCAACCCTTCTGGATGATCAAGTTCCGCACCATGCGCGTGGACGCCGAGCAACTCGGCGCATGGACCACCCCCAACGATCCCCGCGTCACACGAGTGGGGCGCTTCCTGCGCCGCACCAGTCTCGATGAATTGCCGCAGTTGATCAACGTGCTCCTGGGCGAGATGAGCATCGTGGGGCCGCGCCCCGAACAACCGCGCTGGGTCGAGCAGTTCAGCCAGCAGATCCCCCGCTACATGCGCCGCCACAAAGAGAAAGCCGGGCTCACCGGCTGGGCGCAGGTGAACGGCCTGCGCGGCGACACCAGCATCGAAGAACGCACCCGCTACGATCTGTACTACATTGAAAACTGGTCCCTGCTGTTTGACATCAAGATCATTCTCCGCACCGTTGTCAATTTTCTCACCGGAAAGCAAGAAAACGCATATTGACGCTTGAGGACAGGGGGTGTATAATGCACCTCCGGCTGAGCCAATCAGTCATGGTACTCGCGCCCCCCGTTACGTTTTGGTGACGGGTTTCGCGTTCCGGGAAGGCACCCGGCACAGCGCAACACGCAACACCGAACACGAAACGGATGTCGTCATCACGGCGGTCAGGGTTGACCCCTTCTTTCTTTCGATGGCGCCGGGCGGGCTTTTGTGAGGGTATATGGACGTCTGCCAACAACTGCGCGCACTTGCGCTGCGCATTCCGAACTGCATCGCCATGCGGCTTGCGGCGGGGCAGGCGTCTGATACGCCTAGCTCCGAGTAGCGACGCTCTGAGCGTCCTTCTCCCCCTATTCACCGCAACGCCCTTGCCGAGGCAGGGGCATTTTTGATCCCCCAACGCAGCGCATCACTGCATCGTTCCGTCTGACTGTGAGGATGTGCCTCACGGTTTGACTCCGTGCGCGCTTACGCATCACGCCTCCCGACAGGGTGCGGGTGGGTGCAGGAGGAGCGTGTCCTCCGCTATCCGCTCGCAGGGGTAACGGGGAAACCCGGTTCCCCGCGCCGAGGGGAGGGTTTGGGAGGGCTGCGCCCTCCCTGGAGCATCGTTTTCATCTTCGTAGTATGTAGCGCATTCGCATGGGTTCTTAATATCAGATAACGCGCAACGAATCGTATATTTTGCCTGGGAGGGATCGATACAAGGTGAAGCAACAGACCTACGCCGACTACATTCGGGAGCACTTCGGTTTTACGGGTGAGGGTCGCCTGACCGACTTTCTGAGCCGCGAGCACGGCGAGCTGATGCTGGGCGGCCGGTTGAACCTGTCCGAGCTGGCGCGGAGCCACGGCGCTCCCCTGGAGGTCGTGTACACACCGCAGATCAGCGCCCAGATTGCCCGGATGCAGCACTGGGCCGAGCAGGCCCGGCAGCGCGCCGAGTACGCGGGGCGCTTTCTCTACGCCTACGCCACCAAGGCCAACTTTGCCGCCGAGGCGGTGCAAACGGCGCTGCAAGCCGGGGCGCACTACGAAACGTCCGCCGCGGCGGATGTGGTGATCGCCCACGGTCTGTTTCGCCAGGGGCTGCTTGCCGGCGACCGGCTGATCTGCTGCAATGGTTCGAAGGAAGCGGGTTACCTCGACGCCATCCGTGAGCTGCGCGGCGATGGCTGTAGCAATGTGATCCCGGTGCTCGACGATCTGGACGAGCTGGAGGCGCTGATCGGCAACCCGGCGCCGCTACAGTTCGGGGTGCGCGAGCGCGCCGCGGGTAACCGTGACGGTACGCATCCGGGCAACGATCGCTTTGGTCTGACCGCGGAGGAGATCGCCGGGGCTGCGGCGCGCATCGCCGACAGCAACCACCAGCTCGTACTCTACCACGCCATGATCGGCAGCCAGGTGGAGGACGAGGGGCACTTTCTGGCAACCCTGCGCGAGTCGGTTGAGAACTACGCCCGTCTGCGGCGCGCCAACCCCACACTCCGCTACTTCAACTTCGGCGGGGGGATGCCGACGTCGGGCTACCACCTGGGCTTCAGCTTCGATTACGAAGGCTTTCTGACGCGGCTTATGGTCACCATCCGCGATACCTGCGCCGCTCATGGCGTGCCGGCGCCGGACCTGATCGGCGAGTTCGGGCGGTACACGGTGGCAACGCACAGTGTCGTGCTGCTCGAAGTCGGCGCGGTGAAGCGGGGCCAGCCAGGCGCGCCAGACTGGTACCTGGTCAACGGCAGCCTGATGGTCACCCTGCCCGACTCGCTGCTGGTTGAGGGGCAGGAATTCGTGATCCTGCCATTGAGCGACTGGGAGCGCCCGGTGCGCCCGGTACGCCTGGGTGGGCGCCGCACCTGCGACAGCGATGACGTCTACCCGCGGCCCCATCGCCCGCCACTGATGTTGCCCGACGTTGGCGCGGGCCTGGTGCTGGCGATCTTCGGCGTGGGCGCCTACCAGCAGATGATCTCGGGGCGCGGCGGGGCGCACCATTGCCTGAGCCCCGAACCGGCGCGGGTCATCGTGACCGAGCGCGAGGGCCGGCTCGTCTCGCGCTACGTGCCCCAGCAGGATCAGGCGACGATTGCGCGGTTGCTGGGCTACCAGCCGCAACTTGCGCCGCTGGCGGAGCCGGCAGCCGCCGCCGTGACCGTCCGCCCGCCACGGGTAGCGCCGACTGTGGTGGGCGCGGGGGGCTTCTCGCGGCGGCGGATCCACCAGCGCCTGCCACGGCTGACGCCTGTTGTGGCAACGGGGGACTGAGGTGAACATATGGGGAAACCGGGTTTCCCCACCTGCGGTGAGCCTGTCGAACCGCACCCCTCCCTGGCGGGAGGGTTTGGGAGGGCTGCGCCCTCCCAACTATTTTCATTTGGCGATGCCTGCCCGCCGGGCCGAGGGTCAGGGCTTGCGACCGCGCCGGCGCGAGCGTGCTATAATGCGCCCGCTATGCGCAGAATCGCCGCCGACCTGAGCGCCCTGCTCTTCGTTCTCACGACCGCCTTCCTCGGCATCGGACTGAGCTACCACGGCCAGCGCAGCGCGGCCTTCGATGTTACGGCCCTGCCTGCTATGCTGCCCACCAGCGGGTTGCACGGGATCGAAACGCTGGCGGATCGGCCGGGCTTCTTTCGCTGGACCCGGGGTGAGGGGGTGCTGCAACCGCCCAATCCCGGCGGACGTCTGATTGCGCGCCTGAAACTCTCCAGCGGAACCGACCGTTCAACACACCTCGAGCTTGCCGCCAGCGGCCTGTCGCAGCAGTTTCTGGTGCAGCCAGGTCTCCGCAGTTACTACCTGTTGCTGCCTCCAGACGACGGCGAACGGCTGAGCCTGAGTCTGCGCTCGGCTACGTTTCTCGCTAACGGACGCTACCTGGGGGTGGTGATACAGGGCCTGGTGATCAGCGGCAGCGGCCCTGCGCCGGTGTTCCTCCTCGGCGCGCTTCTCTTCGCCACCCTGAGCTGGTACGCCCTCCTGCGTCGTGCCGGGCTGTCGGCGGCGTGGGCCGCCGCCGGGGTGCTGGGCCTGCAGATCGCCGCCTGCGCCTGGCAGGCCGCCGGGGCCTGGCGCTACGCCTTCCTTGGCAACCTGCTGCTCCTCGGCGGCGCCGGCGCCAGCGGCGCCCTGCTGATCCAGCGCTTCTGGCCGCCCCGTCCGCCGCCAGCCTGGCCCGGGTTGGCCTGGACCGGCCGGGATACGCTGGCGCTCGGCGGGTTGCTGGGGCTGGCCCTGGCCTGCTGTCTGCCCTGGCTCGCCGCGCCCGACCCGGTCGGGGATCTGGAGCTGTCGGCGCGCTGGATGGGCTTTATGATGGAGGGCCGTTTCGCCGATCTCTCCTACTACGGGTGCGACTACCTGCCCCTCAACCTGGCCACGCTCTGGCTGCTAGGTCCTCTGGTGTCGCTCCTGGGCGGCACGTACTACGATCCGTTGCCGGCGGTGACCCGGGTGATTGTCAAAGTGCCCAGCCTGGTGGCGTTGCTGGTGAGCGTCGGGTTGATCTACCGCTGGGCGCGCCTGCACGGCGGTGTGGCGCGGGCGGCGCTGCTGAGCGCGCTGTACGTGGTAGCGCCGCCAGTCTGGATCAACGTGGCCTGGTGGGGCCAGGTGGATGTGCTGCTAACCCTGCCGATGGCGGCGGCGGTCATCTGGCTCGACCGCTGGCAGGGGCGCGGGAGCTGGCTGGCCTGGGCCACAGCACTGTTGATCAAAGCCCAGGCGATCGTGCTCGCCCCCCTGATGTACGCGGCCACCTTGCGGCGCTACGGGTCGCGCGGCCTGGTCGAGGGCATGATGCTGGCCCTTGGCCTGATTGTCGCCCTCAGCACGCCCCTGGTGCTGCTCGGTGAAGGGCCGGGGCTGTACCAGACCGTTGTGGGATCGGTGGGCCGGTTCCCTCAGGTGACCAACCGGGCCTACAACCTGTGGTGGCTGGTCGTTGGCGATCAGCGCGTCTCTGACCTGACCGAGTGGGCCGGGGTGACGTATCGCACCCTCGGCTTTCTGCTCGTCGGCAGCGTGGCGCTGCTGGTGGTGCTCGCCGTGCTGCGCCGTCCCGAACCGCACACCTATCTGGTGGGCGCGGCGACGCTGGGGCTGGCGTTTTTTACCCTGCCGACGCAGATCCACGAACGCTACGCCTTCTTCGCCCTGCCCTTCGTGCTCCTGGCGGCTGTCGCGGATCTGCGTCTGCTCGTGCCATACGCGGTGCTGGTGATGAACGCAACGATCAACATCCTCGGCACGATGGGCGCCTTTGCTCCGGAGCTTCTGCCGCTCATCCGCGACAGCGCCCTGCCGGAAGTGGTGGCCTGGGTGAACCTGGCAACCCTGGCGGGCTTGCTGGTCTATCTGTATGTGCTTCCTCAGGGCAGGAGGCGTTTCGCGGCGATAGGGTAATACCATTTTAGATTTTAGATTTTTAGATTTTGGATTTTGGATTGCCACGCTGGACAGCACAACGCCTGAAACCGCTTCAAGCAATGCGGCATCATCAACGGTAATTGGTGTAACAACGGGGAACCCGGTATTCCCCGCGCCCCGGTGCGTGGAGGGCGCTTGCCACTCCTATGCCGTCAGAGGAACTACTCAAAGAGGGGATCGCGGCTCTGCGGCGGGGTGAGCGCCAGCGCGCCCGCGCCGTCCTGATCGCTGCGCTGCGCGCCGATCCCGGTGATGCCAGGGTCTGGCTCTGGCTCTCCGGGGCGCTCGACGATCCAGCGGAGCAGCGTTACTGTCTGGAGCGCGCCCTGGCGCTCGACCCGGAGTGCGCTCCGGCCCGCCACGGCGTCGCTATGCTGGGCGGGAACGGCGCCGCAGCACCGGCGTTCGTGGCCGATCTGCCCGCTGCGAACACAGAGAACCACACGGTCTCCTCTGCCGGTACGGGGAGGCAGGGCCTGCCTGGCGCTGAAGACCCACCCGCGCAGCGGGACGATGGGCGGGCAGTGGCGCGCCCCGGCGCGCCCATTCACCCGTGGCGCGCCATCTGGCGGCGGCCCCGGGCAGCGCTCCGCGCCGCGGCTATCGCGCACGCCCCCGGACCAACGGGGCTGGAGGCGGCGCTGGCGGGGGTCAGCGCAGTGCTGGCCTGGGCGGCATGGCACGGCCTGGGAGCGGAGGCGCGCCCGTGGGAAGTGCTTGCCATCGCGCTGCTGGCCGGGCCGCCCCTGGGGCTGGCCTTCCTGATCTCTTGCGGCGTGCTGCTGCGCACCAGCGGGCGCTGGCTGGGTGGGCGCGCCGAAGCGCGGCAGGTACGGGCCGTGCTGGCACTGGCAAGCGCTCCGGTCATCGCCGGGCTGGCGCTCTGGCTGGCGCAACTGATCTTCTTTCCAGCGGTCAGTTTTGGCGGGCCGGCGGCCGCCACGGCGTTGAGCGGCCTCTTCCGGCTCCTCCACGGCCTGCTCTGGCTCTGGGCCGGCGGGCTGAGCGTGGTCGGGCTGGCAGAGGCCCACGGAATTGCGTTGTGGCGGGCAATCGCCACCTGGGTGCTGGCGGCGCTGCTCGTGGCGGGCAGCGGCTTGCTGGTGCTCTGGGGCGCGGGACTGGCGATCGCCATTATCAATCTGGTGGGCGGGTAGGCGCCATGCGCGGGGCGCACAACGCCAGTATGAATGGGAGGCTGCCCACCCCTTTCAGGTGGAGGGTTATTGCGGAGGGCGTCCTGAGGCGCTGCTGGTCCTCACCGCCCCTGCCCCCCGCCTCTCATAAGGTTTAAGGGCGGACAGAACGTATGGACGCCGACGGGCGTTATGGCGTCGGGATGCGCTGGTTGGCTCCCGCCCCCTCCCCCTCTCCAGCTTCGCTGGAGAGCCTGCGCTGGGCCTGTCGAAGCGGGGAGGCCAGAACCGCGCGCGGGGGCGTTCCAATACGGTACAAGCCACCCTGGCTCGGATGTTCTGTTCGCCCCTAAACCCGCCAGGGGAGTAGAACGCCCCCAACTTTCCCGTCGGGCAGGAGCGCGGGGAAACCGGGTTGCGCCGATGTTCACCTCGGGGACGCAGGGCGCCTCACGGCGCTAAGCCTGCTCCAGCACAAAGACCGGCGCCGTGGAACCACCGCCCGCGGTAACATTGAGCAACGTCATCGTGGAGAGGCGACAGAGACAACCCTCAACCCCGGCGCCGAAGAGAAACGGATCACTATCCACCAGCCGCTCGCTCACCACCACCTGACCATCCACCAGGGCGGGGTAGGGTTCATAGGCGATAACCACCCGCTCCTGGAGCACAAAGGGTGACTGCAAGGCCGTTTGCAGGGCCGCTTCCCAGCCAGCGGCGTCGGTCTCCCAACCGATGGTAATCCCCCGTCCGCCGTAATCGTCGTTGGGTTTGAGCACCAGCCGTTCGCGGTTGGCGCGGGCAAACGCCAGCAGATCCACACGCTCGCCCTGGTAGGTCGTCTCGCCGGGTCGCACCACGCGCGTCCAGGGCACATGGGCAGTCACCGCGGCGCGTTCTCCGGAGTCAAGGGGGGCGTGGAAGCGTTCGTCGGACAGCAGGGCGAAGAGCGACTTTTTGTGGAGCAACTTGGCGCGGAAGTTGTTGACCAGCACACAGGCGCCGGCGGTGTAGGCCTGAACCAGGGGGTGATCGAGGGCCGCTGCGCCGTAATGGGTAAGCAGCTCGCTGGTGAGGACGCGCTTGAAGACGATCGTCACAGGGGTGGCAGCGCCATCGAGTTCGGCGACCAGGCGCCCATCGCGGAAGCGCAGATCATCGGGGGTGCAGATCAGAGCGCGGAGGCCGTGCCCGGCGAAGTATGCGGCGAACAACTCGAACTCGGTGGCGGTCGGCAGGCCGCGCCAGTCAACGATCGCCACCACCGGCTCGCCACCAGGCGCACCGGCCTCGCGCCAGGAGGCGAGCAGGGTCTCGAGCAGCCGCTGGCGGGCAGGCAGGGGGCGCACAGGATAGCGCCGGGCGAACTCCTGCATCACCGGAGTGGCGAGGAACGCCTCGCTGAGCAGATCCTGGTAGGCAATGGCGGCGGGGCTTTCGGCGTTGTACTCGACAAACTGCAACGAGGCGCCATCGAGGGTCAGGAAGGTGTCCATGCGCGAATGGGCGCTCGGCTCGGCATAGCCAGGATGTCGCGCGATCAACTCCTCTTCTTGAGGCGTGAGCAGCAACACCTGGCGCACCGCCTCGCCCTCGGCGCCGGGGTCGAGCGCGGCGGCGGTTACCTTGCGCGCCGCAGTGGCAACCGCGCCGACGGCGCGCTGGAGGAGGGCGTACTGCGCCCCGGTGATCAAGCGGGGGCGCAGTACGGTTGCCAGGGGCCGCTCGCCGAAGTAGAGCCGGCGGGCGCGCATCTCTTCGCTGAGACGCGCCCAGGACGCCGTCGCCACCTCCGGGGTGAGCAGGCTGTGGTAGTATTCGATCGCCGTGAGCAGGCTCATCTGGCTACCCAATCATCTGGCTCCAGGGGTACTCAGCCGGTACCTGGCGGCCCTGCAAGGCCAGTTCGATGGTAAAATCGGCCATGGTCTTCACCACCCAGTCGAAATAGTAGGGGGTGAGCGAGTTCACGTCAAAGTCGGGAGCCGGATTGGTAAAATCAATTGCGTAGGGCACACCACCCTTGAGGGCGAACTCGACCGTATTCATATCATAGCCGAGGGCCTGGTTAATACGCAGCGCATAGTCGGTGACCTGACGCCCCTCCTCGGGCGTCAAATAGTAGTCATCGCGGAAGTAGCGATGGGGCCAGGGCGCATTGGCATCGAACTTGATGGTCATAATGTGCCGGCGCCCGATCACGATACAGCGCACATACTTCTCCCAGGCAATGTACTCCTGGAGCATCATGCACTCGGTGCCGGTTTCATTGTAGGCGCGCCAGAGTTCTTCAAAGCTATGCACTTTGTAGACCTGTTTGAAGCCGCCGCCCCAGGCCGGCTTGAGGATGACGGGAAACCCGCCCACATACTCAACATGCTCTTTCCAGGGGAGGGGGTAGCGCAGGTTACGCAGCGACTCCTCAACCACGCCCTCGATGTAGGAGTGGGAGGGCAGGGCGATGGTCCGCGGATGAGGGATGCCGAGCCGGGCGCAGAGGCTGGCGCCGAAGAACTTGTCGTCGGCGCTCCACCAGAAGGGGTTGTTCACCACCCGGGTTCCCGAAAGGGCTGCCGTTTTCAGAAAGGTTCGATAGTACGGGATCTCATGGCTAATACGATCCACAATCACATCGTATTCGCACGGCTCGGCCATGTGCGTACCACCGAGTTTGACGTATTCTGCCGTAACACCCGCTTTCCGCCGGTTCACCTCCTCGATGAACGCAGGGGGCCAGGACCACTCGCGACCCACGATAACGCCAATTTTCCTGGTATCCACAGCAGTTCCTGCCGCGACAACAACGGCCGCCCCATCGGCGCGCCAGTTCGAGGTTGCTGATGCACAGTCGGGATTGTACCACAGCTCCAGACGGCGAGGGCGCGCCTGCCGCGGCGGAGCTGGGAGGAAAGGTATGAACAATCACCCCCTGGTGCGCCTGGTTCGCCTGACCCTCGAGAAGTACCAGAGTGACCGTGTCGGTGATATGGCCGCAGCCCTGGCATACTTCGCGATCTTTTCGATCTTCCCGATGCTGCTGGTGGTGATCAGCATTGTCGGCTTCGTGGTTGATCCGCAGCGCCTGAACGTGGAAACGCTCCTCCAGGATCTGGTTGGCTCGGCTGAGATTGCCGGGTTGATCAGCCAGACCCTGGCCCACTTTTCCGAAACTCGCGTGGGCACGGGGTTGCTGGGCATCGCGACACTGCTCTTCGCCGCCACGGGGCTGCTCGGCGCGCTGAGCCGGGCCTTGCAACAGATCTGGAACGTGTCACCAGATGCGAATGCTGCGAAGGGTAGCATCAAGACCGCTGTGGTCGCGGTGGTGATGGGGCGGCTGACCTTGTTCGCGCTCTTGCTGGGGGTTGCTGCACTGATTCTTGCAGCTGTGCTGGGCAACCTGGCTCTCTCGCTGCTGGCAGTCTACACCGACTGGTTACCGCTCAATACCGTGCTGGTACGGGTAGTCCAGACCGCGCTGTTCCTCGCCTTGCTGACCCTCGGCTTCTCCACGCTCTACAAGGTGCTGGCCAGCCCCCTCCCCCGGTGGGGCGACGTCTGGCCGGCGGCGCTGATAGCGGCAATCGCCTTTACCGTGCTCCAGAGTCTGGCGGAGTTGATTTTCGCGCGCGTCAACTTCTCGTCGTTCGGGGTGCTGGGAGCCGCGATGACCCTGCTGCTGTGGATCTTCATCTCGTCGCAGATCTTGCTGGTCGGCGGCGAACTGTCATACGCCTGGAGCCGCGTGTTTGGCAGCCAGCGCGAGACAGCGCCTGCGTCAGCCGAGGTCCGCGCGTGAACCGGCTGCGGACGTTGCATCATGCTGCTGGCAAACTCTGTTTTGTTCACGCCCTGGGCGAGTGTCTCGCCCGCCTGCGGGCCTTCGGCCCGCGTACCCGGGTTCGCCAGCAGGATCGTTGCGCTTTGACGCTCCTGTACCCTGATGCTACAATGCCATAATGGGCACGGCTGGAGGCGCCCTCGCTTACGGCAGACGGTCATGCGCATGGCGCACAACGCCGCGATGAAAATGGGGTATCTTTGGGAGGGCGCAGCCCTCCCAAACCCTCCCCGCTGGCGGGTTGTTTCCTGGGAGGGGGTAGGGGCGCGGCGGCGCC